>SDBT01007824.1_pt1 | contig 17549 bp, 9 predicted proteins | sample 2277101 | NCBI WGS metagenome assembly SDBT01 (sample SAMN10404973, study PRJNA504765) | marine sediment metagenome | isolation source: marine sediment core GS10_PC15, 103 cmbsf | place: Arctic Ocean: Southern Knipovich Ridge | collected 2010 | reverse complement strand
GCGTAAATTTACTGAGTTCAGATTGATAAGCCGGAGCAGCTTCACCAGATACGTAAGCTAGATGGGGTAGTGATTTAAATTCAAGAAATTTTGCTCCGGATGGATCAGTATTGTAGATTTGACCCTTGCCGTTCACTAAAATTGAATTATGGGCAGCAGTTTGCTGAATATATTCTTCATGAAAGGGAGAACCATGATTAGGATATCTCCCTGCTGCTGAATGTGCAAGAGGTTTTCCGCCTTTTAAAATAGCAAAACTATTTTGATTGGCATGACTATGACTCATTGGGCCGTAAGGCGAACATTTGAAAATGATCATCAGATCCTTGTCCGGCTGACTTAAGTCCGTGTGAAAGGCAGTCCAGCCGATATTTGTAAATCCCATATCCAATGGCTGAATCGGTGATGGAGGTTTCGGCCTGATTTTGTCTTCAGCTATCAATCCGACATATGAAGACATATTGGGTAATTTATTCTCTTTATTTCTAAGCTGATCCGCCCACCATCTTAAGTAAGGGTCATGTAATTTATTTGCATGGAAGACAATAAGGGCACGAAAAAGACTTGCATCCTTTGCCACCGGCAGCTGGTAAGAGTCCCCAAATGCCCGTACCTCGCCAATGGGTGAAGTTGTATAAGTAAGAAAATAGGGGAATTTTTGATAATATTCTCCCTGCCAGAGATCCACACCGGCAGCTTTCTTAAGGGCCTCATAGGCAATTAAAAATTTGTTATTATAATATAGGGAATAAGAACTTCCCTGCCGCCAGCCGCCATCTTTGACAGCCCAGCCGGGGTAAACGGTTCTAAAAGCAAGCAAGGCGAAATTTAACCAATCCACTGCTTCTTTTCGTTCAGCCAGACAAATGGCATGTTCTATTAAAAATCCGGGCATTCGACCTGCATGACTATGAGAAGGGTTACTCAAAAAATCCTGTTTAGTGTCCAAAAAAGCCAACATTTGGTCTGCCCGAACGGCAATCATCTGCTCAACTTTTTTACGCTCCTGCTCATTTAATAAATCATAAATCCAATCATAAGAATAAGCTTCTGATTTTGCCAAACTAAGACCGATTTCATCATAGCTTTCCCGGATAGAAGATATACCATTAATATCCCAATTCGTAACATTTAAAAGTTGGGCTTTGGCAGCCAGTCCGTACGCTTTGTCTCCAGTTAGTAGATACATCAATGCTGTATGCAGCATTGCTCCCTCGTGATGTTTCCGCATCAATTGAAAAAGTTTAACGTATTCTCTTTTTTTTGTTGCCTGGTCTTTTATTTCCAGAAAATATAGCGGTTCCGGTGGAGGAGTTAACTTTAGGCCCTCAGCAGCAAGTGATCTTAAATTTTCAAAAGCCTCTTTTCTTGTGGAATAAATACTTTTTCTAATCTCAGTAAGTTCACTGCCCGGGTAAATAAGACGTGGATGTTCACCGGGTACACGTGATAAAATCTCAAATCCATCAATCCATGGCTGAGATTTAAAGTTCCTGGCTATTGTGAATACTTTTCCAAAAAATGTTCCGAATATTTTTTTAGAAAAATAAGCATTAACCTGCCAGATATAAGTTCCTTCCGGAATAATTATAAATGGAACATGAGCATTTCTTGTCAGTCGGGGAGACGTATAGATAATCTCTCCTTTATCATTTTTTATAATCAATTCGTATTCTAAACCATTATCAATGGTAGCATTAGGCCAATTGAACCCAGGCGGAGAATAAAAAAACTCTTCACCTTCCTTGGGAAGCGGAGCGTTGGATCTGATATGTAGTTTCTTAGGAAAAGCGCTCTTTGGAGTATAGGATTTAAAAGTAAAACCATAATCACTTTTTTCGAGTTTTTCCTGGCCGGCATTAGAATAAATCGCAAACATAAATAGAATTATTACAGAGAGGAGAAGTTTTGAAATTTTAGTCATATCTTAGATATTAGCCTCGACGGGAAATTTAAGAAAAGATAAAAATAGGGGATTCGAATAGAATCCCCCATTCTTATATTGATAGTTTATCTTCTTTTTTGAAAACCTGGTTCAATTCCTATTTCAAAAACATCATTTTGGCTGTCTTGGTAACAGAACCGGCTTTCAGGCGATAGAAATACAAACCACTCGGGATCGAATTGCCATTGTCATCTGTTCCGTTCCAGGTTACTTTGTAGGTGCCGAATTTCTGTATTCCATTATATAAAGTAGCTATTTTTTGTCCCATAATATTATAAACAGCTATGTTAATCCTTTCTGCAGCCGGCAGAGAATATTCAATAGTAGTTGACGGATTAAACGGGTTGGGATAATTCTGGGACAATGAATATTCTTCAGGGAAAACTATTATACCAGCAACATCTGAAACGCCGTCAAGTTCAATAGCACCCAGATCCGGTTTACCATCAGCTCTAAGATTACCAAAATAATCATCGGCAGGTGCTACACTTGCCAGGCCGGCATCGATTAATGGACTATTTGTTATTGGAGTCAAACCAACTGGTGCATCTGAAGTATCTGCAAAAACAGGGTAGGGATTAAGCGTGTCTGGAATTGATGAAAAAGTAATGGTGTCACCTTTAACATTAATAGCAGTTATTGCTGAATCCAGGGCAACCATCGGATGGCCATAAACTGCGTTAGGACCGCCATTAAGTCTGGATGCACCAGGCATTCTTGAACGAATCATTTTATGCTCTGGCTTTCCATAGTCTTCACAAGTTTCCCAAATCGTCCAGAAATTATAATCTATATCATAATTTATTACTGCTTTATCCCCGCTTTTCGTTTCAAAAAACAGAACGTACTCGTCAGTTAAAGGATTGACGAATGCATTATTATAAATTTTGCCAATAGATTCGAAACCGTCATAATCCTCTATTCTCCAAGCTGCGCCTGATCCTTCTATTTCGGTATTATTGATAAGATTCAGGTTAATGATACTGCCTGCTTGTTTATAAATATTCCGATGTTGTGTTTTATAAAAAATATTATTCCGTATTGTTATATCAGTCATCTTACCAATACGCAACGATATACCGCGCATTTTGGTTTTATATAATAAATTTCGTTCAATAACAAGATTGTTGATCTGGGCGACAAAATAATCATTGCTTCCTTCAATACGAACACATGGAGAATTTATTTTAGCAAGAGCTGGATGTCCATTAAATGTATTGTCCGAAATGACACTATTGCGGCCTGCATGTTGGAATCTAAGAGGTCTTGAAAAACTAAATTCGGCAGTATTATTAAAAATATTGCTTTTTACCAGTATATTTTCATAGGTGTTGGCAGAGTCCGCTTCTCCACCGTTTAAAATAAGCCCGTAAGCGCCAGCCGCATAAGCTGTAAATACATTATTTTGAATAACCAGTCCGGGAAGAGGAACAGTATTATCGGCAACAATAGCTTGTACTCTTTGCATGAAGTTAAATCCATCGATTGTTATATAGCTGCCCTCGACAATATCAAAACAATATGGTTGATAAAATAAGGTGTCCGCATGAGCCGCCGGATCAGCGTCATCACTGGAGCGAACGTATAATTTTTCAGCTGCACGATCATGGTAATAACCGGATATCGTATCTAAATCCGCGAGTGTCGCTTTACTTGTTAGTGGGGCAGCATCTTCACTGAGTTTGCTAATCGAACGAAAAACATCATCCATAACATAAACATTTCCTGCATGGAGAGTAAATGTGGGAATATATCCAGTATCATCACCAAAAACCGTTACGTCATCTTTTGCTTCGTAAACAATCGGATTGTCTATTGTACCGTTGTTTTTTGGCACAATAGTTTCGCGATATTCACCAAAATCGATGATCACATTATCCCCTGCAACCATCAAATCCGCGGCCATCTGGATAGTAGCAAATGGAGCTGCCTCCGACAATCCATCGTTTGCATCATTACCAAAAAGCTCAGAAACATAATAGGTTGTCGCTGAAGAGATCGATGCCATTAAGACAAATGACAAGACAACCAGCACAGTAAACGTTTTTCTCATTGTTACCTCCAAAGTTAAGTAATTAGGTTAATAAACAGATTAATTAATGGTTTTTATGTGAACGATTCACTGTAACCTGAATAATTTATTCGCCGCTAAGTCGCAAAGAGACAAAGGCATACTGAATCTAAAATTAATTATAAACTCCACCATTCAGACTCAGGAAATTTTTTCTTAAAATATAATTTTGGATCCTCACGGGTATAAGGGAAGCCGGTCTCATAAAATCGCTTACCGAATAATCCCTCTTCTGATTGTCCCATCAGTACCTCGCCAACGGATTTTTCGGATAAATTTGATATATGAGCTTTGCGTAATCCCAGCCAGATGACATGGAAATTTAATATACTTTTTTGGGATTCAGGAGGAAACCAGGCGGTGCTATACTCAAAAGGTCTTTCCGGATGCCTCATTCTATAAAATTTTGAATCAGCAGAATTAAGATCATTGACAATTTTAATATACTTGCCGCCAACTACAGGTAAAATAACCGCTTTTAAAACATATGAACCTACCGGCAAATTAGGGATACAATAATAGCCTTTGTCATCTGTATCAACTGAATAACGGTTTATCGTTCCATCGCCGGTTTTTCCTATAATAATCACTTTAGCGCTCATCCCCCAATTTTTGAACGCAAATTCCTGATCGATATTTTCAACGACAACATTACCAATAATCATCATTAAATTCGGTTTTGGTTCTTCGAGAATTTTTAATCCGCTGCCAGTTGAAGCACAGCTTGATATCAGAAAGCACATTAAATAAATGTAAATAGTGAGCCTTTTCATGGGCCGGTTCCTTTTCAAGATCTGAGGACCAAAAACTGGAGATTTTTTTTATTTACCTGCCATGGTATGGCGCAGATTCATTATCATATATCAGAACTTGATAAATATGGTCATTTATAGTATCAGATCCTGTCATGTTGGAAATATACAAGAATTTATCAAACCAGGATAAAAATCCTAAATTACCGCTTAATTCTACTAATTTTTTTAATGTCTCTGTTGAAGTCTCATATTTATAAACACCGTTTACCCCTGCTTCGACACCGGTAAAGTAAATTGAACCATCTAAACCAAAAGTTAGATCTTTCACAAAACCTTCAATTCCCACTTCAACCGTATCTGCACTACCGACACCTGCTCCAGTAAGAGGAAGACGCAGGAAAAAACCTGACGTTGCTGTATTTGCGCTAACATAAATATTGTCATCAAAAATCCGGCAATATTCTTTCTTTTCATCTCCAGGCAGTTCAGCAACTTTTTCTACTACTGCTTGAGAAGACACTATGTATAAATTACCATTTCCTTCATCCACTACAAAAAGATTTCCTTTATCATCAAAATCCATACCCCAAGGATTAGGCACTGTCGCCCATTCTTCGAAGCTGCCACCGGCTTGTGGGATTTTGTAAACAGTATTTGCAGAATTACCTGATCCATAAAGTGCACCATCCGGGCCGGTCCTCAAACCTCCATCAAATCTTGCCAGGAAAGCAAAAATAGACCTCTCTTTATCAGGATTATCTAAAAAAACAGTTCTCGTTCGTTGATTCATCAGGTAGATATTGCCGAATGTGTCAAATGCAAGGCCGCGAGGTGTTGTAAATTTTGATTCATCCTGCTGAGCCGGGTAGACTTTTACTTCATAAACATGGGCCATCGGTTTAAATATAAAAGGGATCGAATTACTCCAATCAAAACTGCCCGGTAATGAGATTTTGACATCAATTGCATCCTTAAATAAAAAATCCGGATTAATAGTATTTGGAGGAACTGGTACTTCAACAACAATTCTATTTTCCATAACATCAATCACTTCGGCACGGGCCAGGTCAAACCAAACAAAATTTTTGTCCTTTGCATCAGTATAAAAACCTGCTCCGAATATAGTAGCTGCTTCGGTAGGATAAACTGTAACCGGTTGTATCGAATCCAAAACGGCAACATCTCTATTGGCTGGATAGGGATCAGGATTATCCGGACCATAAACGAGATTTTTATCCGGTTTTGTACATAAAGTCAAAAGCAGCGGAAAAATTGATATAAAAATAATTAAAACAGTATATCGCTTTAATAAGCTTGTAGTCATATCTTTATACTCCTTTTTACCGGGGAAATCTTCCATATAAAGAAATTATCTTTCTGTCAAAAAGTCTTTTACTATTCAGCCACTGAGCCTCAGAGGGCACAGAGTAATAAATATTTCATTAAATAAATGCTCTCTGTGTCCTCCGTGTCTCTGTGGCAATTTTTAGCCCTGAACACTCGCTAAAAACTAATTGTCAATGAAAAACATTGAACCGAACCAAAGATACCAAAAGGAACATAGGCATAATCCACTCCAACTTTCATAAAACCAACACCAAACTGGGGCATCAATCCTGCGCCAAAACTGATTCCCTCTTCATCGAAGTTAGTTTTATAACCAGAGCGAAGCGCCATAAAATCTTTAAAGACATATTCCAAACCAAAATATAATCTTTCTGAATAATCACGCGGATGAGAAAGATTCCAGGAAAAGGTTAAACTATGAGTATTCATATCGGCCAAAAATATGGGCAGAATATTCATTGCCATACCAAAATTCCAATCCATCGGTATCGGATTACCAACATTGCCATAGCCGGATTCTTCAGAAAAATTTTTCATAGCCATTGCTATACGCAAATCATAAAATCCTGTGTAATATAACACACCAAAGTCGATATTGAATAATCCTTTAGATGTGGATTTTTTTTCCGGATTTTCCGGATTTCCACCGACAGGAGTAAAATATACCGATCCCAATTGTTCCTTTGCATAGCTAAAATTTAGTCCATATGCAAAACGAGTGCTCAATTTTTGCATAAAACCTAGACCTATTTGAAAAGAAGAAGGAGAAAACTCTTCCGAATAAATGAAACCATCCTCATTAGAAGATCTACGCGTACCTTGTAATGTTCCAAAATCAAATGCCCTGGCGCTTACTGCAAACACTCCCAAACCATTAACCGGGAAAACGAAGGCTCCTGCTATTTGCTGCACATCAACTATCCAGGGTAAATGCGAGACAAACAGTTGAGAAGATTCGATAAACGCCACACCGGCAGGATTCCAAAAAATATCACCCGCATTTCCACCTGCTGTGTAATAAGCATTGCCTAACGCCATGGGTCTGGCTCCAACAGGAATTGACAACCATTTCATTGAGGTTTGGGCAAGTTTTTTAAATTCTTCACCATTTGCACAGTTGGCAATAAAGAACAATAGAGAAACAAAACAAAAAACTCTCTGTAGTCTTTTCATAATATCACTTCCCAATAATTATCTAATAATGGTAAATTTAACAAACTTATCTCCGGAGAGGTTTTCTCTAATGGTAAGACTGCCTTGTTCATCTTCAACAAGCTTTTGAGCCTCTTTGACCACCAAAATATAAACACCACTGGCTATATATTGATTATTTTGTGTGATCTGTTCCCAAAAATCAACAGATGAACCATCAGTATGTTCAATAGTATGAATCAGATCTCCGGTTATATTATAAATATAAAGAGTACAGTAAGGAGGAAGGTTTGCAAACATCAGCTGATTATTATCACTAATAAAATTTAGCAATCCTCCCTGGATATAATAGGGATTGGGGACTACAACGACACTGTCTAAGCGTGATTTACCGGGAATAATTGGAATTGCAGGGATTAAAGATCGATTACTCCATTTTGAACTTTCTAAGAACGGCCCGCTGCCATCAATTCCACAGCGCTTATCTGAAACAGCTGTTACTGCATAATGATAATCCTCACCAACGACAAGTCCTATATCGACATAGGAGTATAAAGCACCTGCAGATAATTGCAATTCAGCTACCGGTAACTCTTTAATCATGGACCAATAAATATTTTGACCGGCTTCATGTTGATATTCGTCTTCAAAGTGGCCTTTTTTTCGATAGATTCGGTATGCAATTACATTTCCGCCTTCATGTGCAGGATACTTGGTCATCACATCAGCCCATTCCAAATTTACAGAATAGGGTCCCGAAGTGATAAACAGGTCCGGGGAAGGATAAGGGCGCGGACATTCCAGATCATTTTCCCACAGTTCCTGTGCCCTTTGCATGGAAACTTTTAGCGAATCTTTTCCTCTTGCGATTATATTGTTTTTAATTATGTCCGTCGCCAAAACATTGCCAAGTACCGGATCGTCGTAGTATGCTTCCGGAACATCCCCAAACTGATACCAATTTGCCCATGCCCAACCAAGCGCTCTGGCTTCCGGTCTGGATATACTGCCTGCGCCAACTGCATGAACCACACTCACACTATCTCCCATATTCAAATCCCAGCCACCCCAGACCTGGACAGCCAATTTGCCTTCCAGCGTTGTCGGATTTGTATTTGTTCCCAACTCGAGTGTGCTTTTCTCATAAAAACCCGGTCCCGGTTTAATCAGATAGTTCCATGCGCTCAGTGAACCGGGCCAGGCGGAATCATCACCCCGAAAGGCAAGATAGTCAACTTGAACACGAGAGGTATAAGGATTTTGAGATACTTCATCGGTTGGATCTGATGGAGATTTGTCACAGTGGAGAAGGGAAAATCCTGAATACGCCGGTGACAAGATATTGCCATCCGGAAAAGGTACTCTGCGAGGTTCACCTGTATCATCCCAGGCTGCACCACCCGAAGTGAAAGAAACCAAATTGGGGTGGTCTCCATCCCAACCGTAAGAAATTACTAACTTATCACGATCACAGCCGGGAACAATACTTTCTACCTCCCAGGAACTGGTCCAAAATCCGCCATGATGGACAAACCAGCTGCCATTTGGATCAATATCCATTTTCCCTGATACGGATTGTGTACCAGGTCTATATGCTTTCACAACATAAAATTTATTGATCGTTTGAGTAGTATCAGCATCCAGGTCGGGGATAGTTTCAGGGAAGGGATCATCATCAAAGCTAATTATATAGGTGTACTTTTGAATATTAAAATCACCATAATATGTGTTCACATATTGACTCATTTCATATCGTACATACATCCACGGAGACATCTTTCTGTATGACACGAACATTTTATCAGCCTTAATGGTTGGATCAACTATTTTCCGCAACGGACCTTTGTCTGTTAAAGGATGCGGATTAGATTCAATTCCATCAACGATAACTTTAGGGTAAGGATATTTACTGATCTCCCAACTACCAAAGGGAAGTTCTTGAAGGTAAGTACTGGTATATTGAGCTTTTGAGCGGTATTCCCGCACTTCTTCGCCGTCAGCAAGAGTGATCCTGCCCCATATCCATATATCCCGGGCCCATGATATACCATAAGCATACCAGGAACCATTTGGAAATTTGCCGGTATGTTCAGAATGCCCATAATCAAGAACATCTAAATCTTCCACACCTACGCGCCAGGCATATCTTGACAAGTCCAGATTCATAACTGCAGATTGAGCATTCAGCAAAAACGGGATAAAAAAACTTATAAAGAAGAATAAAATAAAAAACGAACCTTTTTTATGAAGCACCATTTGATTCTCCTCGGTTTCGCCCAAAATCATCTAAAATTTAATTCAACACCAAACATAACATGTCTCGGATTTATATAATTTCGCCACCATTGCCAGCCAACGTCGATCCACGGGTTTTCTTCGCCGGGACCCTCATAATATTTATCATTTCCTTTCAAGTCACCCTCTAACCACGGTAAATGCAGGGAAGATCTATAATCATTTCCACTCCTCCAATAAACACGTCCTTTTGTATTGGTAAGATTACGAACCCGCATATACATAAAAACGGATAATTCCTTAAATTCAAATCCTTTTCTCACCAGTAAATCAACATTGTGGCGATTTATGGCATCAATATATTGACGAGCGAACAAAGGTACGCTGGAATCAAAAATTCTTTTACCACCATCCCGCCAATATCCATTAACTTGTAAAGACCAATCAGATAACGGTTTTGAGCCGATAAATGTTGGTCCAAAACCTTTTGGCAACCGGAAACTATAGACAACGCTAAGGCGTGGAACCGGCCAATTTCTTTGCTGCTCCGTTTCGAATTTTTGTTCATCTGCATATTGTGGATTTAGATGGACTCTTTCATATCCGGTATTGCCTTCAGATATGGATTGGTACTCAAAGTCAATCCAGCCATAACCAAAACGACCTGTCCTTTGCCGCAGGCGGATCTCAATTCCGCGGATATCTTCATAACTGGTATTTGCTTGTGTTTCAAATAATTCATTCAGATTATTATCAATCCATGTTTGACCATTTCTCGACAATTGATTGGTAACATCTTTATAGTAAGCGGATATGCGGAATAAAAAAATATTACTTAATGCTTTTTCAAATCCAACTTCATACTGAACAGTCCTGGGCCATTCAGCATTCAAATTAGGAATCCTAAATGGAGGAGATGCCGATCCCAGATTGATATTAAAAAGTTCGTGGGGGACAGGTAATTGATAAAAGTGTCCATAATTGAAGTAAAACTTACTGCTTTCCGTTGTTGGAAAAGAGACTCCCAAACGGGGACTGAATTTATATTTTACCGCATTTCCCCCGGTCTGCATTTGAGCAAAACCGATATCGTTCCGCCAATTATCATAGTCAAAGTAATAATCATTCCACTCAGACACATCCCAGGCAGGAATCCTTGGATTAAAATAATCCATCCTGAAACCAAGATTGGCAATCATGCCTTCATATTCTATTTTATCCTGAATAAAAGTACTTAATTGTAAAGGTTTATTTTTGAAATAAAAGGTCGAACTGGGGACAGAACCTTCAATAAAATAGGGGGGAGAATAATTACCTTTTTCCAATTGATCAGGTTGAATTTGTGCTGCCTGCATATTATAATCTGTATAAACCCCTTCAAAGCCAATTTTAACCTGATTTCTATAATCTAGCTGGGATTCAAGAATTCCTTTAATTCTTATTTGCTTATATTCAGAATCATCAATTTGACCTCCCCCCCTATGAAGCCAAAATTGATCAAACATATCTTTGTAATCTTTACTTGATGAATAACCTTCCGGAGCCTCATCCATCCACACATTTCCGATTAAAATATTCTTTGTAGTATCCCGGTATTTTTTAATACCCTGATCACCTTTAAAATAGCTGCCGCTCATCGAGATATTGTAAAAGGTGCTCGGACTGACCGCATGAGTCCAATTGAATCCGCTAAGAATTGTTTTCCGGTCCATTGGGTTGATACCGTAAGGATTATATAACATCTCCCAGCGGATATTCCGGGCTAAAACTGCACTGTTGCGTGAACCGGTTACCATTCCGAAAGAATAATTATCATTTTGTGTCGACACACCTCTTTCTAAAGTAAACAAATTTGTTGTGGTTAATTTTATACTCGGCGTAATACGAAAAGTGATATTTGCTTGAGACGTGCTTTGAATAGAATTCGTTCTACTATACGGCAAAGCCAGCTGGAGATTTTCATAGTGTTGAGAGAGCAAAAAAGTTGCATTTCCGAGAGGAAATGATCCACCAATGCTGCCGTCAAGTATATAATCGGGTTTATTAGCATATTCAATATTTCGATGCGTCCAGCGCCACTGCTCCATCCACTGTTGAGGTGTGTAATTATTATTTGGATCTGAATCAGTCAACTTTTGTTCGGCAAATCTATCCCAGCCTACAAATTCAAATGGATAATCTCCATTTTCTACGTCTGCTTTCGTCACTCCTGTAAAAGCCTTCGGCCCACTATAAACTTGCCAAATTGGACTATTTACAGAATATGGATTGGCGCCAAAAAGTTTCTTTTGAGCAGGACCAATTCGCAAATCTACTGCCAGGGAAAGACCATCTCTTGTCCCCTCTTTGGTAATTACATTGACTAAACCGGACCGAATCTCTCCATGTTCCGCCGTAAATCCACCAGTTGTAATCGAAACCTCTTTAATAGAAGTTAAGCTGATACCTAAATTTGCCTGCGATGTAAAGGCATTTCTTGTCGAAACACCGTTTATCAACACATTTGTTTCAGCAATATCACCACCACGGATACTCATTCCTGTGCCATCCTCGGTTGCGGATATTGAAATTCCTACCAGTGTACCTAAAAAGTCAGAAAATGCATCTTGAGAAAATGCTTTTAGATCTTCCTCTCTCATGATCATTTGTGAACCTGTAACATCCTTTTGAATTATATGACGTTCGGCAACTACCGTAACTGTCTGTCCGAAAATAACCTCTGTATTCAGGTCAAAGTTCACTTCTGTTGTCAGGTTTGTTGAAACAATAACCTCAGTTTTTCTAATTTTCCCATATCCCATGAACTGACACACTACAGTATAACGCCCGGGTGGTATATTAATTATAAAATAGTTCCCTTCATGATTTGTTGCTGCTCCCAGTGTGGTTCCTTCTATCAGAATATTTGCACCAGGAAGAGCATCTTTGGTTTCTGCATCAATCACACGGCCTGCAATTTTCCCTGTAATCCCGGAGATTGTTTCATTTATATCTACCATTGAGAGACATACAATAAAAACTAGGATACTAACAAATATCTCTGAGTTTTTTTTCAACATTTTTATATCTCCTGTTTCATATCGTTTGCGCAAAACAGATTAAGATCATAGTAGGATATGGTAACACGTATAGAGCAAAATTCCTCTATATACTTTAATGTTGGAATTAACAAAAAACTAAGATCCCTGAAGTATGGAAACGTTTCCGGGACCAATTTTATTAATATCAAGAATTAGATATTAATAGTCAAGTATTTTTTTATATATATTCAAAATTTAACGCATCAACGCTAGCTTTATTGTTCTTTCATAGTAATCCCCTTGCAAACGGCACATATAAATACCCGTAGGAAGTTCATGTCCATTAGAATCTAGTGCATCCCATTCTACCGAATAATTTCCTGAATCACGGTGTCCATCAATTAGAGTAGAAACCGTACGTCCCAATATATCAAAGATATACATTTTTATTTGTTCGTTTTCTGCCAAATCGTAACCAATGTTAGTGGTCGAATTAAATGGATTCGGATAATTCTGATGTAGAAAACATGACATAGGAACTCTTTTTTCCGTAGTTCCACCTGTTTTAATCCCTGTCTCAGATTTCCACACGACATATCCCCAGCCGGCATTTTTACCATGATCCCAAAGTCGTTGCTGATCCTTCGAAAAACTTGAGCCATAAACTTCATCAATAAACGGCAGCATCCATTCATCATCTCCGGCTGCAGCCCAACCACCATATTCTTTTTCCCACCTAACTTCCAAAACGTGAAATGCGCGATATATAGCGCTATCGGCAACTGTCCATATAGGCATCCCGACCCGATCGAAAATTCGTGCGGCCACAAGAATTCCCTGTAATACTTCCCAATGATAAGAGGTTGTCGGCAATGGTGGTGGATTCTGAAATGAGCCGTTGCGACGCATATCATCCGGAAGAATGCCATCTATATCCAATCCATCCTTAACGGCGCCCTTCGGATTAATCTCCCGATATTCGTTGGGATCAGCATGCCAGGTAAAATCATCCGGCGGGCCGCCATAAACATATTCCGGATTTTGTCCGACAACTCCCTTTATCCAATGATCTCTAATTTCCTGAAGTCGCACACTGTCCTGCAGAAACGCGTATATGGTTACAATAGATCCGAAAGCCATTGTGCCATGATTATTCGGTCTGATTTTGAATTCATTTAACTGCGTTCTTTGGTCTTCAGCTAACCAGACTTCAGCCATGTTTCGAATCCAGGTTTCAAATTCCGGCGTTCGATAATCAACAAGATCCGCTGCTAACACATAGGCGCCTGTTTCTCTCCCCCATACAAACGCTTTGCCGGCAGGTTTTCCTTCAGAAACAAGTTTTTCTACAGCAGCAATCACCTTGTCTTTATATATTTGATTTTTTGTTCTCGCATACACAATCCCCGCCGCCAGAATTCCTACGTTATTGTTATTGTCCTGATCAGATACTGTGGCCTGATTCGGATTCACTAAATCCGCTTCGGCTTTTACTCTATCCCACGCGCTTCCAGACATCGGTTTTTCTGCCAATTCTTCTGCTGAACTCCAAAGGCCCTGACTCGCTATTACATTTGGAAATGTAACTCCAATAAAAAAAATGATTATCATTGATGTCAACTTCAATTTCATTTTACAACCCTTTCAAATTATTTTCGCTGGTTGTAATACATATTGAAAGTGCAGCGCAAATTATATCTATTTTCTTTTTCACATTCACTCATAACCGCATTCATGCTTTTCCCATTTTCTCAGCTTTATCTGCAAAAATGACTAGCGCCATGGAGTCTTTTGGTGACAAAACTGAGTCCCTATCAGGGTGATTATCGTAAAGGTCCTGCGTCAACAAGTACAGGCCTGCCATTACGTGTTATATAACCAAAATCTGGATGAGACAACCAAATATAAGCCGCAGTTGAATCTTCTTCTGGACCGGTTTTTTGTTCTATCGTCCAGTTATTGGGATATAACTCACCATAGCCCGGTGATCCGCGAGTAATTATTTGTTTTTTTATCTCATCAGGCCAATAATCAGGAAGATGATCCTCAATTTCCCACATTCTATTCTTAAGAGTTAGATATTTTATTTGATAAGGAATTATAATATTTGAATTAACCCAGTCTTCAACTCCCACATCAAAACGTAAATAGGGTTGATTCTGATTATCGATCAACATTCTTCGATGAAAGGCAAATTGATGTCCAGAATCATAAACAAGCGCTGCAGAATCAGCCTGAGCTTTTGTAATTGGAAGTTGGAGAGCTTCACCACGACCGTTTCTCCAGATTCCTGACTCATCCCGAAAAATATAATAGACATTATATCGATACACTGCCTCATGTAATCCAGAGTATTTTAAAGGACGCCATGGATGAGGCTGCCCATTCAATTTCGGCGGATTATCATCTTTATGCAGAAAAAAACAATGAATGGTTCGTTTATCCGAACCTGGTAAAAATGAACAATAAGCACAAGAATATGGATCTTTTGGATCAAGACGCATTTCTATAATTTTTTCAGGTTCTGACCAGATCTGGCCATTATCGTTACTGATTTGTAGTACCCAAGGTTCCACATGGCCACCAGCACGATAAAGTAGAAACAAACGATCATCAGCCATTCTGAAGCTTTGGGTATATGTTGCTTTACTGGCAGGGGATGGCGCTTCCTCCCAAGTGGAAATATCAAATGGTTTTTTTGAGCGAACATGATATATCCTGGAAACATGACATCCAAAAAACAGATGCAAGATTCCATCTTTATCTATGCATAATGCTGGGTTACCATGAGTGTCACTCCCCAATCCAAATTCTGATGTAATAACAGGCCCCCGCCATATCCTCTCGTTTAGATCATAAGCCATGACCACTGGTCGGCTCTCTCCATCTTCAAATGTACAGAAAACCTGTCCGTTCTCAACAATTGCATGGGGCCACACATAGTGGTTATAAAATGCCCGATGAGGTTTACCATCTCTTTGAACTTTTGCAAAAGCATACTTGATTTGAGGTACTTGTTCAATTTTTAATTGGGGTGATCCACATGCTAAAAAAATGAATAATACAAATATAATATGTTTCATATATTTCTCTCTATTAATGTGTTTGTTGACGAAGCAACCTCCCGAAGGTTTTTCGTAACAAAAAAACCTGATGTTTGAGTTCAGAAAAAATATTCTGGAGTAACCTTCGGGATGTTTTTCTGCACTTAATCAACAAACAGAATCATTATTTTTTATTGATTTGCCTGAGCATAAGTAATTTGAGCAAATATAATAGCTTCCCTCTCAATTAATGGAACCAATGCTTTAGCCTTATTTAAATTAATTTTTGCAGCTTTTATTTCACCTCGTGCATCGTGTACTTTGGAAAGATAATAGTAGCCAAGGCTCTGCTTGAATTCTTTACTTTTTTCTACATATCCACCAGTCGTACCATCAATGAGTGTTTGACCTTCTGCCTGCAGCTGAGCAAGAATTCTATCTGCCCCTGGGTGTCCTTTTTCTCGTAAAGCAAGGGATTGAAAGTAATTTACCAATGTTGGAGGCGCAGTTGATTCCTCGGAAGCAATTTTAAATAAGCTATCAGCAGTGGAAATTTTACCAATCTTTTTATATAACTGTGCCATTGGATAATACAAAAATCCACGCAAATTAGGCTCTCGCGGTGCCACCTTTAGATTTTTCGGATACTCACATGCTTTTAAATAAAATTCGATAGATTTTTCCGGGGTATTCGTTGACTTGGCCATGCCAATACAAGCTTCCATGTATGAATTGTGGATCGAATAACGACCTTCCCAATTATTGAAATGAAAATCGAGATAATAGTTTAGAGCTTTTTTGTATTGTCCATATTGAACCATTAAATCGAGCATAGCGGTCAAAAGATCATCCCGTGTTTCTACCACTTTCTTATATTTTTGTAAAAGCTGCAGTCGATCTTTCGAATCCTCAGCAAGTGACTGCCTAACTCTATCATATTCCCATAAAATCCTGGAATCATCCTGAGCTAACTTGAATGCTTGCTTATAATAATCTCTTGACATCAGGGTATCTGATTTAACTCCAGGATAATCAAACAATAGTAAGCCAAGGTTACGCCAAACCCTGGCGTTTTTGGGTTCAAGTTCAACTGCCTTCTTCCAATGATGAATGGCTTTATCTCCCTCGGTGATTCCAGCATATATCATACCCAAATAGTAATGAGCTTTGCCATCACTGGGATTCATCTTGAGAGCAGTATGAAAAACATCGATTGATTTTCGACGGAACGGGAAAATGTAATCCACAGGTTCATCAATAGCCGCATAAAATGATTTGGCTGCATTATCAGTGTTGCCAATTTCTAAATGACAATATCCTTCATAATATTTGATCAGCGCCAAATTTTTAATCCCGCGACTTTGAGCAATTTGGAGAATATCCAATGCATCAACAAAATCTCCTGTTTCGATGTATTGTACAGCAAGTTCGATATAGCTTTGATAATCATCTAACAAAAGTTGGTTAAGAGTTTGCAAAGATTTCTGCTCTGATTTCCCCTGCATCTGAAATACCAATCTTTTTTCATATACAGCCCCGGTTAAAATCGGATCAAGCGAAAGTGCGTGATTAACGGCTTTTTCAGCTTCTTCAAAATTACCACTTAACCTCAAAGCAGTTGCTTTTAAAGTCCATAGTTGTGGATTAAGCGCATTGTTCTCAATAGCTTTATTTATATGATCTACACCCTGCTGATAATTACCATTGCGGATATCTATCCTCATGATATGTTCATAAGCAAGTGACATATATTCCTGGAAGTGAACTGCCCGATAATATAATCTATAAGCCATCTCAAAATTGCCATGTGCTTCTTCAGTGACGGCCTGCAAATAAAAAATCTTTCCATTATCCGGATCACGTTTTTCAGCAATGGCAAGGTGCTCCAGAGCAGATTTGTAATTAGCTCGTTTTATATCTAATTCAGCTAGAGAAATATGTGATCTTGAATTGCCAGGATCTCGTTTGATCGTTTCCTTA
>SDBT01007823.1_pt1 | contig 17552 bp, 10 predicted proteins | sample 2277101 | NCBI WGS metagenome assembly SDBT01 (sample SAMN10404973, study PRJNA504765) | marine sediment metagenome | isolation source: marine sediment core GS10_PC15, 103 cmbsf | place: Arctic Ocean: Southern Knipovich Ridge | collected 2010 | reverse complement strand
GTTTTTTGGCATTTTGATCCCGGCTGGGCGTCGGCGTGGGGGCGTCCGGATGCGTCGGGCAGGACGCGTTCGGGCAGTTTGTCGTCGACCGGCTCTGCGAGGGCGGCGTGGCCGTCGACGGAATTCACCGCCTGCCAGACGTCCCCACGGCCTGTACGATGGTGATTAACGTGGTGGGCCAGGACCGCCGGTTTATTGCCTCGCCGGCGGCGAACACCCGCTTTGCCGTCGAGCACATCCCGGCGGACTGGGTTCGCCGGGCCAAGGTGCTCTACATCGGCGGATACCTGATGCTGCACGCCCTGGAGACCGACGCCATGGTCGATCTGCTGCGGACGGCTCGGGCGGCGGGAACCAAGACAATACTGGACGTTGTGGGGATCCCAGGGCCGGACCGTTTCGATCGCCTCGCGTTGCTGCTGCCTGAGATCGACGTCTTCCTACCCAACGACGACGAGGCGGCCTCGCTGACCGGGCTGGACGATCCGCTGGCCCAGGCCGAGCGGTTTCGCCAGGCGGGGGCCCGGACCGTGGTGATCACTCGCGGCGATCTCGGCAGCCTGTTGATCGGCGAGGGCCTGCGGCTTCGCTCGGGCGTCTATCCGACGAAGTTCGTCGGCGGGACCGGCGCGGGCGACGCCTTCGACGCGGGCTTCATCGCCGGGATGCTGGCCGGCGAAGACCCTGCCGGATGGCTCCGTTGGGGCAGTACACTGGGCGCCAGTTGCGCCCGCTCGATCACGGACACCGTCGGCGTCTTCGACCGTAGCGAGGCCGAGGCGTTTATGCGCGAACACACATTGGAGATTGAGACGTTATAACACACCCGTTTAGCGGTTGCCGGCACGGCGACCCCACCGAATCACACAAGCGAGGTTTACCATGCGAATCGGAGTTTTCTGCAGCGGCGGCGACGCACCGGGGATGAATCCCTGCGTTCGGGCGGTGGTGCGTTCGGCGATTGCCGCTGGTCACGAAGTGGTCGGCATTCGTCGCGGCTATCAGGGCCTGCTCGAAGAGGACTTCTACACCAACAAGAATGGCGAGCAATTGATGGGACTCCGCTCGGTGTCGAACCTCTCGAAGCTCGGCGGCACGATCCTGCACAGCAGCCGCAGCGACGACTTTCGCACCGAGGCCGGACGCACCAAGACCGCCGAAGTGCTCGACAAACACAAGATCCTGGGCCTGATCCCCGTCGGCGGAGACGGCACGTTTCGCGGCGCCGTGGCACTGGCCCAACGTTGGGACGGCCTGATCATCGGCTGCCCCGGCACGATCGACAACGACCTGATCGGCACCGACTACACGATCGGCTTCGCCACGGCGGTCCACACGGGCGTGGAGGCGTTGGACAAGCTCCGCGACACGGCCGAGAGCCACCAGCGGCTGTTCCTGGTCGAGGTGATGGGCCGGCACAGCGGCTACATTGCGCTGTACACTGCGTTGGCCGGCGGTGCCGAAGTGGTCGCTCTGCCCGAGACCGAGACGAACGTGGCCCAGATCGTGCAACACCTGCAAGTTCTCAAGGCCCGGGGTAAGAAGTCGATCATGATCGTGGTGTCGGAGGGGGACGAGACGGGCGGTGCCGATATCCTCAACGAGGGCCTCATGAAGGCCGGCTGCCCGTTCCAGACCCGGGTGCTAACGTTGGGTCATCTGCAACGTGGCGGCAAGCCCGTACCCGACGACCGCATCCTCGCCAGCCGCCTGGGCGATTTTGCCGTGCAAGCGATAGCCGAAGGCGAGACCGGCGCGATGGCAGGCGAAGTTGCCGGCCAACTGGTGCTGACGCGATTCCAGGACACCTACGCCAACCACAAACCGGTGCCGGAGGAGTTGCTGAAATTGCTGAAAGTGCTGGCGAGTTGACGTTATTTCTTGTCGGACGCTTACTTCCCGACCAACGGCATCGGCCGGAAGTTAGGATCGTCTTTCCACTTGAGATTCTTCTTACCCCTGTGAGTACCGTAAAACGGGGCGTTGGCGTCGATCCAGGTGACGATCTTGACGAACTCTTCGCGGGTGATATTCGACTTGCAGGGGGCCTGGCGAATCCGCTCGACCATCTTGCTCCGATGCGAACCGAACGTCAGCGGCGGTTCGGCCGGGACATGGGAACTGCCATAGCCGCAGGTGTGCAGATAGCTGACCAAATTCTTTTTGGTCAGGTTCTCGTAGGATTGATTCCAGAGCCCGGTCAGTTCGCCGGTAAGGGCCAGATCGCCCTTGGGCGCCTCGCCGCTGTGGCAGCCGAGGCAATGTTTGTCGAGGATCGGCTGAATGTCACGGGCGTAGTGAACCATGCGCGGGCCCGTATCACCCGGCTGGAAATAGAGTCTCTCTATGGGATAGTTCAAGGCGATCGGATTGGCGCGTTTCAAGTTTGGCGCCTTGCGGCGGACCTCGTGGCACCCGATGCAGGACCTGTTCTCGCCGGGCATCAAGTTGATAAACGTCCGCATCCGCTGCAATTCCATGTAGTTTTCATCGAGCGCCTGGAAGAAGAGATTCTCGTTCGCAGGCACGGTGAAATAGGCGGACCCGTCTTCGCGAACCGTGGCGAGGCCGTGAACCTTCTTGATCGCAACGTCGCCCCCAAGGCTTACCGCCGATGCCTGCATACCCGCGCCGTCGCCCTGCTTACCCGCCCGATAGGTATCGTGCCAGGACAGGTTCAAGGCATCCATCACGCGTACATACTTGACCCTTCCGCGCTCGACGCCCGTCAGCCCCTGGTACACGTCGAGCATGAAAACCGTAGCCAGTCCTTGCGATTTTGCAATCCGGGTGTCTACGTCGTCGGTATCGGCCACCGAAGCGATCTCCATGGGCGTGCGGCGTGGGCGAAGCGGGGTGGCTTGATGACAGGAGAAATTCGGGTCGCTGTAAAGCTCAGCCCGGTTGCCCCAGGCGTCGAGCGTGTAGATTCCGAAGTTCTCGCTTTTCTGCTGCTTGTCGCCGATGGGACGGTGAGAGACGAGGAAGAATTTCTCCGAGAACGGGTAAGGCTCCCTGAAGGGTCCGCCGTTGGCCTTCATGGGGAACAGACCGGGATAGGATAATTCGGGTGTGATGTTCGTCAGCCCCTGGGCGTTGCGCCGATTGTGGCGGTTATCGACCAGCACGACCGGACCGGCCATCCCCCCGTGGTGTCCCGCCGCAATCGTGATGATCTTCCGGCTGCCCGGGATGCTGCACGCGTTGGTCATCGCGCCCGGACGGACGAGATTGTTCTTATGCACATGGTCCGAGCCGCTGCCGTCGGGACGGATCAACCAAAGGCTCTGCGCATTGCCGAACCCCTTGTCGACGTACTCCCATCGCATGTAGACCACTCGGCCGTCATCCAGCACGCAAGGGTTAATTTCGTTGACTTGGCCTCTCGAAATACACCGAATATTCTTGCCGTCGGCGTCCATCAAGTGCAAAGCCGTTACCGTCGCGGGGAAACAGAGCACCGACCGCTCGCAGCGCGTGGAAGCAAACATGATGTTGCCGTCGGGCAGATAGATCGGGTCGATGTCGTCATACCCGTTCCCGCAGTTGGTGCCACTAAACTGCTCGATGGTCTTTGCTTCCTCGTCTCCACTGTAAGTAAGCTGCCGCAGCTTGGTGCCGGTCCTGCGCCCGGTCTTGGGGTCGATGTCGATTTCGTAGATGCGGAACGTCTTACCAGCCTTGGCGTGACAAAACACGACCTTGGTGGCGTCAAACGACAGGTCGAACCGGCCGAACACCCCGTTGTTCAGTTCCGGCACCAGTTCGGTAACTTTGCCGACGGGAGACACAGCGTCCCTCGCTGCCGGCGGCACTATCGAAAGGATGCAGAGATTGCCGCCCGGATTGCCTTTGGTGAGATGCCCGGTATAGGTGCTAAAGCCGCGTCCCTTTTGCTTCATGAACAGGAGTTTGTCGAATTTCAGTGCCGGATGGGCCAGCATGGCCTGGCTTCGCACTGCCGAGAGTGCCTTCTCGATCGGCTGCTGCTGCTCCGGCGTGCCGCCCTTGACCGCCCGCTGCTTCTTTTCCAACTCAGCCAGTTGTTTCAGGAGTTGCGGTCCCTTGGGGTATTGGGGGCCGAACTCCGCAGTCGTATCTTCGATAGCCAGCCGCAACGCTTCGACGTTCACGCTGCCGGGCGGCAGGAATATCCGGCGACAGTTGGCGTGCATTCTGTCGAGGTTCGGTTCTCGCTTAGCCGGCTTCCAGTCCTTGGGAAACTCTACCGTCGAGTCCAGCCGCAACTTGTGTACGCGAGGAGGCAGTCCCGCCCGGGTGAATTTCAGCGTGTGCTTGCCCTTGGTAGCCTTCACCTTGCAGGCCTCTTCCCACTCGATACCGTGGAAGCCCTGTGCGTCTCTGGGGAGATTGTGCTGAGGATGGCGATCCATATAGGGCGGCGGATTGCCGGTCACGCGCCCGCAACACGTACCGATTTTCTTGTTGTCGAGCCAGACGTCCATCGGCCGCACGCCGGGCGACCCGTAACAGACGTGAAGTGTGTAGGTGGCGTCAACGGGGAAATCGACGTCGTATTCGATCGCCCAGGGCAACTCGCCTCCGTCGCCGACCACCAGTTGGGGAAACTTGTCTCGATAATCGGCATAGATGTCCGGGTTGGAGAAAACCTTGGCATTGCCGCGGTCGAAGGTCCAAGCGGGAATATTGATAGATCCGGCCTCGGCTCGGACCGGTAGCAGTGCGGTGCTGCAAACGGCAAGGCACGACACGGCGAGCACAACCCAGGTCAACCGCCGTCGCCACGACAGCAAGTCCGATTTGATTCTCATCGCAAGTCCTCGCGTAAGTAAAAACAGTCAGTTTTCTTCGATAAACCCCCTTGCGCAACGTTCATTGTAGCAGCTATGGGCGTTAGGTGAAACATAGATGCCTCGTTAGCTGCTGCGTTGCGACAATTCTTACAGCAGGCCCTTCGGGGGGGGCATTGGTATGGCCGTAAGTTGATTGTAGCCGACTGGGTGGCAAACGCTTGCTCGGTCATGTAAATTGCGTTAGGTTGTTTCCCGGTCAGCGTCCGGGTTGACCGTGCGTTTCGAGGCCACGGGCGGAAACGAAACCGGGACCGTCTCCGGCATCCGCATGATCCGTGCCGACGCGGAATGTTAGCAGCGGAAACAAACGAAATCCTGGAGAGATTGTAACTACCTCAAAGTGAAAACGATTTGTCCGCCACCGCCGGGTTTACCCCGGCGGAGCGATGATTGATAGCTAACAGTACACGCGAAACCACCGTTGCTCCCCCAGCCTTCCGCCGCCTCCGGCGGCGGAAGGCTGGGGGAGCAAAACCGGAGAGAAAGGGTCGTTTCTAGTTGTCAATCATCGCTCCACTGGGACAAGCCCAGTGGTGGCGTTTTCACTTTGAGTAACTACACATAACCAAAGGAGACTTCCGATGCAAAGAATACTTTCACGCCGCCTCGCGACTACACTCGTCACCGGCGCGGCCGTGGCACTGGTCTGCGCGGCCCTCACCCAACAGGGCTCGGCCGCCGAGCCTGCAAGAGTCGCCGATGCCGTCAAGGCAGGTCCCGATCGTGTGGTCATATTGGGAGGAAAGACTTATCTTGCCGGGGAACTGTTGGGGGCCATGGGATCGGCAACGGTTACCTGGAGCAAGGTATCGGGTCCCGGCACGGTCACTTTCGCCGCCACGAATGCGCCGGTTACGACGGCGACGTTCTCTGCGGTGGGCGACTATGTGCTGAAACTGGCGGCCAAGAAGGGCTCATCGAGTCTCTCGTCCACCTTGGCGGTCCAGGTGATTGCCCCTCCGCCCGAGCAGCATCTCGATCCGGTCGAAACCACGCGTTACAAGATCGACAGTCCTTTCTGGAACGCGCGGGTGAAGGCCCAGATTGTGAACTGGATTCCTCACTGCATTGCGAAAATATCCGACCCCGAGTTGCGCGAAGGCGGCATCAACAACTTCATCGACGCGGCCGCCAAGTTGGCCGGGAAGCCTCATGGAAAGCATCGAGGCCACGTATTCTCGAATGCCTGGATATACAACATTATCGAGTCGATCTGCATTGCCGTGATGATCGATCCGCAGGGCGATCAAGAGATTATCGATGCCCAAAAGGCGATGAAAGCGACGCTGGAGGACTGGATCCCCAAGGTTCTGGCCGCCCAGGAGCCCGACGGATACCTGCAAACGCTGTACACGCTCAACGACCGCGAGCACTGGACACCCAAGTACCGGAGCCACCACGAGGGCTACGTGGCCGGCTACTTTCTGGAGGCGGCCGTTGCCCACTACATGATGACGGACAAGAAGGATGCCCGATTGTATAACGCCGCCAAGAAGCTGGGCGATTGCTGGTGCAACAACATCGGGCCGCCGCCCAAGAAAGAATGGTACAACGGGCATCAGGCCATGGAGATGGGCCTCGTGCGGTTCGGCCGGTTCGTCAACGAAATCGAAGGCTCAGGCAAGGGCGATAAGTACATCCAGTTGGCTAAGTTCCTCTTGGACTGCCGCAAGAACGGCAAATCGTACGACCAGAGCCATGTGCCGGTTATCCAGCAGTACGAGGCCGTCGGACACGCCGTTCGGGCGGCCTACTCCTACGCCGGCATGTCCGACGTGGCCATGGAGACCGGCGACGTCGACTACAACAGTGCCGTCGCGTCGATTTGGGACAACATCGTCAACCGCAAGTATTACGTCACGGGCGGAATCGGCAGCGGCGAAACTTCGGAAGGGTTCGGCCCGGACTACTCGCTACGACACAATGCCTACTGCGAGGCGTGTTCAAGCTGCGGTGAACTTTTCTTCCAGCACAAGCTGAATATGACGTACCACGACGCCAAGTACGCCGATCTGTACGAAGAGACGATCTACAACGCCTTGCTCGGTTCGGTCGATCTAGAAGCGAAAAACTTCTACTACCAAAACCCGCTCAATTCCAACCGCCTGCGTTACCCTTGGCACGGTTGCCCGTGCTGCGTGGGCAACATTCCCAGAGCCCTGCTGATGCTTCCCACCTGGACCTACAGCAAGGGCCCCGACAGTCTTTACGTCAACCTTTTCATCGGCAGCACCGTGCCGATTAAAGACGTGGCCGGCACCGACGTCGAGATGGTTCAGGTCACGGATTATCCCTGGAGCGGCAAGGTGTCGATCGCGGTCAATCCGGCGGAGGAGAAGAAATTCAGCGTCAAGATTCGGATCCCTAACCGCAGTGTTAGCAAGCTTTACAGCCGCACGCCGCAGGCCAACGGCATCACTTCGATTGCCGTCAACGGTTCCGCGATTAAGCCCGGCGTGGAAAAGGGTTACGCCGTGATCTCCCGAAACTGGAAGGCCGGCGACAAGATCGACCTCGTGCTCCCGATGAAGGTCCAGCGAGTCAAGGGCATCGACGAGATCGCTGCAACTCGGGGCCAGGTGGCCTTGCAGTATGGGCCGCTGATCTACAATGCGGAGAGCGTCGACCAGAGCCTCGACAACGTGCTCAAGCCCGATTCTGCGTTGAGCACAGAGTGGCGGAAGGACTTCCTCGGCGGAGTAATGGTTATCAAGGGCACCTGGGCCAACGGGTCCAAGTTGCTGGCGATCCCCAACTACGCCCGAGAGAACCGCGCTCTCGATGCTTCCAAAAAACGTCCTGCCGTTAGTTCGGCAGTTTGGTTGAAGGATGCGGCCGCGGCCCTTCCGGCGGAAGGTACGATCGACTCGTTTCTGGGTGAACCCAAACTGGATATTCAGCAGGTCCACAAGGGAAACCGCTTCCCCACGATCACCGTGGCCGTCGACGGCACCGTGCTGGCGTTCTGGAACGGAGTTAAGGTGAAGCGAAGCGAAGACGGTGGGGAAACTTGGGGGCCCGAAATCCTGGTCGGCAAAGGGTTCATGGGCGGCGGCGCCATCGTCAACGAAACCAACGGTGAGATTCTGGCCTTTGTCGAAGAGCACCACCCACCCGGTCCATGGGCCGTCTACCGCAGCAAAGACCAAGGAAAGACCTGGTCGGCGATGGAGGTCGAAGTCAAGCCGGACGTCAACGGCAAAGCACCCTCGATGCACATGAACGAACACGGCATTACGCTGCGGCACGGCAAGCACAAAGGCCGACTGATCCGTCCGTCGCGGAGCTACGATAAGGGCAACGACCGCAAGTATTGGTCCGAGCATTACACCAACGCCATCTACAGCGACGACGGCGGCAAAACCTGGATCACGAGCGATCCGTTCCCGGCCAACGGCACCGGCGAGGCGACCTTGGCAGAGCTTTCCGACGGGCGGATCTACTACAACTCCCGTCGGCATTGGGCCCCGGAAGGCGTCAACCCGTTGAGGCGGTGGGTTGCCCATAGCACCGACGGCGGTGCGACCTGGAAGGATCTGTCGATCTGCGAAGTGCTTCCCGACGGGCCGCAGAACACGAACTACGGCTGCATGGGCGGGCTGGTGCGCCTGCCGATCAAAGATAAAGACATCCTGATCTACAGCAACTGCGACAGCCCCGGCGGACGCAACCACGGGACGGTGTGGGGCAGCTTCGACGGCGGCAAAACGTGGCCTGTCAAGCGGCTGGTCGATGAAGGTGCCCACGCCTATTCCTCGCTGGACGCGGGACGGCCGGGTACGAAGAGCGAAGGCTGGATCTATCTCCAATACGAAAGTGGCGGAGCAAAAGTGGCCCGCTTCAATCTCAGTTGGTTGTTGAAAGGCGAAAAGACCGGCGACGGCGAACTGCCCAAGTAAGCCGTAGGGTGCGTGAAACGCACCGTAACACCCGGTTCAGGTGCGTTGCACGCACCCTACAGAGGAGTTAGAAAAATGAAAAAACTGCTGATTCTGCTAACCGGCGTAATCCTAACCGGCCCGTTGGCTAGTGCATCCGAACCGGACCAGAAATACAAAGTGACGCCAAAAGTCCCGATCGAGGCCCATGCTTTCAGCCTCAACGACGTGCGGCTGTTGGACGGGCCGTTCAAGAAGGCCATGGACCTGGACGCAAAATATCTGCTAGACCTCGAACCGGACCGGCTGCTGTCGCGGTTTCGCGAATACGCGGGGCTGAAGCCAAAGGGAAAAATCTATGGCGGGTGGGAGAGCCAGGGTATCTCGGGCCATACGCTGGGCCATTACCTCTCGGCCTGCGCGATGATGTACGCCGCTTCCGGAGACAAACGCTTTCTCGACCGAGCCAACTACATCGTCGATGAGTTGGCGGAATGTCAGAAGGCAAACGGCAACGGCTACGTCGGCGGCATTCCCCGGGGTAAGGAACTCTTCGCCGAGGTCGCGGCCGGCAATATCAAAACCGCCAACTTCGCACTCAACGGCGGCTGGGTCCCGTGGTACACCATGCACAAAGTGTATGCAGGACTCGTCGACGCCTATCTGTATTGCGATAGCGAAAAGGCCAAGAAGGTCTTGATCGATCTGTCCGATTGGGCATTCAAACTGGGCGAAAACCTCTCGGACGAACAGTTCCAAACCATGCTCAAGTGCGAGTATGGCGGGATGAACGACACGCTGACCGAGGTTTATGCCGTCACGGGCGAGAAGAAATATCTCGATCTGGCGATCCGCTTCAACGACCGCCACGTGCTCGATCCGCTCATGCGAGGCGAAGACCGCTTGGAAGGCGTACATGCCAACACCCAGGTGCCAAAGGTCGTCGGAGCCGCAAGGCAATATGAACTGACCGGAAACAAAGACCTCCGCAAGGTTGCCGACTTCTTCTGGGAGGTGGTCACGCAGCACCGATCCTACGTCAACGGTGGCAGCGGCGACGGCGAGTGTTTCCAACGCCTGGGTGAATTGTGGAAGCACCTCAGCCCGGTGGCCTCGGAGACTTGCGGTACCTACAACATGCTGAAACTGACGCGGCATCTGTTCGCCTGGACTGCCGAGGGGCGGTATGCAGACTACTACGAGCGGGCACTCTTCAATCATATCCTTGCTACCCAGGATCCGAAGAAGGGCATGCTGATGTACTTCTGCTCGCTCAAGCCGGGGCATTTCCATACCTACAGCAAGCCGTACGACGCTTTCTGGTGCTGTACCGGTACCGGGTTGGAAAACCACGTGAAATACGGCGACAGCATCTACTTTCACAATGATGCGAGCCTCTACGTAAACCTGTTCATCGCCTCCGAGTTGACCTGGAAGGCCAAGGGTCTGAAGGTTCGCCAAGAGACGCGGTTTCCCGATGAGCCGAAAACGCGCCTCGTCGTAAGCTGCCAGAAACCGGTGCGACTGGCACTGAAGATCCGCCACCCTTACTGGGTGACTTCCGCTTTGAACGTTACGGTCAACGGTGAGAAGGTCGAGGGCAAGAGCCAGCCGAGCGGCTACCTGACGATCGACCGCACATGGGCCGACGGCGACGTGGTCGACGTCGCACTTCCGATGAGTCTGCGGTTGGTTCCCATGGAAAACTGTCCCTCGAAGGCTGCGATCATGTACGGGCCGATCGTGTTGGCCGGCGAGTTGGGACGGGAGGGTTTCACCGAGGAAATGCCCTACTCGGCCTACCAGATGCTCTACGCAAGTATGCCCACGCCTGACGTGCCCGTGCTGTTGACCAACGACAAACCGGTTGACGAGTGGGTCGAGAGGGTCCCCGGCGAGAAACTTCAATTCAAGACGGTGGGTGTCGGCCGGCCCGAAGACGTGTCACTGCTGCCTTTCCACCGGGTGCACCATCAGCGATTCACGATCTATTGGGACCTGTTCACCGAGAAGCAATGGAACGCCAAGAAGGGCGGGTATGAGGCGAGGCGGCGTGCGAAGAGGGAACTGCTGGCCCGGACCATCGACGTCGTTACGCCCGACATGCAGCCCGAACGGGATCATAACTTCCAGGGTGAAAAATCAATGACCGGGCGGTTTCACGGACGCCGTTATCGCCACGCGTACCCGGGCGGCTGGTTCTCTTACGACATGAAGGTCACCGGCGGCACTGACCTGCCCGTCGGCGTGATGGTCACCTACTGGGGCGGCGAGACGGGCAACCGGACGTTCGATATCCAGATCGATGGAAAGAAGATCGCCACGCAGAAGCTCGACAAGGACAAGCCCGGCGAGTTTTTCGATGTCACCTATCCGATTCCGCAAGAGCTCACCAAGGGCAAAGAGAAGGTAACCGTTCGGTTCCAGTCGCATCCGGGCAACATGGCGGGCGGAATGTACCGGTGCCGAATCGTCAAGATGCCGGAAGCGTTGTCGGCCACCGACGAACTGTTCAAAACGCTCGACCCGTTCTACAAGCGGCACGTCGAGGTTGACGGTCTGCTGATCGTCGGCTCCGACAAGGTTTCATCGTATGCCTTGCGCGAGACGGCATACCTGACCAAGAAGATGCTTGCCAATCGGCCCGACGTGCTGGCAAAACTGGCCGAGCGGAAGATGTACGTCTGCGTGATGGCCTATAACGAAATGCAGACCGATCTGCCCGAGTGCCGACGAATGTCGCTCTGGTGGGCCAAGCGGGCGCGGGGTTTGGGTGGCCGACCGGTCAGTTGCGGTGAAGAGAACCTGCTCGGCTTCAGGGGAGATCCCTATCGAGGCTAAAATATCTTCATCCACGAGTTCGCCCACGGCATGCATGGGGCGTTTGGCGCACTGGACGAAAACTTCGACAAGCAGCTTAGAGCCCTGCATCAGAAGGCCAAAGAGACGGGCCGATTTCGTGGATACGGCATGAACAACCACGGAGAGTTCTGGGCCGAAGGCGTGCAGTCGTGGTTCCACTGCAATCGCGGCGGAGGGCTGGAAGTCTTCGCACCCGACGGAAAGCATATCTGCCACATCGACACCCGCCAGCAATTGAGCGAGCACCTGCCGGAGTACGCCGACCTGCTCGAGAAAGCGTTTGGAGAAGAGAACGGGTGGGTCTATCATCCCGTGCTCGAACGATTGAACGAGCCACACCTGAGCGGCTACGACCCGGCCGAAGCGCCCACCTTCCGCTGGCCGCAGCACGTCGTCGAAGCATACAATCGGATCGAAGCCGAACGGCGAGAAAAGCGAAAAAAGTAAGGAAAGCGGGTGTCAGGAAATACTTGCGAGATTTAGGGTAACCATATTGACACGCGAATCGGTCGCCGACAATATCTCGTTGAACAATGGTGAACAGAGAAGAGGAACCCGTACTTGTCCGTGGTGTGCTTCCTTCCAATTCACGGTGAACCAATACACTTCTTTGCTTCCGTTGAACATACGCTTCTGTCGGATGAGCCTATTTGAGTAACCTCCGCGCCAGCCAACTCCGCGGCAAATCGCCCACCAGCAACGACTCGGCTTGACCGATCGACTGCATCACGGCCTCGACGGCGAGATATCCGCTGCGGACTGCACCCTCCATGGTGGCCGGCCAGCCGGTGGCGGTCCAATCGCCGGCGAGCATTAGGTTCTCAACGGCCGTGCGCTGCGACGGACGCATCAGTTCGATCCCCGGACGGACGGAAAAGACGGCTCGCCGGTGCGTACACGTTCGCCAGTGTAGCAGGCTCGCGCCGCGAGCGTCCGGCAAGATCGCGTCCAACTCGCGGCGAATCTCGGCGACGAGATCCTTGCGGTCGCGGCCGATCAGGTCCCGCGATGCACTGATTACCACTTGGCAGTAGTGGTTCCAGGGCGTCCGAGTGGCCAACGGTCCATTGAAGAACCACTGTCCCAACCGCCCGACCAACGCCGCATGGGGCAAGTGTGTGATCGGGCGGTCGAACCAGAGATGTACCGCCGTGATCGGGGCCGATTCGATCCGGTCGGCTTGCGATAATTCCGGAATCGTTGCCCGCATGGATTGCGGCAGCAACGAACAGATTCGATACCAGGGCACGGCCCCGATCACGAAATCGAACCCGCGCCGCGTACCGTCGGCGAGCACCAGACCGGTCGCTCGCGTTGCGTCGCCGTCGATCCGCCCGACGCGATTGCCGAGACGGACCGGCACGTCGAGTTCCCGCAGCCTATCGACCACACGACGATGAAAGATATCGCCGAGCGGCTCGGTGGGCACCTCCAGTTCGTAAGCCCGCCGCGAGGCGAGGAACCCGTCGACAAAGACCTTTCTTGCCGCGACCGCCGACGCACGGTCGACCGTCTCGCCCAACGCACTGACCAGTACGACCGACCAGAACCGATCGATCGCCTGCTGCGATTGCCCCTGGCGACGTAGCCATGCGCCGATGGTTTCGTCATTGCAATCGTCTGTAGGGTGGGTCGAGGTACGAGGCCCACGCGGGATTCGTTGGCGTTGGCCACTCCCGCGTGGGTCTCGTGCCTCGACCCACCCTACGTCTTCATGCGAATCCACGATATCCAGTTTAGCCAACCGCAGTAGTGTTCTTGCAATCGACCAGCGTTGCCCTCGCGTCAGATATTTCAGTCGCATCAGGCCCGGCAGCAGGTGTAGCGGGGCGGGCAGCCAGTCGGCGGCGGCGAAGTCGCATCGGGTGCCGTCGGGCCCGAAAAAGTGCAGGCGGCCGTCGCGGCGGAAGCACTCGGCTGCACCGATCCGGCGGCAGAAGTCAGCCAGATTCGTACAGCAGCCCATGGCAACGTGCCTGCAACAGTCGACAAGCTGTCCCGTTTTGGGATCGCGAAACGACGCAGCCCGGCCGCCGAGGGTCTGTTTCTGCTCGAACAGTTCGACCCGCAATCCCAGTTCGGCCGCACGGATCGCTGCCGCCGAACCGGCCAGTCCACCGCCGATGATCGCGAGACACTCCACGACACTCACAACATCGCGGCTGCCCGCGGCGGCAGCAGCGTCCAGCGGGCGGCGATCTGGAGTTTCTTCGGCCGGCTCAGCCGAACGCGGCCGGTCAGTACGCTATGGGGGCGATGAAGGATCTTTCGTAGCAAGCTGCGGTAGGTCGACATCATCATGCCGAAGACCCGCCGCCCGTCCGGCTCGAGCCAGTCCATCAACCGGACCCCCTCACGGTAGTACGACTCGGCCCGGCCAATCTCGAAGTCCATCAGCTTCTCGAACCGCCGGTCGGCCACGCCGGCGAGCAAATCTTCGACCGTGTAGTCAAACTGCCGCAGATCGGCCAGCGGCAGGTAGACGCGGTCGCGTCGAGCATCTTCCTTCAGATCGCGCATGACGTTGGTCAACTGCAGGGCGATGCCGCACTTCCGCGCCGGCGCCAAGGCCTCGCGGCCGTGAAATCCCCAGATGTGAATACACGCCAGCCCGACCGCCGAAGCCACCTTCTCGCAGTAGACCTCCAACTCGGCGAACGTTTCGTAGCGGTTGGTGGTCAGATCCATCTGCACGCCGTCGACCACCGCGTGGAGATGCTCCGGCGGGACGTTGAACCGCTCGATCGCGTCGGCTACCGCCGGCAGCAGGTCGCGGCCCGGCAGTCGGCCGAGCATCTCCAGCCGGCCGTCCAACACATGTGTCAGCGCGGCACGCCAGTTGCGCAGCGCCAGCCGCCGGTCTTCGACCGGTTGCGGGTCGTCGGCCAGATCGTCGGTATGCCGCATGAAGGCATACAGCGCATCCATGGCACGACGCTTCGTTTTGGGCAATCCGAAAAAACACCCGGAGAAGTTGGAGCCCGACTGCCGGGCCGTCTGGCGACAGAGATTGTAGCTGACGTCGATCACTTCGGCGGAGAAGTTCATGGCTCGCTCCCGCAGTAAGGGGCGGACGAAGTTCCACGTTTGAGCCGCCACCACAAGCTGGCGAGAATCCGCAATTTCTTCATCTTACCGATCACCGGCCGGGTCGTCCAGACGTCGAACTGGGCCCGGCGGATTTCTTCGAGGATCGCTAGTCCACCGTGCAAAAACGCGGCCACCGGCAGCCGCAGTTCGGAGGGCATCAGATCGACCAGCGGTTCCCCCCGACGGAGCCAGCCCTCGGCCCGGTCGACCTCGGCCGCCAACAGCAGCCGGAACGGTTCGTTGCAGGCCCGATCGACGAAATCGTCCGGCTCGTACCCGTACCGACGGCAGTCGGCCTGGGGCAGGTAGATTCGGCCACGGTCGAAGTCCCGGGCGACGTCCTGCCAGAAATTGGCCAATTGCAGGCCCGTGCAGACGGCGTCGGACAGTTTGGCCCGCCCGGGCGTGTGGCACCGGCCCAGGTAGAGCACCAGCCGCCCGACCGGGTTGGCCGAGTAGCGGCAGTATTCGATCAACCGGTCGGTCGTCTCGTAGCGAAACACCCGTTGGTCCTGGCGAAAAGCGACCAGCAGGTCGAGAAACGGGTCGATGGGGATCTCGAATCGGCGGATCGTCTCGGCCAAGGCGACGAAGACCGGGTGGACCGTGTTGCCTCGGTAGCATTCTCGCAGCAGCCGCTCCCACCAACCCAGCAGGGCGAGGCTCCGGCGGGGGTCGTCGGTTTCGTCGGCCAGATCGTCGGCCCAGCGGCAATAGGCGTAGACGTTGCACAGATGCTGCCGTAGCGGGCGGGGGAAGAACCGGCTGAGCACGGTGAAGTTCTCGTACCGCCGCCCGGCCATCCGTCGACAATATCGCCCAGCCTGCCGCGGCGTTACTCGTCGCGGGGGTGCTTCAGGGCCGTAAAGTTTCAGGTCGTTACGTAGCATAGGTACACAAAGCCGCGACCGTTGGTCGCGAACAATAGCGAGGCAAACGCAGGGTTACACGGTCATTCCATGTACGTGGACGTCGCGGGTGGGATAGGGGATATTGAATCCCCGCTCGTCGAAGCCCAGTTTGATCTTCTCGTTCAGATCGCAGCGAACGGCCCAATTGTCGGAGGCGTTGACCCACGGGCGAACCACGAAGTTCACGCTGCTGTCGCCCAGTTCGCTGACGGCGACGACCGGTTTGGGGTCTTCCAGGATGCGGTCGTCGGCAGCCAGCAGTTCGATGAGGAAATCCTTGACGGCTTTCAGGTCGTCGCCGTATCCGCAGCCGACCACCAGATCGATCCGCCGGGTATCCTTGGCCGAGAAGTTGGTGATCGTGCCGTTGGTGATCGTGCCGTTGGGCACGATGATCTGCACGTTGTCGCCGGTCCGCATCAGCGTGCTGAAGAGGTGGATCTCCTCGACAACGCCCTTCGATCCGCCCGCTTCGACAAAGTTGCCGACCTCGAACGGCTTGTAGAGGATGAGCAGCACACCGGAGGCGAAGTTCGATAGCGAACTCTGCAGCGCGAAGCCGACGGCCAGCCCGACCGCCGCCACAACTGCCGCAAACGACGTGGTGTCGACGCCCAACCGATTGACGGCGGCCATGACGACAAAGACCAGCAGCAGGGCGTAGGCGATGTTGGCCAGGAACTTGGTCAGAGTCTCGTCGACGTTGGCCTTGGTCAACAGTCGGGTGACAAACCGCCTGAGGAACTTTGCAATCCAGCGCCCGACGATGAAGATCACCAGGGCCGCCAGCAAGTTGCCGGCCAGACTCAGGCCTCGTTGGGCCACGAACATAGCCACGGTGTCCCACATCGCGCCGACCTCCCCGGAGATGCCGTTGGTGCCGTCCGCAGCAAATAGTCCGATGTACATCGCGAATCCTTCCGAAAAATGGGCCGTGTCTTGAAAAGTTTCAGCGGACCACCCGCCAGAGCCGGGTAGACCGAGTTTGGGTCTATTCTTGCTTTCTGGTCACATCGGTCAACCGGGGTCTGGTTTCCGTTATCCAACTCCTCGGCACGCCAACCCCCCCGAACGCAGTCGGGGGGCGTTCTGGATCTGTTCTTCCTTTCCCCCCGACGCAGTCGGGGGGCGTTTCAATCTCTCCCCACTCCCCACTCCCCACTCCCCACATTATGATGTCATGTAACTCGTGAGGGAACCTTGACGATGAAAATCATCCTGGCTGGGCCGCGGGGGTTCTGCGCCGGCGTTAATATGGCGATCGAGAGCCTTCAGACGGCGATCGAACTCTATGGCACACCGATCTATGTGTACCATGAGATCGTCCACAACCGGTGGGTCGTGGAAGAGTTTCGGCGTCGTGGGGCCGTGTTTGTCGATGATTTAGCCGAGGTACCCGAGGGGGCCCATTTGCTCTATTCTGCCCATGGTGTCTCGCCCGAGGTCCGTCGGGAGGCTGCCCGGCGGAAGCTGGTTACCATCGACGCCACCTGCCCACTGGTGACCAAAGTCCACCGCGAGGCAGTTCGCTACGCCGAATCCGGGTATACCGTCGTGCTGATCGGCCATGCCGGGCACGACGAGGTGATCGGCACCATGGGCGAGGCGCCCGATTCGATCGTGCTGGTCGGCTGCCCGGAGGACGTCGACCGGCTCGATGTGCCAGATCCGGACCGGGTGGCGTACCTGACCCAGACGACGCTATCGGTCGACGACGCCGAGCGGATCATCGGGCGGCTGCGGGAGTGTTTTCCTAACATTGTCGGCCCGGCCAAGGAGGATATCTGCTACGCCACGCAGAATCGGCAGCATTGCGTGCGAACCCTGGCCCGGGAGGCAGACGTAGTACTGGTTGTCGGCAGCCAAAACAGTTCGAACAGCAAGCGACTGGCCGAGATGGCCCGATCGGTAGGCGTGCCGGCGTACCTGATCGACGGCCCGGCCGACATCGCCGAGGATTGGTTTTCAGGCGGCGA
>SDBT01007821.1_pt1 | contig 17554 bp, 10 predicted proteins | sample 2277101 | NCBI WGS metagenome assembly SDBT01 (sample SAMN10404973, study PRJNA504765) | marine sediment metagenome | isolation source: marine sediment core GS10_PC15, 103 cmbsf | place: Arctic Ocean: Southern Knipovich Ridge | collected 2010 | reverse complement strand
TCCAGCGTCCCCGCCCCCTCGGCAGCCCGCACCCCGGACGCCGGAGGCCCCATCAAGCACGCCGCTGCGCTCCAGGCTGTCGTCCGTCCTCTCATGCCGTCGGATTCTACCCCATCAGTGATGAATTTGGAAAACCCACCAAAGGGTCAAATGGGGGGTCAGACACCCCCATTTTTTGGCGCAAGAATCAGGTTCAGTTTTTCTTTTTTACAAGCTATAGTCGAATATTCCGCACACGCGCAGGGTGCCGCCGTACGGCTTGCACCCGCTTGGAGGAGGTCAGGCCATGGATTCGAGACACATTGGCATGTTGTTGCTCGTCGCAGTACTTCTCTCCCATGGTTCCGCGAGCGGCCAGACCTGGACGAAGGTCAGTGTCGACCACGTCCAGGTGGACTTCAAGTCGATCGTCATGACCGATTCGCAGCGGGGCTGGGCCGTTCCGTCCTTTGGCTATACGCTCTACAAGACGTTGGACGGCGGCGATACGTGGACCACGGTCACCGTGGGGTCGGGGACCAAGAACGCCATCTTCTTCCTCGACCCCCAGAACGGCTGGGTGGTCGGCACCGGCGGACAGGTCCACACCACCTCCGACTACGGGCAGAGCTGGCAAGCGCAGACCAGCAACACCAGCCAGTCCTTGTACTCGGTCTACTTCCTGAATCTGCAGCGGGGCTGGCTCGTCGGCGCACAGGGCGTGGCCCGCGAGACCACGGACGGGGGCCAGACGTGGAACACGATCGCTACCCTGGGCACATCGGCCACGCTTTTCGACGTCTTCTTTCTGGATTCGAATCACGGCTGGATCATGGGCAACCAGCTGGTGCGGTTCACCGACGACGGCGTCACCTGGTACGCGGCCGCGAGCTATCCGAGCTCGAGCTACCCCGCCCACAGGGTCCGCTTCTTCGACGCTCAGATCGGCCTGGCCACTATGTACACAGACGCACCCAGCGGGTGCGCCTCCAGTCACGCGGACCGGGTGTGGCGCACCACCGATGCTGGCCTGAACTGGTCCTCGGTGCTTTCCACGGCCGAGACCGTCGTGGACTTCGACATGATCGACGCCACCACGGCCAGGGCCATCACCCAGGACGGCCTGGTCTACACCACCAACGATAGGGGAGCCAACTGGCAACAGTCGGGACCGCTCTTCACCTGGGACATCGTCTCCGACGTGGATATGTTCGACGACACCTACGGCATCATAGTCGGGGTGAACGGCACGTTCCTGGTGACCGACGACGGTGGGACCACCTGGGGGGGGCGCGGGACGGGGACTTCGTGGAACATCACCGGCATCGCTTTCGAGGACGCCCAGCACGGCTGGTACGCTTCGGATGAAGGCATCTTCTACACCCAGGACGGTGGCCAACACTGGACGCTGCGACACAGCGAGGACCCATGCGGCGGGGGGCCCCTATTTTACAATGACATCGAGGTGCTCCCTGACGGCTCTATCCTCGCCGTCGGTATCAACTTTATGTTCATGGAGGCGTTCGCCCTCAAGAGTATCGACGGCGATACCTGGACCATGTATTTCATAGGCGGCTTTGGGTCCGAACTGGACGACGTCTCCTTTCCCGACGCCCAGAACGGCTGGGCCGTCGGCTGGGGTGGAGAGATCTGGGCCACGGACGACGGTGGGGAGAGCTGGAGCTTCCAGACGAGCGGCACAGCACAGGGCCTCTGGGGGGTTCACTTCATCGACAGCTCGCAGGGCTGGGCGGTGGGCGACGGCGGGATCATCATCCACACCTCCGACGGCGGTCAGAACTGGGCTCCCCAGGCGAACACGGGAAACAACCTGAGGGCCGTCTACATGGCCGACGCCCAGGACGGCTGGGCCGTGGGCGTGAGCGGGCAGATATGGCGCACCACCAACGGATCTCTCTGGGCTATGCAGAGAAGCGGCGGCGACATGCTCTACGACATTGATTTCGGCAGCGCCCAGGAGGGCTGGGCGGTCGGCAACAACGGCTTCATCCTGTACACCGGCGACGGGGGCGCATCGTGGAGCACTCAGACCAGCCCGACCGGCGATAACCTCCAGGATCTCGACGCCTGGGACGCGACCCGGGCATACGCCGCAGGAAATTCCGGCGAAGTGATCCGGTACGACTCCTCGCCGCCGCCGGTGGCCGTTGCGGGACCGCCCCAGACCGTGGACGAGGGGGACGCCGTCACACTGGACGGCTCGGGCAGCTCCGATCCCCAGAGCCTGCCGCTCGATTTCCTGTGGGGGCAGACGGCCGGGCCGGCGGTGACCCTGCAGGGCGGCGATCAGGAGCAGGCCTCGTTCACGGCCCCGGCGGTCTGCGAGCTGACCGACCTGGTCTTCCGGCTGACGGTGGACAACGGAACGAGGAGCGGTTCGGATACGACCCAGGTGACCGTCCTTGATGTCGACAACCTTCCTCCCCAGGCGCTGATCGCCCCGCTGGCCGGGCCCGTGGACGAGGAGAGCCTGGTAATGCTCGACGGCAGCGGCAGCACCGACGACTGCGGTGTGATCTACGACTGGGTCCAGTCTGGCGGGCAGGCCGTCCAGATATCAGATCCCGCGGCCAGCTTGATCACCTTCACGGCTCCTCAGGTGTGCGCCCAGAGCGTCCTTTCGTTCGAGCTGACGGTCACGGACGTCGGGTTGCTGAACGACGTGGACGCAATTGACGTCACGGTCGAAGACTCGCAGGACCTGCCGCCGGTGGCCGACGCCGGCCAGGATCAGACGCTAGACGAAGGGACGCAGGTGACGCTCGACGGCAGCGCCAGCTCGGATGACTGCAACCCGTTGACCTACCTGTGGTCCCAGTTGTCCGGGCCGGCCGTGACGATCTCGGATCCCGACCTGGCCCAGGCGCAGTTCACCGCTCCGCCGGTCTGCGGTGGCGATGATCTCGTGTTCCAGCTGTCGGTGAACCCCATCTTGATCGACGCACTGCGTCATAAAGTTTTCAACACGATGAAATTAAAACAAATATTCGGATAGGCTACCATTTCTGTGGATACGAAATATATGGCATTTATCTCTTAAGAATATGAATTTACACTTGACATCAATGATCGGCGTGGATACGATACTACCATGCACGTTCGGGCCTCGACAAAACGCCAGAAAGACAAGACCTACCGATATGTCCAGATCGTCCAGAGCTATCGACGCAAGGACGGTGTCACAGGCCAGAAAGTCCTTGGAAGCTTGGGTGATCTTCCAAGACAGACCGAGCAGAACTTGAGGCTCGCGCTTGCAGCGTCGCGCGAGGACAAGGCCGTGATAATTGCTCCAGAATCGCCGGGGCTTTGTGAACAGGCCAAGGTGAAAGCCAACCTGCGCTACCTCGACATCGCCGTGATGCTCGAAGTGTGGCGCGGGTGGGGATTGGACGACCTCTTCCGGGAATTCATCGCTGACGGCGAGTTGGCGATGAGTGCTTCCGATGTGGTGGCCGCGCTGACCCTTCAACGCTGCGCGGTTCCCGGGTCGAAGCTTTTCGCCCAACGCTGGTTTCCAACCACGGCTTTGCCGGAGCTATTGGGTATTGAGCCACAGCGCTTCAACAACACCCGCATCCATCGGGTTCTCAAGGCTGTCCATGACTGCGACGCCGAGCTACAGAAGCGGCTGCCCGACAAGTACCAGAGTCGGCATGGTGCTTTCGCGATGGCGTTCATGGACGTCACCAATACGTATTTCGAGGGTCACGGCTGTGAGATGGCCGAGAGCACCAGGACCAAAGAGGGCCATAGAAACAAGCGAGCGATAGGTATTGTGCTTCTGGCCAATGAGCACGGGTATCCATTGCGCTGGAAGGTGGTGCCCGGAAAGACGAAAGACCATCTGGCAATGGGGGGAATGGTTGGTGGCCTTAGAGGCATCGAGTGGCTTGGCACAACCCCTGTGGTCTTCGACCGGGCGATGGGCAGAGAATCGACTGTAACGATGCTGCTGGGGAGCGACCTGCGTTTTCTGACCGCGGCCCCCGTGAACTCTATCGAATCGCACACCCGGTCACTACCCCACCGCGTGTTCTCGGAACTCGGAATCAAAGGCACCGAAGCCGCGCACAAAGATGATATTGGGTTGGCTGCTGCGACTGCCCGCAAGGCCGGGATGGAGAAGGTTGACGAGCACCTGTTCGTCCTGGACTTGGGCGTGGTGCCTTTCGAACCATCGGCCGAGGTTCATGCAACCACGAGCCGGGGGCGTTGTGCATCCATCAAGGAGCGCCTCCGCCTTGCCCGGGAGCTTCAAGCGAAGCTGGATGCCGGCGAGTACGAGAGCCAAGGTGCTTGTGCTCGTGCGCTCGGGTTGACGGCCAGCCGTGTTTCCCAGGTGTTGAAGCTGCTGCGTCTCGCTCCCGACCTGCAGGAGCGCATCCTCGAGTGTCCCGATGATTTCAGGCTTTCCGAGCAACAGCTCAAGCCTGCCTTGAAGCAACGCGATCCTGACAGACAGCGTGAGTTGCTCGCGGGCATGCTGCCGGCATCGCCCGCCCCTGCCTCCTCCTCAACCGAAGTGCCTGGTGGATCCGGGGCCGATGGCCAATCGTTGGACCCTGACGGGGAGGGCCCCGATACCCGCGGCAAGCGCCTGCGTCTGGTGGCGTACTTCAACCCGCAGATGTTCGTGGACCAGCGTGTTCGAGCCCGGGAGCACATCGAGGGACTCAACCGCTTCATCCAGGAGTTGAACGAGGAGCTCTCCGGTGCCCGGAAATCTCGTGAGGAGGAGCCCACCCGCCGCAAAATCATCCGTGAGCTCGAGAAGAAGGATTACGTGGATGCCTTCGAGGTGTCCCTGGAGCCGATCACGGTGACAACGAAGGCTGGCAGCCAGATCGCTTCCTTTCGTTGCAAGCTGTCTCTCAAGCCGGATGAATGGGCCCGGCGGCGACGGTACGACGGGTTCGTGCTTCTTCTGGGTCATCCGGAACTGAAGCCTACGGCCAGTGAGCTTGCTTTGATGTACAGGGCCAAGGACGCCGTGGAGAAGGACTTCGAGACGATCAAGAGCGTGGTCAAGCTTCGCCCGCTCTATCACAAGACCGACCCCAAGGTGGAAGCCCATGTGACGATCTGCATGCTCGCCCTGCTCCTGCTACGCACTCTGGAGCACAAGCTCCGTAACGCAAACGTGGCGCTGACCGCTCCGGCCTGCCGGGAGATTCTGAAGACCTGTCATCTCAACCAGATGAAGCCACTGCCTGGCGGCCGCCCACTGTACTCGGTGACCGAGGCCTCCACCGCCCAGCGCGAGGTCCTGGATGCTCTCGAACTCGGCCGTCTGGTAGATGACGAGGCTGTTGCTCGCGGTTTGACACCCCGTTTCGTATCCACCTGATAGCGATAATCCATGGATATCTTTGAAATTGACGCAGCGCGGTGGTCAGGATGGGGTGAACGACAGCGTCAACCCGCCGACGAATGCCTCGGTGACGGTGCACGTGGCGGACGTGGCCAATCTTCCGCCAGTGGCCGACGCGGGGCCGGACTTCCAGGTCGACGAACAGAGCCTGGTGCAGTTGGACGGCTCGGCCAGCCACGCCGATTGCGGGAATCTCACCTATGCCTGGAGTCAGCTCGGTGGTTCGCCCGTGATCCTGTCGGACCCGGGCGGTCAGTCGCCGACGTTCGAAGCGCCCGCCGTGTGTTCCCCGGAAGACCTGGCCTTCCACTTGACCGTCGACGACGGAAGCGACATCGACGAAGACGATGTGGTGGTCACGTTGCTCGACGCGATCGACGAGGCACCGGTGGCCGACGCGGGCCAGGACCAGACGGTGGACGAGGGGGCGCTGGTGACCCTGGACGGCAGCGGCAGTTCGGACGATTGCGGTGGGCTGAACCACCTGTGGGAGCAGTTGTCCGGGCCGGCCGTGACGCTCTCCGACCCCGCGGCTCCGGTCACGCAGTTCACCGCGCCGCCGGTGTGCCTGGACGATGATCTGGTCTTTCTACTGACGGTGGATGACGGGGCCCAGCAGGTGTCCGCCGAGGTGACCGTACATGTGACTAACGTGGGGGTGGTACCCACGGTTGCCGACGCGGGGACGGACCGCGAGGTGGAAGAGCAGAGCCTGGTGCAGCTCGACGGTTCGGCCAGCCACGCCGACTGCGGCGATCTCGAGTATTCCTGGAGCCAGGTGGGCGGGCCGGATGTGACGCTGACCGGCGCCGACACCGCGACCCCGACCTTCGAGGCGCCGGCGGTGTGCGCCGAGATGGAGCTGACCTTCCGGCTGGTGGTGACCGACATACAGCAGGACACGGCCGAGGACGAGGTCGTGATCACGGTGCTCGACAGCACCAACGCCACGCCGGTGGCCGACGCGGGCGAGGATCAGCAGGTGGACGAGGGAGACCTGGTGGTCCTGGACGGCAGCGGCAGCTCCGACGACTGCGGGCCGCTGGCCTTCGCCTGGAGCCAGGTCGACGGGCCTGTGGTGGAGTTGCAGGGAGCGGACACGGACAGTCCGTCCTTTGTTGCCCCCCAGGTGAACCAGCAGACCGTCATCGTGCTTCGACTCACGGTCGACGACGGAACCGACCAGAGCGACTCCGACCAGGTGGAGATCAGCGTTCGCGACCTGGCCGCGAACCAGCCGCCGGATATCGTCGAGGGCGCCAACGGCTCGGCCACGGTCGGGGTGGCCTACCTGTACGACAAGGACGGCCGGGCCGAGGCGAGCGGCGACGAGCCGATCTCCTGGGAACGGGTGGACGGGCCGGCTGATTTCCGCATCGACGAAGACACGGGCGCCGTCAGCTGGACGCCCGTGGACCCTGGGGAGACCAGCATCACCATCCGGGCCAGCAACGAGCATGGTGATGACGACTACACCTTCACCGTGCAGGTGGAGGAAGAGCAAACCCAACCGCCGATGGCCTTCATCCTGACCAACCCCTTCCCCCCCGAGGGCAACGCGCCGCTGGAGGTGTTCTTCGACGGGTCCCAGAGCATCTCGACCTCGTCCGAGATCATTTCGTTCAAGTGGACGTTGGGTGACGGTTCGCCCGTGGTCTACGAGGAGACGACCACACACGTCTACATCGAGCCGGGGGGCTACCTGGCCCGGCTGACGGTGACTGACGCCCGCGGCATGACGGACACCGGTACGGTGAGCATCAGCGTGACCGAGGCCGGGACGGAGAACCACCCCCCGTCGGCCGAGATCGTGGCCAGCGATCTCGAAGGGACGGGCACGCTCAACGTCCTGTTCTCATGCGACTGTGGTGCGGGGAGCGCCCCGATCGCGTTGTACCTGTGGGATTTCGGGGACGGCAACTACTCGGACCAGGCCCAGGCCGATCACACCTACCAGCCTGGAAGCTACCGGGTGTGGCTGACCGTGCTGGACGACAACGGACTCTCGGCCTACGACTGGGTCGACGTGGTGGTGTACAAAGGAGAGAACCAGCCGCCGGTGGTGGAGGCCGGGGCCGAGCCGCTGGTTGGCCCCGCTCCGCTCGGAGTCCAGTTCTTCGGCCTGGCGGTGGACGTGGACGGCGAGATCGAGCAGCGGGGCTGGGACTTCGGGGACGGCACCTCGGCGTCCCAGGAGCGGGCCGAGCACGTATACACCGAGCCGGGGATCTTCCATGCGACATTCCAGGCCGAGGACGACGGCGGGTTGGTCGGCAGGGCCACGGTGGAGATAGCGGTCCTGTCTTCGGAAGGTGCGCGGCCCCCGGAGATCATATCGAGACCCAACCTGCAAGCCGAGGTCGGCCAGCCATACCGGTACGACGAGGACGGTCTGCCGTCGGCGAGGGGAACACCACCCGTCAGTTGGCGGTTCGGCGAGCTATCCGACGGCAGCCCGGGGGCCCCGGAAGGGATGGAGATCGATCCCCAGAGCGGGGAGATCACCTGGACGCCGGCCGGCGACCAGGCAGGGGAGCACCCGGTGGTGCTGATGGCCGAGAACGAGGCGGGCCGGGACCTGCAGTCGTTCATGGTGAGCGTGCCGGAAACCGAGGCTGACGGGGGAGCGGACTGCGGTTGCGCGGGCACAGGCACGGACTTCTCGGCCTTCTGGGTAGGGCTGTTCTCGGCCGCTCTCTTCCTGCGAAGGCGTCGGCGGCAAGCTTGACATCCGTCCAGGGCCGCGGGATACAGGATTTTCAGGATTGTCATGATGAATGATATCGGGCGTGGACGCGACCGGACACAGGCCATGACCTGCCATGTGTTCGCCTGGGCCTGTCTGCTGATGATGGCCGGCCCTGTGGCGGCCGAGATGTCGGCAGGCGGCGACGTATGGCTCGACGAGCCCATCGCCCTGGGTCGGGGTGTCGAACAGGCGGACCTGGATCGGGTGGGGCAGGCGCTGCGCAAGGCGCTTTCCGAGGCGGTCGGAGGAGAGCTTCTGTCGGGCCGGGCAGCCCTGCTTCAGCGTACTGCAGCCTCTCCACTCGTCGGCAACCGCCTGAAGACCGCTCGCTCGCTGGTCGACAAGGGCGAAGAGCTATACATGTCCTTCAAGTTTTCGGCCGCGGCGGCGACCCTGGCCGAGGCCGCCGACCTGTTTACCGTACTGCTGGATCATCTCGAAGCCGATGACGTGAAGCTGCTCTACCGAGCTCGCCTGCTCGAAGGTCTTTCCTGGTTCGACGCCAACCAGGAAGCTGCCGCCCGGACGGCATTCACCCGCCTGATCGTCATGCGTCCCGACTTCGAACCGGACCCGTCGCTGGTCTCGCCCAAGGCCCGCGAAGCCTTCCGGCAGGCGTTGGCCGAGGTGCGCGGCGCGGGCCTGGCCTCGCTCGAGGTACGCTCCAGGCCTGGCGGGGCCGAGGTAGTCCTCGACGGCCTGCCCCGCGGACGCACGCCCATCTCCATCGCCGCCCTGCCGCGCGGCAAGCACCACCTGCGGCTCGTGCTACCCGGCTACCAGGCCCACAGCCAGGAGATCGAGATTCGACCACCGGCGAGCGCGCAGCGCGAGGTGAGGCTCGAGATCACACCGGCGCTCGGCGCGCTCGAACGCCTCAGGAAGGCGGCCCTGGCCGGCCAGTCGCCCGAACTGGCCAAGGGGGATCTGGACCTGCTGGCCCGGAGCGCCCAGCTAGGGTCGATCGTGATGGTGGGGCTGCTCAGGCGCTCGGCTGAACCGGGTGCTGAACCGGTCGCCAGGGACCTGTTGGTGACGGCCTTTCGCTGGAGCCGGTCGGGCCGCTCGGCCGTGGCCTCTCTGACAAGCGTCGCCGACGCCGAGGCGGACATGAAGCGGGTGGCCGAGTCGCTGGTCGGCACATGGCCCGGCACCCAGTGGCCAGAAGACGATCCCCGCTCGGTGGTCGACTTCTCGCGGGCGCTGCTGGGCGTTGGACCGGACTGGAAAGAAAAGGACACCGACGAAGACGAATCGGACGGCCTGCTGAGCAAATGGTGGTTCTGGACGGGCCTGGCGGTCTTGGCCGGTGGGGCAGCGGCTGGAGTAGTGCTCCTGACCACGTCCGGATCGTCGTCTCCCGACCAGACCCGCTTCGTCCTGGAGTTTTCCAATGTTCCCTGAGTGGACCAGGATCGTCATCACGGCGCTTGCCTTTTCCTTCGCGCTGATCCCAACTGCCTGTGAGAAGGGCCGGGTTTGTACGGCCCATCTCAAAATCCATCTACCGGAGCCGAATCCGCTCACAGGCAACCCCAAGGCGGAAGGAGTACAGGTGATCATCGAGCGGGATGGGGTGGAGGTGTTCAACCATCCGGTGAACCTGGTGGGCGAACTGGAGGGACAGGCCATCGAGGTCATCGGGCAGGAAGACAGACCGCCCACAATCGAGGCATCGAGTTCCTTTTTGGTCAAGCTGGCGGCCTTTTGCGTCAACTGTGATCCCCGGACGATCGTGGCCGTCGGCCGGTCAGCAGAGTTCGCCTGCCAGGCGGACGACCAGCCCATGATTCCCGTCTACCTCGGCCCGGCCAACGGCTTCGGCAGGCTGTCGGCGGAAGTCGGAGAGCGAATCAATGCCACAGTCAGCTCGATGGGCAACGGATACGTACTGATCGTGGGCGGCCAGGACCTGGATGAAAACCCGGCCAGCCCTACAGCCCTGGTCTACGACCACGAGTTTGGAGAGGTGTGTGGACCGGACCAGGCAGATTGTCTGGTAGGAGATCCGCCGATGGCCAGGGTGGATCACACCGCCACCATCATGGCCGACGATTCGGTGTTGATCGTCGGAGGCCGGAGACCGGGGACCCAGGAGTTGCTTTCCGATGTCGTCCTTTTCGATTCGGAGACGGATAGTTTTACCCGATTCGATCTGCCAACCTCCGCTCGACGCAGCCAGCATGCAGCGGTGTTTCTCGAGGAGGGTATCGTGCCATCGCAGATGGCGGGTCGGGTGCTCGTCATCGGCGGCCTCGGAGGGGATGACCTTTCCGATGCTCTGGCGACCATGGTCATGATCGATCCGGTCGAAGGCTCTGTTGAGACACTGGACGCAACCCTGTCCACCCCCAGGTGCGATGCCACTGCAAGCCTGCTCGACTCGGGCGAGGTTCTGATCGCCGGCGGCCGCGACCAGTCCGGCGAGCCTCTGGATAGCGCCGAACTGTTCAATACGGACACCGGCACCTGCAGCACCATCGACTCCCACCTGTGCGCTCGACGAGCCGGCCACACGGCCACGAAACTGAGAAACGACGACTGGCTGCTGTGGGGCGGCGAGGTGCTGCCGGCCGACGGCGACTCGCCCCGGGCGGAGGTCTTCATGGCCGACCGGCTGCTTTTCCTGCCCGCCAGTGAAGATGCGCACACATTGGCCCACCGTTCCGGTCACACGGCCACATCCGTAGATTGTCAGGACGTTCGCTGTCCGGTGTTGGTTGTTGGAGGAGAAGCTCTGGACGACACCGTACCACCGCCCATGCTGTACGAGTACCCCGAATTCGATCGGGACAGCCTTGAGGGCTTCTATCCCGGTACGACCACGGAGTTCAGTCGCGAATCAGCCAAGGCCTCACGTGTCTTTCACGGCGCAGCGCCCCTTTTCGACGGAACTGTGCTGGTAGTGGGTGGCCAGGATTCCGACGGTCGGTCATTTCCCCAGGCGGCCGCCTTCAGTCCGTGCGTGGAGGTCCACTTCAACGCCGGCGGCTTGCTGGCGTGTCCGGATCCCTAGCCTGAGAAACGCGGCTCAGTCCTTTCTCAGCCGGAACTGGAGCCGGCTGGACTTTCCCTCGCGGATCACCACGGTCCGGGAAGCGCGGGCTCCGCTGGGCGGGTTGACCACCTCGACCTGGTGCTCACCCACTGGAAGGAGATGGTCCCGCAGGGGTGAGTTCTTGCCGGTCGGCTTGCCGTCGATGGCGATCTGGCACCAGGGCAGGCAGACCACCTCGAGGCTGCCCAAGGTGACCACAGGGCGGGTCCGCGGAACAGGTCGTGAGGCATCACCCCCCATCTCGACGGCCGGATCCGGCCTGGTTCGTCTGGGCCGCCGGGGCCCGTGAGGTTGCTTGCGGCCGGACCGGCCTTCCGGCTTCGGGCGAACCCGAGCGGTGTGGGCGGGTTCATTAGGCTGCGCGGTGTCCGGTTCTGCGGTCTCGGGAGGTGGAGGTTGGCGGCCGGGAAGCGCTGGTGGCGCTGGTGCGTCAGGCTGCCAGCCGGACAGGAGATAGGTCGCGGCCAGACCCACCGAGGCCAGCAGGGCCAGCACCAGCGAAACCTGGACCCATCTCCGGCGGGACGCGGGTGCCTGCGGCACCTGGATGCTCTTTACGCGCCGCTTCAACGAGGCGGTCGGCTGTCGGGGGGAGTCCTGCCCGGACAGATCGGTCTCCGACAGGTACTGGTTCAGATCCCCGAAGAGCTCCACCTTGGTCTCGATGTTCTCGGACAGGGCCCCGTCGATCAGCCTGCGCTTGTCCTCTATCCGGTTCCGGAAGACCTTCTGCATCCACTGGCCGATGGCGGCCGTGTCGGCCGTCAGGGGAGCGCCCTTGAGGTATTTGGCCAGGCTCGCGCGCATCTCGGCCGCTGTGGTGAGCCGCTGCCGCTTGTCCCGGGCCAGCGCCTTGAGCGTGACGGCGACCAGGGGCTCGGGAAGGTCCGGCCGGTACTCGGCTGGTGAGGGTGCGTCCTCGTTGACGATCTGCCTCATGGTGTCCCACTCGTTTTCCTGCTTGTACAGCCGGCGACCGGTGAGGCACTCCCATAGCACGATCCCCAGGGCGAACACGTCGGTCTGGGCGTCCACGTCCTTGCCCGTGACCTGCTCGGGCGACATGTAGGCGTACTTGCCCTTGATGGATCCGGTCTTGGTCTTGGTCCGGCTGAGCTCGGCCTTGGCGATGCCGAAGTCCACCACCTTCACGCCGCCGTCGTAGAGAACAAAGATGTTCTGCGGGCTGACGTCGCGGTGAACGATGTTCAACGGAGTTCCGTCCGTGCCGGTGAGCGTGTGAGCATGGTGCAGGCCCTCGGCCGACTGAAGGATGAGGCCCGCCGCGAGTTCCGGGAGCATCAGGAATTGGCGGCGGCGGCAGGCCCCCGTGACCGTGGCCAGGCTCTCGCCGGACAGGTACTCCATGGCGATGAAGAACTGGTCTTCGATCCGGCCGACGTCGAAGACCTGGATCACGTTGGGATGGTTGAGTCTGGCCGCGATGCGGGCCTCGTCGAGCAGCATGTCCACGAAGCGGGATTCGCGGGCCAGGCTGGGAAGGATGCACTTGATGACCAGCAGCTTCTCGAATCCCCCGAGGCCGCTCTGGGCCGCAAGGTAAATCTCGGCCATCCCGCCGGCGGCCAGCTTGGCCAGGAGGCGGTATTTGCCGAAGGGCCGGGGGTAATCCTTCTCGTGCGCGTTCATCGCTCGACTGGCACGCCGCTTCCGGTGGCGCCACTCCCTCTCCCGATAGTATGGAATCGGCCGCAGGCGGTCAATTCGACGACCCGGCGGCGGCGGTAATCTCCGGGCGCGTTGGTCTTGACCTCGCGCGCCCGAGGCTGAATACTTGCTCGTAGCTGAACTGGAAGGGAAGGGCATGGATTCAGCGGCTGGTTCCCGCAGCGTCGCGCCTCCCGATCCGGACCGGGCGCCGATCTTGGTGGTCGGGACCGGGCGGTCGGGGACCACCCTGCTGCGCCTGCTGCTCAACGCCCACCCGCGGATCTACTTGACCCACGAGGCGTCCTTCTACCTGATCCGCTCGGGGTTGCCCGAACGACCGTCGCCCGACCAGTGGCTCGGGCGATACTTCCGCTCGGGCTCGTTCGCCTTCCTTCGCCTTGGACGGGCCGAAGTGCGGGCGGAGCTTCAGCGGGGGCCCGGGTCGGACCGTCTCGCGGGCGCGTACCGGGCGGTCATGCGGGCCAAGGCAAGGCAGTACGCGAAGCCGCGCTACGGGGACAAGACCCCGGTCAACACGGCCTGCCTGAAGAAGATCTTCGAGGACTTCGGCGACCCCCGGGTCATCCACGTGGTGCGCGACCCCCGGGGCACGGTGGCCTCGCTGCTGCGCATGCCCTGGGCGGCCAGCAGCGTGGGGCTCAACAGCCTGTTCTGCCAGATGCGGCTCAAGGAGGTCCGGCCTTTTGCCCAAAGGATTCACGAGATCAGGCTCGAGGACCTTCTGGCCGACACCGAGCGAGTCATGCGGGGCGTGCTGGAGTTCGTCGGCGAGCCCTGGGACGACGCCGTGCTCGATCACGTCCACCACGCACCGCTTCACGACGTGCCGCCCTTTCCGTGGTTCCGGGCGGCCAAGAGCGCGGTCCGGCCGCCGACCGGGGAGCCCGCGTGGATGCGCCAGCTCGACCCGGCCTGGATCCGAAACATCGAACAGGTGCACCGCTCGTCCATGGAACGCTATGGCTACCGGACGGCCGAGCTGGATCCCGAGCCCGGCTTCGCGGCGCGGCAGCTAGCCCGGCTGGCCGACTTGCCTGAAGTCTGGCACTCGCTTCGTCACCGGAAAAAGCTGCTGCGCCTCACCCGCGGCAGTACCGTTCCCGATCCCCGCGAGGCGATGGTCACCCTGATGCAGTTCAACCCTCGGGCCTGGGCTCTGTACCCGGACTTCGTCATGCCGAGGGTGCCCGAGGTGAGATAGATAGTCGGGGCTTTCAGCCGTTGATTTCCCTGCGGACGAAGCGCCCGCGGATGGCGTGGCCGACTCTCAGGGCGTTGGCGATGATGGTCGGGGTGGCCGGGCAGCCGCCCGAGGTGGGCATGAAGCTGCTGTCGGTCACGTAGAGGTTCTTGACCTCGTGGCTCTGGCAGTCGCGGTCGAGCACGGAGCGGGACGGGTCGTCGCCGAAGCGACAGGTGCCGTGCTGCAGGTGGTAGGTGGTGTTGGCCCAGGCCCAGGGGGTGACCTTCTCGGCCCTGGGCTGGATGGCCTCGAGCACGTCCAGGCCGCGCCTGGTCATCAGCTTGTTGACCTCGTCGCACAGCGGGTGGTGGCTCATTGTGATGCGGGCCGCCGGCAGGCCCCAGCGATCCTCGTGGGTCGGGTCGAGGTCCACGTAGCAGCCCGCGTGGGGCAGGAACTCCGAGAAGACCTCGAACTCCAGCCACAGATCCTCGTGGAAGTAGCGGCGGAGGCGGTCTTTCAGGGCCTGGCCCCAGAGGTTCCAGCCCGAGTCCATAGCCAGCCGCACGGCCGCGTTGATCGGGTTGGGGTGGTGCAGCAGGAAGTTGTGAGTGCCGCCCTTGGGCAGGGTGCCGAGGCGCTCGTTGAAGTAGTCGTCCCTCAGCGAGCGCAGCAGGAAGGGCAGGTCCATGTCCTTGGCGCCCAGTCGTTCGGTGAGCTTGCCGCGGTCGAACACGGCGGTGCCCTTGCCGAAGGTGGAGAACGTCAGGTTGCGGCCCAAAAGCCCGCTGCCGTTGGCCAGCCCGTGCGGGTGCCGCCCGCTTTTCGACAGCAGCAAGAGCCGGGCGCTCTCGATGGCCGAGGCCGCCAGCACCACCACCCGGGCGTGGATCTCGCGCTCGACGCTCTGCGCGTCGAAGTACAGAACCGAACGGACCCGGTCGTCGGCCCGGATGCGCCGGGCCATGCAGTTGGGGCGCACCTCGCAACGGCCGGTGGCCTCGGCCTGGGGAATCAGGGTCGACAACATGGTGGAGCGGGCGCCGGTCTCGCAGCCGTGCTCGCCGCACAGGCCGCAGTAGGTGCAGTGCGCCCGGTCTCCGTAGGCCCGGGATGCGATGGCACGCGGGGTGGGGGAGGGGTGGAGCCCCAGGCCGCTGGCCGCCTCGTCAACCAGCGCGGCCGCGGGGTGGGGCCTCAGCGGCGGCAGGGGGAACGGCCGGGTGCGGTTCTCGAACGGGTCGACGCCCGCCTTTCCCGAGACCCCGATGCGGGCCTCCATCAGGTCGTACCAGGGCAGCAGCTCTTCTATCTCGATGGGCCAGTCCACGACGTCGGCCCCTGCGATGCCGCCGGTCATGGTGGCCAGGCGCAGGTCTGATTCGGCGAAGCGGTAGAAGAACCCGCTCATGTGCACAGTGCCGCCGCCCACGCACTGGGCGGTCCAGCCCTCGCGCGTCAGCCTGGCATGGCTCTCGCCCTTCTTGCGGATGGTGTGGGGGTCCTCGCTTGCCCAGGGCACCCAGAAATCGCGCCGGCAGGTGGCCACCTCGTCCTTGTCGAAGTCGCCGATGGTGTAGTAGGGACCCTTCTCCAGCACTACCACCCGGGCGCCCGCCCCGGCCAGCACCGCCGCCACCGGCGCCCCGCCCGCGCCCGACCCGATCACCACTACGTCTGCCTCGTCCCGCGCGGCCATTAGAATGTCACGTTCTCCCAAGGCATCAGGATTAGATCCAGGTTCCTGGGCTGCCACCAGCACTCGCTCCTCCCGATGAACTTCCAGCCCACCAGGTCGCGGTTGCCGCCGTACTTCGGATCGCCCAGGAATCCCTCCAGGGTGAAGCGCACCAGGTGCTCGAAGAACTGGCGGCCGTCGAATTTCTTCAGCTTGAGCTCGCCGGCCTGGAAGCGCTTCAGGATCGCGTCCTGCTGTCCGGGCTTGCAGTCGGCGAAGGCTCTGGAGTGTTCCTGCCCGGCAATCCGGTCGAGGTGGACAGCGCCGATCCTCAACAGCGGCTCGACGAGGTGCGAGAACGGCTCGCGGGCCATCCAGTAGTCGATGTACTCGGGCACGCCCGCCTCGACCGCGCCGGGCAGCACCCGCTCGGCTGCGGCCGAAAGCGCCCGTCTCCGATCCGCCTCGAACGGCGATCCGGAAGCGCGAACCCGGGCGGCGAGCTTGACCGGCAGGCCGGCGCCCGCGCCCAGGCCCAGCAGACCCACCATCATCTGTCGTCTGGTGATCAGCACGGCCTGCCTCATCCGCGCTCCACGCGCACGGTCGCGCCGACCCCGATGCCGCGCTCTGCTGCCAGGTCGCCCCGGCTCAACGAGAGCTCCAGCCGTCCGGCGGAGTCCACCAGGGCGAGCGCCGTTCCGGGGGCCACGTCGCCGTACGCGCGGCGCACCGGGCCGAATTCCAGGCCGGCCGCCGATACGCGCAGCCGGTCGCGCCCTCCCAGCCGGTCGAGAAGTTCGACTTTGATGTTGGTGATGCAGTTGCCGAAGCGATCCAAGTGGATCACCTGACCTTCCAGTCGATCCGCCCCTCGCCGTACGGGCTCGGGCAGGGGCAGGGGCAAAAGGCTCTCCACGGTCGGTCCGAACTCGTGAAGCGGGGTCCCGCGAGCGACGTGGGCGGCCACCGGGGCGAACACGTCCCGGCCGTGGAAGGTGGCGCTCACCTTGGCAAGAAAGAAGCGCGCCGCGGCAAGCTCCACCGCCTGCAGTTCCCCGACCGCGAAGCGTTCACGGGCATCCTGCCAGAGCGGATCGAACACCCCGTTGTCCGGCCCCACCAGGCGCCAGGCCGGCGACCCGCACGCGATCGCCCGTCGCGCCCCGCCCACCCCGGGATCCACCACCGCCACGTGGACGCTGCCTTGGGGAAAGTGCGGCACGGCCGCCCGCAGCGCCGTTGCGGCTCCGAAGATGTCCTGGGGCGCGATCTCGTGGGTGATGTCCACGATGCGCGCTTCCGGACAGATGCCGAGCACCACCCCCTTCATCGCGCCCACGTACCCGTCGCGGGTGCCGAAGTCGGTGGTCAGGGTGACGATCGGATCGGACATGTTTCCTGGCGTACCACGCCCACCCCTGCCGGCGCAACCGCCCGACGATGTAGCTACTGCATCAGCACCCCGAAGCCTGCCTGCTCGAAGTGGTGATCGCCGGTGAGCGCCTCGCGGATGCCGCGTTCTTTCATGAGTGAAAACGAGATGCAATCCGTCAGGCTCCATGCCTTGTCGGAACGCAGGCGAAAGAGGTCGAGACCCTTGTCGAACAACTCCCGGGTGAGCGGAACGATTTCAACGTCGGGGTCGTCGCGCAGCGCGTCGAGGACATTGAGGGCGCGTGCGCGGCACCCGAGACCGGCGAGGGCGTCGCGTCATACAGCGCTCCCATCGAGAAAGAGCCGCAGAGATCGCGAGATGGTGTTGCCCGGGTACACCGGTTCTACGCGCGCTGTCGCGTAGGACGGCTGGAGCCTCTTGACGA
>SDBT01007820.1_pt1 | contig 17554 bp, 5 predicted proteins | sample 2277101 | NCBI WGS metagenome assembly SDBT01 (sample SAMN10404973, study PRJNA504765) | marine sediment metagenome | isolation source: marine sediment core GS10_PC15, 103 cmbsf | place: Arctic Ocean: Southern Knipovich Ridge | collected 2010 | reverse complement strand
TACATCAAAATACTGATGTTCATAGGAAGGGGTTTTTTATTTATAGACAACACAAAAAATTACCCTGATTTCATAACCACAGCAGTGGTACAAGAGTGTATTATTATTTCATATAACGTTTGCGGTATATAAGAAGTTGGAGGCGTTATAATGCGCGCGTGAGCGCCTCAACGCCGAACAATTTGGATGAGCGAACGTTAAAATTTAATTGGCTTCATATCTCCTTTACTATATAGAGGATGACTTGGTTGTCCGGTTTTGTTTTTCTTGAGGCAATGGGGTGTGATGATCTTATTTAGTTTTCCCATAACTATATTACCTCTATTTTGTAAAACTCCATCATTACCCCATGCTACAACTACTAATTTGCACAATTTGGCATACTTTTCTATAAACCTGTCATTCTCTTTGCCGACAGGCTCAGTTGTTGTTCTGAGCTTTTTAGGATCAGTTGCCCTTAGTGCGAATAGATTAGTTGCGTAAAAGCCGTCAAAACCCCAGTTTTTGGCGAGTCGAATACAGGATTCGATTGTTCTGTCATCAGTCTTATCGTCTGCTGTACTTGGGTTAAGCATAATGAAATTTACAAAATTTCCCTTATTCTCACCCCATTGCCTCATGAGCATGTAGCGGTATTTTTTATTACCGTCCATCAATGCGTCTTTTAACATACCAATTAAATTAGTGCGCGAATCTTATATACCGCTGTTGTACGTTGTACTGCCCATTTTTCAATCTAATAAAGTCTTTTAGAACATTTTTAGGAACTTTTTCTCTTATCGTACATTTGTGATTTCAAAACTTTTTAGCGTGTAATCAAAAGACTGTTTCCAAATATCTGCATCTTCCTCTCTATATGAAAGTATTAATTGATGCATTCTATCATTATTTTGAAATTGATATATTTCCACATATACATATGGATTATCACTTAATTGTCGTAAATAAGATGTTTTTAACACACTCCTTCCATTTATTGTTTTTATTGATACCTCATACCATTTAATAAGTTTTAATTCCGTGTTTATAAATGACTGCTCGAGTTGTGCTTTTAGTAATTCATTTAGCTCATTTAGTTCATGCTGTGGAACCAATAGTTTAGTTGCTAGCTTGTCGTAATCACCAATATTATCAATAAATGTTTCTATGCTGATTCTCGCATAAGTGTTAAAACTGGATGGATCTAAATCATTTAAGCCCTTTTGTTGAAACATAACTTTATTACCACTGATTTCATAATCAAATTTTTCTGCAAATGCTGTTTCCATTTCATCATTCCATTTTTTCCAGTTACCTGATTGTATTTCCATATTTGTTGGAATTGATATGACACCAACATCTTTGATTAAATATTTCTCAGATGATTCCAGAAAGTTATTATAGGCAATGTTTTCTTCTTCATTAAAATGACCAATTTCTTCATTGGCAGGATAATTATATTGGTTAATATCTAATCCTACGCCTAACCCAATTAGCAGGATAAAAGCAAATATGACCAAAATCCATTTTTTTCCATTAATTTTATATTGATGTTTTTTATCTTGTAATTTTATATATTTCAGCTGTGTTGTTGCATAAATTGAATAAAGAAATAGAAGGGTGATTAGTGTTAGTTTGCCTGTTCCAATTGCAAAATTTAATAAGCTTAAGGTCCCAGATAGAATTACAATAATCCATATATAATTTTTTGTATTTTTATCAATAGAATCTTTAATGCGATTTCCGAATATTATTAAAATGATTCCAATACAAATATTAATTGATACATCTGTGTATGTTTGACTGATAAGCGAAAGTGGCTCTTCTCTTTCAGCAAGCATTGAAACTAGCAATAATGCCGCAATAATTTTCCATATGCCTAGGAAGAATGAAAATTGGCCAACACCCTTTATTGTTTTTCCTAAATTTGGTTTAGATGATTTAGTATGCTCCATGCTTGTTAAAAATTATTTATAATAAAACTATTTTTTTAGCCAGATTAATAATGCAATTAAAAATATAACAACAGTGAATATCATTGCAACTAAGTAGGGAAAAATATCTAATAAAAAATGCATAAGTCCTTTATGGCTCATTTCTTCTTCTGTTATCTTTTCCAATTCTGTGCGAGCTACCTTTTCATCTTGATATAGCGCATACAATAGCCCCCAAAGTGATAAAGGTATTAAGCTCAATAGGATTGTTACCAGAATTTTTACATATTTGGTGATAGGAAATAGATTTTCATTAAAGGTTGCAATTATTAATAGCATTGCTGCTAAAGAGCACACTGTCGATAGTGTTTTGTATTTTTCTCTTGTTGATGATTGAGCAAGCTCACCCCAAATTCTTACAATTTCTAAATTTTCCATAATTACTCTTTCTTCTTTATCCATATTGATGTGCTTAACATATTATTAAAAAGTTCCTAAAAATGTTCTAAAAGTACCTTACTTGAAAGTGTATTAAGTATATCAGAAAAATGGCAGTATTTCGTACAACTAATTATTATCGGAACTTCATCTAATCAATGAACCTAAAACTATTAGCTGTTTCTTGTGTAATAGATTCTGTTAAAGGTGAATAATATGACATTCGATACAAGAATAATCATATTAAAGAACATCCCCCAATTATCATTCGCTAAATAATCAGGAAGACACATAATCAATGGGATAAATAACGAAGCGGCAATTTGTGATAATAAGACATATTCTCTTTTTATTTTTCCGCTATACGAAAGGTAAATAACAATTATTAAAGGTAAAGCACTAATTATCAAATACGCTAAATAGTGCAAAGGCGTAAACACATAATTGCTAATTATAAAATCCCTTCCCCTGTCTGAGAAAAAACTAAAATCCTTCCCAAATAGAAGTAGTTCATATAAAACAATTAGAATTAAGGAGCCAACTATATGACCTCTCATGAATCGTGTCTTTTTCATAGATGTATTATTATATTTACTACATTATTCATCATTTTCGGATCCTTTGGCAATATCTGCTAATACTTCAATCCTCGTACCCTCCTTATCTTCCATGCTCAAATAGTCATTGATCTCATGCTGGACTCTGCTCCATATCTCAGTAGACTGCCTAAGATACTCATCTTTCGTTATATCTCCTGAGCCATTTATTTTTAAATTTAGCTTTCTTAATTGGAAGAATGAAGCTCTTGCCATTCTATTAGCCTTGGCTAGGTTGGCTGTCGTAGAATAGGTTAAATCCGGAGCATCGTCGAGTTCGGCGTGTTTTAAAGGTGTTAAACCTGCATGGGAATACGTATCCTGAAATGTGTGCATTAAATCACCTACCTCCTCTATTGAGCCGTATTCGATTGCAAGATTAAGATTACTAATTGCGCCTTCTCTGGTCTGAAAGTGGTGCCTACTTACTGCCTCTGGATCTTTAGCCCAATGACTCCAATGCGGATTCGTATCCGGGTTTACATCCATGTATTGGTTCCTGTAAGCAATTGTTTTTGCATTTTCATACCCTATCCCAGAATTCATACCAAGGTATAAAGTGAGATCATAGTGTACGTCCTCCTTATACATGCCAGTTGTATCAATGCAAATGATAGGGTTATTTTGTACGTAGCTATACTTATTAAAACTCTGCGGGTCTTTTAAGTCTCCCTCCCAAGGATCAACACTCACAAATCTCCCAATCTCCGAATCGTAGTAACGAGCGCCGTAATAATACAGGCCTGTCTCATCGTCCAGCTCCTTCCCAGTAAACTTATGGTCAGTTTCGGTGGCATCAGGTGCTGAATCAGACATACGTTCGGAGCCATAAGGTAAATAGTCACGTCTTTCTACAACATCGCCAGCTTCATCCAATACCACATCCACACTGCCCAGATGGTCGGTGAGGAGGTAGTAGGTGGTTTCGTCGTTTACTTCAGCATATGCGGTTGGCATAAATGCGGCATATAGGCGATTAATCTGATTATTTATGAATGTCACTGTCTTTTTAATAAGTTTCGCGCGGTTCAAGACGTAAAGTTCCACAAACTGACTGTCGGTTTTTTTGCAGATACGACTACCGTCAGATTTATTCTCGCAAATCAGGAAGTTCACACTCAGGCGAACTCCGTTTTCCAGGTCGGAATCAGGTTTGAGCAGTAAACGCTGTGGGATGCTGGTTTCTTTGCCATCTACGAAGGTATTACTCTTGATACGCACGTGTGTGAAATCGGTTCTGGAGAAATTTCGGAAGTCCACGATTTTCTGCTGGTTTTCGTAAATGAAAATCTGATTGGAATGGAGTTTGAAACTGATGACCTGCTTTTTGCCTCGCTTATTCATCGCCACAATTTGATAAGAATATCGGGCACCTGATTTGTCGAATTTATGAACGTAGCGATTTTTGAAACGCCCCGCAGTTATGTCGTCTAGGAATATTTCGGCATCATCCAAAGCCGTTGCGTGATTACCTTTGGAACGTAAAATTCTGAAGCTGGTAATATTGTCCGGCATGGAATCCCAAGTGATAAGCGCGGAATTTCGCTTGTAGATAATTCTAAGGTTTTCGAATGCGCTTTCGGGAAGTGCTCCGGCAATCATAGTTTGTTTCTTCTCTTTATCGAGTGAATTGAGGGAATAAAGGTATATTTGTTTGGAGAGTTTTCGAGCCTCTTCCTCTTGTCCTTGGCTAATAAGTCGCATGAGCCTGAGCTGATCCTGAGAACCACCATAACCACCGCCACCTGTGCCACTGCCACTACCTGTACCTCCTGTTCCCTGCGCGGAAGCTTGGGGGATTTGAGGAGTGGGATTTGGCTGAGGGGCTGGTTGTGGATTAGGAGTAGGGTCTGGAGTAGGGTCGGGATTGGGCTGAGGGTCTGGTTGTGGGTTAGGATTTGGATCAGGGACCGGTGTTGGACCTGGCTCTGGAGTTGGCGGAGTGTAATTCAGTTCCTTTTCAATTTTGGCAATTCGTAGGTCGCCAGCGTAAATGTACTTCACTTCCTTTTCCGGATGGACTTCAAAATGTCTGTCGGGGTAGTAGGTGGTAGTGCCATTTATTAGCTCGGTTTTGGTCAGGCGGTTATACCCTTCGCCGTAAGCGAAGCTGGCTTTTCCGGCAGACTGAATCAGGCGGTCGCGATAGTCGTAAGTCATGGAATCTGAGTCCCGAACGATCATATTTCCGTTAGCATCGTAATCGTAGATGTGGCTTCCAGCCTGAGTTACCGCGTGAGGATGTTGTCCATTATAGACAAATTGTCCAACATCGGATTTGAACGTCATATTGCCCAGTGGATCGTACTGATAGGTCTGGGTGATGTCGGTTTCGTTAGCTGTATTTGTATAATCAGCCTGAGTCAGACGATATAGGCTGTCGTATTGATAGTTGATAGTTTTGGCGGTGAGGCCGTTGTTGGCGTCAACCATATTCATCAAGTTTCCGACGGGGTCGTAAGTGTAACTGTAATCCTGTAATCCGTTTGTGGCGGTTTTGGCAGTGAGGCGATAGAGCTGGCTCTCATCATAATCATTTTGCAGAACCACACCGTTGCCCAGTGTCATCTGAGTGACTTGGCCCATAGGAGTGTATTCAAAGTTGTCCGCAAAAACTTTACTGCCCACTCTAAGTTCATCGAGTTGGTGTGCTGAGTCAAAAGAATTGGTGACTATTGTGCCATCAGGGTAGGTCAGCGAGGTTACAGCACCCATTTGGTCATACGAGTAGGCAAAGCCGAAGGTCTTATCGTTTATCTGCTTGTGGTCATTCGTCACTCGGCCCCATGTATCATAGGCAAAGCTATGTTCGTAATTTGGCTTTTGGACTTTGGATAATCGGCCAATGGCGTATGAGCCCTGATCATAAGTAAAGGTCAGGTCGCTTTCGGTAAGGATTCGGTCGAGCTCATCATAGGTAAAGTTGCTGGATTGCCCTTTGGGGTCCGTTTTTTGAATTAGGTTGCCATTTTGATCATAGGAATAATTCCATCCCTCCGCGCTGGCAAGCTTCGACTGGAAGGTCCTTCGGCCTAAAGAATCATAAGCAAAGCTTCGGCTGTTATTCTCCGCATCCAGGATTTGAGTTAGACGTCCGAGCGGGTCGTAGGTGTAGTTGGTTTGGTAGGTGGCGCCATTATTCTCATCTATCCTAATCAGATTGCCACGAGAATCACTGGCCATAGTTTTTGAGTTGCCGTTTGGGTCGGTTGTGACTACTTCCCAACCCTTGTAGCTGTTAGAAGTAGTGCCGAGAGGATTTGTGCTGGTTAGCAAACGGCCCATGGCGTCGTAGGTGAAGTTACTTCCGATCTTGCCCGCATTCAGTGGTTCAAAGTTTGCGGAGGAGCTAAAGTATGGCTGGATTTGCTTAGCTACGTTACCACGCCTGTCGTATATGACTTGAGTGGTTACCCATTTGTTATTTGGCGCTTCCTGTTTGCTTTCGATGGCGCGATCAAGGGCATCTAGGTAGGTGTACGAGTCTACTTTTTCGCCATCATCGTTGTAAGCTGTGGCGTGAACGGAGCGAGGATTGGAGTTGTCATTAAAAGTAGTGGTACTGATGAGTTGTCCGTCTTTTTCAGTTCGGGTAAGACGACCCAGGCCATCGTAAGTCATATCGGTGGTTGAGCCATTGGGGTCGGTTGTATTTATTAGCTGTCCGATTCCCAAATCATATGTCATTTGGCTACTGTGACCTTTTGCATTGGTCACTGAAGTTGGATACAAGTTGTTGGAATCATAGGTGGTCGATGTGCTGAAACCACGAGGATTGGTGGCGTGGGTAGGTAAGCCATAATCGTTGTACTGAACTTCGGACTTTAACCAACTATTTGGTGAGTCTAGCCAGACTTCCTGAGCGGTGACGTTACCTTTATCTTTTTGTCCAAGTGCCAGGTCATCGTAATAGGTTCTTGAATGGCCAATTAGCGATCCGACTTGGTTTTGCACCATATTCTCATATGGTAAAGCTGACTGAGAGATATAGCTCATCAGGGTTTTTAGTAAGTCGTTGCCGGTGTCGGAGAAACTTCCATTTTGGCCAGTGGCAATTACTTCACCGTAGTCGACTACCTGAATCACATTGCCAATGTTGTCGTATGTGAAATGCTTGGCTATAGCCTTATTAACTCCCCCGTCGAATGTTTGACTGAGGGTCTGAGAGATGTATGGGTAGAAGTGATCAGCACCGAGTGCCCTGTATTCGAAGCGGTTGATGGTAGAAGTGACGAGCTGGTCGTTATTGTCGTAAACTTCAGTGCGGTAAGCGCGGCCTTTTTTACTTATGTGGTCTTGATATTCGCCATTCGCTGTGTCGGCTACTGAATATTGGCCTTGATGGTAATAGGATTTACTAGAATAACCGAGTCCATCGGTTTTGGTGACAATGCGGAAGCCCGCGAAGGCCTTGTCGTAGGAATTTTTGAAGTAATAATGCCCGTCTTCGTAGAAATATCTGGTTTCGCTAATATTCCCCATGCCATCATCTACCGTCATTCTGCTTACCGTATCGATGATGATGGGCAGGTCAGGATTGGCCTGCGTACCATCGGTCTTCATGTACTGAGCGGAAGTCTTATATTCCAGCCTGATATTGGCACCACTGCTGGTGTGCACGGTTTTTAGGAAGTAAGGGCGAGAGCCGGTGTTGAGCCAGAGGTTTTTTGCCTCGACCACTGTATTAGGATTGCTGTTCGTACTGTTCTTTACCCACCTGAAGCTTTGATATACATCTGGAAGTAAATCACCGTTTATATCCATGATTCGTGTGCCCATGCCAGGTGGGACATGCATGTTAGCACCGACATTCAGAAATACCGGAAAGTTACCAACATCACCTGTCAGTACTTTGCCCGTATTTAAAAATACCTGGCTGTACCCTGTATAACCTGAATATGTGGTTAATAATTCCGCTCTTACTCGATCAATAAGGCCATCTCCATTCACATCAAATGAGCGGGTTGTCACTGTATCAGAACCTGTAGAACTACAACTGAGTGCGCTCGACATTTTCTGCCATCCTCCCTTTCCGTTGTTGAGATATCCCGCATGAATATTGGCAAAAACATCTGCCAACCCGTCGTTATTACAGTCTTCTACATACGTGCTACGCTCATGCTGAAAGTGAAGATTGTCTGACACTAGCGGTATTGGACTCTGCCACAAGTCCGTAATCTCACAGGATCTTCCATTCTTATTTAGACAAGTCTTTTTTACGGTGAAAGATTCTTCATTGCCATCATACATTGAGCGGCCTTGTATGATATCCGGTAGTCCATCCGCGTTCAGGTCAGCGACTGATGCGCCGTTACTAGGGTATCCATACAGTCCATTTCCAAAATAAATCGGGATTACATTCTGTAATACAGGTCCTGCACTCAGGTTTACCGTGCTTTTTAGCTGATGATTAGGCGTGGTGTATACAGTAAAATTATCACTCAATGCATCACCATCGAAATCTGTCATTTTTTGACCATAGTACGGGAATTTTCCACTGGGTATATTGTAACCTTGACTACTCACCTTATTCCACCCACCCTTGGCATCGTTGATATACAAATCAGCTCCATTAGCAAGATCCACAAGCCCATCGCCTGTTATGTCCCAAAAAACCAGCGTTTCAATTTCGCTACAGGGTGTGTCATGCCAACATTTGTAAAAATCAAATGGGGGTGCATATTGGTTTACTTTTCGCCATCCTACAGCCGACGGAGAATATCCAAAGCTGGTAGTTGGCAGGACAGTAACTTCTCCATCCTCGCTGTAACCCGTTTCTGTAATGCTAGCCAGTGTATTCCTCTTAATTGGGTCTATCTGCAGATAGTCTAAGGCATACTCTCTTCGTTTTTTGCCATCAACATAAACCTCTATGTCGCTAATCAGGCGCTTAGTCTCCACTAAAAATCCAGTGGCATAAGAAAACTGGTTGTCATCACGTGTGAAGCTACTAAGAATAAATCTTACTTCAAATAGTCCGTCTTCCACACCATGACCTGTGTAGATGATTCTGTCCGGATAGATCTGATTGTCGATTTTTTGATAGGTATAGCGAATGAAGTTATCGTTTGGATCGCGAATTTCTTCCAACATCCATTTAAAAGTTCGACTTGGGTCTGCAGGGTCAAATTGGCGGGTATCCTGGGAACTGCCAAACTTGAATCTGTTGCCCTGTTTATCAGTTACTAACCAGGAATTGTCAGGTAGTTTCTCGTATCGCGCAAAACTTCCTTCATTTTTTTCTCCAAAAAGACCGGCTCCTGTTCTGGCAAGTTCACCAGAACTAAAAGGTGTCGATGCTATGTAGTCATCTCTTTCATAAAGTTGCTCAACTCCTTTTTTGTTGAAGCGCTGAATGGAATACTCAGTTATTGACCAGTGATAACCTACCTGATTGTAGAGTGAGTTGTCTTGTGAATTATGCGTGATGCTAACTGAAGGCGTCATGCCATTGCGACCCGGTGGCACGGCAATAGGATAGCTATAAGTAGCGGCTCCCGTGAATTCACTCACAGATAAATTACCTGTCAGCTTGGTTCGCTGCAAAGGATCCTGGCGTACGCTGTTATCGGAATAAAATTGCTCGGCCGCCATTATAGGCTGAGCGGTCAGCAAAAAGACAGCTGCCAGAAAAATGGGGAAGAGCTTAGTAAAACGTGAAGGTCGTGTGTTCATAAAGGTACCAATTAATTATATGCCCGGGTAGGAACTTAAATTAATTGGGAGGGCTTTAAACTTTTAGTGTCTGATTGTAAACTATGTTTTACAAGTTGTCAAATCTTTTTTACCGTACTTATTTTGTTTTGGATTACTTCAAGATTGGTTATTAGGCTTTTGTTAAATTATTCTTTTGTAAACTGATCTTAAAATCAAAATAGCGACTCAAAATCGTAATCACTCAGGGATCCATGGTCCCCATTTGATCTTGAGTTTTCTTGTCCATTTTTGCTAAAAATTACATGCACAGATTAACATAATTCAGTTCAACCTGGACAGTGGGGTGAGATCATGTGAAATGTAGAGGCATTTGCGAAGGTTCATAATAGGCAGGAATTAATTCGGCAAAATAAAAGGGACTAGAAAGTCGGACTACCTAGTATACGATTCGCCAATTCATTAAATGCATCATCATATGTAGTGCTAAAATCTTTTTCGTGATTAATTTTAGCAATCAGCTTGTGAATAATTGACTCATTTATGGCGGTGTCATCTACAGCATATGCTTCGTATTCATCTTCGGTGATAAATTCCATGATGTAATACAGAAGTCCATAATAGCCCATACTATAATCAGCCTTGTCTCCCACTTCGCCACCAATGATTTTGGCTAAATAAGCGCCTGCATTTTCAAAGTTTAGATTCGCAGTAGCAATGAAGCCGGAATTATTGGCTTTAAATTCTTCATATGTGCCAATTTCTTTATCATCTAGGCATTGCAGCATAAGCTCAACCGCATCTTTTCCAGTAATTGTGTTATTCCCTGTAGATCCTGCATAGAATTCAGATGTATCAGAAAAATCACTCTTGCTTCCATCTGGAAAAACCACTTTTAGCTTAACGATTTGGTATTGGTTGCATTCTGTCAGTGGAATCGTAAAGCTCTTTTTGTCTGTGGTTGTAAGTATCTTTTCGCCACTCCACAATTCATAGCGACTTCCTTCGTCTACCGCAGCCCCCTCCCAGGACCATGTTACGCTGTTGCTACTTAATGAGTGTTTTAGGCTGATTGTATTGCTGTTGCTATATTCGTTTATTTCCTCATTTGCTGTTGAAATAACGATGTCTTTGGATTCATCCTGAGTGCTTATTACAGGATTATCGTTATTAGTTATACGAACAATCACACTATGTATATCCCCATCTCCTCTGATATATGCGCTATGTATTCCACGCTTCAAATCATGACCACTAATAGACGGCGCACGCTCCAAGCCCGAATCTAACCAAGTAGAACCAAGGGCAAGTGCATGAAAGTCATCATGCTGCACCTCAAGATACTCCACCCCTAAAGATAGAAGTTCATAAAGGTTTGCCAAACGATAACCAGCATTCTGCATTTCATTAGTTGCTGCCTGAATAGACATGGTGGATTTCATATCAACTATGCGCATCTCAACAACTTTTCCATCTTCACACTTTTCGGTTTCTGAAGCATCTTCATATTGCTTCAACTCAGCAGCCCCTATTCTCATCCAATCATATTTACCAGCGGCAATAGCCTCCTGCAAATCACAGAGCATAGTCACTCGGTATACATCTCCATCTAAAGGTTGTGCTGACACCGGCTCTAATACCCGCACAGGTTCTAATATCGTATCAGATAGCGATTCTGCAGGAAAAACCTTAGAAGGTTTATTCGTGATATTCTCCATTATTCGATATATAAGCTCAGCCATCTGACCACGATTCACCACATCCTGCACGGAATTAAACGAATCCGGTATAAAATTGCTGTTTTGCAGAGTTCTGATGAAAACTGAGTACCAATAACCACTATCATCATTACTTAAATCTAAACCTAGAGCATTTACCACTATTTTTGCGGCTTCAGCCAAATTAATAGTATTGCCTGGCTTAAAAGATCCATCCGAATATCCTCCAATGATGCCATTATTCTTTGCGTAGCAAACGTACGGTGCGAACCAATCAGAAGCTTTTACATCTGTAAAACAGTTGGAAGCTGATCCAGATGGTTCGTATCCAAGCTTGGCACCCACAACAATCTTGATAAACTCTGCCCTATTTACTGAATTACTTGGTCTAAATGAACCATCTGCATAACCTCCAATAATCTTCTTATCTGCTAGGTAACGAATTGCGGTTTCATATTTGTGTCCGATGATGTCAAATAGGGGCCTTATTTGGGTTTCAGGCTCTGACTCATTTTCTACAGGGCTATCACCAACAATACGCACTGCCGCAAATAGCTGATCTGCGCCTCCTGCAAATGTGCCATATGTATCGATAGGTGTGTATGAGGACCAGAAAAGCCTGCGTGGCTTAGTACTAAGATCATTGAAAATTTTCATTGTCACCAACATCGTTGAATAAAGCGTTTTTAGATTCACGGGTTCAAGTGAAAAAACCGTGTAATATGCCGGTTGTCTTGGGCCATCAGCACCAAAGGCCAATAATTCCAACAAATTTGCTGGCCTATATCCATTCTTTTTCATTTCATCTATTATCCATGATTTTCTTAACAGAAAACCTCCCGAACCACTTTCTTGGTCGGCCCCCCTGTCAAAACTAAAAAGTCTTACCTCCACTTGCCCCCCCTCTTTACAGTCGAAGCTTGATTTAATATTTTCAGGTGTAATCTGATCTTCAATCTCATAATATTGTCCCGCCTCAATGGCGCTGAGAAGATCGCATCGCATAGTTACTGTGTAAGTAGCGCCATTAACAGGCTTTTCTGGTTCTGAAATTGGTTCAATAATTGGGGTCTCTACCACCCTTGGGGCAATTTTGTAAGTAGGCCCCTTGTATAATACCCAATTTCTAGTGCTATCCGTTGCCTCAATAGCTAAGGTACCACTACTTGTAATTTTAATATTACAATCTACCTGAGCCTCCTGCGACTGCACACAGCTAAAATCACTGTATCTGGCAGTACTTTCCCCAGAAACCTTCACCTTGTCTGCATATACCGCCCAATTATCTTTTACACGTATTTTAGTATCGGTAATAGTTGAACTTGCCGTTGTTGTAGGTGCATTTATGGTAATTTCTGGCCCAATATTTTCTGGATTAATATCGCTAGCTGCACCACCTCTCAAACTAATAACCCTTTCTTCAATTCGCTCTCGCGTATTATATTTAATTGTAATTGTTGCATTTTTGGACCAATTAGATGTTGGTCTAAATTTCACTGTAAATTCAGTCTCTTCTCCAGGGAAGAATTGTCCGTTTTTATGGGTTCTTACAATTTCAAATTGATCAGCATTCAGCCCCTCTATTTCTAAAAATGAGGCACCAAGCGTAACATAGTGAGTGCCATTGTTCTTGATTACAAAAGTTGCAATTTTTTCATCACCCACTGATACAGACCCATAGTCATAAGCATTAACATATTCAAGATCTTTCCCATCAACGCTAAAGTCTAAATCTACACTATAAGGGTGTGTTTTCCTCCAGAACAAATCCATGACCCCTGCAGCATGCTGAACCGCCAATGGAACTAAGTCTTCAGCAAATACCTCTGCCAATATCTTATCATTCGCATAAGCGTAACCATCCATCGCGTATCCACCATTGTATGGCTCCTGGAATCCTTTTCCATATCTCTCCATCTGATTCAAAGCATAGCCATACCAATCCGCCTTATAACGATTTGGCTTTACATCACCCCCGAAAAGCGCACCGTATGAATTCTCAATGTAATACCATCCAGATTCATCAGGATTGCCTTCATGCTTTGAGGTCTCCCACCATCTATCAACACCTGCAAGAGGCATAATACCGTTCCATTCACCAACGTTTTCCATTTTCCATGGATAAAGATCAACTCCAGGTCCTATCGGCAACGGCCAGTCAGGAGTCGGCATTTTCAATTTCAGCTTTACGGGGCTCAGCCTAATATCAAACATATCCGTCAATTTACCAGATGCTCCGTCAACAATATCCAGATTTCCTTGGAATCTGTTTCTGTAATAACTAAGATTTGCCATCGAATCAAAAAACTCCTTAAGGTCATCATAATCCCTTAAAATACTGTCATAATATGAGAAAACCGGCTTCTGCTGAACGGAATAAAAAGGGTCATTATAGGTATTGTCAATACAGTTGGGATGTAAAAAGGATCTCAGTCCATTACTGTTGCAATCTGATTCATTTGAGCCATATTGATCACTTATATACTGCTCATAGCCAGCACCCCATTCTCCACCACCGTATACGTCAGAATGATATTCTAAATGCGTATGCTCTGGCACAGACATATCTTCAATTAAATGTAGAACAAATCCCAATTTGTAGTATGCGTCTGCGGAATCCCCTTGTTTATATGCTTCAATTGCATCTTCAAAATCATAATTATTGCTGGCCACCCCACCTCTTGCCCAATCGTATGCATTCGCATATTCTTGCTTATAACCCTTTCCATCTAGAGGGCGATAAAAATGATGTAAATATCTCATATTCTTATCCAGTACACAATCCCCTGATGGACAATCAAGTATACTTATATCCTCATCATAAGCCCCCTTCCTCAAATCTTGAATATACTGATTCATTTCTTTGTAGGCTTCTGGATTTTTTGTTTTTAGAAATTTTAGAGCCTCCTCCGTCAAATATTGATGAACATTTTTAGCATATTGAATCTTTATAATTCCATCCTCGCTCATTAGGTTGAGACTCTTTGTCATAACATTATCATCTAACTCTTCCTCACCCTTCACTTTCACAACTTCTACCTTAATGACCGAATCTCCCAGCTCTGAGTTAATCTCTGGTTGCCACCCTACTCTTACGGTTTTAGCTTCTTGCGAAGCTAGGTCGGCAATCCTTTGACTTGGTCCAACCTGCGTATCGTTTACAAAAAATTTGATGATGAGACTATTCTCATTTTCCGTTCCCTGGTTTTGCACACTGGCCACTATTTCTGTTTTTTCACCTGTTTTAAAAGATTCTGGGGTAATCTGCATGTCCATTATTGCCACATCGTGAATTACTGCATCGCCCACTTCCAAAAGACTCGCATTCAGTCGACCATTACCGTAATATTTATCCCTTCCAACCTCTCCTAAATCTACGGCATTCTGATAAATAGCCTGAGCAATCTCATTGTTGCTCAAAGCAGGATTCTGAGACAAAAGCAAGCCAGCAACGCCAGCAACGTGTGCTGCTGCTATGGATGTTCCTGATTGGTATTTGTAGCTGCTCTTCAGCCCAAGACTGTATACATTTGCACCTGGGGCAGATATATCGAGAGAATCCCCAAAATTTGAACCAGGCCATATTGCATCGCTTGAATCAGTTGCTCCTACCCCGATTACATTTGGGTATTTAGCTGGATACATTAACGAATTTCCACCGCCATTTCCGGATGGAGCAATAAGAAGTGCGCCCTTTTGATGGGCGTAATTAACTGCATCAAGTAAACTTTGTGAATAACGATAACTGCCAAGACTCATATTTATGATGTCAGCTCCGTTATCTACAGCATATTTGATTCCCTTCACTAGATCTTTATAGGTACCAAGTCCATCTTTATCCATTACTCTAATGGGCATAATGCTGCAATTCTGACAAACTCCGGCAATACCGAGTGAGTTATTTGAGTTTGCGGCTATTACGCCAGAAATAAAGGTACCGTGCCCGTGTTCATCTTGCGGACTATTATCATTATCAATAAAATCATATCCCTTCAAAATATGTGCAGGTTTATCGGTATGATCAGAGTCAATACCAGTGTCCAAAATGGCTATCACTACATCTTGATCACCAACCGACTGGCTCCATGCAGCGGGTACATTGATTTTTTCTAATGGCCATTGCTTTGAATAATCTACATCATTAGCTGCAACTGCCTGAATCGATACCATGTAATTTGGCTCAATAAATTTGATCAACTCTCGCTCTTGCTGAGTTAACTCTTTCTCGATCTTAACTTCAAATTCTTCCTGGATAGCATCATTTATTGCATCTAGTGCTAGCACCTGTTCTTTATAAGACTCTTGCAACTGAGCTCCTCCAGCAACCTCCTCTGATATAGCCGCTTGTTGGCTCCTATATTCATCTAACATATTCTCTACCCTATCACTTTGCCCATCTCCATCTATTTTCTGAACCTTTTCCAGAATAACCTCTTTTTCCTCTTCGGTAATATCCCCCTCGAATGTCACATCTAAATTCTCAAGCTCTTCCTTTTCACCACTTGCAGCCTCTGGAAAGTTTTCATTCAGAAGTCCTGCTTCTAATTTAACCACTCTGTCGATCAATTCTTCGGCTTTCTCACGAGTAATTTTGGTGGACATATCCGGTAAGGAGGTGGCAATGTCACTTTGTAATGTGTAATTAACGTATTTGTCATACCAAACTGAATTACCCTCTGTATTGTCTCTAAAATCAGTATCCGTTGCTTCAAGGATAATTTTTAGAGCCTCTGCGTAGTTGGTATAATGACCTGGAAACAATATTCTTTTTGTACTGTCTTGGTACTCCTTGTTCATTTTGTAAATCAACTGGTTGACCCTTGATATTGTTAAGGTGCCTACGTTTCCGCTTCCACTCCAGCCAAGGCTTTTTTGATATCTTAGTACTGCTGCCTGAGTATTAGTGTCATAAATTCCCTTTGCTTCACCTGCAAAGAATCCATAATGCCGAAGTACAATTTGTAAAACTGCTACATCATCACCAATAAAGTAAGGCCATAGTTTTCTGCGTAAAGGTTTTAGCTTTTCTGATATACCATAACCATTTACTAAGCCTTTTTCGTAAGCTGCCTTTACATATGGTGCGTCTGATGATGATCCATCAACATCTATGAAGAATGATCTATTGATATATGTAGGAACTCGTATTCCAAAAGCTCTTACTACCATTCCGATGAGCTCGGCACGTGTAACCAGGTTTGTATTCTGCAACTCCAGATATCCAATATCATTGGCATATTGTGTCTTTCTCTCGTTGATTGATATGGTGTTTGGTGGCTGTGTAGGGCTAATTGGTGTATTTATGATTACACTGGATGACTCTTCATCCTCACGCGTTATCCAATATTCATCAATTTGCTTTGCCGGATTGGTCTTCTCATGAATTTTTGCGGAAACAATGAAATAACTGAAGTGACTAGTTTTAAATGTCACATTGCCATCTCTTACTACTGACATTCCAAAGCTATTCCATTCATCAGTCTTGTTTGAAAATAGAATTTCAACTGGAGTGCCGTTTGGTAGGTCAACCGGGACCGTTAGTTCAACCGGTTCAGAGAATCTAAGTGCAGACACCTTTGATCCAACTTTAACCAGTGCGTCAACTTCGTTACGCATGATTTTTTGATTCAGATCCTTTATCAATTCGCCAACCTGACTAATAATTGAGGTAGAGTAAATAAGTGGTGGCCTTATTTTTCCGTCCCATTTTTCACTACCCATAATGGTCGTATTTGGTGGAATTGTAATCGATATCGTTGATTCAGGGTTCGGTTTGATGGTTATTTTTCCTTTTTCTCCTGTTAGGTGTGCCGATTTTTCTTTCTCTATGTGATTCTCTTCAATCATTCCCACTAAGGTAACTGTTCTAGAAAATGTTCGTTCACGATTAACGGTTTCCCTAATTGTAGAGTTAAGGATTGAAGTTGCAGTATTTGAATCAGATGGAGGTGTTATCGGTATTCCACCCCCTCCGCCTCCACCTCCTCCGCTAGGTGGTGGAAGTATAACGGGAACGGCGGGAACAGAAGTGTCTACTGTGAAGCTTGTGATGGTCAGAGGGGTACTGGCGTTCGCAGAAGAGTCAGTTACGGTGACTGTACAGCCGGAGTAGGTGCCATCAGCCAGTGTATTTAGAGTAATGGTGTTGTTTCCCACTATTGCGGCTGTTGTCACTGATGAGCAGGATCCACCGTAAGTGATGGTTCCGGCTTCATCGGAAGAAAAGGTGTAATCC
>SDBT01007819.1_pt1 | contig 17555 bp, 27 predicted proteins | sample 2277101 | NCBI WGS metagenome assembly SDBT01 (sample SAMN10404973, study PRJNA504765) | marine sediment metagenome | isolation source: marine sediment core GS10_PC15, 103 cmbsf | place: Arctic Ocean: Southern Knipovich Ridge | collected 2010 | reverse complement strand
CCAATGACGAGTTATCCACAAACACAGGGCAAGGGGGGGGGGCTTAAAAAAGGCATAACCCCCAATCGGGAGCAGGACAGTGTGAATCATTAGGGTGGTACTGAAATTTGCTGTTGATACCAATACTGGACACAAGGAGTACGGAATGGAATTTAGAAGTAACACATTTGATTTAACAGAGAGCCCTGATGACGTAGCCTTTAAGGTGTATATTGGTAGAAATCCGTTTAAGATTTTGTACATACAGGTACGTTTCTGGCTAAGGTTCAAAATATGGCTGCGTTAGGGTGGAAAGGTAGACAGTAATGCTTACAGTATTCATAATAATCGTGGTTTCCGCCTTGTCTTTTGTAGCTGGCTACATTGCCCGTGTCCTGATTGTGAATATGTCCGAACCGGAGTTGGAGATAGAATATGGCTAAACTAATCCGTGCCAAGGCCAAGAAGATAATAGCGCATGGTTCTATCCGGGGCCATCCCTTGACTAAGAGCCAGAAGGGCTTTTTCGGGGCCAGGGCTGGTGGGAAGAAGCGATGACCCAGAACCTTGACAATGCGTTGCATGGCGTCCAGGAAGCCCGGACTGCCATTATGGTGGAGACGAGCGATGCCGAGACTCTTGAACAAGAGGACGCTTTAGAGGAGATACAGACGTTACTGAACGAAGTAGAGACTATGGTAAAGGCTTACAATGGATAGACGAGAGTTTATCGGATTAGTTGTATCGGCGGTACTTCTCCCGGCTTTGGGTTCAGAAGAGTCCTCCTTACCAGCAGAGTATCTGTACAAAGGGTGGTCTATTGAGTTTAATGAACGACCCGATATTGGTCCTTGTGTTCAAGGGTACGCCACAAATGGCAAGTTGCACGGAGCGATACTGTTTGACCAAGCTAAATCGGCTATTGAGATAAGAAAACAGTTCGAGTTGTGGCTTGACCGCTTAGAGAAAAGGGCGGCGTAAAGGCTTATGGTAACTGACGCCAAATATGACAACGAGGCGATGATGAGCCAAGACCCCGGTTGGTGGGCCTGCCGATGCCCTATCAAACTGCAAGCCGGTCCGTTCACATTTGGCGGTCGTGAATACCAGTCTGAACCTATGAGTGCCTCACCTCGTCGTATGTGCTATATCAAGGGAACCCAGATTCTTGGTGCTACTGAGATGGAAGGACTGAAAAGCATACACGGCTTGATAATGGGCAAGTATAAGTTAGGCGTTATTCATATTTTCCCAGGGAACGATGAAGTAGGTGAGTACAGTAAGTCTCGAATTAACCCTTTGATAGCCGCGAATAAAACATTTATCGGTAAATACGTCAGAGCCCAAAAAGGTTCTACCGATACGACTTCACTCAAAAAGATTGGGGGCGCTTTCTTCTACTGTCGGGGGGCACGCCAAAGTCAAAAGATAGGTGATACCACTGAGAGCACTACATCCAAGACTGCCGGGATTCCGGCTGACAGGGTTGTTTTCGACGAAGTGGACTACATGGACGTGGAAGTAATCGAGAAGTACAAGGGTCGGATGCGTGAAAGCCCTCACAAGGAAGAAGTGTATCTGGGTAATCCATCGCACGAGGATTTTGGTATTGATTTAATCTACAAGCAGTCCGACCAGCGTTTCTGGCACAGGAAATGTCCTCATTGCACCGGTATAATTTCAACCCCCGCCGCCATAACCAGTAGTGGAGTATGGACCTGTGCGGAGAAAAGTTTTCCTCAATGTGTCAAGATACGAAAAGATGGTACGGGATATGTCGGTTGCGATAAATGTGGCAGGGAACTATTGCCGTGGGCCGGGGAAGGTTCTGCCCAGTGGGTTCCGGACTTCCCGGACAAGACAGCGTTCATGCGGGGCTATATGGCTTCCGAGATGATTAGTCCCCGATGCGATCCTGCCGAGGTACTTGCGGATTATGTGAATCCTCCTTTTGGTAATCTCGCCGATGTAGTCAGATTGAGATTAGGCAGGCCATATTCCGCTGCATCTGACAAATTACGGAGAGAGGATGTTCTTGCTAATTGCGGCCACGACTCACCTGCCGTAAACCATCCGGGTCCGTGTGCAATGGGTGTGGATGTCGGGAAAGCATATCATGCAGTTGTGATAGGAATTAAGACGTCCAAGGACAGATACGAAGTAGTCAAGACGTGCAAGGCCAAAGACTTTCAGGAAGTGTACGACTTGGCCCGAAGATATAACGTCAAAAGCGATGTAGTCGATATTCGTCCTTACGAGGAAGAGGCGAGAAAGTACCAGAAGGCTTCCGGTCATAAAACATTTCTCTGCGAGTACAGCGATACCCAGATAGTGGATGCGATGTATAATGACAATACCGGTATAGTGAAAACACACCGGACAGGAATTTTCGACCAAAGCCATCGTTTGCTTTCCGAAGGTTATATCCGATTGCCTTGTCAATGCCCGGAAATAGAAGAGTTCGCCCGCCAGTGTTGTAACTGTGCGAGATTTGAAGAAAAAGACAAGCGAAGAGGAATCACAATCAACAGGTATCGTCCCACCGGGGACCGACAGGACCATTTCAGGAACGCTTTGAACTATTTCATATTGGCGGCCAGTGGCTATCGACTGGCTGTCTCTTCCCGGTACAAACCAGTTGAACAGACTGATGTAATTAGTGAATATCAAAGGGTATAGATATGGGTACTATATTAGGCGGCAAAGCAGTAAGTGCTCCAAAGCCTCCACCTCCACTTGCGATACCGGAAGTGGGCGAGGAAGCAGGGGATATAGCAAGGCGTAAACGTCCACGAGGCAGGCAGGAGACGTTTATCACAGGCGCTTTAGTACCGGAAACAGGAAAGAAGAGGACGCTGGGTTAATTATGTCAAGGGCAGAAGAGATAATAGATTTGCGCAACAGGGAATTGGCGGCGCAGGCCAATATAAGGAGTTTGTGGCAGCAGACGGCCAATAAACTATACCCTTACGTGCAGATAGATTCGACATTCGAGCCGGGCTCCATAAGGACTACCGAGATTTACGACCAGACGCCTATGCTGGACGCTGAAGATATGGTATCCGGCCTGAAACAGATTCTAATACCATCCGGGCAACCGTTTTTCGCTTTGAAGGTAGGGACGGGCAACCAAACTAACGATACCGTCCAGAGATATATTTCCATGTTGACCGAGGTTTCTCACGAAGCGATTTACAACTCTAATTTCATAACTGAGTTCGACGAAGTTTTGAGGTCGTTGATAATCTTCGGTCCGGCGAGTATCTTTTCCGAATGGACGGCCAAGACGGGCCTGAATTACAAAAGCTGCGTCTTGGGCTCGTACCAGTTCCTTGAAAATAGTAAGAAGCTGGTCGATGGAATAGTTTTGACTGTCCAGTATACCCCAAGGCAGGCGATAGATGAGTTTGGCAAGAAGAAGGTCGGTGAAGAAGTAATGAAGGCTTTCAACGAGCCTAAGAAACAGAACGAGTTATTCAATTTCATTTACCTTGTCCGGCCCCGTGAAATAATCAATCGCAGTCTATCGCAGAAATTCTTCGGTAACATGCCCTGGGAAGGAACAGTAGTAAACGAGAAGGAAAAACAGATTGTTGACGAGAGCGGTTTTCTTGAATTTCCGTATCACAGCGCCCGATGGAAAAGACCTGCCAATGAAAAGCACGGGCGCGGGATAGGCACGGAGATACTGCCCCAAATTAAAGTGCTGGACCGAACAATGAGGAACTGGATTGACGTTGGTAATTTGTGGGCCAATCCACCGAGGCAGGTCCACCATTCCGTTACCGGTCCTGTACGAGTTACACCTGGTGCAAAGAATATAGTGCCGGAAATGGATTTGATTAAAGCTCTCGATACCGGCTTGCATGGGAATTTCCCGATAACCGAAACCTCACTGGATAGGCAGCAGGATTTGGTAGACAGGGCGTTTTTCAAGGATGCGTTTTCTCCGTTACAGGATTTGAAAGGCGACCGCAGGACTACTCTTGAAATAAGGGAACGTATCAAGCAGACGTGGCACAAGATAGGGCCTCCGGTAGCAAGGATATGGTATGAACTTCTCGATAAATGTGTTACCAGAAGTATCCTGTTACTTATCAGGAACGGAGCGGTTGAGCGACCCCCCGCCGATCTGCAAGGTGTCAATTTCGGGTTGGAGTTCGTAGGACCGTTTGCCCTTGAGTTGAGGAGCCAGCAGGCAAAGGCGTTTCAGGAATGGGTATTCTTTGTCGGTGAGATGGAAGCGCGCTTTCCGGGTTCAACCGATAACGTTGATCCGGACGATGCTGTTATGCGTATGGGCCGCACCTTCGGTGTCAATACCGAGGATATGTCCTCAGACGAGGAACGGGACGAGAAACGAAGGATACGCCAGGTCCAACAGGAAGCGCAGATGGCTCTTCAAATGGCCCAGGTTGGCGGACAGGCGTACGGACAGACGACAGGTGCACCGGAAGAAGGCAGTCCGGCAGAAGCATTGATGGGAGCATGAGATGTTAATAGTTTTAGAGGCAACAAAACTTCACAAAGTTTTCAGAGCAATTGGGTTTTTGTTAGACAAAAATATATTGTGCCTTACCTTGTTATGGTATTACAGGGAAAGATATGATTCAGGCAAAGGTTTGTTTAGGTTTCAGTGTGGAAAGTTTATTGAATACGGAGAAAAGGTTGGAATTAAAATTGAGGTATTGCGTTTTTCCTGGGCATGGTTCAAGAAAGATTCCGGACTTATAAGGGCGTAATGGATAGAGACGAAGAAAAACTTATCAAAGAGCAGGAATTGCAGGAAGCCCTTGAACAGAGGGTATCGGATTTCAAGCACGCGTTTGGGTCAGGGCCGGGTAAAAGAAATTACGAATACTTGTCGCAGTTTTGTTTTGAGAACGAGAGTACTTTCGATGCAAGTTCTCAGAGTACTTGTAATTTCAATGAAGGTTCAAGGTTTGTAATCCTTGAGATAAAGAAATGGCGTGACGCAACCAGCAATGACATTGAGATAATGGTACAAAATGAATTTAGAAGAAAAGGAGTAACATTATGAGCAAGGATGGATTAGCTGTGGCCCCGGCAGGGACTACCCCGGCCCCGACAATGTACGAAGAGATGGAACAGGAGCAAGACGTTGCAAGAGGATGTATCAAGGTGATAGAAATTATCGCCTATGATAAGATTGGAACGAAAACGAATGATGTTGGAAAGGTGACAGACATAGAGAGGAGTCGAAAACCGTGCTTCTGCCAGACACCGGAAGATGAGGTGATTTATAAGGAGAAGTATCCAAAGGCAAGAATCGAAACGTTTACTATTCAGTTACTCAAAAAGACTGCCATTGCGAAACTGGACGATCCTGACAACGTAAGGCAGTTCAGGGAGGTGCGTAATGGTTGATGAAGCTGCAAGCACCGAGACAACTACTGAAACAGTAACCACAGAGGCTCCTGTTCTTTTTGGAGAGGATGGTAACTTTTCAGAGAACTGGACACATACATTAACGGATTCGGCGTTGCATGACGACCCGACACTGAAAACAATTAAGAACCTTGACGCCCTTGCCGGGATTACTGTCCGAACGAAGTCGATGGTTGGCAAGGACACAATGGCGATTCCCAATGACACTTCGTCTGAGGCCGATTGGGACGCGTATTATTCTGCCGGCGGCAGGCCGGATACCGTTGCCGATTATGGCTTAAAAGCACCGGAAGATTTCCCGGCGGAAGTATTAGAACAGGTATTTCCGAAAGCAAAACTGGAAGCCTGGCAGGAGCGGTTCTTCAAGGCCGGTATCAGTAAAAAGACAGCAGACCAATTCATTGCCGCTTTCGCACAGGATGCGATAACTGACTTGCAGACTATAAAGATGGCTGCCGAGCAGCAAGAGTCTGAGTTGATAAGTGGTCTTTCTACCGACTGGGGTCTTGCTTACGACCAGAAGATACATCTTGGCAATCTGGCAATAGAGGAAGGGACTGATGGTAATGCGGAATTTAAGGCAAGGGTTGTTGCAAGGGTACAGAAAGACCCTGACCTGACACGGTTGCTGGCAAATCTCGGTAGCAAGTTCGCCGAAGGGAAACCGGCTAATTTCGGTACTATCCCGACGCCTGCCGATTACCAGACTCAGATAGATGAGATTAGAGCAAATCCACTTTATCTGAACGGTACACAAGACCAACGGATGAAGTTGGCTAACCAGGAATTAGAATTAAGGAAGAAAATGAAACCGGAGACGACAGTAACTACTGTTTAATCCAGTTTCCCGAACGGATTAGCCTTTCGAGGCCCCGGAAGATGGCGGTAGCCCGCCCGCCTATCGGCGATAGATAGGAACGACCCACTTGGTGTGGACTATCCTTCCGAGGTTAAGATAACTTTATTGAAAGGTTAATTCGATGAGTACACAAATACCCATCGCCTTCGTTGACCAGGTATCGGCGAATATCCTGCTTTTGTCGCAGCAAAAACCGGCAAAAATCAGGATGGCTTGCCGTGCCGAACCGGTTACAGGCGATACGATGTTCGTGGAACGCATCGGGCCGAAGGATGCTCAGCCTCGTGGTGCAAGACACGGCGCGACTCCTATTTCCGATGCCGACCACACAAGGCGTCAATTAACGATTATCGACTATGTGGTCCCAGCCGATATAATTGACAAACCCGACCGCCTGAAGATGTTGATAGACCCACAATCGGCCTATGCACAGAATCAGGCTTTTTCTTTGAACAGGCAGATAGACGATGTGATTATCGCCGCTTTAGGTGGTAACGCCTTTGGCGGCCATACCGGTGGGACTACCATTGCTTATTCCGCTGTTGGCGAGTGCAGGGTCATTGATTCCGATGGCACTGTTGCTGCTGCCGGCAGTGCGCACAGCGGTGCTACCGAGACTGGATTGACTATCGCCAAACTCCTGACTTGCAAGGAGCTTCTGGATAACGCTGAGATCGACCCTGCCCGACAGCGTTATTTCCTCACTAATCCGCACAATGTCAACCAGTTAATGAACACGACTGAAGTAAAGAGTGTGGATTACAATACGGTCAAGGCTCTGGCACAGGGCAGGGTTGATACCTTTATGGGATTCCAGTTCATCTGGAGTACCCGACTGGTTGTCGGTGCCGACACTGCTGCTACCCGTAGTTTTGCATTCGCACAGGACGCGATTGTATTAGGTGTGCAGAGTGAGCCGCAAGTAAGTATAGACGTTCGTCCTGACCTATTAAATTCCACCCAGATTTTCTCGACACTGGGAATAGGTGCAACAAGAGTCGAAGGGCCGGCAGTAGTTTCGATTGAACTCGATACTGCTTAATCTTGAAAGGAGATTATAATGAGTAAAAGTTTTCAACATCCATTTAATCCTATTGAGTGGCCTGCGGTTCCGCATGACTTCACGGGCGAGGACAACCTTGGTTTTTCAACTGATGACACAACCCAGCGTTTTACGTTTGGAACGCGCTCAATGTCTTGGGATGGAAGTGTCTACAGGTATGCTAAGGCTGGTGCGAGCTTCACATCTTATCAGGTGGGAGTCTGGAGTCAGGCTACTTCTGCTAACGTGGCTTTTGAGGCAATTAGTTCTCCATCTCCTGTCGGAAGCAAGACGGTTATTATTGATGAGTCAGGAATTACCGAAAATCAGTTTGCCGGTGGGCATATTTTGATTTTCCACCTTGTCGGCACTGGAAGTCTCTACACAGTTGTTGGTAATACCGCCTCGTCCGGTGATGACATAGTTGTTCTCACCCTTGACCGTCCTTTAGCTGCTTTAATCGCTACTGCTACTACGGCATTCGAGCTTTATGCGAGTCCGTTTGCTGATGTTCGTCAGGGTAACAGTAACGGCACGAGGAGTTTTTGGGGTGTGCCACTGGCGCTTGTTTCGTCCAGTTCTTACGGATGGATTAAAACGTGGGGCATCACTTTCTTTTCGGCGCAAGCTACTATCGGAAATCAAGGATTGGTTGCTTGTTACTTCCGGCACGATGGCTCGATTGATGTCAGGGCCAATATTGCACCTGGGACTGTTACAGACCAGTATGCAGGATTTCGAGTTGTTGGTAAGAAGTCAGGCGATGGTCCGTTGATGATGTTACAGGTAGCTATTTAAGGAACAAGTATGGGGTCGGGCATTAGTTGTCCCGACCCCATAAATTGCGAAAGATAGATATGGAAATCTTGAAGCGAGTAAAAGCTCCTATTGAGATAGTTCCTGCTACTGAATCTGAGAGCAATATAAAAGACGAGGTGAATCGCAGAACTTGTAAGGCTGGTTATACGGACCGGGACGGCCAAGCCAAAATAAGTAGAAATGACGGCGCAGGCAAAGGGGATGTTCCTCGTCCCTGCAACATGAAACAGTACAGAGAGAATTACGTTAAAATTTTTGGACACGATTAAGGAGATTTATTGTGGCGAGCACAGCAAGTAAAGCGTTTTGGGGATTTATATTTTATGTTAAAAATAACCCCTTCAAATCTATCGATAATATGACGGAGAATGATTTCGATGCAATGGTTACGCAGTATGCGGCGGTAAATGTAAGTGGTGGCCCTATAACCGCCGCTACAGTGCCTGACCTTCCGGACCATTATGGATATGGAGATGTCGATATAAGCACAGATTTGTATTTTCCAAAGAAGGGTTCAACCACCCGTTGGGCAACTGATGGAAATGGTGTTGCTACTTCAACAACGTATCTACTTAACATAGCGGCAGTAAAACAGGCTTCGTATCCAGAAGAACATTTAGGAGACTAATTGTGGCACTTACAACCCCAGTTTTAGCAGGGCCGGGCTTAATGCCAAAAGCGGGTATGTCGCCGCTGTCCTTCAATAACGATGAAGATGACGCCAACGGTACTGCGCAACAGTGTGTGGCTACTCCAGGTGCAGGCAAGGCATTGTATCTGACGCATATCACAATAAGTGGGAGAACCGCTGATATTGCGATTACACTTAGAGATGCGGTGGCCGGTACGGTCTTGTTCGGTCCTATCCAGATGCAAGCTGATGGCAGTGGGGTGTTTTCTAAAGACTGGAAACATCCGTTAAAGCTAACTGACAACAAGGCATTGTTCGTATATGCCTCTGCTGCGTCTGCATTTACTATTTACGGCGAATACTTTATCGGGCAGAAGCCAATATGATAGTTATAGGCGTGCCAGTTAATAAGGACCATACAATAGATGTGCGTACAGCCGCATACTGTTCGGCGGAGGCGATGTGTCCGGGTGTTAAGTGGGGTTACGTTGCATCAAGAGAAGCCGGTGTAGGCAGGAGTTCGTTTGCGTATTATGCGCTCAAGGACCCGGATGTAACACATTTGTACTTTGTAGATTCTGATGTTGTCCCGCCAGAGGGAACATTAGAAAAACTACTTAAACATGATTTGCCTGTTGTGGCTGGTATCTATCCGATGGATGCGCACGGCCCGGTGTGGTCGTTTAAGACTAATGGCTGGTGGAGAAGTAGAACAGAACCGCTACCGGATGGCTTGACGAAAACTACGGCAATAGGTGGGTCTACTCTTCTCGTCAAAAGAGCGGTTATAGAAAAACTGGAACGGCCATGTTTCAAGATTGTCTATCGGGCTATTGACGAAGATGGCAGGTGTTACGACGAAGGCGAAGATGAGTATTTCAGTAGAATAGCGATAGAGGCCGGGTACGATGTAGTTGTTGACCCTACGATAATATGTAAGCATTTCAATTACAAGGAGTTATGATGGGAATTGCAACGCCTGTTCTTGCCGGTGATGGTTTAATGCCTATCGCTAAATCTGCGCCTTTTGCAGTCAATTTCCATTCAGACGATTTCGGTGGCGCAATTGGCAATTTGAATCAAGAATTGAAAGCTGCTCCGGGCGTGGGCAAAGCCACATATATATCCCACGTTACTATGGGCGTAGTGAGTAGTGCGAGAAGCAACTACGTAATAGATTCTCGTTTGACGATAATTGACGGCGCTGGGGCTGGAGCTGATTTTGTTTTTGGTCCGATTCAATTTGAGGCACAGGGGGAAAGTGTGATGTCAAAGGATTTTGATCCCCCTTTGAAAATAACCGATAATACGGCTTTGGGTTTGACAGGAGTTGGTTCTGGTGGAAGTTATTACAGTGCGTGTGTTGTTTACATCGAAGGGTTTACGGGCCAAAAGCCAATATAGGAGTATATCATGCCGGAAGTTGAAGAAGAATGCGTATTTCATACGAAGGTGGACCAGGTGCAGTTTAATACCCGGACCAATGGCGACAGTATCCGCATAAAGGACCTAAAACTCAGTCAGGACCAAGCTACGAGTCTGGCATGGCTGGTAAACGCCGATAATGACAATGAATTGGAATGGCAAGTTAAGGTGAAGGGGGCGTAATGGCTGAGTCCACCACGTCAATTTGCAATCAGGCGCTTGGCAAGTTGGGTTCTAAGCGAATCACTAATTTTGAAGATGGTGACGAAAGTTCTCCGGAGGCTATTCAGTGCCGTCTGCATTACGAACCGACAAGAGATGCCTTGTTGCGGTCTCATTGGTGGCGTTTTGCTTCAGCAAGGAAAACCCTGTCTGTCGATACAGAAACGCCCGACTTTGAATGGGATAATCAATTTGCGTTACCAGTTGACTTTTTGCACATGAAGTCGATTTATGAGAACAGGTTTTCGGACGAGAATCTTCGTTCCTATGCGCTCGAAGGGGATATGCTTTTAACTAACGAGTCGTCTATGGAGATTCGCTACATCAAGAGAGTTACGGACCCTGCGAAATTTGACCCGTTATTTGTCAAACTTTTGACATTGCTTCTGGCCGACGAAATGATTGGCCCGTTGGCGGGCGGTGATAAACGGATACAGGCCAAAATCGATAACGCCTTGAAAATCCTAATGCCGCAAGTCCGCGCTTTAGATTCACAGGAAACGAACACGGAAGGCGAAAACAGTTTAGGAACTTGGAACAGCGCGAGGTACAGTGGCTAACGAAATCAAATTTGGTTGGAGGTCTGGCGAGACCTTGACTGCGGAAGTCTATAAGGCTGATGCTACTCTTAGAGAGACTGCTATTAACTTGACGGAAACAGGAACAAGTGGTGTCTATTTTGCTACACCTGCGGCTATTGTGGCCGGTGATACGGTCATTGTAGACGATGGTTCTAATAAGGTCGGATTTGGCGAATACCAAACAGGAGTGAATTGCGAACTCATCGAAGGTGATGACTTTTCGGATACTTTGATTGGCGCTGATGGTGATACATTGGAAACTTTATCAGACCAGATGGATGATATATCTCTCGACCAGCGGTTAGTGCTTAATGTGTATGATGAGACTATACCCGGAGAAGGCGCTGAAAACACAATAGTTGACCCGTTGACACGTCGGGCGGCGAGGCGGCCCGATTTGAGGGACAGACTGTAATGTCGAATTTAGCTGTAATCTCGATGAACGCTGGTAAACTGACTCCACTGATTGATGTGCGGTCAGATACAGAGAAATATGCGTTCGGGTGCAGAATACTGGATAATATGATTCCGTTGATTTACGGCCCCGTAACGCGCAGGCCCGGAACCTTATATGTTGCAGACGTGGATACGCACAGTGTAAAGTCGAGAATGGTAAGTTTTATTTTCTCTGCTACTATTGCATATAAATTAGAATTTGGCGAACAGATTATCAAGGTGTACTTTGAGCAGACGTTGGTGGATTCTGTCGTTTCTCCCTACCTGGAAGCGGATTTATTTCAACTTCAATTTAATCAATCGGCGGATGTATTGTGGATAGTTCATTCATCGTATGCACCGAGAAAATTGAGCAGGGTAAGTGTCGCCGAGTTTTTACTCGATACCATTACTTTCGACAAAGGCCCGTTTATCGAACGAAACGACATTGCCGAAGATGACGATGTAACAATGGCTGTTGCAGGTATTTCGGAGGACATTACAGCAACGGCAGGTGCGGTTGGTGTGGGCAAATTCACATTTACAAGCGAAACAGATATATCAAGTTTGTTTCCGGCGAATCAGCGATTTTATATGGCCGATTCAACTGCCAACGATGGAGCTTACACAATAAGCGCCGATGATGCCACAACTTATGTTGGCACTACCATTACAATTTATGTCAATGAAACAATACCGGACGGAACCGATGACGGCGAAATTATGGTCGCCGGCGGCACGGGTACACTTACCGCTTCGGTTGCTACTTTTGAATCAGGCCATGCCAATGCTCTTTTCAAATTGACCCAAAAACGTGTTCTGACCGAAACGAATGGCAACAAGACTGCCGCCAATACAGGGGTTATCGGTGTTGCAGTGGATGTAAAAGGTACATTCAATTTCAATACTCATGGCAGATGGATAGGTACAGTAAAGTTGGAGAGAAATGAGGATGGAACCAACTGGGAAACATTCAGAACCTATCTCGCTAACAACGACAGAAATATTCAAGCGTCGTTTACCGAAAAAGAGGATAATGTTCAATACCGGATAAATGTTACTGCCCATACAAGTGGAACGATACGTGCCGATATAACAGTAAATGCCAGTACACAGGATGGTATTGTAAGAATATCCTCAGTTAATTCATCTACTGAAGCGGTGATAACATTTGTAACCCCGGTCCCTGAAGTTACAGCTACGAAAAGATGGGCGGAAGGTGCATGGTCCGGGGTAAGGGGTTATCCATCGGCAATTACTTTCTTCGGCGAACGCATCATATTCGGTTTCACCAACTCAGACCAGCAGAATATATGGTTAAGTGAAGTAGGCAAATTTGAAGATTTCGAGGCAGGATTAAATGATGCGGATGCGTTTACCCTTACCTTGCCTACGGCCAATCGCGGCAGATGGCTTGGCTCACTGGAAGTGCTGGCCGCAGGTACTTCCGGTGACGAATGGAGAATAAGGTCTTCAACTCTTGACGAAGCGCTGACACCGAAAAATTGGGATATAAAGAGGCAAAGTGCCAGAGGCAGTGCTGATATTCAGGCACTGGAAGTTAATGAAGCGATTATATTCATAGATTACGTTGCAAGAAAAGTCAGAGAATTTACTTTCAGCGACCCTAAGCAGAAATATGTCTCACCCGACCTTACCGCGCTGGCGGAGGATATTACTTCCGGCGGCATTACGAATCTGGCCGTGCAGAAAAATCCTGATTCGATTATCTGGTTCACTATTGCAAACAGTCCATATCTGATTTCCATGACCTACGAACGGGAGCAAAACGTTGTGGCCTTTGCAAATCACCCTCTGGGCGGTGATGGTATAGCGGAATCTATCTGTATCACGCCGAGTACAGCCGAAGATATAATTACGTTGACGGTACGAAGGACGATAAATGAATCGGTAGTAAGATTTATCGAAGAGATGCAGCCGCGTGATTGGGGTGATGACGATGCTGATGCTTTCTTTGTGGACGCCGGGATAATTGATACAGGCGGAACTACGACTATCACCGGATTGGGTCATCTCGAAGGTGAGACGGTATCGGTTTTGGTTGACGGTGCAAAACAAGCCACTCAAGTTGTTTCAGATGGTGAGATAACTATTACCGCGAGCGGAAATAGGGTTGTTGTTGGATTGCCTTATACATATCAAGTTTCACCGATGCGATTGGATGTAAATACAACCAGAGGCGCTACTTTAGGCAGTATCGGAATCGTTTCCGAAATAGTGTTAAGCCTCTTTGCGTCGGGCAATGTTAAGTACGGCGACGGGATAGACACTTACGATATACCTTTCCGTATAGATGAGCCGTATGGTTCGCCGCCGGAGTTGTTTACCGGCCTGACAGGAAATTTGTCTTTTGACGGCGGCTTTACTACTGAGAATAATATAGTGATTTCAGGTTCGGACCCGTTACCTTGTACGGTACGGGCGATAACTGCACGTATAGATAGAACCGGGAGGTAATTGTGGCTATAAGCAACCAAACAAACAGGACATCGGCAACCGGCAGCGGCGCTGTTGGGCAGGAAATACCGTTTATATTTGCTATTAAGACCACAAGCGATTTAACGGTTTACAAACGTGTTACGGCTACCGGCGTTCAAACGACACTGACGGAAACGACAAATTATACAGTAACTATCGCCGGTACTGCCGGTGGAACAGTAACGACTGTAACTGCTATAGAAGCCACCGAGCAGATTCATCTTGTCGGAACTCCGGACTTCATTCAGGAACTTGAACTTGAACACGGTGGTTCTTTTAGTGCGACAGACCAAGAAGATGCTTTTGACAAGAATACTAAACTGAGTCTTGCTTTGAAAGACCTGTTCGATAACAAGGCATTATTGCTTCCGGCCACCGACGCCTCTACATTAACCACTGTCTTGCCAAGTTCGGTAGACAGGGCAAGTAAGGTTATAGGTTGTGATTCGTCGGGTAACATTACCGCCCTTAGTGCCGTGCCAACCGGTTCAGTGTCTTTCAGCACATTCGGTACGAATATGGCGGAGGCCGCCAATGCCGCAGCGGGCAAGGTTGTTATAAATCTGGATAATGAAATCGATGTGACTGATACAGTCTATGGCGCTGTCGGTGATGGCGTTGCAGACGATACTGCTGCCATTCAGGCTGCGCTTGATGCGCTTGATACATTGGGCGGCGGCACGTTAGTATTTCCTTACACTGCAAATTATTACAAAATAACAGACGAGCTTACTTTGTACTCAAACATTCGCATATACGGCATTGGCATGTGCCAGATAAGGCAGGCAACATCCGGCAAGGCGATTTTCATAGGCGATACCCTAAGCCATATTATTATTGAAGATATAAAACTCAGGGGCAGGGGTGTTCAGACAAACGGTGTCGATGGCGAGGATGGGATACGATTGGACAGTTGCGATTTTCTTGTCTTCCGTAATTTACTAATAGAAGAGATTGCCGGGTTTTATGCGATAAGACTCGATACCTGTACGCAGGTTGTAATTGAGAAATGTACAATCGACGAATTTACCTATGCCGGTATAACAGTTTTGGATGCGTCGGAAGACGTGTGGATTATCCATAACACAGTACGAGATGTTGCTGGCACAGATGCCAGTGGTCTTTCTTATGGTATCATAATTAGCCGTAGCGCCGATCCTGGTGTGTACGGCAGGAATATGTATGTCCTTTACAATCATATTGAGAATGTTCTCAAATGGGAAGCTATTGATGTTAAGGGCGGAGAGAATGTTTATATCATTGGCAATACGATTAAGACTTGCGGCAGAGGTATTATTGCAGCCCTGCAATGGACACAGGCGGGCAATGTTGGTGAGAATTACGTCATTACGAATAATAATATCGAAATCAACCCTGCTATATCAAGAGAAGGAATACAAGTTAATAGCGCTGCCGTTGATGGCGCAGACCGGTATATCGAGAATGTAACCATACATAATAATGTTGTGAAATTTGCCAATCAAACTGGGTTAGGTTCCAATACCGGTGGTATAACTCTGTATTATGTTAAAGATGTTACTATCACCAATAACCGCGTATTTCAATGTTACAATGCCGGAATCATATTGTTTCTAAAGGTACAGCGATTTACCATCAAGGGCAACATTTTGATTGACAATTACGGGGAAAAAGAAACAGGTATTATGCTAAGGAACGTTCTGATTGCGGACGGCGTGATTGAAGGTAATGTCGTAATGTGGACGGGGGACGCTTCTCATGTTACCGAATATGCTATAGATGTCGACCAGCCTACGAAAAACGTTCTGGAAAGAAACAATGTTGCCAATGTCAATACGGGAAAATATGGAGTTGGCTCACAGTTCTTTTTCAAACAGGAACATTATTCATCTATTCCCATAAAAGGCTATTGGGACGTCAACGATACGGTGTTGCAAATCGCGCCTCTCGATAACAGGACTTTGGGCTGGATATGTATAGACCGGCAAGATACAGAAATGAGGGTTGAGGCTGTCGCGACCGCTACTACGTTGGAGATTGATTCTACCGCTGGTATTCTTGCCGGTGATATTATAGGCGTTGTATTGGATAATTTAGTAGTGCATTTTACCTCTGTGGCAAGTGTTACTGATGACGATACGCTCGAATTAACCGCCGGAATCCCGGCAGGCAGGGCCGCTGAAGTAAATGCTGAGGTAACGACTAACAGATTCCTTGCATTGCCGAAATTGAATGAAGAAATCGTATGTGTAGATAACGCAGTTGTTTGCGTAAATAACCAAGTAGTAGTAATTTAAGGAAATAACAATGGCGGACTTAAAAGAAGAGGCAATTGGACTATTGGCATCGGGCAACCTTCCACTGAATGGAGTGGCGGCGGTTACTATATATACTGTGCCAGTTGGGAAAACTTGTATACTTGATAAGTTACAAATTGTGGCTTCTGCTGATATGGGTGCCACTGTCCTTACGGTTGGCAGGGTTGGGACCTTGACAGACTTCTTGCCCGCCCAGACGGTAACGGCGTGTAACGCCGCAGGTTCGGTTGCAAGACTTGCACCAATCCCTAATGCAACAACGGTGGAACATTTTGAGTATGCCGCCGGCGTTGTTATTCAGGTTGACGTTACTACGGCAAACGGGAATGCAACCAATGCCTATTACTTGTACGGTACGTTGGACGATGCGTAATGGAATTTCGCGAAGCTACACAAGCAGATTTCGATTATCTGGCCGAACATTCCATTAGTCGAGGCATACAGAAATATTGCCCGGACCAGACGGTGTATGTTTATGCTCTGGAATGCGAAGGTATAGTTTTGGGCATAGGTGGATTTCAGTTGATAAATAAGACCACCGCCTGGTGCTGGATAGACTTATCAACGGATGCCAAGGACCGGCTTTTGATTGTGTATAGAACCATGAAGGAATGGGGCGAATCGTTTTGCCGGGAACACGGCATTGTCAGGTTGCAGTGTTATATAGAATGTGATTTTACAGAAGCGATAAGTATGGCGCAGCATTTTGGTTTCAAGAAAGAAAGCATTATGAAAAAGTTCATGGGCGACAAAGACGCGTTTATGTATGTGAAGGTGATATAATGGCTCCACTATTAGTCGGTGTTGCGGGAACTACATTTGCCAGTACTGGTATTACTACCGCTGCCACGGCAGGTTTATTTGGAGCTGGCGGGGCAGTAACAGCAGGGGGCTTGTTATCTGCTGGAGGGCTGGGGCTTACTGCCGCAGGACTATTGCAGCAAGGACAAGCAGCACAGGCACAGGCTGAGTCTCAACAGAATATTGCTAATTACAATGCTGCCGTCCAGAAACGAGAAGCTGAAGCCCGCAGGCGGCGTGGCGCGTTCGCCCAGAAGCGACAGGCGAAAAGAGGTGCGGCGATTGAGAGCGCCTTAACCGCCCGACTCGGCGCTGCCGGTGGGTTGGGTTCACCCGTTGCTGCCGACTTGGCTGCCGAGCAAGCGGCGGAACTGGAACTTGAAAATCTTCTCATAGGCTTTGAGGGTGAAGTAGGCGCGCAGCGGGCGGAGTCTCAGGCTGTACTCGACAGGTTGCAAGGCAAGGTATTCAAGCAAAGAGGCAAGCAACAAAAGATAGCTGGGCTAATTGGAGCGGGTACTACATTGTTAACTGGTTTTGCGTGAATGAATTATAT
>SDBT01007818.1_pt1 | contig 17556 bp, 31 predicted proteins | sample 2277101 | NCBI WGS metagenome assembly SDBT01 (sample SAMN10404973, study PRJNA504765) | marine sediment metagenome | isolation source: marine sediment core GS10_PC15, 103 cmbsf | place: Arctic Ocean: Southern Knipovich Ridge | collected 2010 | reverse complement strand
CTACAGGGGCAGACTGTCAGCATCGCAACTTTTGGGAAGGTTGCTCTTTGGCTAGGTATTACACCAGAGCAGATCGTCGGCGCCTTACAAGCAGAAGGAGACCCATCATGAAAAGAAACGTTGCTCTAATAATACTCTTGGTGGCCGTTGGACTGAACTTTGTATATAGCCTGGGAAGGTATAGTGCAGAGGCCCAAGAGCCCACACCTGGCCTGACCATCGGCGAGCCAAACTGTGCAGCAACCCCGCTACTCTTGAATGCGGCTGCAACTGGACTGGCGGGCGGGGTTGTGATGTACATAGATCCGTCTAAAACTGTCAGAAATCCAACAGACTCCAACATCCGATTCATACCCTCCAACAGCTTCTCATCGGAACTTGTTTTACATACAAGGGTGACCCTGGACTTGTACAGCTTCCTTGACCTAAACGACGACATCACACCGGGGGCAACCAGTGTCAAGTTGATGGAGTATTGCCAGTTGGGAGAAGATGATTTGATATTAAGATATTATTCCTTTGACGGCGATGACGGCAACAAGCTCTTGGTGAAATTTCCGTAAAAAGGGGAGACATGACCCAGCCAGACGAGGCGACACCGGAAGAACAGCAGATGGAGAGGCGGTAGGCGATGGTTATGACTAAACTTGCAGCAGAAATGATAGCAGAGCTTCGAGTGACGCGGGAGGCCATTACTATCTTCATGAATGAATGGTCTCGCCTGAGCAACGAAGGCGGAGAAGAGCATGAGCTTATTGATGCTGTGGAAGTGCTCAGACGTAGCACATTGCCTTCACCCACAGAATTGGAGACCGCTATGACCCAGCCAGACGAGGCGACACTATGTTTAATGTGCGGTCTACAATTACTGCTATCTGATATCGAACGCAATTATATGTCGCATTCAGGCATTGTTACATGCGTCAATTTGCTTATAGCCGAACGCGACGCAGCCGTGGCTAAGGTGGGTGAAGTTACGGAACATGCAAAGATGCGTGCGAACCAGTTAGGCATTGAGTACACCCGCGCTGAGGCCCTCCAGCAACAAGTCACTGATCTTCGAGAGGCACTGACTGAGATAAGCAATACAACTACTCAGTATGACGTTCACGAGTTAGCCGAAGACGCCCTAGCAGCCACAGCGCCTGAAACGACGGCGGAGGAGAGACGATGACCCAGCCAGACGAGGCGACACCGATAAAGCTAACAACCTGTGGCGAATGCGGCCAGCCTAACTTAGCACCGGATGACTTCCACGACATCAACTCCTGTGCGGCCTACGCAGTCAAGAGCATTGAACCGATACTGGAGAGGGCAGGATGGTCCGGGTACAGCAGCGCCCTGATAGCCGAACGAGATGCAGCCCTGGCCCTAGTGGAGACCATGGAGATTGACCATAGGCTTGAACGTGAAGTCATGACCTCCGATATTGGGAACCTGGGGGACGACGTCAGCGATCTAGAGCGAGACAAGCAGCAACTCTACGAGAAGGGGACTGAGCTTAACAACAACTGGTATCAGGCAAAGCAACAGGTCATCGATCTGCGCGAGGCGCTGGTGCGAGTTAAACATAGCGGCGACCAACACGTCATGCGAGAGATGTGCGACGAAGCTTTGGCTGCCACGGCCCCTGAAGCGACGACGGACGGAGGGACGTGATGCCTGTTAGCGTTAACTGCCTTTTGAATCCCAATGGGAGCTGGATGCACGTCTGGGGTATTGAAGTTTTCTTCGTCTTCAGCGATGGAGAGCTCTATAAAATTACGACGACTCAGTGTGAGAATTGTAGGTGGCCGTACATTGATTAACCACATCAGCGACCTGGCGAAACTTGAGGTAGCCTGCTCATTACATGCATCTTATCCAGTGATCGAGCAAATGGTACAGGACTCAGGCCTAAGCGAATTCTTTGACCCAGATACACGCGCCAAGGTTGAAGCGAAGTGCCCTGCCTGCAAAGGCTCCGGCTTCGTGCCCCGATTCCCGTGGGCAAGGGTGGAGTGCTGGATCATACCCCATGACCACGGTCACCCAGAAACGGAATGGATTGCAGCGATAATGGACTGCCCAGGCTGGCGAGAAGCCACGTTGAGGGAGGTAGATCTGGAGGACGTGCTGGTGGCTATCAAAGAGGAATCACTAGACCTAGACTCTATTACATTTACATGGGGGCATAAGGGCGTTCGGTGCAGCGTGGTTACTGAAATTGAAGAAGCAAGCATGGCAGAAGACAGCGGCACGGGCGACACCCCTAAGGAAGCGGCGCTGGCTGCTTTGTCGGCGGCAGAGAAGGAGGAGAAGGCATAGTGAAAACGTGTTCATTGTGCGGCAGACCTGCCCAGTGGGTAGTCCAACTCGCTGTAGCAGGCGTTACCTACGGTGAGGCTTCATGCGGGCGACACCTGAACATGCAGATGGACGGCAAAGAGGTATGGATTGTGGTCAGCGTGGATGCCTGGGAAGAGTCAGGCGGACGCATTCCAGCGACTATCGAGGTGTATGGATAATGACAACCGACGATCAACAGGCACAGGCGAACACGATGCTGGGGCGCCTAGCTGAGGCGACGGTGGAATGCCCAGAATGTGGTAACACTCGTGCGATGTTTGCCAAGTTAGAAGCAGAGGGTAAGGAAGTCCGGCAGTTCGACCAGTATGAAGTACGAACCTGCCCAGTGTGCGACGCTACCGGCACCATCCTCGATCCGAGAACCGAGCTTTTCCGGGTGACGTTTTGCGAATCCCGCCTGCATGAAGAACCTTGTCCTGAGAAGGGTGAGCATATTCGTTGCGGCCCGCATCGTGAATCATGTAAAGTGTACCGCCCACTGACCCCCGATGAGGCTCGTGGCAAGTTCGAGGCGATGCTGGAGGAGTTCAGGATATCTATTGGGTGCCATTCTGAAAAACCCAACTGGGACTGGAGTATTGATACTTTGGAACTCTTTGATGAAGAAGAGGACAAATATGCAACCCCGCTCCTCGCCATCTTGTCGGCGGTATCAGCGGCGGTCGGGGTCGAGGTGACGGCGTAGATGAGGGGCGGCCCGCTGACAGGTATGCAGTTCGTATGCAACGGGTGCTTTACCGATGGGATTTACTATTCAGCAGAAGGTCCTGGCGGGCGCATTGATTATTGCTTCACCTGTACGGAGGCGCGGTTACCCAACGCCGAAACATATGCCCGAACAGACTTACTTGACCACCTGGAAAAAGCAAAGAAACGTCAATACGAAAAGGACTTCCCAGCGTGAGACGCACCGCCCATTGCCTGAATGAATCTTGCGGCCGTACTTGGAAGCTAGAGTTCGACATCGTGACACCGGACGCCCCTTTTGAGGACAGGGTCTACTGCGGCCAGCGTATCAAAGCCCAACGCTGCTTTCGTTGTGTCAAGGCTGGCAGGAAAAGTAACTATGAAATGATAGCAATCGAGAGGGAGATACCATGAGTACCCCAGTCTGCTCAAATTGCGGCAGTCATCAGATTGAATACTTCGATGGGACCACCGGGGAGTTCGTGCCAGGCTGGTTAGTAGATGCTCAAGGCATCATGAACTGGGATACCGGTTCAGACTCATCGCTGTGTAAGTGGCAAGACTATCACGGATATTCTGACGACGAGATGCAAGATAGTGTTGATGGTCTTATTAACTCTGAACGATTAGCAGGACCAAGGCCGAAGGGATATGCCAGTCCAGCCAAGGCCCTACAAAGGCGCGTAAGAATGGGCTACGACAAGCCTAAGATGCAAAATGCTAATGGACGTGCCCCGACCCATAAAGGCAAGTACTATTAAGGCCGTCGTGATATAATAGTGGGAGGCGCAGCACTGCAAATGCCCGCCCCCGCGACATCACGAAAGGAGATTCGTAATGCATAATCATTCTACACTTCCCGAACGGCTTTGTTCTATTCATGGTTGTACCCAAGTTCGCAAGACACGGGGCATGTGCCACAATCACTATCAAGTGGCGTGGTATCACGGCACTCATACAAAAGCCCCAGTATCGTCCTCACGTCCTTTAACACCGGTCATAGAACGCTTCTTAGATAAGATTTGCATCCAAGATACGTGCTGGCTATGGACAGGTGCGCCGAACGCAGCAGGTTACGCCATGTTGTATATGAGCCCAACAAATAAGCCGCGTGTAGACTATGCTCACCGTTTTTCTTACAGACTCTTCATAGGCCCCATCCCCGTAGGCCTTGATTTGGATCACCTATGCCGCGTGAGACATTGTGTGAATCCTGACCATTTAGAACCAGTTACACGTAAAGAGAATATACACCGTGGGTTGAGAGGCGTACTCAAGACACACTGCATACGCGGACATGCCTTTGATGAGGAAAACACAGTCCTCACTTCGCAGGGTCGGCAATGCCGAGTATGTAATAAAATGCGGGCACGAAAATATTGGGTGGACCGAGAGAAGGAACGGGCGCCGATCATCACCCGAGATTACAAACGACCCTCAGGATTATCGACTAGCAAGTTGTACTAGGAGAGAAGATGAAGGTTGAATTAGACATCAAAACCCTAGGCGGTATGCTGTTCTTCAAGATGAGGTCCGAACGAGTAAGCGGAGTTGAAGTAGCCAAGGTTACCGGCCTAAGTACTTCAACAATATCCCGAGTCAGTAACGGCAAAACAATGGCAGTGGAGCACGTTATTCCTATTGCCAAGTGGCTAGAACTAACCCCGCAACAACTCTGGGACTTTCTGGAGGAGTACTAATGACAACTGAGATTCCATGCAGCAACTGTAACGGGCAGCCAAAGTGGGTTCGTACAGACCTGATTGGTTCACCTATTGATACATGCACAGTATGTAATGGGACGGGCGTAGAGACTGAGAACACGGTAACGACCCATCAATGTGAATTCCTGAATGATCTTGAGGATACGGAATATCGCAATCTATTTGCGAGCGAACTTGTCGGTGCTAGCTTAGCCTTCCAGATACGCCGTTTGCGAGATGCACGTGGCTTTACTCAGGATGAATTGGCACAGCTTGTTGGCAAGAAGCAAACAACAATTTCTCTGTGGGAAAATCCCGATTATGGCAAGTATAATCTTTCAACCCTCAAGACCCTCGCAGGTGCATTTGATGTGGGCCTTTTAGTCCGATTTGTAAGTTTCAGTGAACTTGCCGACTGGACTATTGATGTAAGCCCCGACCGCTTGACGCCACCAAGCTATGAACAAGAATGCCATGAGGAGGAGAGCAAGAATGACGTTTCTTAATCGAGAGACACTCCAGACATTCACTGAGGAACAGATAGCCTTCCTGATTGAGGCGTGCCAATTTGTTCAGGCTACGAACAAACTCTTTGCACCTGAGAATGAGGAAAAGAACGATGACTGAGAACACCGTGACGACTCATCAATGCGAGGCCGTGAGGTGGATGCCGTGCCCATGTGAATTAGCAGGGCTACAGCCATTGAGCACCTGCGTTTGCGAAGGCACCGGCCTGCGGTTTAGTGGGCTGAGTAAGCCTTGCCAGCCCCATTTCATCAACTGTCTCTGTGGTGGAGTTGGCAGAACCAGAGTGGACACCCTAGAGGCTTTCCTGGAAGCAGTACGGAGCCTGCATAATCTCGATGAATATTCCCTATCATGGTGTCCGGTAGAAGAGGGCGAAACTGAGCCGCCTTATGAGGTTGCTCTTTGGCTAGACGGGGAGAAATATTCTCCTATGGGAGCGGGTTGCGGCGATAGTTTTCAAGAGGCCATTGCTAATGCTTTATGTAAGAATGCTGGCCTACATGTGGTATAATGAAGAAGGCGCGGTGCAGTTAACACCCGCCTTCACGGCATCAAGAAAGGAGATTCCAGATGCTCACTTATCCTACCTCATCAGAACTTCTTGCACAATATCCACTCTTTTGGTCTAAGGTTGATTTTCCTAGCGATTCAGATTCTTGCTGGTTATGGCGTGGCGGGTGTAATCCAAAAGGTTATGGCCTCTACACCTTTATTCCCAAAGGTAAGACTCGTGGTGTTCACCGTATTGCTTATGAATTACTGGTCGGCCCTATTCCCGAAGGCTTAGAGATTGACCATTTGTGTAGAACCCGTAATTGCGTTTACCCTAAGCACCTTGAACCTGTTACGCATAAGGAAAACACAAACCGCGGGGATAGCTTTAGTGCTATTAACGTCCGTAAGACTCATTGTAAGCACGGCCATGAATTCACAGAGGCAAATACGTATCGTAAGCCCGGTGGCACATGGCGTGAATGTAGGATGTGTATAGTTTTAAGAGAACAACGGCGACCAAAACGCCCAACCCGCGTCGAAGCTGTCACTGAAGCTATTTGTAAAGCGGTAAAGTTACACCCTGAGGAGAAGAGCAAGTGACAACTGAAGCAGTAGTCTGGGATGGCGACGAAGTTATTAAAATGAAAAGCCCATCTGCCTGCTCTGTATGCAAGTACCCCGCATTCTACGTGTCCATTAGTTTTCACGCTCCTTACTGTTCCAAGGAATGCCTAAATGAAGAGTGGGATAATTATTGGAAACTGGAGAGTGAACATGACCCTTGCGATTAAAAGCTGCCCCAAGTGCAAAGGTGATCTACGCACTAGGTCCGATCATTACGGAAGTTTCCAATCCTGCATCCAATGCGGCTTCGTGAGAGATGAGCCTTTCCGGGAACCCGCTGAGGAGTTTGACCGGCCAGTACGCCTGCCCTACGCTGGCAAGGTCCGCAGGCTGAAGGGCGCTGTCCTGCTGATGAAGTTTCACACAAGCGGAGGGCACATAGTACCCACCGTCTTCTGCCCCATCATTAACAACGGTATCCCGTGTCGCCTGGAGATGACGCGAGACAAGTACCTCTATGTACCAGGTGAGTCCCCCTACAAGTGTGACAACTACCACAGCGTAACCGTGGTTGACGAAGCGGAGTGGAGATGATGCGAGAAATCAGAATCACCCTGCCTTATGCCCCTCCAGATGTGCTGCGGAAAAATACACATGGCGGTGATAATGAATTGGTACGGCATTAAAGACAGTGACCCCCGAGCTGTTGCTTTATACTCACGCCACTATTCAGCAAGACAAACCGAGTCTATCGGCAAATGGTTAAGGCATGGGATCAGTGGCCCTGGTGAAACAATGATTCTGCTTACAGCAGACAGCCGCGCACTATTTGGATGGATACATAATGTTGTTGAACGATATGACAAGCAGGTAGGCGTTAACTGCTTTGTCTTTCGCAACGAAGGTTCTGTAAAGTCTAGTGACTTGGTGATAGAAGCCAGCGAATTAGCACAAGAACGATGGCCTGGGAAACGATTATTTACCTATGTAAATGCAGGCAAGATTACGAGTGTTAATCCGGGATACTGTTATAAGAAGGCTGGTTGGTCTTATGCAGGTAAATCTAAAGGCGGGCTACATATATTGGAATTGGAGAGTGGTGTATAATAGTGGAGGCGCGGTGCAGTTAACACCCGCCTCCATGACATCAAGAAAGGTATTTCAAGATGCTTACATATCCTACATCCCCGAACGTATTCTGGCGAAGTTCTACGTCGATTTAGAGACAGGTTGTTGGGTCTGGACTGGCAGTCGCACCCGCGATAGCTACGGTTGGGTTTGGTTCAAACCACGCGCTTGGCTGGCCCACCGACTTGTCTACGAACTTTGTGTTGGCCCCATTCCAGAGGGCTTACAGATCGACCATCTCTGCCGTAATCGACCATGTGTTAGTCCTTCTCATTTAGAACCTGTGACCAATGCAGAAAACGTACGTAGGGGCATGGGTGGCGAATGGTGGCGGCGTAAGACTCATTGCCCTCAAGGCCATGCCTACGTTGAAGCCAACACCTATATGTACCGCAATCGCCGTCATTGCCGAGCGTGCATAAAGATACGCTCAAGGAATTGGAGAGAGACTCATGCGCCAAATCGTGATAGAGATACCTTACGCGCCCCCGGACGTTCTTAGAAAGAACAGCCACGGGAGTAGCCACTGGACAGCGAAGAGTTCAGCCAAGAATGCCTTGAAAGCTGAGGTGATGCTGCAACTCAGAGACCTTGGCTACAGCTCCTCAGACGTCCATACAGAGGCGTGGTGGGCAGCAGAGGTAACGTACGTATCCTTCTACTGTGGCAAGGCTATAGATGGCGTGGAGTTCGCGGTGGGAATGGGTGCAGCGCTGGATTGCCTGACACCTGAGAAGTACATGAAGCGCGGGAACAGCGAGTGGGTCGAACCCGGCATAGGGTTGCTGCCCGATGATAGTTTTGAATTTGTACGCTGCTTACCTACGAAGTTCAAGAGGATGAAGAAGCGGACAGAGATCAAGACGTTGATGATCGTGACAGAAATTGAAGAAACATCTTGGGAGTGGAAAGAATGAGCAAGTTTTATGACAAAGAGGGAATGGAGATGACTCTAGGGCAATGGGCTCAGAAGCTAGAGGATACGAAGCGCAGAGCTCATGAAGTCTTTAACCCTCAGTGCCACGGTGATGAGCACACGGACTGCTACCTAGCTCCCAGCGGGGATGAGCCCAAGCAACTGAAGAACCCAGAGAAGAACAGCCCCGCCAGTGAACCCTGATGCTTCGCGGCCCCTGAACTTGGTGAACAGGCTAGGGTCTGGAGTACGTTTCTCCACCATCCAATCGAAGCCAGCCAAGATTACATCCTGCGGAGATGCGTTAGCCGTACCAACTTCAACAACCCTAGCTACGGCCTCGTTGACCATTCCATCTATTGGGTGATGTCTGGTTCCCATTGCTCTATACCTCTTATCGTTATGTTACTACCTGGCTCACGGTTATTAATACCGTTCCACCAGTACGCAGATCGAACCCATCAGCCGCCGCACCAGACATGGACGCCCCGTCATTAGAGAACACTGGCCTGAACTCAAGCCTGTCCACAGAGACGTACTTCGTCCCCAGTTGTCCATAGGTAAGGGGAACCAGTACGGAATTGCTCTCTGCGTCCTGTAGGTTAGTTACGATGGTCTCGTAATCCACTCCTGTAGACTGCTCCGTTGCTGATATATCTATCTCGAAGTCCCACTCTTCTATGATCGACTGAGTTGCCTTGAATATTAGTTCCAGCGCCTGAAGTACAGGGGTGGCAGGCGTGGTCTGGGTAAGCGTTAGTTCTAGCCCCATTGCCACAGACTGCACACCTTGCTTGGCAGTAGTGGTGTAATCCAGTTCTTTTGCATTGGAATAGAAGTCGTTAGGATCGTGAGTCCCGTCGTCTGTAATATCGTTATCTAGGTCCGTGTTAACTGTCCGGGCCTGCCCATCCTTACCGTAAGTCACTGGAATATGAGTGGCCGACGTGGACGTGCCAAGGGCATCCACCTTTGCTCTAATCATCATCCATATCTTATTTTGTGTAGGCAACCCCCCCTCCACAAACGGCAACGCGAATTGGGATGAGGCCGCACGAGGAATCGAAACCCCGGAAGATGGATGGGAATTTACATGCTCAACAATGTACGGCTCTGAATCGTTAGTGCCTACTTTCTCGTCAAAATGTATTCGCACAACCCCATCGGACTCTGATGAAACAGCCATCGTATGAATGATGCGGTTCGCTGTAGCTAGTTGGACCAGAGGATGCCACCCAAAGCCATTGTGACAGAAGATGGTCGCGTTACGACTAGCCGCGCCACCGCCTACAGCGATGTAGCAGAAGCCTCCAGAAGAGGCCATAGCAGTGACAGTGCCCAGCATGTCTGTAGGCAAGCCATCGCGTAGATGAGGGCTACCTTCCGTAGGCTCGTGTACCCATTCACCATCTCGCACGAACATTCGCCAGACCTGGAATACGTCGCTAGTGGAGACTCCTTGTGGATACCAAAGCTCTCCGTTGTGATTAACCATGTTCCGGCAGCTATCATCATGTGCTGAGATAGGATCACCAATAGAAGTTATCGTGTAAGACCCCGTGCCAGCAGACACGTCAACATCATGAAGGCCTTCTCGTGTACCAATGATTAGGTGGTCAAGACGGTCAGGGCCCCTTACTTTGGCTACACCTTTAACACCACCACCAGAAGAAGCCTCAATTGCCTCATCGGCCCACACAGCAGCGTCGGGCGCCGAATACACAGTGACAGTACCCGAGTCCTCATGCCAGATTACAGCAGCAAGCCGCCCGCCTATCTCTTGTAGCTTACCTGCGTCGATGTCTTCGTTGGTAGTGACGTTGCCGGTAAGCAGGTTCGCTGCGATAGGCGTCGATGCTATTGTCCAAGTTGCGGTATCAACAGAGTGGTAGACAATATGACTATCGGTGCGTGCAGCAAGAGAAACTAACTTCTCTTTGAATGCCACAAAGTCCAGCCCAGTGATAGCGTCACCGCCGCCGTTTGGATCTATATCAGCCCCGTTAGCATCGTCCCAATCCGGCGTACCAGCATCAAACTGGACACTTCGTGTGTTGGTGTTAGCGTCATCATTAGTCCACAAGCCCTCAAGCTGCCCCTTGAAATCAGCAAAGCCCCACACACGTTCCAGGCCAATGTCTGCTATAGATTGCAAAAGCAGACCAGCATACACTCCGGTAGGCCAACGCGCATCGACCAGCCCGTCCTGATACATCTGATGATCTATAGAATCGCGGTCAGCACCTATAGGAATAGCAGTACGCCCGATCCCGTGTATCCATGGCCCCAGTACCTCTGTGCCATAGGCTGTGATGTCTTGCTGTACCTGCCCGCCAGTCTGGGCGAACACCGGTGCGAATACGTCCTTCTTGTGACGGTTAAACCCCGTCTGCCTAGCCACGTAACTCTGAGAGTTAAGGTCAAGTATCGGCATTAGGGAATCAGCACCAGTTCGTCGCCTTCAGTCTTCCACGCCTTGGTGATCTCCGTAACCAGCCGTGGCATACGTGTTTTAGGACTACCTACTAGGTCCTCATAAGCAATCTGATGAGTTCGTTGGTCAGCAAGCAGTTCTGCCCGCCTATCACCAGAAGCACGTGAAGCCATGTATCCCTTTAAGATCGCGCTGGCCTTCTCTACCAGGATGGGTGCGTACCTGGAATCCAACGGCAGCACGTCGCTAGGGCTGGAAAGTTCAGGAAGCGGCCGCTGTCCTTCTATTCTGAGGATCGCTCCGTGCCTACGCTGTATCCCCTCAAGAGGCAGGAAGTCACCGCTCGGGCTATTCTCTATCCGCTGTTGGGTCACAGAGGTTGGTCGCCTCATCCCATCAGGTAGTTCGTACCGACTCAGGTTCTTGATAGATGCCCACCCGAGATCGAATATGCCTACCTGTGACGTGGCTGATTCACACAGTATGTAAATGTCCTCGTCGTTCGCTTCCAAGAAATACTCTATTGTCAGTAATTCCAACTGAGAATTCCCAGAATGGTAGTCGCTGTACTGTGCCGTGACGTTCGTTCCGCCGATACCTATACGGGCGCGGGTTGTGCCATCGGCACGCACCCAACGCTTATGGACTAATGTGGCCCCCACGCTGGTATTTTGCGTATTGATGAACTGCCGGTGTTGAGCCGCCCCGCCTGATGCCGCTGTGAGTTCGGCAGCCTGAGTACCGTGCATTTTCTCGTTCAACCCTGCAAGAGCTAGAGACTTGGCGGGGTCCGTACCGCCAAACGTCCAGTGATTAAAAGACTCCAGCCACAGGGCGCCGGTGATTGTGCCATCGTTGCCGTTACCAGAGGCATCCAAAGCACTGCCGCCCTGCCCTCGTTCAGTGAGCCACCAGCCAACTAGATCGGGCTCGTCATCAGCAATAATCGTCTTCTTGTTTATGTATTCTTGTAGCTTGGAGTAAGACCGTTCCTTATCCCAATACTGGAGGTTCGATATAAGCCCGTCCCAAGTATTGATGCCAGCAGCGTCCCGCCCGATGAGCAATGCTACCCCTGTGTCACTAGAACCTGTACCGGTAGGCGTAGTCGCCTCTGCCACGGCTAATCGGACTAACGGGCCACCTTCTGTTGATATATACATGGACGCATTATTATCAACGTCGTCCCATGTGTAGGCGAAGGCAAGGGTTGAGTCCTTCCTAATTGGAACAACACGTTCAACAGACTGGAAATAGGCATTCGTACCACTGAAATAAACTAATAAGGCTATACGGCAAAAGCCGTCAGTCTCTTGTTCTATCCAAATCTGATAGCCCGTACTTGTACCAGAACCTGAGTCCACGATGTTCCCGTTGCTTGCTTGCCCGTCACTGAACGGGTGGATATCAACCACAATGGTTCCGCCGCCAGCAAAGTGATCTTCATACACAGCAGAGGCAGCAACCGTTACTTTGTCATCGGACGAGTCAAACAACAGCGATGTGCGGCTGTCCTCAAAGCTAGGGTTTTTGCTCAGGTCGTCCATGATGGTGTTCTCATCGAGAACGTGCTCATACAGGGCAGTGCCTGCTTCTCTGATAGCCTGGTTAACGGCAGTCAGTATCTCTGCCGGGTTGTTGTCGTAGATGGCGTAGCGAGTTCCCACAGGTGTAGCTACAGACGCGGCCACAATGGTTAGCTCAATGGTAGTGGACGCCGTTATCCTACGGACCTCACCTGAGTTCTGACCAGACTGAGCCTCCCACCATTTGCTCCTAAAGACATTAGAGCTGAAGGCGTGGTTAGCCAGCGACGTGTCATTGATGTCCGTGGCAGCATCACCCACAGAGGTAGCGAAGGACTGAATGTAGCCGCCAGTATTACGAGCAACCTCTCGTACCAGGTCTTGAGCAATTATGGACATTTAGATTCCTCGTCCTATCTTATTATGCCTGCCTGCCAATACACCGTGTGCGCCCATGTTGATGCGGGCGGGTATCGCAACGACTTCACTTGGCGCACCAACTGCAATCCCTGAGTACATACCCCAAAGGTGAGCTCTGTCAGCCGCATCAATGCTGCTGTCGGGCAAAGGCAATATGTAATCGAATGGGTTACAGAAGTTCATTGCCGACATTAACTCAGCCAGAGTAGTGAGACCAAATGATGCGGTCTGACCAAAAGCCTTAGAGCCGTATGGAGCCGAACCGTAGGTCATACATGCTCACCATCTGTCCAGCGAACAAAGTTAATAGTGACAGCTACAGGAGATACAAGGCCTGCATTCGTATCGTTGCCGCCGTCCCTATCCAGTGTAAAGAATATCCTGTCATTAACTGCGAGAGACGATATGTCAATGCCGCCCGCTGGCCCTACCAAGGTCTGGTCTTGGAACTGTAACGCCCCGCTTGGGGTGATAAGCGTATTCACTGTGCCCGTGTCTGCCAAGGAACCAATAGCTGTACCCTGTGTGGCGAAGAACCAATATAGGTCAAATTCAACCTCACCCGTCGCGGAAGGATACCAGTCTAAGTGGACGTTAATTTTAGAGGATGTGTCTATCCCGCTCGGTAGTTGCCAAGAAAAATCTACTCCATCATTGCCAGTGTTCCTAAGTGAATATAGTGGGTGCTGAGTACCACCAGTTGAAATAGATTCATCTATTAGCTTAGGCTGTGCCGCAGTTCGGGTAGCAAAGCCACCTACATCGAAGTGGAAGTCCACTCGCGCCTTGCCCCAGTGGATAATCTGGGACGTACCTGTAGCGAAGTCTACGTCTGTGCCACGCACCTTTATGTCGTCAATCCTTGGTGCGGTAACGAAGTCGCCCACAGGCACCTGAAGAACAAACCAAAATAAGGACGATGCCGTGTCGGGAATGACATTAAGCACATTGTCAGCAGCAGCCCAATCGTCATCTATTGCCTGGTCAAACGTGACGTACTCTTGCTCACCGGTCTGTTCAAATATAGCTGTCCCTACAGAGACAACAGAGGTTTTCTTAATCCCCATAATCGAGGCAGCGGTCAAGGCAGAGCCGTTGTAGTAAAATCCCAGATATGTCTCCGAGCTTTTGAGTACTCCAATAGTACAACGCATGGCCCAGAACTTAGAGGTACTTCCAACGTAAAAGCGGTCTCCGGCATCGCCCAACAGGGTGTTGTTAGATCCAATGGTTAGCTCCGTAAAGCGTGACCCTGATGATGCAGAGGCATCGTAGGAGAATGCTTGGACAATAGTAGTCCCACCCTTATCAGCTGAGTAGCTACCACCCTCACCGACATCGAGACCCGCGCCCGCGCCTGGGGCACCAATATCCAGCTTGCCTCGTAAGATTGCGTCAATACCATCGAAGGTAAAGTCCGGGTCGCCGCCCAGAACTCCTTCTGCGGTGTTGTATGCAATTTGATTGATCAGGCCAGGAACAAAACGTGATGCGAGTGCGGAAAGGAATATATCCTTTGAACCGGCTCCCCAATTTACTGCTGCGTCACCGTTGGAACTCTGGATTATCGTAGTGCGAGCTATGGTATCTGGCGATGCGTCCGTGAATACCCCGACGCCGGTCTCGTAGTCCGTTCCATCCGTGACGCAATACTCAACAGTGTTGCCGGTAGTGATGCGAGTAACAAAAGCCTCGAACCCGGTCTTCGCTCCCGCAAGACTGTAAGTCCCAGTGCCTGTCGTGATTGTGGTTTCTACTATTCTGTCTGCTCTTTGAACTACCATTTATGTCCACTCATTCCTGGTGAAAGTGGTCCCGTCCTCAGAAATGACGGAGGTTGCAATGTCACCAGCGTCGGCATCGTTTCTCAGTGTCTTGAGGGTACTTGTCTGTAGGCCCTTATTGCGTGATAGGGCAAACAGCCATCTCAGTGCATCACGGAAGGAAGCGGTAACAGCAGGGATGCCTCCGATCTCAGTCATTGCCTCGTCCCAAATCTCATCCACAGCATCAGCAGCCAACTGAGAAGCGCCAATCGCGTCTGCCGCAAGTTCCGAAGCACCAATGGCGTTAGCAGCTATCTTGGCAGCCGTGATGGTGTTTGTGGCAAGGACATCGGCGTCGATTGCATTGTCTGCAAAGGCATCATTAGTAAATCCGCCCGGGGCTACTCCGCCAATGTCTCCGGTGACAGAGCCTACGGCACCAGTCACCGATCCAACAGAACCTGACAGGTTGCCAGTAATGTCTCCTATAATATCCATTATTTGGTTAGGAAGATTTATGGCTGTAAGATGATCGCCGTCGCCACCTGCCTCTACCAAATTCGTACCATCATCATTGGCGAGGAGTGGACCTACCGCAGATGCGGCGTAGAGGGCGTCGAATACAGCTTCCTCGTACACCCAGAAGTCGTTCCAGACAGCCAATGCCCCAGCGACCTTGGATGACACCTGCAAGGCCCCAACCGTCGCGGTGTCGGTAGCGTCGAACGTGACAGCATACCAACCGTTCTCGTCGTGAGTGCCACCACCGGATGTCTTCGCAAACATATTGCCGCCGTTTGCTGAGAGGCGTATGTCGGTGTTGACTATGGTTAGTCCAGTCTCTGCCGTCTTCCCGTCCGTGTCGTCAACATACGGGCCGAGAAGCCTAGCCTGGGTTGCTGTAGACTGCCTTAGGGGTATCATTCTAACTTGCTCTCATCTGTCGGTAGTGATGGTCAAATATTGGCATGGTTACGCCGCCCACCGGTGCTATGAACCTTATTGGCTTGATTCGATTCAATAGGTTCGGGTATCCGTATCTGCCCTCGTTGTAAAGTTCGATGACTTCACTTTGCAGAGGGGCACGGTTGTAGAACCTGAAATCGTCCTCAAAGCCGTCGGTATCGCTGGCCTGCGACGTCTCACGGCGGCCTAGCCAAATCGTGCTATCCGGCATGGAGTTCGTGACGCTCCCGATGGTGGCGTCGAGGATACCGTTCCGGTAGAACTTCAGGTCGTCAGCCTCGTCTCGTGTAACCATCAAGTGATACCACTCGCCTATGTTCAAAGCTACACCGGTGCCCCTATTACTTCCCCAATAGAACCCCCACTCATCTACTGCGTTGATCTTCCAGTTAAGTCCGGGATTGAAGTCGTCGTTTCCTGCAAAGCCTGCATAAGTATCCGACCCTCCATCTTTAGTTCTCAAGAAGACCCATAGTGACCACGCGAAGGGGCCAGTCCCAATACCGTGGTTAATAGGATGAGAGGTATGGTCAACTGACCCGTCAAAGTCCAACAACCCAAAATGGCCGGGGGCCGGTGTGGATGTGTTCCACTCAGGCACGCCAACTAGAGTGCCATGGCTCCCTCTATCTCCAGGGTAAACCAGGTCGGCTAGTCGCGACCCGCTATTAATCCCAGGCATCACCATCCACCAGGCGATAAGCCCACGATTAAGTGGGTGCGCCCAGTTGACCGGTGATGCCGCGTTAATTCCTGTGCTAGGCAAAGCCCGTAACCTCTACCATTTCAGCCTTGAAATGGATGTTGGAACCAGTTGCCGCTGTGTGCTGCATAATCATTCGGACAAACTGAAAGCCTCCAAGATCAACAGTTGCATAGAATCTCTCAGCTTGTGTCCACATCGTATCGGCTGCATCCTTGGCACTGGTCAACCCGTCTACGATAAATACGTCAGTGGCGGCAACTGAATGGTCTACCTTCGACCATTCACCATCCGCCACGGTGCCCTTATCCTCAATGTAGATGTTTGCACCGCGTACAAAGGCGGCAGTCGGATCGGCATCCACTGTGATCTGAGTCTGGCCTATCGCCTCTGTACCAGCAATCTCAGTGGCCACAGCAGATGTTACACCGGTGACAAAGGTAAGAATCTCTACCCAGTCCTCATTAACAGAAGACGTAGTGTTCCAGCTTGCTTGAAGGATGTACTTAACACCTATGGCGTTGGCCGTTGTCTCTATGTTGGCGTGGTAAACATAAATGCCCGCCAAGAGAGAGGTCTTTACATCAAGAGTCGAACCTACCGCAGTCACGTCTGTTATTAAATGCGTGTGGACCTCATGAGCCAGGAGGGTTTGTGCTGCCTGTACGTTACTAGCCATTACGCCTCATCCTCCGTGTGCCCATAGAAATTAAACCTGTTCAGGAAGTCTGCGGTCTTTGCAGCTTTCAAGGCAGTGTAGACCGTTCGCAGGAGGGCCTGCCTGCTTGGAATCGTTCCCTCTGTAAATCCCGCTACGTTAGTGACGAACTCAGCCACCGTACCGGCTTCGATCTGAGCCTTCTCTGCTACCTCTATCGTCCGTAGCACAGTCTTGGGTGTGCCCGGAGTACCGTCTTGGTTAAAGCCAGCACGCTCCAGAACAGCAGTAACCCACGGTGTGCCCACGGCGTTGTTCCCCGTTGGTACAGGGAAGTGCATAGCCACTCGTGCCACCCCGTTTGTAATGTCTAAGACGTGCATATCGGCCATCCGCTACTCCTAAAACTAAGGCCCAGGCCAATCGCTTGAACCTGGGCCTGTGTGTCAAATATCTATCTGAGTCAGCTAATGCTTAACCCAGGTAATCCTCAAGTCAGAGTCACCCGTAACTACTGACCATGCTTCTATTGCCCCGTTGCGTGACGTATCCAAGTCAAAGACGTACTCAACGCCCTTCTTGAAGTGGCCGGCATCTGCATCTGTCGCACCAGCAGCTACCTCAACAAGCATGGGCCTGATCTGTGCGAAAGTGACCACATCCAACAGAAGTGCTGGAGTCATCCTGAGCCAGTAGAGCTTGTTATGCGGAGC
>SDBT01007816.1_pt1 | contig 17558 bp, 13 predicted proteins | sample 2277101 | NCBI WGS metagenome assembly SDBT01 (sample SAMN10404973, study PRJNA504765) | marine sediment metagenome | isolation source: marine sediment core GS10_PC15, 103 cmbsf | place: Arctic Ocean: Southern Knipovich Ridge | collected 2010 | reverse complement strand
GTCGAATACTATGAATGGTCAAATCGATTATCTTTCGGACCACGGCGAATAGCGGGCTCGAAAGGTCTACACGACCCCCCCCACCCTCACAATCCTTACATCTTCCGCCAAACGCATCGGTTCACATAGTCAGTATAACTCAAGATAATCCGCACGACTTTCTCCGACACGTTCGGCACGTTGTAGTCCGAAACGATTCGTAGGGCTCGTTCGTCACCGCGAGGCTGGCTTTCCAATATGCCGAGCGCCTCCTGGATTCGAGTCCAATGGAAACCTGTCATCATCACCGACGCCTCTTCCATCCCCTCCGGACGTTCGTGGGCGTTGCGGACATTCAAGGCCGGGAAGTTCAGGATCGACGACTCCTCGGTGATCGTCCCGCTGTCGCTGAGCGTCGCCTTGGCGTGCATCTGAAGATGATTGAAGTCGGTGAACCCGAACGGCTTGAGGAATTGTACTCTGGGGTCGATCGCGACTTCCTCTGCCTCGAGCTTCTTGCGAGTTCGCGGATGTGTCGAGACAATGACGGGTAGTTCGTAGGTCTTGGCCAACTGATTCAGAACGTAACAAAGTTTTTCGAACTGGTCCGGAAAGTCGATATTCTCCTCACGGTGCGAACTGACCAAGAAATAGGAATTCTCGGAAAGTCCAAGCTGCTCGAGGATCTTGCTGCGGTGGATCTTCGGCAGGTAGTGGTGTAACACCTCGAACATCGGGCTGCCGGTCTTGATGACCCGATCCGGCGGAATCCCTTCGCGGAGGAGATAGTCCCGTGAGATCTGGCTGTAGGGCATGTTGATGTCGGCGATATGATCGACGATCTTGCGATTGATTTCTTCGGGAACTCGCTGGTCGAAACAGCGGTTGCCCGCCTCCATGTGGAAAACGGGAATCTTCCGTCGCTTGGCTGCAATCGCCGCCAGGCAGGAGTTAGTGTCACCGAGAATCAAGACTGCGTCGGGACAAATCTCCGCCAGCAAGGAGTCCGTTCTCGCAATCACCAGCCCGATCGTCTCGGCAGCGTTGCCGCCGGCCGCTTCGAGAAAATGATCCGGCTTCCTCAACTCCATGTCGTCGAAGAAGACCTGATTCAACTCATAGTCATAATTCTGACCCGTGTGGACAATCACGTGATCGACGTGTCGATCCAGCGCCGCCATCACTCGGGAAAGGCGAATAATCTCCGGTCGAGTACCTACAATCGTGGCAACTTTCACGTATGCCTCCCATCTCTCATCTGTTTTTATTCCAGGTCTACCGGTACGAAATACGTATCCATGCGATCGGGATCAAACACTTCACTTGCCCAGAAGAGCGTGATCATCTCGGTCGTTCCGGTATTTGTAATCGAATGGGTGTAGCCGGGCGGGATCTCGACGATCCGATATTCCTCGCCGCGGACGGGCAGTTCGAGTATCTCCGTTTCGTCGATGTGCCGAAAGCGAATAACCCCTTCGCCGGCGATCACGATGAACTTTTCGGTCTTCGTATGGTGATAGTGGTTGCCGCGCGTAATGCCCGGACGCGTCCGCGACACGAAGATCTGACCGAAGTGGGACGACTTGACCAGTTCCGCGAGATTGCCCCGATCGTCGCTGTGAATCTCGGGGCCGTACTCCCAACGCTCCTTGGGAACATGGGAGAGGTACGTCGCGTAGAGCTGTTGATTGAACCGAACCGAAAAGTCGGGTATTTGCAGCGTCTTCTGCATCTCGCGAAAGAACTGGATTCGCCCTGCCAGATCGCCCAGTGTCAAGGAGTATGAGGGAATCGGATCGGGCTCGACCAAGAGGCTCTCCCGCTGCGGCTTGGAGTCCATCTCGGCGATGAACGCCTCGACGACGTCATCGACGCAGACCAGGTCGAGTTCATTATTGGGATCGGAGATCTGGATCGGCAGATCGTTGGCGATATTGTAACAGAAAGTGGCCGTGACCGAGTTGTAGTTCGGCCGGCACCATTTTCCAAAGACGTTCTTCAGGCGAAAGATCGACACCGGCGTGCCGGTTTCCTTGGCAAACACCGCGAGGATCTCTTCGCCATGCCGTTTGCTGGTACCGTAGGGATTATCGAGCGCCGCCTGGATAGACGAACTGACGATCACATGCGGCTGTCGTCCCGATTGACGGATCAAATCGACCAGCGTTTCCGTGAACCCGGCGTTGCCCGTTTCGAACTCCTCGAGGTCTTTGGGTCGATTGATCCCGGCCAGATGGAAAACGACGTCGGCTTGCGAAACCCACTCGCGAAGCTCTGCCTCGGAGTTATCGAGGTCGAAAAGCAACAGGCTAACATCGTCCCGTTGCGAAAGAATCGCAACAAGATTGCGCCCGAGGAAGCCGCCGGCTCCGGTGATTAGTATGTTCTTCATTGCTTCTCTACGCTTACAGTGGAGTTTGGGGTCGCATTCCTAGTATTCGGGAACAAAGTCTTCCCCCGTTGGTGGTGGGCAATCAACACCGGCACGCGCAGCGGCTTCGAGCATCTGGTCGTGGACTTTTCGATGCTCCGGGTCCGAGAAACGATCGCTGATTCTCTTCGCGGGCACGCCAGCATGAATCTCATAAGGCGGGACGTCTTTTGTTACAACCGAACCGGCGGCTATGATCGCTCCGCGACCGATTCGAACGCCCGCCATTATGGTAACGCCATGCCCGACCCAAACATCAGCTTCAAGGACCGTGGGGTCGACTCTGGCGCGTCCGGAAAAAGGCATCGGAACACCGGGACGATCGATACGATGATCGCCACCGACAATCGCCACACAAGAGGCCAGCATGACATAGGGCCCAAGTTTCACTTTCGGGCCGATGATGCAATGATGCCCCATGGAACTGTAGGCACCGGCCACAAAATCTCGCGAAAGGAACGTACTGTATCCCGACATAATGAACGTCGGATGCGTATGCTTCAATGGGTAGCGCAAACGTTGCCAGCATCTTTTCCAGCGATGGAAAAGCGGCCGCAACGTCGAACGCAGATCTGAAGACATGGCTATCCTAAAGCTCATGGGTCACGTCTGACGGTTTCCTCCGAATAGAACCGCTTCCGCCAAAAGGGGTCTTCTTTGGCCGGAATGCCAGCAATCGCCTCTTCGATAATACGTTTCTGATTGTCGGGAGTGTAGTATCTTGCGATGATTTCCTGGCATTTATCCGATACGTGTTTGCGATCGGTATCTGACTCCAACCATTTCCTGATGGTTCGGGCAAGGTCGTCGACATTGCCCAACTCGAAAAAGGCACCACTTTCGCCTGGCCTGATTGCCTCCCACTCAGGGCCCTGAACGCAAGGATTATCGTGAGTAATCACCGGAGTACCGAAAGTCAGACTGGTTATCGCGGTCAAACCGATGCCACCCGGGGAAACCGTTAGATCGGACGCCATCGTCAGAAGCCCCACCTCTTCCGGATTGTAGCACGCCCCATAGAAATGGACCGGCACCTTCTTTTCCGCAGCCAATTTCTCCAGATTTTCTCGTTCGGATCCGTCTCCAATCAACAGGACATTACAGGGAAAGCCTTCCTGTCGCAAAAGGGCGGCAGCCTCGATCAATAGATCAAACCGTGGATAGGCCTCCAGTCGGGAAGAACTCGACAGCAAAGGCCACTCGGGATTCTCGAACAATTCTTCCCGGATCCTTTTCGTGTCATCGTCGGTGAACTTCTCTCGAACCGCACAATGCGCTTCATGATCGAGACTGTTATACACGACGTATGTCTTCTCAGGCTGAAAACCTCTCTCCAAAGCAAAATTCCTGGCCCGGTGTCCGTAAAACAGATGCGCGTGAGCGAGACGCCAGAAAGTGGTGCGGATGAAACTCTTGAGGCCTTTCTCATCCTGGAGCATTCCGTGTGACCAGAAGATCACCCTCTTTCCGGTCAATCTCGCAGCGCTGGCGGATAGCCAATTGGACGGCGACCAGGGATTGGCCAAGTACACAACACAGTCAACGTCACGCCGCAGGGCAAGCCGCAACAGTTTCGACTGGACTAAGATGGAAGCGGCCATCGTGCCGTGTTTCTTGAAGCCGAGTGGAATATACCAATTCGTCGTCTTCACGAAACGGGAACACTCTTTGGGCGTCCAAATTTTGAGCGGCTGATACTTAGGACTCTTCGTGGCTCCATACAAGACGAAATCATAGTTCTCCGACTCCAGCACCTTCTCCATAACCGGCTGGCGATAGTGCGGAAAAACATGATAAACGATTGCGACTCTCTTGCGATTTGGTGAGAGCATCAAGAGCCTTTCATATTTTGTGCAAGAATGACTAGGCAAAACACTGCATCACACCCTAGCGTTCATTGAATCTTCCACCAGTAGGCAACACAAGAGAATTACGGGAAGCCATGTTTTGGCGACCAATCAATGGTTCATCATTCGCACCAGCACCACACGCATTTGCTCGCGGACAACTGCGGCATCATGGTTGCGAGACGCCACATCGTGGCCTTGTTCTACTAGACGAGAGCATAGCTCGGAGTCTCTAATCAACCGCAGCAATGCTCGGCGCAAGCGATCGACATCTCGCCGATCCACGACCTCGGCCCAGCCGTCGTTTATGGCGTACTGTACCGTTCCGGCTTCCGAAGGGCCGTACACCAGGATCGGGCGTTCGGCCATCATATAGAGGTGAGCTTTTGTGGAAATGGACAATCGGACATCTTCGATAACTTCTGGAGTAAACCCCTCGGGCAAGAAGAGAATATCCGCCCCCTTGAAGATGGACGGCACTTCCGCATCGGTCGGAGGAGGGAGGATGTCGAGATCGCGACACTGTGTCAAGGCTTCCTTTACTTCTGGTGGAATTACCGGAGCAAAGACGCTGATCTTGATCCGGATACCTTCGCTTCGTAGCGACTGCGCTGCCTGGGCAAGATCCAGCAAACCGGCCCAACGGTCGTGCGCGAGACTACCAGAGTACACGACTGATATGACGGGGTCGTCAGTCAAACGCCGAGGTATTGCCCGTCGAAAACGCTCCGGATCACCGCAGTTCATCAGTGCTTCAAACCGAACTCCGTAACGGCACCGATATTCACGCATCATGGCGTCCCCAATGGCCAGATGCGTGTGTGCCGCCTGCACCACAGCACCAAATGTCCGATGGACCACAGGAGACACAAGCGGCGTCAGGAAAGAACGCCGATAAAGCCTCGTCGGAAAGTCATCTGGCATGTGCAGACACATTGGTGCAGTCAAAGAACATTGTAGGCGTAAGGCTAGCCGCATGAAAGTGAGATCGGCGGTTTGGCAATAAATGACGTCGGGGCGAAAGTCGGTGAGCCACTTCGATAACGGCGAGGAGATCCGTGGAGAAAACACCAACTCCCATAGTCCCGATTCAACTAGGAACGAACTCAAGCGGCGTCGAAACCGCGCGAGCGCTGGCCCCTTCTTATCCTTGGCGGCGGAATCCGTGTTCGGCACAAAAGCGGCGACTCCAAGAGACGATCCCTTCAGCCGACCGAACAGCCCTCCAAACCGCCTCTCCCGACCTGTGAGCCGATATTCGCACCCACAGAATGAAGGCGAGTCCATCGGCCCACCCGAGTAGAGCTGCGCCAACCGATCTTTCGGCCAGTGGGCGAACCACCGTCCAATGGACGCTCCACTATTATCGCGCTGATTGATGCGGGTCTTCGACACGATCAAGACTCGCGGGAAATCCCTGCCATTGCTGGCGTCGCATTGGTGTATCTCAGGTTCGAGATCAACCGATGCTGACTGGAATGGTTCAGACTTGTTCATTGACTTCTCCGAGTGCCTCAGCAATTCGCTGTCGCCACATGTAGAAAACGGTATGCGTCGGCGAGCATTCTACAGTCGCTCATTTGTTCTTGATTCTAGTTGCGCGCTGCAGGACGGAGCGGAACTGCTCACGCTGAAACGCCGCATTGTGCCTTGCGGATGCAACCCGCTGCCCCTGTGTTCCGAGGTGATTTCGCAATTCTCGCGATACAATCAGCTTATGGAGCGATGCTGCCAGTTCGTTCCGTTCTCGGTGTCCTACGGCCAGACCGGCACCCGAATCTCGCACATAGTGTATGGAGGCAAGTTCCTCGGGACCATAGGCCAAAATCGGCCGCGCCGCAGCCATGCACTCGGGGATTTTTGTCGAAACAGAATAGCGGGTGTAGATTCGGCAGGCGCGATCGAAGCTCTCCACGTGAAGTAGGATATCGGCGTCGCAGAGTACCTCGGGAATCTCCGACGGGGCTAACGATCCGGCGAACCGCATGACGGGCGGGATGTTCAGCTTCTTCGCTTCTGTACGAAAACTAGGCTGAGAGTAGACCATCGCCTCAACCTTGTGCCCGTCCCCCTGCAATTGCTTCAACGCCATGCCGATTTCGTACAACGAACGCCAACGATTCAGATGCAGTCCGCCGATGTAGATCAAACGTATCGTTTCGCGCTGCTTCGGCCGAACAATCGGCTGTTGCAGGGCTTCCGGCTCCACGGCGTTCATAAAGGGCAAGAAGTTGCCGCCATACCTTTGAGCATATTCCTCGGCCATTGCATCCCCGATTACCATTCGCTCGGGCGAACGCTCCAAGACTTCGCGCAGCCGGCGGTGCATGATTCTCCGTAAGAGGAAGCGAAACGCGGAGGGACGATATTTCGTCGTCGGCCAGTCGTCCATGAAATGGGGAACGATAGGAATCGAGAAGTGGTCCGACAGGTCGGTGACCAGTCGCAGAAGAGGATTGCAGGCCAACAAACTGTACACGACTTGGGGCCGGAAGGCTTCGATTTCCCTCATCAGACGCGGCGAAATCCGATACACGTCCAAGTCCCTGACGGATTGCCCGGCGAGGCGGAGTCTGAGTCGAGTTAGAAAATGCCGAATCGCCGATCGTCGTTGGTTCGTCGTTGAGGCCGTTGAAGCAACGCCGTGTCTGTCCGCATTCCCCTTCGCCGTCACTTTGGCGCGCACCGAGCCCAGTACATATCGGACGCATCGCAAGTCGGCGAAGGAGAGCTTCCAGTAGCGATCACACACTGTCCGGTCGGGTTCCATTTGTGAAATGTAGATACATGCCAAGCGTTCCTTGGGCCAATTCTTGAACAAACTCGTGACAGTTAAGCCCGTCGCCGATTGTTCGGAGAACGGCTCTCCGTTCACCACCAACACCCGGGGATACTCGTCTTTGGGAATCTTCGTCATTTTGCAGTTCTGTGGGGACCGTCCTCTTTTCTTTCTTGACAGCACTCAACTCTTGCGTTTTCACACGGGCGGCACATCCAGGATTCGCAAAACACCGGGCTACCCGCGATCGGAAAGGCGCTAGGAGATCGTCCGCTTGCCAGCCTTGCGATCGTTGTATTGCTGCTCGATCCATGAGTACGTCTTTGCCAAGCCATCGCGTAGTGGCGTGTCCGGTTCCCAGTCCAGGATTCGTTTGATCATGGTGTTGTCGCTATTGCGGCCAGCCACGCCCTTAGGAGCATCCAGTATGTAGTTCCTCTTGAGTTTCACCCCACCAATCTGCTCCACAAGAGTGACCAAGTCGTTGACCGACACGAGTTCGCTCGATCCGAGGTTAATCGGCACGGCGATCAACTCCTCGCAGTGCGTGATCGTGTCGATACCTTTCGTGCAGTCGTCGATATACATGAAACTTCGGGTGGCGGACCCATCGCCCCAGATTTCAATGCAGTCGGTATCCTTGTCCTTGGCATCGATCACCTTGCGGCATATAGCGGCGGGAGCCTTTTCCCTACCGCCGTCCCAAGTTCCGTCCGGCCCGTACACATTGTGGAACCGGGCGATGAAGGTCTTCATCCCCCGCTCGGCCCAGTATTCCTGGCAGAACATTTCCGACAAGAGCTTCTCCCAGCCGTAGCCGCGCTCGGCCATCGCGGGATACGCGTCGGCTTCCTTCAACGCTGTGATTTCGGGGTCTTTCTGCAGTTCCGTGTTGTACACACATGCGGAAGAGGAGTAGAAGTAACGTTGGGCACCGGCCCGGTACGCGGCCTCGATCAAGTGCGTGTTGATGAGGATGCTACGCAGGCATTCAACGCGAAATCTCTCGATGAATCCCATCCCCCCCATGTCGGCCGCCAGATTGTAAACTTCGACGGCCCCCTCGCATGCCTTCTTGCAGTTTGCTGCGTTGCTCAAGTCGAGACAAAGGTTCTCGGCGCCGGGAATCCGTTGATACCACTCGGGAAGCGGCTTCTTGTCAATCCCGCGAATCCTGGTGAATCCTCGTTCACGAAAGTAGCGTATCAGCCAACCGCCAATGAATCCGCCGGCTCCACCAACGACAATCAGATCGTCCTTGCTTGGCTGGTTTGCGTCCGTTTCTCGCATAGCTTGGTAGTCCTTTGTTTGAAGCGTTGCGTTTCGAATTGGCAGGGCTCAAATATGCTATATCAACACACGCGGCATTATAGAACACCTTGATGCAGGAGTCAATGCTCCCCCAATGTACACGAGACGCATCCTAAACCTCCGTGGTGACCGTCTTGCCACTTTCGTGCGCGCCCGTCGTCTTGTCGGCTTCCTGGCTCGTCTTGCGGATGACGGCTTCATAGGTTTCCTGCACGCTTCGGACAACGGTCTGCGGATCGTGGCGCCGCAGGGCCGTCTTTCTTGCGATCGTCCCCAGCTTTCGCGCCAAGTCATCGTTAATGAAGATCTCTCTGATCCGCTCGGCGAGCACCGCCGCATCGCCGGCTGGGAAGAGCAGGCCCGTCTTCCCTTCGTCGACGAGGCTCGGTATTCCGCCGACGTACGACGCAACACAGGGCAGCCCGACCAGTTGAGCCTCGCACAGACTGTTGGGGCTGTTTTCCAGAAGAGATGTTATCGCAAAGGCATGTGAATTGCAAAGCTCTTTCGACATCTGCGATTCATCGAGCCAACCGAGGAAATGAAGGTTCTCGCCTACTTTCAATTGCCGAGCGTTTCGGATGAGGCGCTTGCCGTATTGTGTATTTTCGACTCCCCCTGCGATGGCGAGTTCGACGTCCGGATACTGTTTTGTGAGGATGCTCGTGGCTTCAAGCAACACTTCGACCCCGCGACAAAAAGAACGAGCATTCGTAAAGATAATGCGGTGACGTTTGCAGGAATCGAGTTTCCATTCAGATTTGAAGAACGTGGAGCGTATGAGTTCGGGGACGTAGAAATAGGACGCATTCGGATTCAACATCTTCAAATGGGCTCGATCCCACGTTGTTCTGCCCATGAAATATCGGTTGCCCTTGAGGATTTCGACTTCTCGACGGGCGGCGCGGCAGAACCGGAAATAGGTACGAAGAGGATTCATGCCTCGAAGCCAGTTGATATATTTGCCGGATCTTAGAATGTCGCGCCATGAAGCAACGCCGAAATAGTTCCGCCTCTTGCAGAGGTCATGCAACAGTCCTTGCATGGAGATGACGACCGGCGGGGCAACGACGCCTTCGAGCCCGAGCAAACCATAAAATCGTTCGCTGCCATGCACGTGAATAATATCGGGCTGGACCTTGTTTACGATCTGGATACATCTTTGCAGATACCGAGGATTGCAATCGGGAGAACGGCAGTCAAACATCTTCCACGCTTTTCCTTGAGAGATCGGGAAATAGCAAATCCCATCCCGGACAATGGTCTCCTTTTCCGGCAAACCGGGGCTTGCACAGGCAACCGAGATGTCGCACTCGCCATTCGAAACAAGCTGTTTCAGTAGAGCCATCATCCAACCCCCGCTGGCGGCATGAGTCTTGCTATCCAACCCCAGCATTGCCGGCATTGGGATATTCGTAAACCACAATATTCTCATCTACTCTTGCCTCTGATCCGGGTAAGTCGCACCGTTGCCCGCGACGATATGGCGGTATCCTGCATAATACAGGCACCTACGCAAATACAAAACAGGACCCAATGCGGAGTGGGGTGCATCTGCAAGAAGAAAGGGAAGCAGATGTAGATGTATAGAACGAATGCCGCACAGCCGGCCGTCGTTACATTGGGAGATCGCAGATAGTGATGCGTGGTATAGGGAAGCCATCGCATGACCAGGAGAAACAAAGGAAAGCCACCAATGAAGAAACAATGTAGCCAGGTCTGGTGCGTCATGTAGCGGGTGTCCCCAAAGGAATCAGAAACAAAAGACGCATTAAGGCCTTTGCCAATAAGCCAGTGATGCCCCTTAAAACTGTCGACAATCTCCTCGATTTCTATCCAACGGCTGTTTTCTCTTAATGTATCAGCAACGCTTCCCCCCCTGGTCCATCGTCCGATGAGCCCTTCGTATCCCTCTTCGACAGCGGAAAGAGTGTGTTCGGGGAAAACTAGAGTTACTGCTCCTGCCAACAACGAGAGAAGCAGAACGGCAGGTACTAGGTAAGTGGATTGTTTCCCTAATATATTGAATCGTTTGAGTGCAAACAAAACCAGTGCTAGACAGATAGGAAACAACATGAAAGGGCGGCGTGATGCAAAGAACATACCTCTCAGGTAATACGTAAATATGGAAAATATTCCAAACCCCAGGAGCTTGGGACCACGAATAGCTGGTAGCATGACGAAGAAGAATATCGGAGCGTATAGGGATATCTGAAGAAATCTATCCTGCAGCTCACCCGTCGCAACCCGTGTAACTGCCCCTCCAAAGAATGACATGTAGAGGGCGTAAGGGACGGCTATCGACGTGTGAATAATCATAAACAACCAAATCCACGCCCAGTTCTCTTTTTTCATCCCGATAGCTGGAAGAAAGAGGAGCCATAGATAAGGCTGAGCTGCTACGAATAAAGTGACGTATCCGGTAGTAAAAGAGTCGAAATGGAAAAGGTTAAAAACTATCCCCTGAAATATCATGAGTGCGATAGAAATGACCATGCCAAGGCTCCAGAGTGGATGACGTACAAACACTCTCGCGCCATTTTGCGCTGTTTCTATCATCCCCCCTGTCAGGATCAATAAGTAGGTCAGGCATATGTAGCGAAAGTAGCCCGCCACGATTGCCCCCTCCAGGTCACGCGGGAGCACAAGTTCCATGAAGAACATGATATTAAAGCCCGCCAAGAACACCGCCATCCCCAGAGACGGGCTTCTCAGATTTGCCCGGATCGACTGCCAGGACATGCTTCCGATGGGTGACCCTGTCGCACGGGTACCGCCTGGCGGGGGTGCGGTTTGTGGGTTATATATGGTACGATTCACGTTCTTTCCTTCCACCCGCAACGAATATCAAGCTACGTAAGAACTCGTATTGAAATTGCTTACGGAATTCGACGCCAGCATCGCCTACTGCCTCCGAATGACAGGGTCGGCAATTTCGGAAATTGTTTCTTTACGGAACGATAACCCATTCGTGACTCCGTGCATTCTACAACGATTCTTCGGATGAATGTGTTGTGGGTGAATTGTCGAAATTGTACCCGAGGACTCTAATGTCGTCCCAATACACATCGGCCACTATTCTTTTCGTTTGTTCCGTATAGTAATCCTTGTAGTCTATCCTCTTTGAAGAATTCATTTTCCTCAGGATCTTGTCGCCCATTCCGAGTCTACTGGAAATACAGCCAAAGTCGTGTTCCAGGTTTTCAAAATAACCGACGAAATCGACCAACAAGGTATTCCTTCTGCACAAGAACTCCACTTGAGGACGCAAGTGTATTTCTGTCCGGACGTTGTTCTTGTTGACCCATTGTGTAACAAAATCATTGAAGTTGTCAAAGGGAGCAAGGTTCTCCGCAGCCCAACTCCTATCCACTTCGTCCATTCCTCCGCCTTTCAAAAAATGAAAAGCAGACACTAAGCGATCCCAGGGGTTCCGCACTACTGCAAACTTAAAGTAATTCGCGAAGTCTGTTGGGCTGAAAATTAACTGGTACTGTCTAGCTGTTGCGTGGCCGCCGGCAAGATTGTTGAACAGGGCTGTGCTTACGGCAACACCTGCACATTTGGGAATGTGTATGAAAATGCATTTGTGCTGGTCAAACGATTTCAACGAGGCTCTTGCCGTCACCTCAACTTCCCGAAGTTTCTGGAGTTGCCTGAAAGACTCTGGTCTCAGGTGTTTGTACAGATGATATCGGATGCTGGAGGGCAAGGCCTCGAAACTGCTCTTGACGAATCCTCTCAACATTGCATCTTCCCCACGAGACACTGGAGCATATCGGTTTACTGAACAAGCGATTAGACTTCGAGTCGTGTATTGACACGCTTCGTGTCAGCGTTTTTCCCGGACAGGACCGGCAGTTCTTTCAGGACTTGGCTTATCGTGTCGCGAACGGATCTCCGGCAGCAGGACGCCATAACGTACACTCCCGCAAACATGCTTAGAAACACCACATGATCCATGATCGAATCGTTCCCTGTTGCGTAATTCACTAAAACGGCGCCTGCTGCCGCGATCAAGCTGATAAGGGCCGGCCAAACCAGCGTTCTCATGAACAGAGAGACCGTAATGGGCGTTTTATGGAAACAGTAATACAGAGACGGGACAAAAACAACGTAGGTAACAATCGTATAGGCTGTTGCAACCCCTTCAATTCCAAACGGCAAACCTGCGGCGAATGCCCCGACACACAGGAGCGAGTTGAATGTTTCAAGCCACAAGAACCGGCGCGAACTGCCCATACTCACCAGAACCAACCCCCGCGTCCCGGCAACCGGAAGGATCAATCCTGCGATCGCAAGAATTCTAAATATGGGCACGGCCTGAAGCCATTGCGGACCAAGAATAACCCTGATCAGGAAGTCCGCTTCAATGACGCAGTACAAGGCTCCTGGGATCGTCAGGGAAGCCAGAACGTCGAGAAGGCGTTGGTAGTATCTTCGGTAGCGATCAGGCTGATTGCGGACCGAACTGAGCACCGGCATCGCCAAACTACGTATCGGGTCCCTGATCTGCCTGACGGGCATCATGAATAACTGGAATGCCTTTGTATAGAGACCGAGCGGGTTGGCTCCGATGAATTTGCCAATGAGGACCTTGTCCATGTTCTCGGAAAGATACCGGACGACGTTTCCGACTGTAAGCTGTCCGCCAAACTTCAGCATGCCGAGGGCGCCGGAATCCTTCTTTATCCAACCCGGCATCCACGGGCAATAGAACAGAGTCAGCAAGGCACTGGCCGTGACCAGTGTGAGTGAACCGACGACCAACGCCCAATAACTCCAGCCATAGCAGGCAAGTGCAATTGTCACAATCAGGCTGACGGCCTGTGAGGCAATCTGGATAACCGCCAGCGTGCCGAACATCATGTGGCGGTACAGCAAGGCCTGGTGTTGGATGGTCAGCCCACCAAGAATGAACGAGACGGAGAGCACGGCCGTGACGGCGCTCAACTCGGGGCGTCCATAGAACATGGCTACCAGGGGAGATCCGACCAAGAGGCAGACGCCGAGAACGGCGCTGATCGCGACGTTCAGCCAGAACAAGGTGCTGATCTGTTCGTGTGAGATACGCTCTGTGGTGACCGTGGCCATGGACAGCCCGGCGTTCTTGAACATGTCGGCAAACCCGGTGATGACCAAGACCATGCCGATCAGCCCGAAATCGTTGGGCGTCAACAAACGGGCAAGGACCATCGTGCCGGCAAGCCCCACAGCGAACCGGCTCCCTTGGCCGACCATGGAGGCCATGCCGCCGCGGACGCTCTTCCGGCTCAGGTCCTGGCTGAGGTGGTCCGATCGAAAGACGAGTTCTCTAGATAATCGTTTCATGGATGAAAACGTGGCCGCCACGGACCTCGAGACTCCTTCCCGGCACACGGGGAGTTGGCCTGGGTGACGCGATTGGCAGTGGACTTTGCCTACTTCAGTGCCTTCGGTGGAGGCTTGTAATAGGCCTCGAATTCGACGACGTGAAACCCGGCGTTGGCACTGTTGTACAGCCCCAGCAACTTGACGGCTCGAACCGGACGCGGAGGGAAAACCATCTGTTGCCAGCTCCTCCATTCCCCTCGACTGCGGTCGACCAGGTCGGTGAACGTCTTGCCGTCGGACGACACCCGGATGCGATAGCGATAGAAACGTGTCTTGTCGGTATCGTGCAACAGGAAATGCATCGCCTGCAATCGATACGTCACTGGGAAAGTAATGGTCCATTCGCACGGATAGAGGCTCCATGCATGGGCCGTGTAATCCGTGTTATCCCCGTCGAGCAGGAACTTGGCTCCGGTTGTAACTCCACTGGCGGTCGTTCCCCTGCTAGCCAGCGCCACGTTGCCCTCTTGCACAATCCCGCCATCTTGCCGTCTGGTGCTCTGCAGTGTCTTGACAATCTCCTTCAGACGATTGTCAACGCTCCTTTTCTTGATGGGGGCAAGATTAGGTAAGGCGCGCTCGTACCAGTGCCTGGCTCGTCGGTAAAGGTTGATCTTGGCGTACTTGGATTCCCGACCGGCGGTCGCGTACCACCCGTCGCCCAACCGCACCTGCTCTTGGGCGTCTTTGGGCTCAGCAACGTCTAACTCGGCCAACTCGGCTATCTGGTCGTCGCTTCCCTTGGCCAGCAGCGGTAGCCCGGCCTCCCACGCACCGATACAGAAGCAACGCCACCGCCCGACTTCCCAGTTAGCCTCGGCGTCGTCCGGCTTCTCGGCCAGCGTCTCCATGGCCGGTTTGACTTTCTTGAACACGTTCTTCAGAGCACGGAGCTCTCCGGCTCGCGTGTTCACCTGCCGTAAGATGTAATTGTCCTTGGTGACCTTGGCGGCGGCCAGGGCCAATTGTACGGCGTCGCTAGCCGTGTCGATGTCGTCGCCGGTCAAGGCGGCGTCGGCCTGTTGCATTGCCGTGTCGATGATCGACTGAACCACCTCCAAATCACGGCCAACCGTTGCCAACGACGCGCGCACCGTCTTGAACACATAGCTGCGGATCTGTCCTCCGTCCACGTCGAACTGTCTTACCAACTCGTCGGCCGCCGCGAGCGACTCGGCCAGTCCGCCGGCCTCGGCGGCCATCTGGCAGGCCATCTGCATCAGTACGAACCGGACAGCCGGCTTGCTGCCCGGATCTCGGCTATCGGCAAGGAACGATTCGACCAGCTTCAGCTTTGACTCGGACGTCTTTGCCGCGGCCAAATCGCTCTTGAAGGCCGTGCGGATTTCCGCGGTCGCCTCCTTCTTGGCTTCCGCATCGGGCACAGGAAGCCGCTTGGCCACGGGCGGATCGCCCGTGTCGCCTTGCACGGGAGGTTCGGGCGACTCGCCCGGCTCCATCGGGTCGATCAAGTCGGCCAGCGAACGGCCCTGGTCCGCTGCCGACGCGACCGTATCCGGATCGATCGGTTCGCCGTTGCCCGGGTCCTCCGGCAGAGGATCCTGAATCGGATCGGGAGGAATCGGGATGGGCGACTCGGGGTTTTTCTCTCCGGGAGACCGGTTCGTAGGTCTGTCGGCGACCGGCACATCTGGTGTGTCCGTCTGGCCGGCAAAGGCGATGACCAGCACGACGATCAACCCCACGGCCACGACGCTCGCCGCGGCAGGCAGCAGCCATCGGTTACGCCGCTTCCGGTTGTGTCGGGAGAGGTAGGACGACACGCCGGCCGGGTCGATCTGCGGCGCCGCCCCACCCGATGTGACCGTGACGCCGCCGGCGGGCTCGCCGGCCCTGGTCTGAGCCGCGGACTTTTGCTCGGCCGGGGTGGCCTTGACCGCCGGTTTCTTCGCCTCCTCTAACCGCTGCCGCAAGGTGTCGTCGTATTTCTCTCGCTTTTCCGGGTTCAGCAGGCAGACCTTGGCCGTGGCGATCTCGTTGAGCATCTTCTGCGAGAGATCGGAGTATTGGCCGGCCTGAAAATGCTTCAACTGGGCCATTCGCCCGTCGGCCGCAATCATGATCACGTCCGCATCGGACTCGAACGGCTCTACACCCAGTAGCCGGTAATGGTGTGGAGGCTGGTCCTCGGGCGGGATCCCGAGCCATTTGTGATAAGGATCGAATGAATCGTTCATTCCCGTTTTCCCATGCATCTTACGCAAGACCTTCTACTTTGCATCATCCTAATCTCTCGGACGGTCCTCGTCCATATCCGACTGAGAATCGTTACGATTTGTTCGGCTAACTAGACGCATATCACCCTTCCGGCGCGCACTCCGTTCTCGTGGGTCGCAGCACGCAACCTGCAAAGCAAGAACACATCACGTCACCTACTTACCGATGGACTCGGATGGGTCCGAAGCCCGACCGCTAGCAGAATCCTGTGCCGCCGGTTGTCCCTCGAAGCACAAGGCCTGGGCAAACGGCAGACCACGTTCGTCCTTCTCTGAAATGATCGGCCCACGGATCGGCCAGTCTATCGCCAATTGCGGGTCGTTCCAAAGGATCGTGTGTTCGTCTTCCGGATCGTAGTAGTCTGTGCAATTATAGACTACGTCAGCCACGTCGCTGACGACACAGAATCCATGGGCCAGTCCGGGGGGCAGGTAAACCATCCGGCGGGTGGGGCCGCTCAAGCGAACGCCGAACCACTGCCCGAAAGTCGCCGAACTCCGCCGCAGGTCTACCGCCACGTCGAAAATCTCGCCACGCACCACGCCGACCAGCTTACCTTGCGGACGCCGGAGTTGGTAGTGCAGCCCTCGCAGCGTCCCGCCTCGGGAACGCGTGTGGTTGTCCTGCACGAACCGGCACTCCAAGCCGGCCTCCTGAAAACGGGCCTTCTGAAACGTCTCGACGAAGAACCCTCGGTCGTCTTCAAACACTCGCGGTTCGATCACTACGAGTCCGGGGATTTCGGTCGGTTCGATTCTCATCGGTGCTTTCTTTGATCGACGGCGCCCGCTCAACCCCGGCCGATCTCCAGATTCAGTCCCAGGCGTTCGCGCCGGTAGGCCCCCGAGGTCACCCGACGGATCCATTGGGCGTTGTCCAGGTACCATCGCACCGTCAGCGTCAATCCCGACTCGAAGTCCTGCTGCGGTCGCCATCCCAACTCGCGGCGAATCTTGGTCGCGTCAACCGCGTAGCGGCGGTCGTGCCCCGGCCGGTCTTCCACCAGTGCGATCAACTTAGAGCATGGCGCATGGGGCAGGTCCGGGCGGAGCCGATCCACGATTTTGCAAACGGCCTGCACCACCTCCAGGTTTGTCCGCTGGCAATCGCCGCCGATGTTGTACACCTCACCCGGCACACCGCAGCCGAGCACCATCCGCAATGCGCGGCAGTGATCCTCGACGAACACCCAGTCGCGGACGTGTTGCCCGTCGCCATAGACGGGCAACGGCTTGCCCTGTATCGCATTAAGGATCATTAACGGGACCAGCTTCTCGGGAAACTGACAGGGGCCATAGTTGTTCGAGCAATGGGTAGCCAAGGCCGGCAGAGCGTAAGTGCGGTGATAGGCGCGGACGAAATGATCGGCGGCGGCCTTCGAGGCGGAATATGGCGAGTTGGGGGCGTAGGGTGTCGTCTCGGCAAACGTACCCGTCGGACCCAGCGAGCCGTAGACTTCATCCGTGGAAACGTGCAGAAAACGAAAGGCGTCCCGGTCCGCCCCCGGCAATGCGTTCCAATATGCCCGAACCGCTTCGAGCAGCCTGAATGTGTCCAGCACGTTGGTCTTGACGAAGGCCGCGGGACCGTCGATCGACCG
>SDBT01007815.1_pt1 | contig 17560 bp, 15 predicted proteins | sample 2277101 | NCBI WGS metagenome assembly SDBT01 (sample SAMN10404973, study PRJNA504765) | marine sediment metagenome | isolation source: marine sediment core GS10_PC15, 103 cmbsf | place: Arctic Ocean: Southern Knipovich Ridge | collected 2010 | reverse complement strand
CCATATGTTCGTTTTATTTCGACCCGCCCGACCTAGGGTTGGTCGGTGTATGGGTGTTTCAGATAATCTCAGACAAGATTGGCAGACCCCTCCCGAGCACTTCGCATAAGTGGATACCTTTTACATGGACAAAAAATATACGAGAAAAGTCGTCACGCGACAGCTCTGAAGGAGGGAGAATACTAGAAAAGTCAACTCAACTTCTACAACTCATTCGCAATCGCTGTATACTCCGTCATAAACATCTACCGAACTCATATCTCTTTTCTTCTGAGCGTTTGAAAATAACTTAGAGGCAATGCGCTTAGATTCCCTCCTGTCGTTCTTCAGTAATCGAACACCACCGTCTTCACCATTTTTATCCAACTCATCCTGTATTTCATTCAGCTTCATTATGGCTTTTATCAATTTGGATTTGTAATCATCACTGTACGTCCAATCAGTTATTGCTTCTAGCAGCTCGAGTACGAGTTGGTGACAGACATCGGAGAGCATTGTCTATTCTTAGGCGAGTTATGTTCGTGTATACTTATGTTTAGTAAATATAGTGTAAGTGCGTTTATACGGATTTCGTCTATACTCGTATTCTCCTTCGCATACATCTACGTACATCTTATGCAACCCTCCCTTTATGGGAATAAAATAGCTATCTCTACTACCATGACCTTTTCGATGGTACCATCTGTTAAGCAAGGCTACTGATTCTTGGTACTTGTCTGCGTATTCCAGCTGCATTTTATATTCTTTAATTAAATCCCAGCAATCTTTACCTATATCCATATATAACACGAAAACAAAACCAGAAACAAAATGCGATACTTTGTGTACAGGCTAACGGTCTACGACGGCTTGGATATCTATGAACACGATGATTCTTTTAGAATTATATACTCCAAACAACCCGAAGGCACGAAAGTCAACTCTTTGAAAAGGTGTGCTAAGAGTGGTATGCAAGGAGATCTATATGATTGGATGCGGGATAAGGGACCTAATAATATTATATCCAGACAAGTTAATGTGGCCGGTTATGCAGCGAAGTCTCTTGGGCAAGCTAAAGAATTTAAGCTTGTTGAGGACAAGGCCTATATTAAACAACTGAAAAAGCAACATCAAGACGAATTCATACACTTAGAAAACGAAGCCAAGGAGTTTTCTCCACACGAGAAGATTTCAGATGAGGTACAGCAGTTAAAGGATGTCAACGAGCTCAACCTACAGAAGATTACTGAAAAGCTCAGGATTTTGAATACTATTTAAAAGGATGATCATATATATATACTCCCAAAAAATGGCTGACAACTATAAGCATCAAACGAAGTACTATGCTGCAAACAGGGAAGCTATAGTAGCGTATAGGAAGAAGAAACGGGACGAAGCCAAAGCTAGTGGTAAGTACCGTTGTGACCCATGTGATAAGTCTTTCGTAGATAAATCTAAGTTGTCTAATCACATGAACACGAAAAGACACAATCCTGGAAGGTATATCATTTATAAATGTCCATCCTCCCTGTGTAAATTCAAGACAAAGGGCAAGTCTCATTATAATAAGCATTTGCTCACCAAGAAACATGCTCTAAATGTCGCTATCCCTGTCGACAATGTACAATTGGTCTAGATACTCGGCTCGCGACAGTCCAACGTACAACATCCGATGCACGTCGAATAGGTCGTTCAGATCTATGAATATTTTTTTCCTAACCGTTTCTCCTTGAATCTGGTGAGATGTGAATGCATGCCGCTCTTCATAACTCTTGGTAGTTTGCTCTTCTCCGATCACTACTGTGCCGTTGAAGTGCTCTTTAGTTTTTTTGACCACGAGATATTTATATCCTTTATCTCTCAACGTGTCAGTCCAGAATCTGCATCCTGCGTCTCTGCCTAGTCTCTGCTTCAAATCCTTTATGGCCCTTATGTTTTTCCACTTTTTGCTTTTCTCAGCCCTCAATTCTTTAATCCTCGCAACATCGGCATCTGTTACGTCTGTGTCTCTAGTCCCGACCAGTATATAGTCCTCGATGTCATACAGCTTCTTCACTTCTTCTACGCTTACGCATTGTACTCTTTTTTTGATCTCTTCTTTCAGCTTTTCTATTGCTTTTCTGGAAGGTCTTTTATATGCTCCATCCTCTGCAATGCCATAGTCTTCCAGCATCCCCTGCCTAAACCATGACAGTAGTTTTCTCAACTTAGGGCATTTGGCTCGTCTGTTATGAGTGTGTTCCTTTATCATAAATCCACTGATATCAATGGGATCTCCGCATATGCTAGTTAGTTGATATGAGAACCCCGAACGATCGCAATCACCGCATAATATAAATTGAGCGAAGGGATATAACTTTCTGGCTTTGTTGAACTCCTTCTGCGTGCTGCTGGTAATTTCGTCCCAGATAATTACGGATGGGATGAAGACGTTCTTTCTCTCGAGTCCGTATTGGTAATCGGATAACCTAGGATAGTTGAGTATATTATAGATCGCCTCAGTCCTTATCCCACGGTCTTTGTATTCAGTCGCTTTGTTTTCCCTTAATTTATGCGAAGGACAAATATACAAAGCTCGTAAATATCCCTCATCTGTTATAGCAGAATGCGTTTTACCGGATCCTCCGGGTCCAATATGGACTATGACACTACTATCCTCATCCTCGAAAGACAGGAAAAGCTTTTTCGGTTCATTGACCTTATGGTTGTAGTAAGATAGAAATCCAGCTGTTTCATAGCGGGTGTAATCAAGTTCGGAGTTCTTCTCTCTGAATCCATCGAGTACTTTAAACTCAGAACCCTTACGAACTACCACCTCGTCGCATATGATGCTGATGATATCATCCTGATCGATTTCAAACACTTGCTGCATCAATGATATTCGCTGGTATCCATCAATGAACGCAGCCATATGATTTTTATGCTTGATGTATCGTTCCTCTTGCTTAAAGGTAACAGTGATAGTTCCTTTTCTCCAGAGAGGATGAGAATCATCGTCATCCATCTTCGATATGTCATCCTCGTCACTTTCATCGCTTGCATCAACTTCATCAACTTCACTTGCATTGTCATTCGGATTGATTTCGAACACTTGTTGCATTAATGATCCCCGCTGGTAACCAGTAAGGAATGCAGACATGGGAGTTTTGATACAGCTTTCTTCTTGTTTGACACGGACTGCGATAGTTTCTTTTCTCCAGAGAGGATTTTCATCCATCTGCGATATATCCTCATCCTCATCACTTTCATCAACTTCATTTGTATCGTATTGCTCACCTTCAGGTGAATTCTCCTTCGTAGTTATTCCTTCCTTCACATCATCATCATTCTCCTTCGAATCATAACAATCGGGATGGAACGTAGTGTCGTAGCCGAGTGATTTTACGTGACTTCCCCAGCGTTGATTGCCATCCATCGAGATAGTATTATATTCATTAACACTGTTCCACACCCCTACCATTTTCTGATAGTATCTGGGTTTGCCTGCTTCTCGCTCATACATGAAATCGGGAAACTCAAAGTCAAATGAGGTTGTGCTCCAACATCCAAACGTAATGTAGAACGTAATACCTATGTCGAGCATGAATATCAGCTCAGGAGAGGTGGCAGCGAATGTCTTCTTGTATTCATCCTTACGTCTGTTATGGTACATATTCATCTTCTCTAAAATACCCCTATACGGAGATCCAGACACATCGATATTCTCCACCATATAGATCCCCAGGTGTTTCTTGAGGAATTCTCTAGGCTCATATGTTATAACTCTCTTGAATGACGAGAATGCCACCACGAAACCTTGATAATATGAGCATCTTTTGAAACTAGCATAGGCTTTCTCCTGATCGATCCTAACATATTCTTCCCCATCATCCATGCTTGTATCATCAGGATCGGAAAAGTGGATTTGCCCACACTGGTGAACAGCGGCTCTTACTAACCTACTGTGGGGTTCATCATAGGAAATATTCAACTGCTTCCCGTTGACCTTGCACGTCTCTTCCAGATACGTATAAAACTTATCGAACGCTTCCCCAGTCTTGGACTTTAACTTATAGCATTCATCGATCGTCGATATCCATACGTAATCCCCTGCGTTATTCATACAGTACAAAGGCGCCGCTCCCTTATCTTTCAATTCTACCATTATCCGCTTCATCTCATATTCATTCAATTCCTTTCGTTCCTTTTGAGCTACGACAATCGATAAGTCCAAATGATCAATCCTAGTATTGACAAATTTAAACGTCTTCCTTGATGGGCGAGTAGAGTTAATATTAAACCGACGACTACCTTTATTATCAACAGCGAATACATCTAGGATCACTATATTAATCTGCACATCATCGCAGAACGTCTGTATTTCCTCAATCGTCATGCCCTCGGAGTATTTCTCTTTATATTCATCGCACTTTTTGATCTTTCTGTCGTACATCTGCCTTGCTCTTTTACTGTTGCTCTTGCCTTCTCCTCTCTTCTCTACTGCCCATCTACGAATGGGAGCAATGACGCAATGATCAACTTTTCCATCGAGAAATCTTTGAGCAATATCTGTGCCAGTCAATTCACTTTCGGGTTGGACAATGAGAACCATTCTACCGAAGTCATCAAGGTCAGCATTTTCGGCTACAGTCTCAAATACAGTCTCGTCATCAATCCCAGTTTCTCCTGATTCCATCCAATTTCTGACCATGTTTCTTTTGTCTGTCTTCGATGAAGGATTTTTATAAATAACCGACGTCACCTGCTCTTCATCCAAGAATAGTAGCACTCGAACGTTGGATTGGATTCCAGAATCCTTTACTAGCTCTCTGACAAGCAAAGCATCTTCGAGATCGATCTTTATCGATGTAGGCTTATATTTCTCGCCTGTGAATACATAGCGTAAAGTTCTACCTCTAATTCTTCTCGCTTCGGACGCCTTTCGTGCTCGCTCTAATGCTGCCTTTCTAGATATTTCTAATCTTTCGTGCCGAGCTCTAACACGTTCTCTGGATATCTTTAGCTTCAAGTCTTCCAATCGGCCAAGCTCTTTCTTATAGGCAGCCAAGGTACCCCTGGGCCATTTCACCTTTTGTTGTCTTTTAGGAACGTTTAGCTTCTTATATAACACCTTAATCTTGCGCCATACAGCTGCTGCATTGACTCGGCCTTTTCTCTTCGGGCGGATATCCTTTTTTACAAGCTTCTTCTTCAGAGTTATAGCACGCAGTCTAGCTAACTCTCTTTCATATTGTCTGGCGGTACCTTTGGGCCATTTGACTTTTTGTCTCCTTATGGGAATATTTAGCACTCCATATAAGGTCTTGATTTCCCGCCATTGTACTGCTACCTTGGCGCGACCTTTCTTTACCATGACTGGTATATTAACTAATATATTTTTTCGAGAATGAAAGTAAGAAAATAGTGGTATATAGATAAGATGAATTTTGGTGGTATATAGATAAGCTACTATCTGTTTAGGGGAAAATCAAAAAAAAAGTGTTCATAGTCGACCTCATTGAATAGCTCCATTAGCTCGTTCTAGTATACGATCTATGTGAGATACCTGTTTTGCCTCGCTAAACATAACCTTTAGATTCTCTAGGCCTTCTTTAGAGTTAATAAGCAACTCGTTCAATTGGGTCGCGTCTTCTTTTTTCTCCAGGAGAGAAGGGACGGCTAGGATGAAGATTCTGCTAAGAGCGGCTAAATTAGAATCCCATGATTCATTCCATATAGTAAATGACCATTTATTCCACATTCCATCTTGTATTATGCTTATAATGTTACCTTCTCCATCGGTGCTTAGATATTCTCCTTTATCGACGGCAGCAAGCATTCGCAGATTCTTAAAGCAATCCTTTGACTCCATGGTAGCTCCTTCAGAACGTAGTTATATATAAGAGCATATCTTTTTTTCAACTGCTTATTCTTCCTCCGAAGTGATGTTATGATGCGAGCATATATGCAACATGTCCCAAAACATCTGTTACTCGGCAATCAGGCGTCCTGCATGAGGAACGTCGTCACCTGATTATTTTCTATCGTAAATTCCGCCACGCGCCTGTAATGGTAGAACAGAAGCAGATCGTGACGTTCATTTACGTCAGTAAAGGGTGCATAGGTGGCTTGAATATCAACATTCGTCGAAATATTATCACCAGTCTTTTTGAACTGCTTATGGAAGAGAGGTCCCAGCGATAACCAGTCGCGTTTTGTAATTGCCCCTCCCACATCGTACATCGAGAGATCCTCTGTGATTTTATTACCGTAGCCATACCAGGAGAAGTGATCTAGGCCCGCTTCGAACTTCATCTCGGCAGGGGGGTTGGGGAGACTCTGACCGGCGTAATCCATTCTGAGAGAGGTAATACTTTGCTCTCTTGCATTGCGTGCTACAAATCTAGATGGAGACCAGAGAGTGTTCCGTCCTGCTGAACCATCGGCGAGCGCCACGCTTAGAGCAAATGTACTTTTTGAGACTGTGTAGTTCTCGTTCACAGTGTCTCCCGATATCTTTCGAGGCATCATATCGGTTTCTTCTAGATCTAGCACATACGTGGCTTTATCCGGTGGCCTCTCATAATTATCAGCGATGGCCACGATAAGGTAAATGTCTTCAATATTATATTCAGCAGTAAAACCAGTAAGATCAGCTCCAGCAGCTACAGCCCCCGGAGGGAACGTCAATGCAGCGTTCTGGCTCTGTACGGCCGATTGCTTGTATACCTGGTCTGAAAAAGGTGTACAATGGAGCTCATATCTAGCTGGCGGGAGGGCTTTTCCGCTGCGCCAAATTCCTATGGGAGGAGAATAAAGACGTTCATTGAGGTTTGCGCGGGCCGTATTCTGCGACGTTCCATCTTGTAGTCGAAGCCGTTGAATTGCTCCACCTGCGTTGATTATTGTATTCAGCGGAAATGTCATGACAAGACTTGTATTGCTGGCAATCCTCACGACTACACCCGCTTCTGGAACTGCGCCTACTTGGATAATATCTCCAACTCTAAGGTCAACAGTAAAGAAAGTATTAGTGCCAGTTACTACACCCGTCGCCTCGTCTACTGCGACAGTTCCGCCACCAGGCAAATTCTCATATGCTTGAGATTGAGCGGTGAACAAGACAGATCCATCAGATGCAATGTCAGCCTTACGCCTATCAAAGTTAGGTTCGCACGTGTATACAGATTTTCCGGCTCCATCAACCCATGACTTTGATTTCAATAGTCTTTTATTAACCGCGCTGATCTGGGGGCAGTAGTGACTTTTAGATCCAAGTGAGAATCCACCGATTGTCAAATTGACCGAGTCCCAAAGATTATCTTGACAATTAAAAGCTGGGGCTACATCGCCTGCTACGGTAGGCTGAGTAGCAGCATTACCTACATTCTGGAAGATGCGATCGCGTATCACAACGTAGGAACGCGACGGGATCCAGTGAGAATTTGCACTGACCGTCCAATCAAAACTTATGGTAGATGAAGGAAAGTTCGCATCTTTGCTGGCTGATTTCGGAATGATTTTTCTCGTACTGATCTTAATGACATCTTCGCTTCGACGAATCTGCTCTATGGAGCTCGGTATATCAAATATACTGTTATTGAGCCCCGCCATTTCTTGGAATTCGTTGAAAGTATTGGTCTGGTATATATATGCACTGAGAAATTACAGCGCGTCTAATATTAAATAATGCTTCAAAACAAACGTGTGCCACTGTTTGTATCGGCTGATCCTGCTCTAGGAGCTCTTGACACTAATCCGTCTGGAAATTTCTTTGATGTTCAATACAAAAATGCGATAGTGATCCCTAGCCACTCGTGGGACATCACAGTAGAGCTCGTACAAGCTCAGATATGGTGGTCGGCTAGAAACGTCCACGGGGACGAGAACCCTCTAGAGAAGAACAACCTATTTAGACTAGAGGTAGATGGAGACGCGGTATATGATGTAGAGATTGATCCTGGACTTTACAACGTGTCTGATCTTAATTCCGCGGTAAATAACGCCCTAATCAATGAAGGGCTTACAAGTGGACTGGTAATTTTATCTGCCGATCGAGCAACGGGTAAAATATTGCTTACTTTGACAACCGCCAATCTTCAAGTCGAATGGGTGTCTATGTCATTCTTCGCTCTGGTAGGATTTAATGAATCACAGCTGGTTCCGAATGGGGGCTTCACAAGTGGCGTGTTCAGCGAGCTTGGTCCTAACATCGCTAATTTCTCTGATATTAGCTCCTTCCTGGTGCATACTAACCTTGTACAAGGAGGAATCCCGCTGGGAGACATAGAGAATCAAACAATCGCGAATGTCCAAATAACAGTACCACCGGGGGGGCTAATAAATTACCAGCCAAATAATCCTATCAGGCTCAATGCTCCACATCTGAGAGGAACGGTTATATCAGAGAACTCCTTCTATGTGACAGATCAGTTAAATAGACCGGTGGACTTTGGAGGTGAATTCTTCTCTCTTATGGTGCTGATCAGATACCAGGTCGACGAACAGAAGAACTACCACACTTGAGACCCGGCTCCGCCAATAAGTGGACAAAAAATAGATCTCTTTTTTGACTACAAAATCGCCGTAGGCTATCTTCGATAATGAGCGCCTCAGAGGGACGCAACCCTCTATCGAACACGACCAAACTGTTCGGGAAACTGAGCACGCATAAAGGCTTGAGCTTGAGGTATAGTCATTCCAGCTTGACGTACTAGGGCGGTTCTAACTTTAATAGTTTGATCACCTCCTCTTGCTACAGGGGTTGCTAAGGCAGTTCTAACTATATCTCTTCGTTCCCTCATTAATTCAAGAGCGGCTCGTCTAGGCTCATCTACTTTTACCTCTGCTGCCGCCGGTCTTCCTACTGGAACAAAATCTCCCACGTCCAGTGCATCTCTACCCACTACAACTGGAGCTTCAGCAAAGGCAAGTCCAGGAGCGGAAGCTCTACGGCCTGCTGCAGCTGCTCTTTCTATTCCAACTTCAGATTCTCTCCGCGGTCTTCCAGGGCCGAAAGCTTCTCTATTTCTCTCTTCAGCTTTAATCTCGCCGATGCCAGGACGTAGGAATCCCATGTCCTGAAGATCATACCAATGGCCGAGCGAGAATTGCATCCCATATTGATTGATGCCTATCACCTGCCCGTTCACGTTTATCGTTGCATCACCTAGATGCTGCAGCCGTGCTTCTGTGAATGCCATAAACTTCTTTTTTTCCCTTAACCATTGCTGTGGAGAGAAATATCTACCTATAAATCCTGCTTGACTCCAGCGAGGATCAGGAACGAGATTTTGATCTATCACTTCATCTCTTAAGACCTTTTGCTCTACAGGATCATCTATCTTCTCGGCATTCGCCAATCGATTTAAGAGAGGGACTGCTTTGATTCTTGCTTCTCTATCCTTGGTGTCCGAGTCTGGATCTGCAATCAAAACATCATTGATATCGAGAAGGTCGTGCTTTATATCTCCTAAGTCGCCCATGTTGATAACTGTCTGCAGATTAGCATTGACTTGGATGTTATTCACTCTAAAAGCATCACCCAAAGCCAAATGTCCGGCGCGTAGTTGTTCTACAGCGGATCTGAGCACCATTTGCGTTTCTCCTGTTCGAGGATTGATGACTGGAACGCCATCGCTGTCTAGCTCAGGAGTTTCTACGTAATCTTTCAATCGTTTTTCTATTCCTCTCATGCTCTGTAATAGAAGGGTATTATGCCTTTGTCTCTTAGTAAGATCTAGACGGTGCATCATTCTAGTTTTAGGGTCGAGATCTTTAAAGGTCCTTCGCTTTAATTCTGGCTGCTTCCTCTTTAGTCCCTTTTGGTACATTTGGAATTGAATATTCTTGTCTCCACTTCCGGATATAGCTGGGAAGTCAGTCCATTTAGCTTGTACGTCAAATCTACCAGTGCGTTTTGCATGCGATGGTACAAACCATGTCTTTCTCTGAGGCTCTATGAATTTACCTCTCGCAGTGTGGAAAAATAGATTATGGTCACTGTTGTTGATAGTCTTGAATGACGCCATGTCTATCACTTCTCCGCAGGGAAACACGACAATAGAGTAAGCTGTTTTTTGAGACACTGTTTGTATATATTGGCGGTTCGATTGTCTGGCGAGATAAGTTTAATTATCTTTGTCAGAGGCTATCTTCGATAATGAGGGCCTCAAAGGAGCCCGTTCCTTTGCTTCTCGATCATTTCATAACCATTTTTACGGAGCGGATATGGAGTTCCTGGAGTCATATCCACCATTATCGAATCGCTTTCTTTGGTTGCGACTTGATCGAATAAGTTTTTAAAATCCTTGGCTCTCCAGCCAACACGTCTTGCGATTGTGTTTAACTGGTCTGTATCGGTAGGACGCCATATCACAAACACTGACGCACATTTTCTTATGACACTGTGAACCTCAAAAAAGTTCTGATTGATAACAGCAAGCGATACATCGCAATGCGAAGAGATAAAGCCACAAAGTCTGTTAAGGAGATTCGTCTGGGACTTAGGAAGATCTCCAAAGCAAATATCATCAATGATCATAAGCGTTGACGGTCGGTAAGGAGTTTCGTCCGGTTCCTCTTCATCATCTTCCTCGTCATAACCCATCCAGAAATCATTGGGGGGGAGTTCAGTGATTACTTCGGCGTCGATGTCGTCGTATTCTCTAGCGTATTGATCCTGATGCATCACTATTATGCGTTCGAATGGCTTTTTAGACTGCTGTATCCGTAAAATTTCATTTTTTAGGAAAAGCGTCTTTCCGACGCCGGGCTTTCCGATCAAACATTGCCGAAAGCTTTTTGGGATGTCTAGAGGATCTCTATTGGCAGTGTCACTCCATTTTTCTATAAAGTTCTTATCCGAACTGGGAATGAATAGTAATTTTCTAGGCAGCTTCTTGGCGCGTTTCTTGGGTCGTTTGACCTTCTTTCTCTTCGCTTCCCTATTCTTCCTAACGGCAGTTATGGTGGCCATCACTTATGATATATTTACTGGAATAATACTTTGTATACGCGTATCATATACTGTTGTCCAGAGTAACACCTCAAACTGCGTATTATGGCGAGTGACGAAAAGGACGAAAGTCAATATTGCATAAATCCACGAACTGGCCGTCGTCTGAAAATCGGAAATCGAACTTGGCAGAAATTGGTCAAGGATGGGTACATAAATCGGGGAGATTACCAGGCTCCAAATACAATCTATGAGATCGATGAGGAAGATTATGAAGACGATCCTAAGAACAGCCGGGAAGACAATATGCGAGAAGCGCTCTACGAAGAGAAAGAGAAGCTAATGGAAAAGGGGGGGTTTCCAGAAGGTAAACATCCAGTGATCAAGAGGAACAAAATTGTGTACCAGCAGGATAAACTGACCAATGAAGAATCCAGCAGACAAACTGCTAGCGCAGCCATGGATGTGATAGATGATATACAAAATAGCGAAGTAGAAGTTCCCGCTGATATGAGCAGAGAAGAAGCAAGGGAATACCTTCAGGGGTTGATCTTCAAGAGGATGCTCTCAAGGGGTAAGAAATTTAAGAATACAAAGCTAGCTCCGACGCGACGAGTATTATCAAAACCGCCACCCCTTCGCAGGGAAATATCTTCAGTTGCTCAATACGTAGCTAAGAAATCTGCACCTTCAAAGAAACCTCGGCCGAAAAAAAGGATGGAGAAAGTATACTACGACGATACCACCGACTATGTCGAAGAGGCGAGCGAAGAGGAATATTCAGATGAACCCGAAGATTCAGAAGGAGTATACTAGCGGAGCAAGCTTGTTTGCAAGCATCCCGGCCATATCATAATCATCCATATAGAGAGGATACCTCTTCTTCTTTTTTGATGGACGAGATGATGCTCGCGCAGAGACCTTTTTCCTCATCTTTCCTAGCAATCTTTGCCCTGGTAACGCTCCGCCGCGTTGAGCTCCGCGTTGCACATCAACCATACCAACTCCTGGCCAATTGCCTCCATATTGCCCTTTAGTGGAGACCTTTATTTTTTGACTGGATGCAGGGGCAGCTTCCCCTGGTACTTGAGCTCCGCCGCGCTGAAGCATTTTATTCCTACTTCCAGTCGAGACATCGATATTAGGAGAGGATTTAGTAGCAAATTGTCTGTTCACGAATTTACCGGGAGTATTAAAACCCCTTTTGGCCAGTCTTTCAACTAGAGGTATTAATCTAGATGTGTCAACAATAGGTCCTTTTAATTGGCGATGTGGAATGCCATAGTATGTTTGCTCAACTCCTCTCGATGAAGTAGAAAGATAGCTCCCAGGAGATCTTAATCTTCGCTCTGTCCCAAAGCCTTGTTGTTCCAATACGTTGAGTTCGCCTTGTAATAAACTCCTATCGGTGGAGCTAAGAGGTTTGTAATCTACGAATTTGTTTCTGTCGAGCAGGGAGAAGTTCTCCAGAGCCATTTTTCCTTGGATACCTTTCATAGCAGGTTGGATGTTCACTATATTATCGAGATTATCCCTTTGCAGCTGCTTTAATTTCCTGACCATCTTCTGATCCGCTGATCTGACATCGTCTTCATCATTGGCCAAGGAATATCTGATATCATGAGCCTTGGATACCTTGTCAGACATAACTCGTGGAGGGTCACCTCTTTTTAAACGCTTCACGATTTGAGTACCCGGACCTGTATAGCTCATTCTCGCATATTTACCCCCTGGAAGTCTGCCTATAGCGTGGTGTTCTCCAGGATAAATGGGTCTAGCGTTTTTATCAGCATCAGGGAAAGCGTTCGATACAGCTGCTGCTAGTGTTTCCGCTCCCCTTTTAAACTTCTTTGTGGCTCTCGATACGAAGTCTATGACGCCAGTGCCCTTCTGTTCCTCGAACTTTTTCTTGATTGTCAACAGATCATCTTCCATCTGTTCAGTGACAACTTCAGGGTTAAGGGCAGCTCTATTCATATCATCCGGTCTATTACCATATGAAGCACTGGTTTCTAAGCATAATACTTGTTTTGACCTAGGCCATTCACTGTTACCATAGGTAAGAATACTTGTCCTTGCCACTTGCAGTCCGCAACGGGAGGTGGACATTCTTATTTAATATTGGGCGCGCTGCAATTTCAGTACTTATATATAGACAACAAGACAAAAATGCCGCAGCAATATTACAAAGTTCAAAGGCCAGGACTAACATATGCCCAAATGGAAGGAGCTGGCATATGGAAGGACTTTACGAAGTGGGTAAAGGGTGCAGCGAAGAAGACCGACAAGACTCTTAAAAAAACTAAAGCAATTAGTCGAGTTGGCGGGTTGGTTGGTCCTTTGATAGGGGCTGTCCGACCTGGTGCTGGAGCAGTGATAACATCGGCAGCTAAGTATGTTGGCCAGCATGGGTACGGAGGTACCTTAGCGGGCGGGCGAATGAGGCCAGTAAAGCGCAATGTTAAAAATCTTAGTCCTGCACAGGTTAGATGTATGCAAATGGGATATGGAGCACAAATGGGATCAGGGGGTGTCAGCTTGGCCATGGCTAGGAAAATGGGATATCCTAAGGTTAAAAACATCACCGCTGCTCAGGTTAAACAGTTGAAGATGGGATTAGGCAAATATCTCCCGTCTGGCGCTATTTCCCTTAAGGGAGGGGCATATGGAGCGGGACTTTCTGATGCAGTTCCTCATGCTAAACGATATCCTATGAAAAGAAAACCAAAGCAATATCATGGCGAAGGCGTGTTTCTGGCTGGTCAACGTGGCAGCGGGCGCCGTAAGGTATTAAAAAAAAGACTATACCGAAGACCGGTATCCGCCGTGCTGCGCTACTAAGTACTACGCTACTAACCAAGCAAGAAAGCGAGAAGAGATATTTTGATATCTATAAGACGATACTGAAGGTATTCAAGCATAAGGATTCGACTAGCACAGGAGAATTGGATAAAATTGGAAGATCTTTATTTGGTGAAAAGTACTTGGGAACCTTTCCACAGGATGAAGTACCTGATGAATTGTACGATGATGTGGGAGAGAGAAGAAGATATGCCATTGTGAATGTTGGATTAGCCGGATCTGCAGGATCTCATTGGATAGCGATCAGCGGACTTCCTAATTCAGAGAAAGTGATGATTTTCGATAGTTTTGGCAGAAGCACGGATAAATTGCTTCCCATAGTCGCTCGGAAAGGTAAATACATCGAAACGGAAAATGATAGGGAACAGAAATCCAAAGAGCTATCATGTGGACAATTCTCCATGGCGTTTCTAATGTTCTTTGAGCTATATGGACCTCACAATGCCAAGTGGATTTAGAGGAGTGCGTTCCTCTAAGACGCTGCCTCCGGCTCAGAAGGGTTTCCATATCGAAGATAATAAGGGATATCCCTTTTTTTTGCATGCCTAGATATATACCCGCAAGACGACACAATGTCATTCAGTTATGATAATTTCCTAGGAAACGTAGCGGGAGCAGGAGATGTATCCCAGCAGATAGCAGAAGTGGAAGAAAAAGCGTTTTTCGTAGATGGCAGTAAATCGATGCTGGGTCCGATCTCGATGGCGAGTAATCTTATCATTGGTCCAGCCGCAGTGGAATTCAAAGAGGTTAGCTCTGGCGCGACCCCGCCTGCAGACCACGTAAGTCTGTATGCGAAATTAGATGGTGAGTTTTACCAAAAGGACGATGGAGGATTGGAGACTAAGCTGGCGGGGGGTGGAGACGTGGATGGGCCGATTTCTAGTACCTTAGATGCCATACCTGTTTTTGCAGATACAAGTGGAAAGCTGCTCAAAAACAGTTCTATTACAGTCGATCCAAGTGGGGCAGATTTAATTATTCCGCAAGGAGGAGGTGTGATCTTCACTGAGAGCAAAGGACCTGCGACAGAAAGCGTAGAGCTAACAGCTGGAAGCATGGGAAGTTCATATACCATCGTTTTGCCCACTGCTCCACCTGACGTTGGAGGAGGTGATTGCTTTATTAATGCATCTGGGGACAATGCAGCATGGTCAGCTAGGGTAGAACACGTCAATGACGTTCCATTATTCCTTGATTTGATACCGACGTACCATGATACGACAGGGAATGAAATTCACGCCCAGCAATTCATCGGGATTGTACAAAGCACGGGCAATTTTACGCGACTAACGCTGCCATGGATAACTCAAACAGCAACGTCAACGGGATGGGGTTCGGATAGTATGACCAATATTACCACTTCGGTATTGAATTATTCCGCGGGAGACGAGAGTTGCGAGGAGCTCAAAACCGGTCTGGGAAAAAACTGTTGTATCGGGATTAGAGCAGGCCAGGGAGCTGTAAACGCGGAATATAGTAACGTTGTAGCTATTGGACATGAAGCATGCCAGAGTTTGAGCTCATCTCAAAATATTGTCGGGATAGGTAAAGAGGCGCTCGTGAATCTGACCGGGGTAGGTTCCAATAACATAGTATCCATTGGATCACTATCTGGGGTGAATTTGACCACAGGGAGCTCGAACGTCGTATTAGTAAGTAATCCAGGTGTGGTTGCTGATGCTAATTTAATGAAGATCGGTACAAATGGCGTTCACCTAACCACATCCATTGCTGGTATCACTGGAGTTACTCCTGCGGGTAGCGGATTTCAAACGGCCATTGTAGATTCAGATGGACAGATGGGTTCGCAAACGTCTCTGCAGAATTCAACAGGAGTAACGAGCGGAGGCATAATAACGATCAACGCTGGTGACGCGAAAACGTTCGACGTATCGGATGGGGAGGGTTTTATTTACAATCCAGTAAGCGAAGAAACAACCATTGTCTCATGGAGTGGATTAACGGCTCAATCAACAGCCTACGTAGGGATATTTACATTTATAAGCATTAACTCGGGTGGGACTGTCTCATTTAGTACAACGGCTCCAACGAACGCTGAAACTCGAGATGAGATATTCTTAGGTGACATAGTCCATCCAGATGCTATAACGATTGTAGCTATTGGCGACCAACAGGTCTTCCTGTGCAACCCAATTAATCAATTGCGTGACCTAGCAACCGCTCTCGGCAACCTAAATGTCTCAGGCAACAGTTTATCGTCTAATTTACTCTTGACATTCGCTAAGTCGGTTGGAACTATGTATAAATTCGGATCCAACTACGATAACGACAAAAAAGATCCATCGACATTAGTGCTAGACAGTCAAGATACAAACGTTGCGAGCACCTTCCAATACATATACCAAGATGGTAGTCAATCTGCAGCTATAACATCTGTTTTGCCTGCCGAATGGGACGATGGCAATGGTCAATCGACGCCGGGAACTCTCTCAGCTAATAACTGGCAGGTTCAACGCGTCTATTCGTTTGTTTCGCAAGCAATGCTTATTCAACCAGGTCAGTTCACGTATGGGACGCTGGATGCTGCTCTTGGTGCTATCGAGAGCGAGGCCTTTGTTACTACTCCGAGTCTATTAACAAATGGTATCATTGTGGGCTTTATAGCAATGAGAGGTGGAGCTACTGATCTGAGTAATTCTGGACATGCGTCCTTTGTCCAAGCTTCAGCGCTAGGAGGGGTTAGTGGAGGATCGGCTGGAAATGTGACGGGCGTTGCATCTAGTACAAACAACCATGTCGTATTATGGAGTGGTTCAGATGGCACGATGATAAAAGACACCTCAGCCGTAACGATTGATTCTTCTAGTAATGTTACTGGTATTGTGGGATTGACTGCTACTGGAGATATTGATTTTAACACTATTCCTTCTCTTAACATATTGACTACCGATAATACAGCAACTGCTCTTCAGGTTAGATCACAAGGCGGAACGTCTGCTGAAATTCACATCATTAATGAAACAGGTACCACCGATGACTCAATAAAGATCGACAGTGTGGCAGGAGGCATAGACGTTGATTGTGTTTCAGATTTTCATGTTGATGTAGCTACAGGTCGAGTTGATTTGCACGCTCTAGCTTCAACTTCTGGCACTGCTATACAGTTGAATGCTCCGGCTGGTGGAGTTAATATCGATGCTGGTTTAAATATTTTACTAGACTCGGCTACAGGGCGGATTGATCTGGCAGCAATAGCTTCTACCGCTATTAATGCAGTCATGCTCGATGCCCAAGCAGGAGGGGTGGATATTAGCGCAGCTCTAGATGTAGATATAGATGCCGCATCGGATATATTTATGGATGCAGCTACAGGGAGAATCGATCTACGCGCTGTTGCTTCTACTTCAGCAACTGCCATTCAATTACAAGGATCGGTGGGAGGCGTGAATATTAGTAGTGGATTAAATTCCGCTCAATGTATTCATCTTCATGCTAATGCTGGAATATCAGAAACCATTCGTATTCACTCTGATCAAGGAACAGGAGGAGCATCAATCGATATTGAATCGGATGTTGGTGGCATTCAGATTATTGCTGAAGCAGCTACTCTAGCTGACGCAGTTAAAATTCAATCGCAAGCTGGCGGATTAGATCTAGATGCAAAACTTAATATTACAATAGATGCCGAAGATGATATGCTGCTGACTGCTGCTGATGGTCGTATTGATCTTCGAGCTGTTGCTTCTACCAGTGCTACAGCAATCCAATTGGATGCAGCGGCGGGAGGGCTAGGTATGACAGCTGAATTGAATACAGCGA
>SDBT01007814.1_pt1 | contig 17560 bp, 17 predicted proteins | sample 2277101 | NCBI WGS metagenome assembly SDBT01 (sample SAMN10404973, study PRJNA504765) | marine sediment metagenome | isolation source: marine sediment core GS10_PC15, 103 cmbsf | place: Arctic Ocean: Southern Knipovich Ridge | collected 2010 | reverse complement strand
TATCCCTGCTTCTCTTCACTTTTACTTTTATCATCTACAAAAAGAAAGATATTCTGATATAAATTGGGGCCTGGCTTTGATTATATGAATTATTTTTGACATTTTTTAGAAATCATTGACCTAGTTTTCCTTTAGGTGCTATTGTAGAAAGGAAAATTACGAAACATATGATTTAAAACTATTCAGCATGGAGAAACAATGAAAAAAAGCACGAAACATTTGGCCATTTTTGCGCTTGTTCTAGCTATCGTGATCAACTACGGCTGCTCCGGCCTTTTTGGCTACAATATTGTTGGAACCTGGAGTATTTTGGCTACATTCGGAGTGAATGATACAGAAGACTACATCATCTCATTTGCCGGCGATAAAAAAACGGGAACAGTGACTTGGACCGCTTTTGGCTATTCACTTACAGGAACTTATGCAATTGACGGAAAAAACATTGATTTTGAAGTATCCAATTCAGACGAATTACAAACTTTTGAAGGAACATTTACCGATAACAAAGAGATGAGTGGAAACGGAGTTTGGCTAGTATATGGCAACGCCTCTCCCTCCCAGAACAACAGGATGAGAAGGCACGCGAGAGAGGCCGGCCAAAGTGAATCCTATGCCTTCGATTGGGTAGGGACTAGAAATTAAGGGCAAAGACGTAGAGGATAGATGAGATGAAAGGGATCGACCAAAATAGAAGCAAACTTTTTTCATTTTTTATAATTCTTTTTTGTTTTGGCCTGATGCTCCCTGGATATGGCAGCGACACCAATCAGAATTCTGCCACAACCCTGATTCTGGTAAGGCATGCCGAAAAGGTCAAGGACGGCTCGAATGACCCGATCCTGACTCCCGATGGAGAGGCCAGAGCGAATGAATTGATGTACATTCTCAAACATGTCGAACTCAACGCAATATACTCGACCCCATATAAAAGGACACAACAGACCGTCCTCCCCACGGCCAGAGACAAAAACCTCGAAATTCAAAACTACAAACCCGGAGATAGAGATTTTCTTAAAAAAGTTTTAAATTCCCATTCTGGAAAGACGGTGCTCATTGTCGGGCATTCCAACACTATTCCGATGCTGGCCAATGAACTGGCAGGACAAAAAGACTACAAAGATCTCAACGACGCCACCTACGACAATCTCTTTTTCGCCCAAGTACACTCAAGTGGGCAGACCAAAATCATCCGGATGCGTTTTGGTGCGCACACTCCGGAAAAAAAATAATATAGAAAGGTCTGAGGCAAAACTGGGATTTATTAAAAAACCCCATAGTTGGTCTCTACCTTATTCCTATTTCTCAATCCGGACAGCTACGCTCCCTTTTGTCTTTTGCGTCTGAGGAATTTCCACTCCGAGCGATGGAACATTGATAATTCCGTCATCTAGCGATTCAGATTCAAGGCTGATCAACATTCCTTCTTTGTATGCAAAATACAGTGTTCCTGTGGATGTCCCCTCTCTCTCGATGTAAAGCAGCATGCCATCCTGCTCAAAATCGCCACTGAGTCTGGAAGTTCCCGTTATTTCAATTTTCAAACAATCAAAACCATCTTTTTCCGTTTCCTCAACCAACTTGTAATTAAAATTATTTTCTGCTTTCAAAATATTGTTTCCTTGGGGAATATCCATAACCTGATTGTCTGACCAAGTGTCTCCAATTTTCACAGGTCCATCTGGAAGCCGTGGAAAAGTTGTTTTTATTCCAAGTAAATATGTCTCTTCATTCAACTCATCACCCGTGCTCGAAACGATTTCCGGCAGACCATCAAATCCTTCAAAACCCTCGACTTTCCCATTTGGTAAAAGAACAAATGTGACTTTTTTGCCGATCAGTTCAGAAAAATCCGTGCTGTCTGATCCCAACGGACTGTCGATGTCCTGTGATCTCTCTCCAAACTCATATTCCAATATGAGGCCTTTTTCTTTATCTGCAGATAAAATGACAAAGATGTCCTCGGCTTCAAAGTAAACATCCGACACCACTTCGGTTCCCACTCGATCCATAACACTGTTGACCTCACCTGAACTTATCATTGTGATTTTTGTGCCTTTAGCCAATTGATATTTAAGCTCATAGAGTTTTTCTCCCGCGAATAGAGTAGGCACAGCGAAGTTGGCAAAAATAACAGCCATAATCAGGGCAGTCAGACACAAATACTGAAAAGATAATTTTTCTTTTTTCATGGTTTCGTCTCCTTTTATTAATCTACTATTATTACCTAAGTTTTATTTTACTTCAAACAACAATAACCCGATCAAATATCAAAGCTAAATAATCAATGTCAGGTATTGATAAAATTGACATTTTTTAATACGAGAAATCCTGAAGAAAGTTTTTATAATTATTTGAGCCGTTTGGGATTTGTTAAAGGAATGGGCAAATGAATATCTCTACTGTTTAGGAATGGCTTCAGATAGGGCACAAAAGGATTCCTCTTCTCTGTCAGCAATTATATTTAACAAGTCAGAGGCCTCTTCTATCCTACTATCCAAATCTGTTGCGGTTTCAGCGTCTTTGAATAAGAGTCCAAGTTTTGTAAACAGCCGTCCCGAATCTTGGATGTCTACGGCGGCTTTGTAAAGTGTATCGAAAGATGCAAAAGACGCAGCTTCTTTGAGAAAACGTGAGTACATATATCTGAAACATCCTCCTCCCGTACCTCCAATCTCTATAAAAATATAGATGCTGAAGAGATTCATCCTCAATTCACGGTCGTTATATTTGTGCGGCCACTTTTTGATTTCCTGAGCCGTACGCCGGATGCCTTTAATACCAAAATTGCTGATAGGGGGATTGAGCATATTATTCGCGGTTTGATGAATAGAGGAATAAATATCCTTTTTTCCAGGGGAATGATAACGGGAAAAGTCAAACTCTAGATAGGCATTTTTGGGAGGGAATGGTTTGTAGGGCGAATTCCGTGCCTTGCGAAGTTGATCCAAGGTCATCGTATGATAGTATCCCTTTTTTATGCCGCTCGCCGTTTGGTCCATATCGGAAGTTAAGATTCGGTCTTCTCCATCAAACCCACAGATAACAAACGTGTGGCCGCCAAAATGATAATCGTCAGGCAGCTCAAACCAGGGAAGAAATCCCATGTCCGCATACACCATCACAGGTTCTTTATTTTTTAATTTCTCTAAAAGAACACTTTCGGCTTTTTTTTCACTGGCCGTCGTTTTTATTTCAATTTTGACGGAAGTTCTACTTCCCAGGTCTTGAAAGAAAGTTTTCACATTTGCCCGTCCCCCGATAAACGGCGGAATCCCCTTCTGGCTCCAAAAGATAAATCCCATGCCCGCACCCAACCCAAGCAGCATATCCTCAGATAGCTGGCTGTTATGGTTGTGAAATATTTTCGCCAACGAATTAGTCTGGCAGTGGCAGCCATCTAAAGCCGGGCAGTTGTCAAAAGGTTGAAATGAATTTTTCATTTTAATATTCTCCTCAGATAATATATTAATTGAGAGATAAAGAGTCAATTTTGCTTCTGCTGAAGCCTTCTGATTTGATCCACAATTTCGCTTAAGTATGTTATGAATAGAGTCATGATAAAATACGTTTCACTGCTGCGTGGAATAAATGTTGGCGGTCAAAATAAGATCAAAATGGAAGAACTCAAAAGACTTTATGATTTTTTAGGTTTTACAAATGTAAAAATCCTATATCCAAAGCGGTAATGTTATTTTCGAAAGCGCAGATTCAGCCACATCTGATTTAGTGAGCAAAATTGATAAATCAAAATATGGGTTAGATGAATGCTTTATATCTGGAAAAGAAATTTATCTTTTTTGTCCTCAAGGTTATGGAAGAACCAAATTGACAAATAATTTTTTTGAAAGAAATCTGAATCTCTCAGCGACAACTAGAAATTGGAAAACAGTGACTACATTGAATGAAATTGTTTGAAAATTAATGACGCAAATTGCTAAATATATTTATATTACAATATATATCAAATCTATAGATTCAGTTGATTTTAAAGTTTAATTTTATTATAAATATAATATAACTCTTTTTGTGGGATGAAATATGATAAAAAATATAGCCTTTAAATTCATAAAAGAAAAAAGAATTCTTTTCTTCACTATATTCAGTTTGACGCTTTTTTTTATCTTCCTGACTTTCTCCTATGGCAGTCCCCAATCAGAAAACAATAAAAAATATGTGGGCTCAGAGACATGCGCTCTATGTCATGAGACACATTATCTAGGCTGGAAAACAACACTTCACAGCAAGATGGAGCAGAGTCCTATACAAGAAGGTCCAAATGCAAATATTCTTGGGGACTTTTCGAGAAAGAGCCACATTCTCACATTCACTCTTAAAGATGTTGACATGCTGGTGGGGAGTCGATTTAAGCAGAGATATGCAAAAAAAACAGGTTCCGACTATTATATACTCCCTGCCCAATGGAATATCGAAACAGAGGAGTGGGTCTCATATCAACCGAAAAATGACTGGTGGGCAAGAGAAGGTCTCTATCCAAAAGAATGGGATAGACGGCCAACCTCAAAATTGTGCGAGGGATGTCACACCACTGGATTTGATATTCAAACAAAAAAACCTGCCGAACAAAATATCACCTGTGAATCCTGCCATGGTCCCGGTAGTCTTCATGCGGAAAGTGAAGAAAAAGTCCATATCGTCAATCCTCTAAACCTAAGTCATGAGCGCGCCAGCATGGTGTGTTTCCAATGTCATATGAGCGGCCGCCCTCCCAAGGGCGAGTTCGAAAATTATGCCTGGCCGGTAGGCTACAAACCGGGAGAGGATCTAAAGAAATTCTGGGTCTATGCGAAACCAACGGGAGAGAATGGATATGAGATGTGGGCCGATGGTTATGCCCATAAAAACCGGGTGCAGGGAAACACCTTTTTACAGAGCAAGATGTACCATAAGGGAATTCGCTGCTTCACATGCCATGATCCACATGGAAGTCGATACACCTCATCCACCATAAAATCCGGCGAAAATAATTCTCTCTGTCTTTCATGTCATGGAGAAAATGCTCTATATTCTGTGTATAAAATTAAACTTTCAGAACACACTCATCATGAAGCCAACAGTCAGGGGAGCAGATGTATAGAATGCCATATGCCAAAAACCGGCAAGAATGCAGTGAAGTGGGATGCAAGAGACCACAGCTTCACGTTTATATCTCCGCTGGCCACCATCAGAAATGGAACTCCCAATGGATGCAACAATTGTCATAGTGACAAAACTCCTGAATGGGCCTTTAAAGAATTGACAAAATGGAGATTTGAGTGAACTCTTTCCTGAAATCCCTCCTTCTGTTTTTTATGATTTCCTTCATATGCACAGGCTCCAATGTTTTTGCATACAGGCCTTTTATTTTTACAGATGCTGCCGTAGCGGCAGTGAAGGAATGGGAAATCGAAGTGGGACTTTTTAGCATGACTCACGATAGAGGAATAAACAAGATTTTCGTTCCCAGTCTCAGGTTCAACTATGGAATATTGAAAAATTGGGAGTTGGTTGGTGAGTTTGACCTCCAGGTTTATAAGCAGGGGAAAGATCGTAACAGAGAAATGACAGATCCTGCTTTTTTCTTAAAAGGAGTTCTGCGCGAAGGGATACTTCAAGATAAAAAAGGAATAAGTTTTGTTGTCGAGCTGGGTGTTCTTCTTCCTTCCACAGTGGAGGGGGAAAGGAAAACAGGCCTTGAAGGAATTGTAGTCATCACAGGCAAGCTATCCGATTTAGTTTTCCATATCAATTTGGGTGGTGAATTCGATAGAGATAGATTCGCTCCTCATGGCCTTTGGGGAATTATTCTCGAATACCCTCTCGCTAAGAGATTACAACTTGTGGGAGAGATCAATGGCTCCTTACAAAACAATGAACCTTCAGAATATTCCGGCTTGATCGGTCTCATTTATGACGCCGGTGGATTTGATGTAGATTTTGGAATCAGAAAAGGTTTCTCTAATGCGGCTTCAGATTGGGCCTTGACTACAGGAATGACAATTTCTTTCTGATCTAAAGCACTCTATAAAATCTTGGAGTATTAAACGTTCAGCCGACAGGGAACTTGGTTGACACAATATACCAAGTGGTGGAAAAAATCGCAGATGGGATGGCTATTGGTCTTGTTTATGGAAAAGGTTCTTAGTTAGAAAAGCTAAAGAGGTCAGGATAATTGATTGAAGCTATACTAAAAATTCTTTGGGCACGGTCTTCAATCGTGCGATATCGGTTATTTTTGCCTTGACATCGAACCCGGATGGACATTTGACACAGCACGTTTGACAGTCGTCACACGGAATACTGGAGATATTTACGTCATCCAGGGTTTTTCTGGCCTTTGCGGGCTGCTCATAGCCGTAGGCATACATATAGCTGCGCATAGCCGTAGGAATATCAAGGTCATTGGGACATTGAGATAAACATGTGCTGCACTCCGAGCAAAAAAGACCGGTTGAGGATAACTGAGGGCCCTTTTCAAGCCTGAGATCGGCCTTCTCCTGAGCTGTTAATGTGAGGTCATCCATAACAGAGAGATCTTCGTACAAGTGATCCAAATTCTTAAAACTCGGGATAGCCGTGTGTATATTTTCATTTTGAAGAGCCCATTTTAAGGCGGCTTTTTGATTGATTTTTTCCTTTTTTGTCTTTTGATCCCAATAGACTCCAGCTTGGGTTTTCATAGCCACTATACCCATTCCCTTATCCGCTGCATACTGAATGGCTTTGTTCATCTCATCGACATGATTCATTCTGAAATTATAACGGGTTAAAACCACATCAAAGACGTCGCTGTCTGCGGCAAGGCGGATAATCTCAGGTTCATTGGCATGGGTCGTAATCCCCATGAACTTGGCCTTGCCAGATTTCTTAAGCTCCCTTAATACCTTTAAATATGGTTCATATCCAATAATTTCTTTAAACTGAATTCCTCCGAGGTAATAGATATCGATAAAATCAAGCTGAAGACGTTCGAAACTTCCATCAAATGTTTCTTTAAGTTTTTCTGGGCTTATGGCATCAAATACCTGCTTGGCCGAGTTCCGGAACTGCCACATCCCAATGCTCGTTCCGATCACGAACGAATCCCGGGGACGACCTTTAAAAAGCCGTCCGAACATCCTTTCATCATTGCCTTTATTATAATCCGCCGAAGTATCGATATGGACAATTCCTGCATCAAGTGCTTCTTCAGCCAGAGAGGTAGCATCATAGGTACCCATACTGACAACCGGCAGTTTTATCCCGGTCTTTCCCAAGGTGCGGTAGACAATTTTCCGTTCTTTCTCCTGAGGTTCAGAAATCTTCTTTTCCCCCTTAAAAAGTGATGGAACAATAATGGCCCCTGCCAGCCCGGTCATTCCATTTTTTATAAAATCCCTTCGGCCCGTGTCCATTTTTCTGTCGGTCATGAAACCTCCTAATATATACGTATTCGAACAATATTGGAAATTTCTTTACAGGATAAGGGATAGGATTACATCTTCAAGCCTACCGCTTCAACAAAGAAACGAAGGTCTTTCATAAGATAAGCAAACTCGTCTGGGTTAAGTGACTGCTGGCCGTCAGAAAGGGCATCTTTGGGGCAGTTGTGAACTTCGATTAAAAGACCATCAGCACCACAAGCAATGGCGGCTTTAGCCATAGGAGCGACATACTCTCTAACTCCGGTTCCATGGGAAGGATCGACAATAACCGGCAGATGGCAGTGCTGCTTGATAAATGGGATGGCGTTTAAATCCAGCGTGTTGCGTGTGGCCGTCTCAAATGTCCGGATTCCACGTTCACAAAGAATAACATTAGGATTTCCCTCAGACACGATATACTCGGCCGCTAGCAGAAGGTCTTCTACAGTAGCCGCCATTCCTCTCTTAAGAATGACAGGCTTCTGACTTCCCCCCAGGATTTTTAGAAGTCGATAATTCTGCATATTACGGGCACCCACCTGGAAGGCAGAGGCATACAAATCAACTTGTGCGACATCCTCTACTTCAACGACCTCGGTTACTGCAGGCAAGCCTATTTCTTCTGAAACTTTATGGAGTATTTTGAGGCCTTCTAATCCCAGACCTTGAAAACTGTAGGGACTTGCTCGAGGTTTGTAGGCCCCACCACGCAGACAATGAGAGCCAGCTTTTTTTACTGCCTGTGAGGTGGCGTACATCTGCTCGTAACTTTCTACGGCACACGGTCCGGCTATCATCATAAAGTGCCCTCCACCTATCTGGACGCCGTCAATACTGACAACAGTGCTATCAGGATGGGCCTCTCTGCTCACTAGTTTGTAAGGAGTAAGAATAGGTGTAATCCTATCGACAAAGGGGTGGTTTTCTAGATGCAGTTTGCCGAGCACCCGTTCATCACCGATAGCCCCCAACACAGTGCGCTCAGCGCCGGGCATATAAAGAGGTTTTAGCCCAACGGATTCTATTTTTTTGAGAATCTCCTCAGCGTCTTGTTTGGTTGCTTCAGGTTTAAGTACAATAATCATGTCGAACCTTTTTTTCTCATGCTACAAACTTCATTCTACAAACTAATTTTCATTCCCTGTTAAAAAAGCATATTAACATTTTTTACCATATAATCCTTTAAAATAATTAAAGGGACATTATACTTAATTATTTCCAAACAAATTTACCGAATTAAGTATGATGTCCCTTTAATTATTTCCAAATTCTCACAATAGGTTATTTTTCGAAGGACGGATGGTTCTGTTGAACTAGTGCCTAAAAACATATTGACAAAACTAGTTATATAGTTATATCATGAGAAACAATAGGTGATATTTCATGAAAAAGGACAATGAAAAACAGGCGTTTGAATGCAGATGTACCTCTGAGGAATGCATGGATATAAAAAAGACGGCCACGAATAGGTTTGATATCCTCAATGATGAAGCCGAACTTAAGAAACGGGCAGCTTTATTCCGGGCCCTTGGCAATGAGGTGAGATTGAATCTTCTGGGACTATTGGCTGTTCGTGAAATGTGTATATGTGAGATAGTTGAAGCTGTAGAAGGAGCCAACTCCACTATTGCACACCACCTGAGGATTCTTACAGAAGGAGGACTTGTTTATTCCCGCAAGGATGGCAAGTTCACTATTTTTCAGTTGAATTCTGATCTGATTAAAAAACATACTGTATTAGAAGAATCCAGCACTCATTGCTGACAAAGCCTAAGCTGTTTAAAATTTACGGAGGAGATTATGGGAATGATGGACGCTATGATGACTAGCATGATTAAAGCCCTTCCATCTGACGAACGGGAAGAACTCATGCTTGAGATGATGCCTGAAATGATGAAAGGCATTGATATCGAAAGGCTAATGCCCGATATGTTAAAGGAAGTGGGACAGCTAATCACGCTGTTTTCTATCTACATCTTCCTTTCAACGGCAATTAAGGATGAAGAACTGAAAGGGATCCTTAAAGAGGCTCGTAATAAAATGAAGGAAAAAATGCCTGAAATGATGGAAATGATGCAGCCTCTGATTCAGCCTCTGATGGGAGAAAAAATGATGCCGGCGATGATGGAGTTCATGAATCCCATGATGCCAATAATGAAGGATATGATGCCGGCAATGATGGAGAAATCCATGATTCCAAAGCTGAAAGAAAAGCCGGAGATGAAAGAGAATATGTTAAGTATGATGCAGACAATGTTTTCCCACTGTTCGGTAAATATGGTTCCTCTTATTGAGAAGGATGACAGAATTGATTTTATTAAAAAGTTTTTTGGTACTCTGGCCCATTCCGCCGTTCCCGGAATGTCAGCCCAAGAAAAGGACAGTTTTATAAATGAAAGTATTCAAATTATAAAAGAAGGTATACTTTAGCCTAAATATTTGAGGAGGAAAAGAAAATGGGAATGATGGATGTAATGGTCAAAATGCTGGGTAAGAAAAAAAGAGAAAAAATGATGATAAACATGATGCCCCTTATGATGGAAGGTATCGACATGAATGAGCTTATGCCCAAAATGATGGGGAACTTGCTCAAGGACCTTTCGGCTGATAATCTTATTAAATTTTTAAAGGATGCGCTAGGCGAAAAGGAAACAATAAAAAACCTTCTTCAAAAAATCGGTGAAGCAAACTTGATGCAGAAGATGATGTTTAAGACATATCCCAGTAAATTTGGATTTGATGAAACCGTTGATAAACTACATGACAATGCTCTTAACAACGGATGGACAATACCTGATGTCAGGAATCTCCAGCAGGAATATATCGACTCCGGCATAAAAGAAATGACCCGACTGAAAGTTTTATATTTCTGCAATTCCCATGGTGGATACTCCATAATTCAAAATGATGAAAAAAAGGCAATGTCGGTCATGATGCCTATGGGAGTATCGGTGTATGAAAAAAAAGACGGATCAGTCGATATCGCGGCCATGAACCTCGGGATGATGGGTGGAATGTTTTCCAGTGAAACCAAGAAAGTTTTTACCGACGGTGGTGAAAGGCTTGAATCCACTCTAAAGGAAATCATCAAATAAGAGGTAGACTCACAGAATCTACATAAGGAACCATAATCATGAAACTTGGAATGATTATCACTCAGACCGACCCGGAAACTGTCTTTAATGCGCTGCGTTTGGCACTTTTTAGTCTGGAACAAGACGATAAGGTGAGTATTTTCCTATCGGGTAAAGGCGTTGAAATTGACAGTATAAGAGACGAAAAATTCGATGTAAAGGGACAGGCTCAAAAAGTCCTTACAGCGGGAGGCCAGTTCTTCGCCTGCGGAACATGCCTCAATCTGCGCGACTCCGAAGGATCGGAGATTTGCCCCATATCCACTCTTAAAACCCATTACGAGATCGTCAGAGATTCGGATAAAATTGTGACTGTTTGAATTCCACCGCTGTTAGAGACCGCCATTTTTCAGGGAATTGAGATTGAATGGGAGTAGATTGATATTGATTTTTGCTTGACATAGATCCCGGAAATCCATATATTTCTTCTCATGCTCATAAATCTCGATTCATTATTGATTTCGCCCGCACATAGATCCATCTTTTCTTCCATCTGGTGGGCGGTCCCCTCCGCCTTATAATTCTACATCTCTATTTATAAAAAGTAAGAAATTTTTCTTTTTAAAGTCTTTCTGCAGAAACTTAAAAAAAACGGAGAAGACAATGATATTTCCAGATGAAAAACAATTTTTAGCTGATGCAAAAAAATTCACCATCATTCCGGTTTCACGGGAGGAACGTGCCGACTTTGAGACTCCCCTCTCCATTTTTGTGAAAACCCGCGCCAAATTCCTTCTCGAATCCGTCGAACATGGCGAAAACGTGGGAAGGTATTCCATCATCGCCCTTGGAAAAAAATGTGAAATAAAGATCACAGGCCATCGTATCCAAATAACCGAGTATCAAAACAGCGAAAATCCGACACAGGATATTTCTGAAATGGACAATCCGCTGCTGCGGGTAAGGGAATATTTCAAACAATTCTCATCTCCTGATTATCCGTGCCTTCCTCCTTTCTTTGGAGGAGCTATAGGCTACTTGGGATATGAGACCGTTCAATTCTTCGAAGACATTCCCGTAAAAAACGGAGACAGTTCTATTCCAGACGGCCTGTTGATTATCCCCGAAATCCTCCTGGTTTATGACACGATAAAACGGTCGATTTCAATAATCGTGTCGGCCTCGCCCGGAAAAAATCACCGCTCGAGTTATCAAGAGGCGGTGAAAAAAATAGAAGAAATATCTTCAGCCCTATCCCAAAGGCTAGATTATATCGAGCCTAACGCTGCCCAAGGGAAAGAAATCAACGTCCGCTTCAACATGGACAAAGACGTCTTTCTGGAGAAAGTGGAATTATGTAAACAAAACATCATGGATGGTGAAATCATCCAGGCCGTTTTATCCCAAAAAATGCTGGTGGAAACCAACATCTCCCCTTTTGAGCTCTACCGGACACTCAGGATTCTCAATCCTTCGCCCTATCTTTTTTTTCTGGATTTCGAAAATTTTTGTCTCGTGGGCTCATCTCCCGAAGTGATGGTCAGAGTGCAGAATAAGGAGATTCTCCTAAAACCGATCGCAGGAACGCGGCCGCGCGGAAAGAACATAGCAGAGGATCTGACACTCTCTAAAGAACTTATCGAAGACCCGAAAGAACAGGCAGAACACATGATGCTTGTTGACCTGGGCCGGAATGACCTGGGGAGAGTCGCCGCTCCCGGTAGTGTAGAAGTCACAGATTTTATGGCCGTTGAAAAATATTCCCATGTCATGCATATTGTCTCCACCATAAAAGCCGAACTGGACGAGCCCTACGATGTTTTTGATGTCATTAAGGCCACCTTTCCAGCAGGAACCCTGACAGGCGCTCCAAAAGTTCGCGCTATGGAAATCATTGCCGAGCTTGAACCGGATAAACGGGGCCCTTATGGAGGAATGGTATTCAATCTCGGTTTCAACGGAAACATGGATTCATGTATAGTCATCCGGACTCTAATCCTCAAGGACGGACTTGCCATCATCCAGGCAGGGGCCGGCATTGTTGCCGATTCTGTACCTGAAAAAGAATACCAGGAATCCATTAACAAATCTCAAGCATTGATGGAAGCTATCCGGATCACAAAAGAAGGGAGGGACCAATGATTCTTCTCCTCGATAATTTTGATTCCTTCACCTACAACATTTTTCAGTATCTACGAAAAATGAACTATGATGTGACCGTAAAAAGAAATAATGAGATCTCTATCTCAGAAATTGAAAAACTAAATCCTTCGCACATCATTATCTCACCCGGCCCGGGAAGACCGAACACCGCCGGCATCTCAGTCGAGATCATCAAAGAATTCAAAGGGAAAATCCCTGTCTTCGGAGTATGCTTGGGACTCCAGTGTATAGGAACTGCTTTCGGCGGCGAGATCGTCCGGGCGTCAAACATCTACCACGGAAAAACCTCGGAAATTTCACACGATGGTAAAGGTATCTTTACCGGCATTACAAATCCTTTCAAGGCCGTGAGATACCATTCCCTGGTAATACGAAAAATTTCGCTTCCAGATGACCTGGAGGTGTCGGCCGTCAGTGATGACGGGGATATCATGGCAGTCCGGCATAAAAGCTATAACATCGAAGGTGTTCAGTTTCACCCCGAATCCATTGGATCTTCCTTCGGTTACATGATCTTAGAAAACTTCCTAAGCCATGAACCGGAACCATCGATCGTCCAGACTGCCATAAAAAAGGTATTTTCCGGAGAAAACCTTAATGCTGTGGACGCAGAAAAAGTGATGGATGCTATTACATCCGGAGTGGCTACCCCCGCACAGATTGCATGTTTCCTGACCGCATTGAGCCTCAAGGGAGAATCCGTGTCCGAATTGACGGGATTTGCCCGGATCATGCGCCAAAAAGCCTTTTCTATCGAAAAACCGGATGGACGTAAAGTGGTAGACACTTGCGGAACAGGCGGGGACGCAAGCGGAACATTCAACATCTCTACCACAGCCGCTTTTGTTGCAGCCGGAGCCGGAGTCACAGTGGCCAAACACGGAAACAGGTCCGTCACATCAAAATGCGGGAGTGCCGATGTCCTGGAAGCACTGGGAATAAACATTGTCACTCCGCCCGAAGTCGTTAAAAATGCCTTGGATAAAATAGGTATCGCTTTTATGTTTGCTCCAAAGTTTCATCTTTCAATGAAACACGCTGTTCCTGTCCGCAGCGACATCGGAATCCGAACGGTCTTCAATATCCTCGGACCGCTCGTAAATCCAGCCGGAGCAGATTATCAGATCATCGGAGTCTTTGATGCCGGTCTCACAGAAAAGATCGCAAAAGTCCTTGTCAATTTGGGTATGGAAAGAGCCCTGGTTGTACACGGCTCCGACGGATTGGATGAAATTACCTTGACCGGCACCACGAAGGTGTCTGAAGTCCAAAACAACTGGATCAAAAATTATGATTTCGATCCCACAGAATACGGATTTCCCATCTGTTCTTCCGAAGATTTGAAGGGAGGAGATCTAAAGACAAATTGTAAAATAACACTAGATATTCTTAAAGGAAAAAAGGGGCCGAAACGGGATGTTGCAGTACTCAATGCCGCCGCTGCGATCTATGTGGCAAAAAAAGCTGAAAATTTCAAGGAAGCTGTAAAACTTGCCGAAAATTCCATCGATCAGGGATCGGCTATGAAAAAGCTCCAGGATTTGATAAGACTGACAAAGAGCTGACATGGATTCCATCCTAAAAACCATAACTGACCGCATCATTCAAGATGAGTTTGAAAATTTTAAAGCCTTCTCACCCGGCCGTTTTATCCTTGAAAAAAGGGAAAAGCCCATTGATATCCTTTCTCTCTTGGAAAAGGACTTTTTTGTTATTGCCGAAGTAAAAAAAGGCTCCCCTTCGCAAGGCATAATCCGGGAAAAATTAAATCCGGTTGAATTGGCTCATGGATATGAGAGAGGCGGGGCTTCCGCCGTTTCGGTCATCACTGAAAAAAATTTCTTCTTCGGGGAAAAGCATTTTCTTTTCGATGTTAAAAATCACATACGTCTTCCTGTCCTGCGGAAAGACTTTCTTATTCATCCCTTCCAGGTGTATGAATCCTTTAACATGGGAGCGGATTTTGTACTTCTGATCACGGCCTGCCTTACAGATGCTGCACTCAAGGAATTATACGACGCAAGTCTCTTTTTAGGCATGCAGGCCCTTGTCGAGGTTCACAACGAAATTGAGCTGGAACGCGCCCTCAAAATCAATCCGACGATCATTGGTATCAACAACAGGGATCTCAAAACATTCCAGGTGGACACGGGCACATCATTCCGGTTGAAGCCTCTTATTCCTACAAATATCCATATCATCAGCGAATCCGGCATAAAGTCACATCAGGATATCGCAGACTTAAAACGCAGAGGATTTTCGGGAGCGCTTATCGGCGAATCTCTTCTGAGACAGAAGGATGTCACACAGGCTTTAAGGGAACTAGTTCATGGTTAAAGTCAAAATCTGCGGCCTGACAAATTTAGCAGACTACAATGCCGCCATCCGCTTCGGGGCCGACTATACGGGTTTCATTTTTTATCCCCAGTCGCCTCGCTCCCTCAGTTCAGAAAAAGCAGCCAAGATTATTCGTCAGGGATTACGGGGATCTCACCGGAAGATTGGCGTATTTGTCAATGACAGCATCGAAAGGATCCGGAGAGTGTACAAGGTGGTTGGATTGGACATCGTCCAGCTTCATGGTGACGAAAGCCCTGATTTCTGCCGGCAGTTGGAACTTCCCTACTGGAAAGCCATCCGTATTCAGGATGAGCACTCTTTGAATCTAATGCAGCGCCACAACTGCCGGTTTTTTTTGTTGGATACATTCAAGAAGAACAAGTACGGCGGGACAGGAATCATGTTTGACCTGAATATCGGAAAAAAAGCCATTCAATCAGGGAAAAAAATCATCATCGCAGGTGGTGTTTCTGCCGCCAATATCAACCGTGTGATCACGTTGAACCCTTTTGCTGTGGATGTCAACAGCTCTATCGAGGATAAACCGGGCAAGAAGAATCCAAAAAAAATGAAAGAATTTTTTAATAAAATCGAAAAACTGCGGGAAGAACACCATGTCAGATGAAGACTATTCAAAAAAAATGTATTTTGGGCCCTACGGCGGGCAGTATGTTCCCGAGATGCTGATCTCTGCCCTCGATGAACTCGAGCGAGCCTATGGGCGGCTGAGTCAGGAAACAGGATTCCAAGAAGAGCTGGATGGTCTTCTGAAACATTACGCCGGCCGTCCCACACCTCTGTATTTTGCCAAGAACCTCACAGACATAACCGGAGGATGTAAAATCTACCTGAAGTTGGAGGGATTGGCCCATACGGGTGCGCACAAAATAAACAATGTTTTAGGCCAGGCCCTGCTTGCAATAAAAATGGGAAAATCCGGTCTTGTGGCTGAAACAGGCGCCGGACAGCATGGATTGGCCACAGCCACGGCCGCCGCCAAATTTAGTCTAAAGTGCAAAATTTTTATGGGAGAAAAGGATATCAAACGTCAGTACCCCAATGTCTATGCCATGAGGTTATTGGGGGCAGAAGTGATTCCAGTGGAATTCGGAACCAAAACACTCAAGGATGCCGTGAACGCGGCCCTGAAATACTGGATAGAACATCTGGCGGACACACATTATTTATTGGGATCCGCCCTGGGTCCATTTCCCTATCCGCAAATCGTGAGAAATTTTCAATCTGTCATCGGGAAAGAGGTAAAAGAACAAATCAAGAGAGCGGAAGACCGGCTGCCCGACCTTCTCGTAGCATGTGTGGGAGGCGGGTCCAACGCGATCGGATTGTTCTCCCCCTTCCTAGGAGAAGAAAAAATACAGCTTTACGGTGTGGAAGCCGGTGGAATCGGTCCGGAGCCGGGATTTAATGCCCGTAGATTCAGCCGGCATTCCAGGCCTGGAATTGCACAGGGTTATAAATCTTATTTTATCCAGGATGAAGACGGACAAATTTCACCCACTCATTCCGTCAGTGCGGGCCTGGACTATGCGGGAATCGGTCCTGAACTTGCATACCTTCATGATATCAAGCGGATCCGCTTTGACAGCGTCAGTGACAATGAAGCCCTCCGGGCGTTCGAGACACTGACAAAAACGGAAGGGATTATGCCTGCTCTTGAATCGGCACATGCCGTGGCCTATGCACTCAAGCTGGCCTCGAAGCTCCCCAAAGACAATATTATGGTAGTCAACATTTCCGGCCGGGGTGACAAAGATCTTTTTATCACGGCAAGGAAACTCGATTTAAAAAACTGGATCAATTTTCTTAAAAGTGAGACAGCCAATGACTAATCGAATCGACGGAATTTTTTCCGGTAAAAAAGACCTCAAGATCATGACCCATGTCGTTGCAGGATACCCGGATATTGAAACCAGCAAAAGACTGATCCAAACCATGGCGGACAATGGTGTCTCTTTGATCGAAATCCAGATCCCATTTTCTGATCCACTTGCCGACGGCCCTACCATAACTCGGGCAAACCAGTACGCTCTCGATTTGGGAATTAAAGTTGAGGATTGTTTTCAACTGGCAGAAGAGATGAGCGGATGCGTTGATGTCCCACTGCTCTTTATGACCTATGTCAATATTGCCTATCAGATGGGGCTTGAACGGTTTGTAACTAAAAGTGCAGAGGCCGGAATTAGCGGACTGATTTTTCCCGACATCCCATTTGATGAAACACACATGAACTATTTGGAAATCACCCGCAAACAGTCTCTCCATCCCATTTTGGTCGTATCTCCCGACATAAAAACCGAAAGGTTAAAAACTCTTTCGAAAAAAGCGAGCGGGTTTATTTATACCACTCTGAAAGTGGGGATTACAGGCGCACAAAAAAAAATCGATCCTTCGGGACTTGAATTTATCAATACCATCCGAAAATCCAGCAACCTGCCGGTGGCGGCCGGTTTTGGAATTTCCTCAAAAGAACATATCCATCAATTGAGAGGAAAAGCGGACGCGGTTGTCATCGGAAGTCATTTGATCGAGTTATTCCATATGGGCGGCGTTGAAAAAATCGCA
>SDBT01007813.1_pt1 | contig 17562 bp, 11 predicted proteins | sample 2277101 | NCBI WGS metagenome assembly SDBT01 (sample SAMN10404973, study PRJNA504765) | marine sediment metagenome | isolation source: marine sediment core GS10_PC15, 103 cmbsf | place: Arctic Ocean: Southern Knipovich Ridge | collected 2010 | reverse complement strand
CCCGTATAGACGCCGCCCGCCTCTACCAGAACGGCGCGGAATACAAGAAGGCGGCCAAGATATTCAAGGAGCTATCGCAGCACAAGACCTACTCAAAATTGGGCTACACCGTTCCCGGCGATTATCAGACCTACGGCGAGGTCAGCCTGTTCCAGCTCGGCTTCACCTACGAGCTGATGGGCGAATGGAAGAACGCCTTGAAAGCCTACCAGAAATTCACCGAAAACTTCGCCGACCGGGTCGTCCCCCACATTAACGCCAACTACCGGATGGGCTGGGTAGCGCGCTATCTGGAGGAAGACGAGATAGCCAGAAACCGGTTTGCCGGGAGCTACGATATATACGATTCGGCATCAATGCTGATGAAGGAGAAGATGGAGGAGGTGCGCCCCATCGCGCTCAACGGCCGCTTCCAGAGCCTGGAGTACGACTACTACGAGTTCGACGGCCTGGCGCTGGCGTTGCCCCAAAAGAATATGGAGGCCAACCTGAACCGGCGGATGGAGCTGTCGCAAAGCCTGCTCGCCGAGTACACCGATTTCGTGCAGACTACCTACGACGACGAGGTGGAGTGGAAGTTTATCTCGGTGCTGCGGGCCGGCGATGTATACTACGGCTTCGCCCGTGCTCTGGAGGAAGCCGAGCTGCCCAAAGATATTGACCCGGCGCGCTGGGAGAAGCTCGACGAGAACGACCCGAAACGCCGCGACGCCGAGAATAAGTACAACAACTATTTAGACGAACTGGAAGCGCAGGTGATACCCCTCGACGAGAAGGCGGTCGAATACTATCGGTTGGCGATAGGGCTGGTCGAGCAGTATAACCTCGAAGGCCCCTGGGTAGACCGGGCGCGCGCGATGCTGGGGGAGATAGATGAATAGGATTATATTATCGATTTCGATTACGGCGATATTACTGCTAGTTAGCTGCGGCGGGGGCGACCCCTATCTATCGGCGGCGGCCGGCTACAGGGGAGTCAAGGTATCGCTACGCCCGGATGCGGCGGAATATGATGCGGCCGGCCCCTTCCCCTTCACCGTCAGGGTACACAACGTCTCCGGTGAGGATATTACCCTGCGGCACATCCGCGACGACGCGGGTAACTACGCCAACCTGCGTTTCTTTTATATTAAAGACAACGCGGCGCAGTACGGGATAGAGCCGCCCTATATCGCGCTTCCCGGTATCGCCGAGTACTACGACCTGGAGCCGGGCCAGTATCTCGAGACGAAGGTTGACCTGACCTACTGGGGTTTCGAGCCGGAAACCGGCAGCTACGAGGTATTCGCCGAGTACGACGTGGATGTGGAAGTACGCAGCCGGGAACACGAGTGGGTTGGGCGGGCGGTATCTAACCGGATAGATTTGGAATTTGAGTAATCGGTACCGGGATGATTACCTGTTGTACGTATGGATTAGAAATTCTCGCCCTCTTTATGGTAAACTATTTCCCCCCCAACAACGGTCATCTGAACGAAATCGTCCATAGCGCCCAACTCCAGGTCGTGGGTAAGTAAAAACCACCAGGACGTAAGGTCAAAGAGGTCAATATCAAACAATACGAAATCGCCCAATTTACCCACTTCTATCGAGCCGATATCATCATCCATATGAAGCGCCCGCGCGCTACCTATAGTGTAACTCTTAATTATATCGGCCACGTCCAGCTTCTCGTTAGCCCCCCATTCGTCGTTTTGGTGATAATTTAAACGAAGCCCGGCGATTATAATACCATAGATGGGGTTCATCGGACCTGCGCACCAATCGCTCCCGAACGATAGGTTTACCCCCGCGCCGAGGAGACTCCGCCAGGGCATCCTCGTTTGCAGCCTTTTATCGCCGTATACCTCCTCGAGTGTTTTACTGCCATAGAAGTGACAGGGCTGCATAACCGCGTAAAGCCCTAAATCGGCCATCCGCTCGATATCGTCGGCGTGGATTAACTCGCAATGGTCAACACGATGACGGGCATCCCTTTCGCCGTTGACCTTTCGTACGTGCTCATAAGAATTTATAACCCGCCGTACGCCGCCGTCCCCGCAAGCGTGGGTGCAGGCTTGAAATCCCATCTCGTCCACAATCTCCATTACGCGGTTGAACTCGTCCTGCGACCAGAGCGCTTCGCCATAGTCGTCGGGCTTATCGGCGTATGGCTCAAGCAAAAGCGACGTATAATTACCGGGTAAGCCCTCGACATAGAGCTTGACCGATTCGCCGAGGTTTATATACTCGGTCGAGCGCGCTTTACCCATCTTCTTCCAATCGTTTAACTCGTTTCGCAAGCCCTCCTCATCCTCCAGGGCGATATGGCTGATATAATACGAACCCCGCATTCTAATCTTGTCGAGGCCGCCGTTCTCTGCAAAGTCCAACAAGTAAGGTAAAAACCGTCTATATATTTGTACGTCGTTTATCGTAGTGATACCAGATTTAAGGGCTTCGTCAACGGCGTCGGTCATCGTCGCGAACATCATATTATCCAGTTCGGCGGGCAGCTCGCTTTCCTCAAAGAAGTCCAGCGGGTTAAACGCGTGGAACTTATACAGTAACCCGGTCTCATCGCCGTTATCGTCCGTTTGAAGCGGGAATTGCTTCAAGATATCCGGGTAGTCCTTAACTCTATCGAACGCGAGCGAATTAAGCCACCCCGTTTCGGCATCGTACGACATCAGGAAAAGCGGCCGGTCCGAGATAATATCGTCGGCCATTTCCATCGTCGGGAAACGGCCCGGTATATAGTCGTACATCCAGCCGACTCCCATTATAAAGGGGTAATCGGGATGCTTATCAGCGAATTCCCGTATAATAGATTTAACGTCGTTCACACTTTTCGCCGTATACAGGAGCGGCATAAACGCCCTGATAGCCCCAATCCAAAGGTGGTGGCAATGATTGTCAACGAAACCGGAGGTGAGCATTTTCTTGTGGGCGTCGATAACTCTGGTGTTCGGCCCGACAAAGTCGGCGATACCGTCGTTGTCGCCGACGTAGGCGACACGGCTGTCCTTGACCGCAACCGCTTCGGCCCAGGGGGCGTTATCGTCAGAAGTGAAAATTTTCGCGTTCATTACGACTAAGTCGGTTGGGTTGGAACCGTCGCGGCGTATCGAGGACGCGCCGCCGAAGTTCCATATCGATAACAATCCACCGATAGACAAAGCAGGCAAGAAGATAGCCCAAACGTTAATAGGGGCGGCGCTTGTTATTGTGTAGAGATGGGGTAAAGCCGTTACCGCCAAAATATCAATTATCGCTTCCATTGTCGTTTTCCTCCTGGGTTCCGTTGATATGTTTCCTTGTATCTACGACTATCGTATCTACTATTTTGTCATGTTTAGTTTGTCGAGCGGGGTTCGAAAAATACCGCAAAAACCCGAAAAAAAGGCTTAAAACCGAAACCATATAAAGGAATGCCCTGTCGATAGCCTGCCAAAAGGTGATTCTTTCCTTTTTTAACGAAACTACCCTAACACGCATTAGCCGTTTTCCGGGAGTGTAACCGTTCCAAAAATACACGAATAGGCCGAAATAAAGCAACGCAGCCGCGATATCTATTATCAACTGCAACGACCATACCTGTTTAAAATACAATACTAAAATAAAGAGCAATCTGGGACTGTATCCCTGCAATATCCATCCAACAAGTATCATTAGCGCGAAGATGACCACGTAGACGATTACGCAATCTATGGTTAAAGCTAAACCCCGACGCCAGAAAGAAGCCAGGGCAACGCCCTCCAGTTCTTTCTTCCTATCGAAATAGGGGATTTTGTAGTTACCGGGTTTTTTCATCAGATAATTGAGTGCATTATCGCGTAAAAGATACCATAACTTCCGAGCGACATCAATAATTAAGTTCGCTGCCGCAGGGGCGTCGCTCCCATAGCACCCTGTACTAATAACAGACCGTGAAGGATTACTACGCCTCCGAACGGTTATTTCAGTATATCCGTATATACTGGAATATCGCGAAGTAGATATAATGATTGTATTATCCGAATATTGATAGTATATTGTATCCATTCATTGAATTGGGCCTATCATACGATATTGATAGAAGTATATAATACTTCACGGTTATTGGCTTAAGTACGCACCCATTCAACCGATAGCCGTTTCCCTAAACCGTTTAATAATAACGATCCGACAGATAAGTCGGACGGCGTATCTTTAGAGGAGTCTAATGAGCAAACTATCAACGAATCCAAGGATACTTTTATGTACTGCTTATCGACGTTCCCCCGGCGACTTCGTTGATATTATCGGCAAGATTATTTATGGCATCCCCCGGCTCAGTATAAAACGCACCGTAAGCCCCGGATTGCGTTTTATTAAACAGAACGTTCCGGAAGTCGAAATCCTCGAATACCCGTTGTGGAGCGAATACGTAGAAAAACTCAAAGAAGGATGGGACGTAGTCGGCTTCAGCTTTTATCAGAGCGAAATAAGCGAAATTGAGCAGATGGCGGATGAAGCACGGCGGTCGGGAGTACCGGAATTATGGGCCGGGAATTTCGGAGCTCTGGACAAAGGAATTTCCGATATTGTTGACCGGGTCTTTATCGGCCCTCCGGAAGACGAAATAGCCCGGATGTTCGGATATCGCGTACCCGAAGACCAGATTATTCACCCGCCGATAATGTTTCACGCGACGTTAGTCCCCGGGCGAATCCGACATTTTACCGCCGGCGTACTCTATACTCAACGCGGCTGTCCTTTCAATTGTCCCTTTTGCCAGACTCCTCAGTTTGACGACAGTCATTACTACGTAAACTTCGAAAGCATCAAAAGGGTATTGCTCTACTACAAAAATTTAGGAATAAAGCACATATTCGTAACCGATGAGATACTCGGTATAAACCGCGATTCTGCAGAACAATTGACCCGATTGCTCGGTCACCACGGTTTCTACTGGTACGCACAGTCGCGGATTAGTTTATTCTTGCGCAATCTCGACGATTGGTATGAACGGGGGTTGCGTTTACCGTCGGTGGGATTGGAGACGATGAACCAAAAAGCCCTCGATCTTATCGGCAAGAGACAGAATACCGAGGAAATTGTCGAGTACGCGCGGCGGACGGCGGAGAAGGGCGATATGCATCGCACCGCATATTCTATGATCGGCTACGAAAATATGGACTCTGATGAGACTATCCAGGATGCGTATGATCTAAAAAACGCCGGGTTTGATATGCACAGCGTTAACATTATAACACCCTACCCCGGAACGGAGTTGTGGAATGACCTCGAACGGAAATACGGTATTTTCGACAAAAACTATCGTAATTACGACGCCAGGCATTTGGTATGGAACCACCCCCATATATCGCCCCCGGAAATGCTGCAGTTGTTAAAGAAAGTCTCTAAACTGCTCAATAATCCGTTAGCGACGTATGGCCGGACTTTCAGCTACCTGATCAACGAGAATAATAAAGACCGATTTCGTGATGTCTGGCAGACCTTAGTAAAATCCCCGATCGCGTCTATGCGCATAGATGAGCGGGAACAGGTATTTTTCCCCGTAGATAGAGCAGCCGGTATCACGCCAACATTTGAACCGAAACGCACGGAACCGTCGTTGATATAGTAAGAAGCCGGAGTGAAGAACTCCGGCTACATCATATCCAGTAAACAACCTACCTACAACCTACCCAGATACTCCTCTAGCTCCCAGTCGGTTACCTGCACCCGGTAGCGGTCCCACTCCAACCATTTGTTGGCTATCAGGTTGTCGAAGACGTGGTCGCCCAGCGCGGCGCGCAGGTATTTCGAGTTCTCCGCTTTCTGTATCGCCTCGACCAGGCTGCCCGGCAGATGCTTTATCCTGCGTTTCTTGCGCTGGGCGAAGGACATCTCGTAGACATTGGCCTCGACCGGTTTGGGCGCCTTTAGCCCCTGCTCTATCCCCTCCAGCCCGGCGGCCAGGGAGGCGGCGAATGCCAGGTATGGGTTGCAGGCCGCGTCCGGGCTACGCAGCTCAACCCGCGTCGCTTCCTCTTTATCCGGTTTATACATCGGGATACGTATCAGGTCGGAGCGGTTGCGGGTCGCCCAGGTGATATAGACCGGCGCTTCAAAACCGGGCACCAGCCGCTTGAAGCTGTTGACCCACTGATTGGTAACAACGCAGAACTCCGGCGCGTACTTCAAAATCCCCGCCAGGAACGAATGGCACGTCTCGCTCAAGTACCCCTCGGCGTTCGCGTCGAAGAAAGCGTTACGGCCGTTCTTGAATAGCGACATATTGATGTGCATTCCCGAACCGTTCTCGTCAGCGAAAGGCTTGGGCATAAAAGTAGCGTAGACCCCGTTTTTGAAGGCTATCTCCTTGACGGTCAGCTTGTAGGTCATCAGCTTGTCTGCCATACGCAAAGCTTCGTCGAAACGCAGGTCAATCTCGTGCTGGCTGGAGGCCACCTCGTGATGAATATATTCTACCTCGACGTCCATCGCCTCGAGCGCTTCGGCGGTCTGCAGACGCAGGTCAATCGCCTCGTCGCGCGGTATAAGGTCGAAGTACCCGCCCCGATCTAATACCTCGGGTTTGTTTCCCCCGTTGATATCCTTCAGGTAAAAGTACTCGGCTTCCGGGCCCACGTAAAACGTATAGCCCATCTCCTCGGCTCGTTTCAGGTTGCGCTTGAGTACAAAACGCGGGTCGCCCTCGAACGGTTCGCCCCCCGGGCGATAGATATCGGCGAACATCCGGGCGACCTTGCGTTCCTCGGAGTGCCAGGGTAGTACGGAATATGTCGTCGGATCCGGTACGGCTATCATATCGCTCTCGTCTATCCGCGCAAACCCCTTGATGCTGGAACCGTCGAAACCGACGCCCTCCTCGAAGGCGTTCTCTAACCGCTTTATGGGGATGGTAAAACTTTTTAGGAATCCGAGGATGTCGACGAACCAGACCTCAACGTACTTGATATTTTCGTCTTTACACTGCTTCAGAATACTTTCCGCCGTCGCCGCCATTTCGTTCCCCTTTGAACCAACTTCCCGGTTAATAAATCCGCGAATATAGAACAAAGTTTATACTATCATAATTAGCGATATTAATCACGGGAAAAATAGTGATGACGTCTTTCTTAGTCGTGATTAAATCCGCGGTGCAACTTTATCTCTAATCCTACGTATTATTAAATATCACTATTAGTAAAGGGGGTGATGTAATGAAAGCGTATATCATTTCTTTGGCCGTTTTACTGGCGTTGTCGCTGACGGCCTTTCCCGCGTTCGCCGAGGAAACCGAGGACACGGCGTCCAAAGAGGGCGAGAAAACCGTTATCATCAAGATAACGGGCGAGGGCGAGTGTACCGAGATATCGAGTTCCGATGGCGAAGAGGGTATTAAGAAGATAATCATTAAATGCCCGGAAGGCGAATGCCCCGACCTAAGCGAGCTGGGCTTTGACATTGACGTGATCGAGATGACCGGCGAAGAGGGAACGATAAAGAAGAAGATAATTATCGACTACCCCGAGGGCAAATGTCCGGATATCGGCAAGTTCGAGATGGAGTTCGATATTGATATGGACGAAGCCGGGCTATCCGCCGAGAAGATGACGATTTCGATGATCGTAGATGACGACGGCGAAAAGGTTACGATTAAAGCGCGCGGCGACAAGGATAAACTTAAGCCGGAAATCGACCAGATGCTAGAAGATTTGGGCGAAGACGGCGGCAAGGTTACCACCAAAGAGCTGGAAGACGGTTACGATATAACGATAGAGAAGTAGCTGAAGTTTGTATTAATAATATGTAGGCCGGATTAGTAATCCGGCCTACAATTAATTCTCGTTTAGCCGCCGTTAAAACGACGGGCTACACGGAATAAAAAAGGGCGGTAAAGATTGCCGCCCCTAATATTTCTTGCTGCAGCGGAGATTCGAAACCTCCGTTGTCCAATTCTATTCATATCTTATGGCATCGATAGGATTGAGGTTCGATGCTTTACGCGCCGGGTATATACCGAAAGAAATCCCCACCAGCGCCGAAAATCCGAAACCGACCGATACCGACCAGAGCGGAGTCTCGGCATCCATTAAACCCATCGCCGACACTATCTGGCTGACGCCGACTCCAAGCGCTATTCCGATAATACCGCCGATCAGCGACAGCAGCACCGATTCCAAGAGGAACTGGTATAATATATCGCGGTCCCGCGCTCCGATAGCTTTACGGATCCCTATCTCCCGGGTCCTTTCGGTTACCGACACCAGCATTATGTTCATAATGCCGATTCCGCCCACCAGAAGCGATATAGTACCCACGCCCACCATTACCAGCCATAATATCGACGTAATTTCGTTGATGGACGACAGCATGGACTCCTGGGTATTCAACCCGAAATCGTTGTCGTCGGTATATCGTAGCCCCCGCCGCAGCCGCATCAACTCTTCGATATCCTTCAACGCTTCCTCGACGGTTACGCCCTCGCCGGGAAGTATCTCAATTTTAGTGCCGTGGAAAAGCGATCGCCTCCCGGTGGCGTCATCGTAGTACTTCTTGTAGGTTGCGTAAGGTATTAAAACGAGCGTATCCTGGGAATGCCCAAAAGACATCCCCTTCTCCGAAAGAACCCCTACAACCCGGTAACGGTGACCGTCCACTTCGAGCATCTGACCGAGGGGATCCTCTCCGCCGAAGAGGTAGTACGCTACGTAATAACCGATTACGCAGATCATACTGCGCCGCAACCCATCTTCCCGGGTCAGGAAACGGCCGCTTTCCAACGACCAGTTACTGGTATAATACGCCCCCTCGGTCGTACCCTCGAGCGAACAATCCTCCAACTCATTAGCCCCCCTGGTCAGGGTGCCTACCTCGTCATCCATAGTAGGCGCTGTCACGTATACCGAATCCAATTCGGCTATGGCTTCGGCGTCTTCGATCGTCAGGTTAGGGCGCTTACCCATTTCGTCGAAGTCGAGATGGCGCCTCCGCGTACCGATAGTATATTCCGTTTTTTGCAAGTATATGGTTTTTGCGCCCAGCGCGGAGAATTCCTGTTCGACCGAGTTGTTCAAACCCTGAAGGAACGACATAATAGCGATTACCGTAGATACCCCTATCACGATACCCAGAGTGGTAAGCAGCGAACGCATCTTGTTGTAGCGAATATATTTGATCGAAGATTTTAGGAGGGTTACCCAGTTCATTCGATCCTCCCATCGTACAACCTTATCCTGGTCCTGGCGTGACGGGCGACTTCCTCGTCGTGGGTTACAAGAATCAGGGTCGTCCCGCTTTCGTTTAGCTCGCTAAAAAGCGCCATAATTTCGGCGCCGGTTTTTGAGTCCAGGTTACCGGTCGGTTCGTCGGCGAGAACGATGGCCGGGTTATTGGTCAGGGCGCGAGCTACGGCCACCCGCTGCATCTGGCCCCCGGAAAGCTCGTTCGATTTGTGTTCCCCCCTGTCGGCCAAACCGACCACTTCGAGCATTTTTTGCACCGTCTCCTCTCGTTCCTCCACCGGCGCCTTCGCATACAACAGGGGCATTTCTATATTCTCGCGAGCGCTCAGGCGGGGCATCAGGTTGAAGCTCTGAAATACGAAACCTATCTCCCTGCTTCGTATTCGCGCTAACTGGTCCGAGGAATATTCCGATATCTCGTTACCCTGGAAGTAATATCCACCCGACGTCGGTAAGTCCAGGCAACCAATTATGTGCATCAGGGTGGACTTCCCCGAACCGGACGGACCCATAATGGCAAGGTAATCGCCCATACTGATAGTCAGGTTGATATCGGCCAAAGCGCGAACCGCTACGGTCCCGGAGTCATAGGTTTTTTCTACATCTACCAGCCGGATTATTTCCCCCGGCCGCCGGTCATCCGGCCCAGACCCCTTACGAAGTCCTTTCCGCCCTGACTCTCCTCTTCCTTCCCCTGCCATTTTCCTTCCTTGCTTTTATACGGTTTTACTACGTCGCCGTCGTTAAGGGTCCTTAACGTGTTATAAGGCCCGCTGATTATCTCCATGCCTTCGGTTAAACCGTCAAGTATCTCTAACATAGCTCCGTCCGATATGCCTGTCTCTATCGGCACGAGTTTCGCACGGCCTCTTTCGAGAACGAATACGGTATCTTTCATTTCGCCGTCAATTTCTTTTTCGCCGATAGCCTGCAGCGGGCAGACCAATACGTCTTTACGTACCGCAGTTGTTATTACCGAAAAAACGGACATCCCGGGCCGTATCGAAATATTCTTATCCTTTACGTTCAGGACGACTTTAAACTCGGTAACACCGCTCGACAACTCGGTTTCTGCCGCCGGCATATAACCGACAGTGTGAACTTCGGCCGCGAAGTCCGTATTTGGCAGCGCATCCAGGGTTATCTTTGCCGGTTGTCCCTGAGCCACGGCCACGATATCGGTTTCATCAACGTAAATCTCGGCTTGCATATCCGATAGGTCGGCGATAGTGAACATCACGGTGCCCGCGTTGTTCATTGTACCGATGACGACCGTCTCGCCGGCCTCGACTTCGGCCGCGATTACCTGGCCCGAGATGGGCGCATAAATACGTGTTTCGCCCAGGCCGTCCCGGCTCTTCTCAAGCTGCGCCCCCGCGACCTCGTATGAGGTGCGCAATTGTTCATATTTGGCGAGCGATATCAAACCCTCCTCGTACAGTATTTTCCCCCTTTGATACGACGCTTTCGACTCGTTATACTGCGCTTGATATAACCTGCGATCCGATGATAACTCGTCGTCGTCCAGCAGGCATAACAATGCACCCTTTTCTACGTAATCGCCTTCTTCGATGAATATCTTCTCAATCGTAGCCATCGTCTCGGCCGATATATCCACCTGGTTACGGGCGCGCAATTCACCTTCCGCGGATACCGTAGCCTCTACATCGCCAATACCGATCCGGGTCGTCTCGACCTCCGGTACTTCGGGTCCGTTTCCGAAAACCACGAACCTGAATACGAGGAAAACCAAAATTACGGCAACGATAACCGCGATAGTTATTAATACTCGGTTGCGTTTCTTCTTCTTCATCGTCCCTCCATAGAAACGCCCAATAAGTAATTCAATTCGGCGTAGTTCGTCCAATATTCCGACTTCGTTTGCGCCAGGCCGCGTTCCGCTTCATAGAGCTCGGTTTGCACCTCAAGCACTTCCGACAACGAACTCTCGCCCAGTTCGTAACCCCTCGCCGTAAGCCTGTAGGTCTCCTGCGACAGCTCTACGTTCTTTTTAGCCGATTCCCATTCCAGGAAAGAGGTTCTCAGGGCATCGGCCAACTCGGCGTATTTCCGGTTGATTTCTTGTTCTTTTAAGCGTAATTGTAATTCCGCATCCTCCTGTTCTAAGCGGGCGTTATTGATGTCGAACGCCAGGTTCTTCACGTTTGCTAGATCGAAGTTCGCCGACAACCGAAAATCGGTACCCGCGCTGCTACCCGTAGGAGATTGATAATCGCCGCTCGTACTACTCTCGCCGCCCGATATCGTTAAATCGAGGGTCGGTATGAAACCACTCCAGGCCGCTCGTTTTTTACTTTTTAACGATTCGATACGCGACTCGAGTTCCGCGACCTCGGGATTTGCCTCTTTTATATCGGCCTTATCCATATCCTCAATATATAAATTCGGTTCCGGAGGATCGGGCAGATCTTCGGTCCCGAACGCCTCCCATTCGTCCAATCCTATCAGGTCGCAGAGATAACGACGGTTGTTCTCCAGGCTGGTTTGCGATAACATTACCTCGTTCTCCGCGTTTAGCAGATTAACCTCGGCGCGTAGTAGTTCGACCTTGTTGGTATCACCCAGTTCATACCGTCGGTAAACGACGTTCGCGTTCTCCCGCGTTCTTTCGGCTTGAGCCTCCGCGCTGGCGACCAACGCTTCCGATTGCGCCAGATTATAGTACGACTTTTCTACATTCAATATCAGATCGACGACCGTTCGCCGCGAAACCGCATTGTAATAATCTCTGTCTTTCATCGAACTTATCAGGTTAAAAATAAGCCCCGCGTCCACTACCGGCTGGGTCAGCGAGAAACCCTCGTTCCAACCCCCATCGTCCAGGTCCTCGGGGTAGTCGGCGCTTTTACGGCTGTATACCGAGATTTCGGGTAGCAACCGATCCAACCCGCCCGCGAACGCAAGGTCCCCCCGTTCGATTTCGATACCGGCTTGTTCCATATACAAGCTATTCTCCAGAGCAGTCTCCAGAGCGGTTTCCAGAGATATGACGGTAGTGGCCCGGACGGGTATTAAAGGGAATCCTAGAAAGAATACTAATACATATTTCATCTCGCTCCTAAACCGATTGGCTATACCTCAATATAGACATATAATAGCCGAAAAACTTGCGAAAATAAAGATGTATTTTTAGAATTCGAAGCGGGCGGGATAATTTACTTATAGACAGATAGAAAAGGACGGCGGAGGCTGGAAGCCTCCGCTACGCTAATCGTTCTCGTTCGTAGGGACAATGCCTTCAGGCTTGTCCGGTCGGCGGAGCCGACACAGAACCAATATGTAGATTGTTTCCCGTGGAACGAATCCGAACCTCCGGTTCGGCGGACAGGTCTAAAGACACTGTCCCTACAAGACGATTACTTCACCACCATCTTCTTACTGTCGCTAAACTCGTCGGCGTTCATCTCGTATATATAGATACCCGAAGACAACCCGCTTGCCGTCGCCGAATATTCGCCCGGCTGATGCGTTCCCTCGGCCAGCGTGGCTATTTTACGGCCCTTAACGTCGTAAAGCGATAGGTCGACTTCGCAGGCTCTCGGTATGGCGAAGCCTATAGACGCCGAGCCGTCGGTGGCCGGGTTCGGCCGGGACTGGTACAGAGAGTACGATTTAGGTGTAACGTTTACTGTAAATGACCAGTAACCGTCCGGTCCGGACCACGTCTCCTCGTACCCGTCGGAGGCTCGTACTTTCCAGTGATAGGTTGTATCATCGGCTAACGCACCATCAATGAACGTATAATTAGGGTCTGGTAGGCCGATTATCGCCGTATAGGATTCGAAGTCTTCGTCAATTGAGTAACAGAGGTCGTACGTAATATTATGCTGCCCCCCGTCGTCGGATTCATGCCAATCGAGCGTAAGGGTCGAGGAGACGCCGGAACCGTGAGGCGGCGATTCCAATCCGAAATCGCCGGGCGCTTCGTTGTAGAACGCATAATACACACCGGGGGTTTTTTTCCCATAATAACCGGTTTGATATGAAATGTGCGGGTTGCCGGACGAATCAAGACCTAATGACGTGGTTGACGAGGGATAATCCCACACTCCATCGTCAACAGCTTCTATGACCCAGGTCGAACCGTTCCAGTAAGCGTACTTCAAATGTCTATTGCTATAATACGATATGTGGGGGCGGTCCGATGAATCAAGTGCTATTGACGTATACGTACCCTCGGGAACGTCAGGGTCAACGGTTTCTTTAACCCAGGTTGATCCCGTCCAATGAGCGTACTTTAAGTCAGTACTTGAGTTAGCCCAATACGAAATGTGGGCGCGATCCTGAGAATCTAACGCCAGGGAGGTATAAGCACCGCCGGAGGAGTCGACGGTATGTAGGTTCCAGGAGAAACCGTTATAGCGGGCGTACTTTAGGTCATTGTTGTAAATGTCGTAATACGATATACTGGGGTCGTAATGTGAATCGAGTGCCAATGATGTGTACCAACCCACTCCTCCCGAATCTACGGTATGTAACTCCCAATCCTGATCCCCTTCATAATAGGCACATATTAACGAATTAAAATCGTAACAATAATACGAAATCCAGACTTTACCTGATTGTGGCAAGCCAATTGAGGTAAACTCACCTTGATATAAAGTAACGAGACTCTTAAACCAATCTTCGCCGTAGTTGGTCCCGATGGCGTATTTCACTTGATAACCATCCCGATCGGTATACGAAACGTGGGCGGAATTGTAAACATCCAAAACTAATGAAATGTCAGCGCCCCAGGCCCTGCCGTGCTCATAATCAATGAGATGGCTCTCCCAAGTTGAACCTTTCCGGTAGGTGTACATCGCGCAACCGTAACCATCTTGCCAATCCGGGTCATAATACGCAATATGGGGGACGTTACCTGAATCGATAGCTAATGAATTATAATCTCCATCGTTATTATCGTCAACGCATTCGATTTGCCAACCATCGGCAAACGCCGAAACGGCTAAAGCGAGAAACACGAGCGTAATGGTAGTAATGCGGAACATAAACCCCTCCTCGTTTGATAAGGTTTCGTATCTGCCGCGGATGAATCTTTAGATGATTATACGGCGGTTTTGGAGGGATAACAAGGGTTTTCGTGAAGGTAATCACGAAAATATCGGGTAGCGGCGACCTCCGGGTCGCCGAAAACATTCCTTATATACCGTACATTTCAATGTGCGGTGCTTAAACTGCGGAGCATCCAACGCCGAATTCATTCGGCGAACGCGATAGGGATCATGCGCCGACGGCGAGTAAAACTCGCCGCTACGTAAATATTGATATTATACAGCCCCGATTTTGAAATCGGGGCTGCAATGTGTTCGTTATCGCCGAAAAAAGCGGGCGGTATCGGGGCAATAAAAAGGGCGCGAAAGTAATCGCGCCCTTATCATTTTCGTACCGGAGCCTTCCAGGCTCCGGCGGAGGCTGGAAGCCTCCGCTACGCTAATTTTATTATTCCTTAACTTCTACCCTGGTACTCTCGGTGGTGCTGCCGATGTCGGGGCTGTACATACCCTTAATGCTGGCGGGTAACGCCGCGAAGTCGCCCGGAACCTCGGCCTTGAGACGGTAAGAATATACGGTCTCGCCCTGGTCCAGACGCTCGAACATCACCACGCGCTTCTCGGTGCGCAGCTCGACAAAGGCGTCCAGCCACCAATCGTAGCCCGAGGCGTACTCGGTGTAGATACAGCCGGCGGGCCGCGGGTCCTCGACCACTACGTAGTCGAAGTCGTACGGCGAAGTGATAGTTACTTCTACCTCCATCTCCTCGCCGACCTTGAGCGGCCTATCCAGCGGTACCCGCTTCTCCTCCATCTTGCCCTTCTTCTCGAAGCGTTTGATGATGAAGTATTCGCGGTCAATGGTAACGGAACCCTGAACTGCCGGAATATAATCCGCTTCCGTAAAATACTCGACGGCGACGGTGTAGAACACCGGGCCTTCGCCCCGGTCGCGGTTGATAGTCAACAGATTATCTCCGGTATAGAAGTCCTCCAGCCTAAGCTCGGCGATTTCCTCCGGGTCCTCGAAGGCCAGCGGGTCAAGCTCCAGTCCGCCGGACGTCTCATTAAGCAAGTAGCTGATGATTATCGGTTCGGTTACCTCGGGATAATTAATGAGGTAACGCATCAGGGTCTTGGTGGCTTCGGCGCTGTCCTTGGTGGACTTCCACACCGCGCCGCGCCGTTCGTCGACCATCCAGTCCACCATAAACGGAATCTGCGGGCTGTCGTGCTGGGTCAGCATCTTGAGGTCGAGGACTTTGGCGGTGGTCTCTACCGCGTCGTCCCACCAGTACCAGCAGTGCATCGGATCTTTGCCCCAGTGCATCGTCTGGTCCAGGCCGACCTGCGCCCCGTTGTCCAGGTTGCGCAATACCGTACCCACTTTAGCCTCGTCGTTCATATAATGAGCTACCGTGCCCAGCAATACTAAACTGCGGTCGCTGAGCGGGTTGCGGCTCTCGAAGTAGTAATCGAGCGCGTCACGCAGTATATCGTAATCGCTCGGTACTATGCCATAACGAAGGGCAACTTCGGCGATGTAGAGCGAGAGTTCCCAGTCGTAGCGGTTGGGGTCGCCCTCCAGGCTGTCGATGTAGTTGACCAGATAGGCGGAACCGGCGATTATCATATTGTCCAGCTTGCCGTTGGCCGTTTCGCTCAGGAACGGGTTACCTTTCAGGGTATAAAGCCCGTCCAGCGCGTATGCGGTCATATACGGCGACGGTTTGCCGCCCTTCCACCAGGGCCAGCCGCCGTCGGAGGTCTGTTGCTCCTCAAGCCGATCTACGCCCAGGTCTATGGATTCGCTCAACCCGTCGGAAAGTACCGACTCATCGAGACCCAGTTTACCCGCGGCGTCGGCCAGTAGCGCGTTGATGAGGAAGCGGTTCATTGTCTGCTCGACGCAGTCGTAGGGATAATCCTCGTAGTAGTCCAGGCCGTGGCTTAGGGTTTTGGCCAGCGACGGGGACATTATAATCTCGCCCTTAAATGTCGCCGGGTCTATCGCTTCGGCCAGGGTCAGGTCGTGCGATACCGTATCGCGCAGCCTTCCGGCCCAGGCCTGCCGCTGCACTATGCCGTGCGGGAATATGGGGATGTCCTTGTAAGTCGCGTCGGACTCCACGTCGGTTCCGGCGAAGGCCTCGATACGGGCCGTGCCCGGGTCGGTGGCCTTGAACCACAGCTCGACGAAATCCTTGCCGTCGGGGTCAATCATCTTGTTCGTCTCGGTATCGCCCTTGACTAGCTCGAGCTGGTCGCAGCCGGTTATGAAGAGAACGTCCTTCTTCTCCTCGAGGTAGTTATGCGCCAGATTTTTGACCTGTGCGATGTCGCCCACTACCATGTGCCGGGGAGCTTTGAGCCGTACTATCACATTCTTTGTGACGTTAAAGCCGTCGTAGCCCCAACCGATGCGCTGTCCCTTGTCCACGGCGAGCGCCATAACCTTCCAGGTGGTCAGGTTGTCCGGCAGCTCTATCTCGACCGAAGCGGTGCCGTCGGAATCGGTAATCAGGTCCGGCTTCCAGAAAGCGAGGTCGGTGAAGAACTCGCGCAGTTCCGCTTTAGCGTAGGTCTTGCCGCCAATCTCTATCGTCGCCGGTTTATCTTCGGGTCGATTTTCATCCATTATTAAATCCGAACCGTCGAAATCGTCGAACCCGAACGCCCCATCTTTGCTCTTTTCCTTCTTGCCGTTCGCCATAAAGTACTCGGCGTCCGACTCTTCCTCTGAAACCGACATCCGCGACATGCTCTTCATCGCGGGCGATGCCATATCCGCGGCTCCGGAGCCCGAGCTGCCTAGACCGCCAGCGCCATATCCCATACCAGCCATTTCACCGCCCATCATATCGCCAATACTCCAACCGGTTGCCCGGTCGTACCAGGCGGGGTCGAGGGAGTTGAAGCTACCGTAATTTACGTATATGGAGATATCGTCGTCCACCATATAGGGCAGGCTGTACTTATAGAGTAACTCGACCGCCCTGCTATCCTCTGCGGCTTCGTCGTATGCCCCGTAGAAGCTGACGCCTGAGTAATAGAGGAACTTGTAGTTGGTGGTGCTCATCTCGCCCAGTTCATACAGGCTATGGGTGATGTAGGGATACGAATATCGCTGTAGCATACTGGGGAACTGGTTGGGGAGGTACTCGGTCTGGTCGTAGCGCAAGGCCAGCAGAGCTTCGTCCACCGCCGCCAGCGACAGGTTGGCGATTATCGGATTGCCGTAAGGAGTCGCGGTGGTTACCGTAACCTTCGCGTTATCCTCCGCCGTGGTATATTCGTCCTTCTCCACCTCGACGGTAACGTCCATCTTGGTGTTGGTTTTGGTTATATAT
>SDBT01007812.1_pt1 | contig 17563 bp, 16 predicted proteins | sample 2277101 | NCBI WGS metagenome assembly SDBT01 (sample SAMN10404973, study PRJNA504765) | marine sediment metagenome | isolation source: marine sediment core GS10_PC15, 103 cmbsf | place: Arctic Ocean: Southern Knipovich Ridge | collected 2010 | reverse complement strand
AGGTCAGAAGTTCGAAGAGAAATTCAGAAAGAAGAATGGGGATATATTCTGGGTTGAGTTAGTTCCCGGTATCGTGGTAATTAATGATAAGGTTATTAAACATTTTGCTACATGGACGGATATTACCGAGCGCAAGAAGATGGAAGGGGAGCTAAGGCAGGCGGCTGAAGAGTGGCAGGCCACCTTTGATTCAATTACCGATTTGGTTTCTATTCAAGACAAGGATTTTAAGCTGGTCAGGGTAAATAGAGCCTATGCTGATGCTTTCGGGATGAAACCGGAAGAACTCATTGGCAGAGCCTGCTACGAGGTGGTTCACGGGAGAGATAAGCCCATACCAAATTGCCCTCATCTGAAAACATTGAAGACCAAAAAGGCGGCGATAAGCGATTTCTTTGAGCCTCATCTCGGGATTCATCTTGAGGTGGCTACCTCCCCGGTATTTAATGAGAAGGGTGAGTTTATAGCTATAGTCCATCTCGCCAAGGATGTTACCGAGCGCAAGCAGATTGAAGAGGAACTTAAAGAAAGCAATCAATTCAATTCCAGTCTTATCGAGCAGTCACCCCATCCTATCTTGGTTACAGACTGGGATAGCACCATACTAAGGGTAAATAAGGCTCTGGAACAACTGACTGGTTATTCCTCCTCAGAGCTTGTTGGGATAAAAGTGCCTTTCTCGTGGTATGCAGAACAGGATACTAAGAAAAAGAAAGATAGAGACCTAAAAGCAGCCCTAGCCCGGAGAGGTCAGAAGTTTGAAGAAAAGTTCCACAAGAAAAACGGGGGGCCATTCTGGGTTGAGGTAACCCCGACGACAGTAATAGTTGATGGAAAGCTTAAACACTATCTGAACATCTGGACAGACATCACCGAGCGCAAGCGGGTAGAAGAAGAACTCAAACGGAATAACCAATTCAATTATAACCTTTTCAAACAGTCACCCCATCCTGTGCTGGTTACGGAAAAGGATACTACTATTGTCGAAGTAAATCATGCTCTGGAGGATTTGACTGGCTACTCTTCATCGGAACTTATCGGACTAAAGGTGCCGTATCCCTGGTGGCCGGAAGAAATTCCCAAAGACAAAGATAAGAGGGACCATAAAGCGGCTCTGGCCGGAAAAGGTCAGAAGTTCGAAGAGAGGTTCATAGCGAAAAATGGCGAGTACTTCTGGATCGAACTAATCCCCGCTGCAGTAATGATTGATAATAAGCTTATTAACTACTTAGCCATCTGGACGGACATCACCCAGCGCAAGCAGATGGAAGAAGAACTTAAAGAGCGCTATCAGCAAGAAAGAAAATTGCATCGTGAGCTAGAGGCGGAAATAAGGAAAAGGATAGAATTTACCCGAATAATAGTCCACGAGCTGAAGACCCCGCTCACCTCAATCATGCTCTCAAGCGACCTTTTGACGGCTGAGCTTAAGGAGCAGCTTCCGCTTGACCTAGCCCAAAGCATCAACCGAAGCACCGTCAATCTGAATAGCCGGATTGATGAACTTCTTGACATGGCCAGGGGTGAGATGGGCATGCTGAAGTTGAAAATCAGACCATTAGATTTAAGACAGTTGCTTTCGAGCGCGGCCAGTGACATGGCTCCAGCAGTTTCCAGTCACAAGCAATCCCTGACCTTAAAGCTACCTGCCTCACTGCCCCTGGTCATGGCTGATGAAGACCGTCTGCGCCAGATTATACTTAACCTCCTGAGTAATGCCTCCAAGTTTACCCCTGACGGAGGCAAAATCACCTTAAGAGCCAGGGAAAAGGCTGCCAGCCTGATACTGGAGGTCGAGGATACCGGTCCCGGAATAAGCGATAAAAACCAGAAGTGGTTATTTGAGCCATATTACCGGGTGGAACGTGAGCGGGAGCGCATCAGCGGACTGGGACTGGGACTGGCACTGTCAAAGACACTGGTCGAGCTTCACGGGGGACAAATCTGGGTCAAAAGCCAGGTCGGCCAAGGCTCGACCTTCGGTTTCTCCCTTCCCCTGGAAAACTATAAATAGGCACTACCTGTTTATTCTAGAGCCAGTTAGAACCGACAAAAATGCAGGGTGAGTCACTGCGTCAAAAATAATAGCTAGGAAATATCTCGCAAGTGATTCTGATTCTCATCACGGCTGCAGTTGTATTTGGTATGCCACTGGAGAGCGATACCAAAGAGAAAACTTGAGTAACAGTTAATGACCGTGATAAAGTTAGAGTAGCCTAGGAGTAGGCTACTCTAAAGTAAAGGAGAGAAGGATTGTCTGCTCACAATACACCCTTAACAGCTAACAGGGTCATTGATGAACTGAAGAAATGTGGCGTTACCCACATCGTTTGGCTGCCAGATACCGAGTCACGATTCATGTATGAAAGTGTGAACAATCAGGACGCATTGACTCTAGTTCCCGTTTGCCGCGAGGGAGAGGCTATAGCTATCGCGGCCGGTCTCATACTGGGAGGCCAGGAGGCAGTGGTGCTACACCAGAACACCGGCTTCTTTGATGCAGGTGATTCAATCAGGGGTGTAGCCTTAGATTTACAACTGCCCTTGGTTATGCTAATCGGTTACCGCGGCTGGCGGCGTGATACTCCCATAACCGATTCGGCTGCGCTCTTCACTGAGCCAATTCTGGACGCCTGGGGCATCAAACACTACCTGGTGGAGACCGACCAAGACGTGGAAAGAATATCTGCAGCTTACCGGGAAGCACACGAGACTAACAAACCGGTGGCGATCCTGATTGGAAGGGAGTATGCGTAGCCATGATGGACAGTTTTGAAGCCCTCAAAGTTATTTCAAGGCACAGGGGCAGTGCCATTATCGTCGCCACCACCACCGCCAACCGGGAATGGCAGGACATATCTGACAATCCTGCTCTGGACATGATGTTCAATGGACCAATGGGAAAAGCCTCTTCAATGGGTTTGGGGCTAGCTCTGGCTCTGCCTCAGATGAAAGTCATGGTGCTGGATGGTGACGGAAGCCTGCTGATGAACTTGGGCAGCCTGGTGACCATTGCCAATATGGCACCTCCTAACCTCATCCACTTTGTGTTCGAGAATAGTGTTTATCGCACAACCGGAGGCCAGCCCATTCCCGGGGCTGGTAGAATTAGCTTTATAACATTTGCTAGGGGTGCAGGATACAATAATGTCCACGAATTTGAGGATCTGGAGACTCTAGAAGGCCAAATTGAAACCGTGATAAATGAAGCAGGGCCCACATTCGTATGTCTGAAAGTCCCACCAGCCACTAAAAGACCACCCTTCCCGATAGTAAAAGCCTCATCAATAATTTCCCGTTTCAAAGCGTCCTTGCAGCCTCATTTTAACAGGACAATCTAACTGATTGCTATCTGTAATGGCTCAATTAAAGAAAGCTGAAGTATCAAAGGATGTCTGCTGTATATGAACTCACAGGCGCGTGGAATGTAGTCACGACTTTTTTAAAAAACTGTAATCCACGAAATATTAGTGGTATCCCTGTGATTCTGCTATAATATTAACAGTAGCAGTTGAGCTTGCCTCAATAGCCGTTCCCGCTTTGTATTTGCGTATTCACACGACACTTCGATTGAGGAGTGTTTTTGCGTTTAAAATAAAATAGAGGTGATACAGCCAACAATTATGAACAGCAAAAAGATTAAAATTGGGGGGCTTGATATTCACTACTTTACCTGCGGACAGGGTGAACCGCTGGTCATACTACATGGTGGCGGTAACGGTAGCAAATCATGGCTGCAAAATGCGAGAGAGCTCTCCAGACATTATACTGTTTATATCCCTGACCTCCCTGGATTTGGGCTTAGTCAATCAATTGGCGATGATTTTCATTTGTCAGAGTTCGTGATGTTTTTGGATAACTTCTCGCGCAGTCTCGGTATCAAATACTTCCATTTGTTAGGCCATTCGATTGGCGGCTGTATTGCCCTTCATTACGCGTTTCAGTTTCCCCATAAGATAAAGAAACTGGTACTTGTAAGCAGTATATGTCTCGGAAAAGAGATTGCACCATGGGTGAGATTCCTGTCCTCTTCGACTCTTTCGAAATTTATTGGACTAACTGCTATCTCAATCATCAAGGCTATTAGATGGTGGGGAAATCTATTCTATGCCCCGTTCAAATATGTGAACCCGCTTCCCAGGATAAAACTGGCTATCGGGAAAAGAATGATAACATTCAAGGGGCAGACCACAGTATTGCTGCACCAGCTTTCCGAACTGCTCGTCCCAACACTGATAGTCTGGGGTGCTAAGGATAGAATTGTACCAGCTAAACAAGCTTATGCAGCCGCACGCCAAATTCCAGATTGCCAGCTACATATTGTTAAGGATTGTGGCCATACCGTCCATAAGCACAACGTCCAAGATTTTTCCCGACTACTTGTAAATTTCCTTGGATAAATTAGATAAATTTGAAGTCCTTTGGCAATCAACCATTAATCCTCAATTTAGTCAGTGGAACTGGGGTATCAACAGGTAGAACCACCAAAGTCTTTAATCTGACATTCAGCCTGAGTTTTTAGCAGTATGGTCTACTTCCGTGACGCCGAGTTATCGGGTTTGGGCTGTATAACTTCACCTTTCCCCGATAGCCGTCCTCTCCCGGTTAGTTTGCTGCTCAGCTTTACCACAAGACCGATGATTTTACCAGACGCATCCCTGTTCAGTTCTGCTAAGCCTGCTTCCTCCAAGCTGCGCAACACCAGCTTAGTAAGTCGGCGAAGCTCAGCAGCCTCTTGCCTTAGTACTTCTCCGCTTCCAAACGCGATGCCAAGTGAAACAAGCGCAATAGATATCCCGATTAAGCTTAAAAATAAAGATAGACCCCAATCCTTATTGAACTTAAATAGGAAAATGTCAGCAATCAGCAATAGGCTAGCGAAGATATATAAATAGTATTTAGCGTACCTATACATAATCTAGAAAGGTGCATGTGGAGCTGGAGGGATTCGAACCCTCTACCTTTTGACTGCCAGTCAAACGCTCTCCCAATTGAGCTACAGCCCCACGCATTCACAATTTAGCACAAAATAAGATGAGTGGCAACTCCCCCGACCGTCAGACAAATTTTAAAGTAAGACTTGAATTTAATACAAGAGGGTTGCCGGGTTTGTCTTTACCATTTTCTCAACATCCTTATCTGATATACCACGAGTAAGCATCCCAGTTATAAACAACCTCATTGCCTCAACCGGGGAGGGATAATCGAAGGGTCCGCTATCGGTAGCTGCAATCAGGCGATCAACACCAACAATTTTGAGTGCCTCCAGAAATACCTCCCAAGACCACTGTCTCGAGTCAAAATCCACACAGTAGAAGCCGATGCAGGCTCCTTTATCGGCCGCTATTTTCATCTGCTCAACCGTCATTCTGGCAGTCACCTGGGTCGGATGCATCAGCTCTATCCTCTTAATTCCCATCTTTTTGGCTTCATCAATCAAGATAAATCGCTCTTTAGTACTTTGATGGCAGAGGGATAAGACCATATCACCTTCAGCAATCAGGGCAAAAATCTCTCTTAGAGGAGGCACAACCTGGTCATTTTCATCGAGTACTTCAATGCCACCGGGGGTTCCGAAAATCTTACGGTGGAAAGAGGCATCCTTATTCGGCAGCCAGACAAATTTGCCCCCTACCCTAAAGCTGGTTAATACCGCTTCTGGATTTAGACCACCAACACAGTAATTCAAGACGACACCACCAAAGACATCAAGTTTCCTCTTACCGTGTTCTTCCGCCCACTGGTTAACCACTTTCTGAACGATATAAGCCGAGCGGGCACTTGGCATCGAACCACACTTATAGACAACAGCTTTCATCCCGGCCTGACAGGCCTGTATTGCCATCTCCAGTTCATCATAGCTTCGCGCACTGTTGGCGCAGGGTCCACTGTGGATATGAATATCTATCGCTCCACCCAGCAACCCCCAAACCCTGCCCATATCAAATTGCGATTCTGTCAGCCGAGAGACCCCAGATTCGGCAGTTCCATACGAAGCTATCAAACCGGCATTCCCCCGGGCGGAACGTAAATTTTCTTCCTCCAGAGCCGCTTCATAGATTTCCTCTTTCACAACTACCCTCCTTTTATGCAGTTATCAAGACAACTATCTAGGATGCACCTCGCTGGGCTTTATTTAAGACAATCCAGTATCGGACACTTTAAGTAAGAGAGTTATCTTTGTCAAGCTCTAGAAAGACAAAACCATTGCCCTTTAGCAACCAATAGATTAAAATAATGGGCAAAATCAACAGGAGATAGGCTATGAAACCAAGGAAGTTGTCTCAAGTAACTACCATCATTCTAGTGTTAGGTTTGTTTTTCTCAGTCTCATGCGCCGGTGAGGCACCATCTACACCAAGTAAGACCTATTCCAGCCCACCGCCAATGACTATCGACTCAAGCAAAAACTACACCGCCATCATTGAGACGGAGAAGGGGGATTTGGTGCTTGAGCTATTCGCCGGCGATGTGCCCATAACGGTTAACAACTTTATCTTTCTTGCCCGCGAAGGATTCTATGATGGCAGCACCTTTCACCGGGTAATACCCGGCTTTATGGCACAGGGCGGAGACCCGACCGGGACAGGCCGGGGCAATGCCGGCTATTTCTTTGACGATGAATTTACCGAGTACACCCATACCGCCGGGGCACTGTCAATGGCCAATGCCGGTCCAAATACCAACAGTTGCCAGTTCTTCATTACCTATAAAGCTCAACCCGCGCTTGACGGCAAACACACCGTTTTTGGCCAACTGGTAGAGGGAATGGATGTCTTAAAAAAGCTCACCCCACGCGACCCGGCACAAAATCCAGATTTTAAGGGTGATATCATTGAGCGGATAGTTATTATCGAAGAGTAGCCAATTTAAACCGGCATACCCAACATCCTGAGGATTCCCCGCAGACCAAAGAAGCCAACATAGGCAATGGTGAAGCCCTTAATTGTCTTCCCCACGAGGCAGATAAGAAAGTATCGTCTGATACCGAAACGCAGTGCCCCGGCCGCCAGAGCCGCCGGATAGAAAAAGGGATTTACTATCGCCGCAAGGAGAAAGAGGGTTAGTGAACCCCGACGCTCCATCAACCTCATCAGCCGCAAATAGGCCCGTTTGAGCTTGCCGCCTTCTACCTTAGCTAAAGATGCACCGCCCCCGTAACCGGTCATGTAAATAATCAGCGCCCCTATCGTCTCGCCTAAACCAGACGACAGGCCAACAAATATCGGATTTAACACCCCACCGAAGGCCAACTGCACCGCCAGCATCGGAACCGGAACAATAATCGTGGAGCCACCCAGAACACTGATGACGAAATTACCCAGATAGCCGTAACCTTCAAGTTCCCTGACCACATCCCAGAACAAAACCACCACCGCCGCCATAACAATGGTGAGTGCTACCCCTATAGCACCGATGACATAGGCTCTCTTTCCGGGCTCTTTTATTTCTTCCATCCAAGTAATAAAATTACCACATGAGGGAGAATTTGGTCAAGTGGTTAGATCAAGAAAATGTGGGGTTTTAACTAATCAGTCTTTCTTTGCCCTGGCTTGAGCTTTAGCGTTAAAGGTTAAACCATCTTCTCCAAGGTCAACTGAAACCTTATCCCCAGGGCCAAAATCACCTCTTAGGAGCATGGTTGACAGGGGATTTTCCACATACCGCTCAATCGCTCGCCTCAGTGGTCTGGCTCCATAAATCGGGTCAAAGCCTTCCTTTGCAAGCCAGGACTTTGCCTTATCACTAAGCTCAATCTCCACCTTGCGCTCGGCGAGGCGTTTCTTTAGGCCCTTGACCATTAACTCAACAATACTTCTCAATTGCTCCTCGGTTAACTCCTGGAAAACCAGAATCTCGTCAATCCGGTTGATGAATTCAGGACGGAAGGTCCTCTTAACCTCAGCCATCATCTTCCCCTTCATCTCCTCATAGCGCTGCTTTTGGTTTTTTGCCTCCTCCCGCTTGGTGGCAAAGCCAAGACCCCCGTCACGCCTGAGGAGCTCAACACCAACATTACTGGTCATAATGATCACGGTGTTCTTAAAATCCACCGTCCGTCCCTGACCGTCGGTAAGTCGGCCGTCATCAAGCACCTGTAAGAGACTGTTAAATACATCAGGATGCGCCTTCTCAATCTCATCAAGGAGTATCACCCGATAGGGACGCCTTCTTACCGCCTCGGTAAGCTGACCGCCTTCTTCGTAGCCAATATAACCCGGTGGGGCACCAATCAGCCGTGAGACGGTGTGCTTTTCCTGATACTCCGACATATCAAGGCGAACCATGGCATTCTCATCATCAAAGATAAACTGCGCCAGAGCCCGAGCCAGTTCCGTCTTGCCGACACCGGTTGGGCCAAGGAAGATAAAACTGCCAATTGGTCGCCCTGGATCCTTAAGGCCGGAGCGGCTCCTCCTGATTGCCTCGGACACAGCCCGAACCGCCTCATCCTGATTTACCAGCCGCTCGTGGATTCGCTCCTCCATGTGAAGCAGTTTCTCAGCTTCACCCTCAAGCATTTGAGATACCGGGATACCAGTCCACTTAGATACCAGCTGGGCGATTGTCTCCTCATCAACACTGCTATCAATTTTCTCCCGCTTAAGCCAGTTATTTCGTGCCTGATTGTATTCTTCCTCAAGTCTCAATTTCTCGCTCTTGAGTTTGGCCGCCTGTTCATAGTCCTGGCGTTGTGAGGCCGCCTCCTCTTCATTGGTTAGCTGCTTAAGCTGTTGCTCCAGGGATTTAACCTCGGGTGGCGCACTCTCAGTGTCAATCCGAAGCTTCGAGGCTGCCTCGTCAATTAAGTCAATTGCCTTATCCGGCAGGTATCTATCCTGAATATAACGCTGGCTTAAGCGAGCCGCCGCCTCAAGGGCATCGTCACTGATTTTAATCCTGTGGTGTGCCTCGTATCTTGGACGAAGCCCGTGTAGCATCTCAATCGTGGCCTCAATGCTAGGCTCACCGATGAAAATTGGCTGAAGCCTCCGCTCCAGTGCCTTATCCTTCTCAATATATTTACGATACTCATCAATCGTGGTTGCCCCGACACATTGGAGTTCGCCATGAGCTAAGGCCGGTTTTAACATATTGCTGGCATCAATCGCCCCCTCAGCCGCCCCGGCTCCAACCAGGGTATGAATCTCGTCAATAAACAGGACTACCTCGCCTCGAGCCTGCCTGACCTCGTCCATCACCGCTTTAAGCCGCTCTTCAAACTCGCCACGGAATTTACTGCCCGCCACCAAAGCCCCCATATCCAGAGCAATAATACGGCGACCTTTAAGTGAATCGGGGACATCATCGGCAGCAATCTTCTGCGCCAGCCCCTCAGCAATGGCCGTCTTGCCAACCCCGGCATCACCAACAATCACCGGGTTATTCTTGGTACGGCGGGTAAGGATTTGCATCACCCTTTTTATCTCGTCTTCCCGACCGATAACCGGATCAAGCTTGCCTTGACGGGCAAGCTCAGTTAAATCTCGACCATACTTTGCCAGGGAGCGATACTTACTCTCCGCTCTTGAGTCGGTCACCCGGTGCCCACCACGAACCGATTCAAGGGCACGATAAACCCTCTCCTGGTCAATATTGAAACGCTTGAGAATACTAGCCACCCCACCTTTCTGTTCCCGAGTTACGGCAATTAAGAGGTGCTCAGTACCAATAAATTCATCTTTAAGCCGGTCTGCCTCGGCTTTGGCCGTCTCAAGCAGTTCGGCAATTCGCGGGGTGGCATAGATTTGTCCCGTTTGATAGGTAATCTTGGACACCTTACCTAGAGCAGCCCTAACCTCCTGTTTAACTACCTCAACATCAACACCCAGCTCCTTTAATATCTCACTAACCAAGCCCTGCTGCTGCTCCAAGAGGGCTAAAAGGACATGCTCCACATCCCATTGGTTGTGCTGATACTGGCGAACCAGTTCCTGGGATAAAGTCAGTGCTTCCTGTGCCTGTTCAGTAAATTTCTCCTGTCTCACTATTCATCCACCTCCCTTAACCTTTTTAGCTGCGATTTCATCTCCTCAAGCTGCTGTTGCAACTCAGCCATATGCTGGGTTAACCGCGTAATGACCTCAACTCCAGCCAGGTTAACCCCCATGTCCTCCATCAGGGACATTATCCGGCGAAGCATGGCAATATCTCTATTTGAATATAAACGGATATTACCCTGGGAGCGTGCCGGCTCAATGATACCGACTCTTTCATAGTAGCGTAAGGTGTACGTTTGCGTACCAAGTATCTTGGCAGCGATACTGATTACATATCGTGGCTCAGTTTCATCTCGATTGTTCATAAAATCACCTCCTGCTCAGCCATTCGGTCGGAGCTTCCTAAGCTCTTCAAATAATTCTTTTTCTCGCCTTGAGAGATCAGTCGGTAATACCACCTTCACCTGAGCATAGAGGTCACCGTAAGCAGAATTACCCAGATGAGGCATGCCCTGCCCGGAAAGTCTGAAGGTGCGCTCGTTTGCAGTTTCCGCTGGAATCTTTAAGGCTACCTTCCCCTTGAGGGTAGGTGCCTCAACCTCACCCCCCAATACTGCCACCGTCAAGGGAATTTCTACCTCAGCATAGAGATTATCACCCTGCCGCTTAAACAACCGATGTGGTTTAACTGACACCAGCAGGTAAAGGTCGCCACTTTGACCTCCCCTTAAACCTGGTTCTCCTTTACCGGCAACACGGACCCGAGAGCTATCTTTAACTCCGGGTGGAATCTTAACCTCAAAACGCTTCCTCCGCGAGATTATCCCCGAACCCTGACAGGCTGAACAGAAGAGACCTTGAATTCGACCGGTACCCTTACAGGCAGAACAAGGCTCTGGAGTGGCCAGAACGATAATTCGACTGGTACCATGGTAGGCTTCCTCCAGGGTTACCTCAACCGGGTATTCCAGATTCCTACCCCGCTTTGCCCTAACCCGACTGTAAACCCTGCCTGCCCCAAAAAGCTCATCAAAGAGGTCATTAAAATAGGTGCCGCCAGAATCAAATTCACTGGCACCGCCAAAGTCCCGGTAAGGTGTCTCGTTCCGGCTAGCACGTGCAAACTGCTCGGCATACTGCCACTGGTCACCATAGAGGTCATACTTTTGACGCTTCTCTTTATCGGATAAAACCTCGTAAGCCTCGTTTATCTCTTTAAACCTAGTTTCGGTTGACTTGTCACCGGGATTAATATCCGGGTGGTACTTACGCGCCAGCCGCCGGTAAGCCTGCTTTATCTCACGCTCACTGGCATCCCGGTTAATCCCTAATATACCGTAATAATCCTTGCCTGCCATCTCCAGCTACCAATAGATAATTATTTTCCCTAAACTCACAAATATTATAAATCAACTTATAATAATTTGTCAACAGTTATTAAAGATTTTTAATAACTATATTTTAAAAGACTTAATAAACTTTGTTAACTATGCTATATTAATCTAGGGATGAGAGAGCGGCAGTACTGATGAAAGGAGGTATACTATGACCAGCTTAATTCGTTATCAGCCTTTCCGAGAGCTAGTAAGCTTGAGAGAGGCAATGGACAAACTGTTCGAGGATAGTTTTATCACCCCTTCCAGACTCTTTTAAGATCTCAGGGAAGAGGCAGTGCCGGCGATTGACATGCATCAAACCAAGGATGATGAGGAGGTCAAGGAAGAGGACTACATCTGCCGAGAACACCGCTATGGTTCCCTCATCCGCTCCGTGACTCTCCCCAGGGGGCTAAATATTGACAAAGCAGAATCAACCTTTAATAACGGCGTCTTCAGCGTGACCATCCCCAAATCCGAAGAAATCAAGGTGAAAGCCAAAAAAACTGTTGAGATAAAAAAGTAATGCTATTCAAATAAGCCGCTCTCTCAACTAACCCTCTTCCTCACCGGAAACTCGAGCAAAAATATCCAGGAATTGTTTCAAGATTGAGGCTGTAGCCCCCCAAATTATCTTCCCCTGATAGTGATAATAATACGAGGCAACTTTCCTATTATTAATTGTCTCAGTTACCTTTTGAAGACACCTTTCATCTAAAAGTGCCGAAATTGGAGCCTCAATCACCTCCTTAACTTCCTCTTCGTCCAACTTGAAACGGTAAGGCCAGGGGATAACGCCCACAAAGGGGGAAATAACATAGTTTGAAGTTACCGTAGTGACATCATCCAGCCCCCCAAGTAGCTCAACCTGGCTTGCCCCCAAACCTATCTCCTCGGCACATTCCCGCAAGGCAGTAGCAAATAGGGTCTCATCCCCTTCCTCATGAGCGCCACCGGGGAAGGATATCTGACCCTTGTGAACTTTCACCTTCTCGGTGCGCCTGGTAAAGAGGACGCAGTACTGCCCTTCCCTTAGATAGATGGGCACCAGGACCGCGGCCGGTATCAAAGCGGCATCAGCAATATAGTGCTTCTCTCTTCGGGAGAGGGCTTGTTTCAGTTTTTCCGTAATATCCATAAGTTCTATGGTTGTTATAATAACATCGCTCTCGCGACCAAGACAAATTGACTCACAAATACTTGACAACTAAAGGTTTGACCCTTATAATAAATAAAAACCCACTTCTTTTATTCTCTTCTTTGATGTGTCAAACACGGGTAACCCCCTTTGAGTTGAACCCTTTTAATTCGGTTTCCTAGATGACAAAGTATATATTTGTAACGGGCGGCGTAGTTAGTTCAGTTGGCAAAGGTATCGCTGCCGCCTCAATAGGTACCATCTTGAAAAGCCGCCAAATCAGTGTCGCCGCCCAGAAACTGGACCCATACCTTAATGTTGACCCCGGGACAATGTCACCGTTTCAGCATGGTGAGGTATTCGTCACCCAGGATGGGGCTGAGACTGACCTTGACCTCGGCAATTATGAACGTTTCATCTCAACCAACCTCACTAGCGAGTCAAATGTTACCTCGGGACAAATCTACAGTGCCGTGATTGCCAAGGAGAGACGAGGTGATTTCCTTGGAGGCACCATTCAGGTTGTACCCCATGTTACCAATGAGATAAAACAACGTTTTAAGGAGTTAGCCGAAAAATCAAAGGCTGATGTTATCATCGCTGAGGTTGGGGGTACCGTCGGCGACATTGAAGGGCAGCCGTTTCTTGAAGCTATAAGACAAATGCACAGCGATGTCGGATGGGAGAATGTGCTCAATATCCATGTCACCTTCCTCCCTTACCTCAAGTCAACTCAAGAGATAAAGACCAAGCCAACCCAACATAGTGTCAATGAACTGAGGCGAATCGGTATCAAGCCTGATGTTATCATCTGCCGCAGCGACTACCCCATCTCCGATGGAATAACAAGCAAGATTTCCCTTTTCTGTGATGTCGACCGGGAAGCGGTAATCCCGCTGGTCACTGTCGATACCATCTACGAGGTGCCGCTGGTCCTGGAAGAAGCCGGACTGGGACAACTGATTGTAACTAAACTTGGCCTCAAGGGACAGAAGCCAGACTTAAGCCAGTGGCAGGAACTGGTGAAACGCCTTAAGACACCTCATGAGCCGGTTAATATCGCCCTGGTTGGCAAATACGTTGAGCTAAAAGATGCTTATTTCTCAGTCAGGGAGGCACTGCATCACGCTTCCTTATACCATAACCGGGAACTCAACCTGTTCTGGGTTGACTCAGAAGACCTGGAAAAAAACGATGGCCAGGCCTACCACTTACTGGACACCGCCCAGGGTATTGTCGTCCCTGGTGGTTTTGGTAACCGGGGCATCGAGGGGATGATCAAAGCGGCTCACTATGCCCGAGAAAATAAAATCCCCTATCTGGGGCTGTGCCTTGGCTTACATGTTATGGTAATTGAGTTTGCCCGTCACATTCTAAAAAAAGACCGGTCCAACTCTACCGAATTTGATGCCGAAACCCCCTACCCGGTAATCGACCTCCTTCCCGAGCAGAAAGCAGTCGAAAATAAGGGGGGTAGCATGCGTCTGGGTAACTATCCCTGCCAGCTAGTTAAAGGTACCCGAGCCGCTAAAGCCTATGGAGAAAACCTGATTTACGAACGTCATCGCCACCGCTATGAATTCAATAATAAGTTCCGCACCCAGCTTGAGGAAGCCGGGCTGGTTTGTAGTGGCTTATCTCCCGACCAGAAGCTCGTTGAACTCTGCGAACTGGCTAACCATCCCTGGATGGTGAGCTGTCAATTCCATCCCGAGTTTACTTCTCGCCCTAACCGGCCCAACCCTCTGTTTCGCGATTTCATCGGTGTTGCCAAAGGCATGTTACGTGAAGGAGACCAACCCCCGCTACCACTCGCATCTTAAAGTTAGGGAGGCCGTAAAATGCGCATCTTTTTGGACACAGCTAATATCGATCAAATCAGGCAAGGCGCCAGACTAGGTATCTTGAGTGGAGTGACGACTAACCCAAGCTTAGTTTCCAAAGAAGGTAAGGTTGATTACCAAGCCCTAGTCAAAGAAATCTGCTCCATTATCCCGGAGGGAGCCGTTTCCGCTGAGGTGCTGGAGGAAGAAGCCGGGCCAATGATTGAACAGGCAAGGCAGATTGCCAACTGGGCGCCCAATGTGGTCATTAAAATTCCAGCCACAACCGCCGGCATTGAGGCGACTTCGGCCTTGGCTAAAGACAAAATCAAGGTCAACTTTACCCTCTGTTTTTCATTAAATCAGGCACTTCTGGGGGCTTTGGCCGGTGCTACCTACATCAGCCCCTTTGTCGGACGACTGGATGATATCGGTCATGATGGAATGCAGCTGGTTAAAGAGATAGTCGAAGTCTTTAAGCACTACCAGTTCCCGACCCAGGTTATTGCTTCCAGCATTCGCCACCCATTGCACTGTGTAATTGCTGCCAAAGCAGGGGCCCATGTCGCCACTGTCCCCTATAATATATTGATGCAGATGATACACCACCCGCTGACTGATATTGGCGTCAGGCGCTTCCTTGATGACTGGAAACGTATCTCACCATAATCCAACCAAGAGGCCATAACGAAGGGCTGCGGCGGCGAAGTAATCTATTATCAGGCTGCTAAAAAGGGGGAAACTTGCCAATAAAAATTACTGAGAACGAGGTTACAACATGACTACCAACATGAACATAGACCAACTGGGAAATAAAAGCCGTAATGAGCTTATCGGGCTGGCTAAAGAAGCAGGCATCTCAAACCATGCCAGCTTAAAAAAACAGGAAATTATCATGCGTCTGCTTCAGAATTATACTGAACAGCAGGGCAATGTCTTCCGTAGCGGCACCCTGGAAATTATGAGTGATGGCTACGGATTCCTGCGCAGCAATAATCTCCTGCCCGGCCCGAGCGACGTCTATGTCTCCCAATCCCAAATTCGCCGCTTTGGGCTTCGCACCGGCGATGTAATTGTCGGTCAGGGCAGACCACCAAAGAATGGGGAAAAATACTACAGCCTGCTCCGGGTAGAAGCAATTAACGATATTAACCCTGAGCTGGCCAAGAACCGACCCCATTTTGGTGCCCTCACCCCAACCTTCCCCAACAAACTAATTAACCTTGAGTACTCACCCAGCGACCTCTCCACCCGACTGCTAAACCTCGTCGCCCCCATTGGCCGGGGGCAACGTGGTTTAATCGTGTCACCACCCAAAGCCGGTAAGACGATGTTGCTTAAAGCAATCGCCCAGGCTACCACCACCAACTACAATGACATTTACCTTATTATCTGCCTTATTGGTGAGCGTCCAGAAGAGGTCACTGATATGAAACAATCGGCCAAGGGTGATGTCATTGCCTCCACCTTTGACGAGCCAGTAGAAAACCATACCCGTGTCGCTGAACTGGCACTGGAAAAAGCCAAAAGACTCGTCGAAAGCGGTAAGGATGTCTTGATACTCCTCGACGGCATCACTCGCCTCACCCGCTCCTATAACCTGGTCATGCCATCCAGTGGGCGTACTCTTTCCGGAGGCATTGACCCGGCCGCCCTTCATCCTGCCAAACGCTTCTTTGGTACCGCTCGTAATACCTCCGAGAGCGGCAGCCTGACCATCATTGCCACCTGTCTCGTTGATACCGGCAGCCGTATGGATGAACTCATTTATGAGGAGTTTAAAGGCACCGGCAATATGGAAGTTCACCTTGACCGCAGGCTGGCAGAACGCCGTATCTTCCCCACACTGGACATCGAGCGTAGCGGCACCAGGCGAGAAGAACTGCTTCTGAGCGAAAATACCTTAAAGCAGGTGTGGTTGCTGCGGCGCATGATCTCAATGATTTACAGCGACACGGTGAATTTTACTGAGACCACGCAACGTGTTCTCGAGCGCCTACGCAAGACCAGAACCAACGCCGAGTTCCTGGCCAACCTGGGCAAAGAAGCCGCCTAAAATAGAATTTTAGGGTTCATCCCTAATTCCACCTGACGGGGTTGACAAATAGTGATTTTATGATATAGTAATTTCGAGCCGTAGCAATCGGCGAATGATACCAAGTAAAGGAGGTGATGCGGTGACCAGAGCCCAGAAGGGGGAGAAATTACTAACATACGTTAGATTACTAGCATGCAGCTTTGTCTCCGGGTAAGAGTAAGGGATACAAGTTGTCTCTGTTTATTGTAAGGAGATGAAGCGAAATTAACGAGGAGGATAAATTAAAGGTCGATGAAAAGTAAAATATCTAGAATATTGAGCGTTGCCCTAGTAGTGATGCTGCTCACAACCCTGATTTTCACCATGGCAGTTTCACCGGCAATGGCGGGTGACCGCAAGTGGACCAAGTCCAACCAACCGGGATACGGCGCCAACGGCGACTGGTTCTGGGACATTAACATTGACAACATGGACATTATGGGACAAGGCCCTACCGGAGAGCTTATCGCCTCCATCTGGTTTGACGCCGACAATGACAACGCCCGTGATGCCGGCGAAACCTACCTGATGAAGTCCACCGATGGCGGCATTACCTGGGCACGCCTGAAGAAATACAGCACCATAACGCCAAATGGCGGAATGGTACTGGACTTCGCCTTCGACCCGAACGACGCAGACAGCTGGTATGTGCTTGACGGCGGCAACAATAAGGTCTGGAGGACCAACAACAACGGTGCCAACTTCGTCAGCATAACCAATACGGGTCTGAGCGGCGACACCCTAACCACGATTGACTTCAACTGGGTCGGCGGCAATGCCTACCTCTTCGCCGGCGGTCTGGATGGTGTCTACCGATTCGACGAGTACGAATACGGCGCCGCCTGGCAGAGACTCGGACTGAAGACCAAATATGGCGGCTCCCCGGATGTCCTCGACCTCCGCACCTCGCCCAACTTCTCCAACGAGGTCAACCCGATGTTAGTGGTCGTCTGGGAGAACGGCGCCAATACCTTCGTTGATTACAAGTATGGCAGTGGCGACTGGGGCGATGTCATCGCTCAAAACCAGCTCAAGACTGGTGTTGCCACCAGGGCACGATTCAACGAGTCCTTCCCGCTTGACTTCGACGCGGACAATGCCACCGGTCTGCTTGAGTACTGGCTGGCAGTGGAAGGTGCCGCAACTGTTCAGGGCATCTACAGGATTATCGGAGGCGCCGACTTTGAGAGAACCGGACCCTTCAATGT
>SDBT01007811.1_pt1 | contig 17563 bp, 14 predicted proteins | sample 2277101 | NCBI WGS metagenome assembly SDBT01 (sample SAMN10404973, study PRJNA504765) | marine sediment metagenome | isolation source: marine sediment core GS10_PC15, 103 cmbsf | place: Arctic Ocean: Southern Knipovich Ridge | collected 2010 | reverse complement strand
ATTAGCGCGAATCTCAAAGGAAGCACTTGAAACAATTGCAATGTCAGAAACAGCCCTAGAATCTATTCTAGGAAAAAACACAGTTACTCTTAGAGACATATTAAAAACTGTACAAGGGTTTCAATTTGCTTTAAAAAATGTATAGGCGAACCACGACCTCCTTCAGCTTGATAAAGTTCTTGGATGGCTTCTCTCTCTACTGGATTGATTTGTCCAAATAATGAAAGGAGTATTGCCACATCTCCTGCATCCGCATCTTTTAAATTTATATCGTTAATTTCTTGTGTAAAGGGAAACTGTCCCGCTAGATTTGCATTAAAAAACAAGGCTAGTTTGTTATAATTTGCAAAACCTTGGCTTTGAGCAATCGCTTTACAGCGATTAACCATCGTTTGCTGGACTTCTCTTATCTTGTCTAAGAAAAAGTCACTTTCTTGTTCGGGGATAGATAACCCTGGCTTTATTTGATAACATTTATCTAATTTTAATAGATTCATCTCATATTGTAAGAAATTCTCTAAAATCTTTATCGAGTTATTTGGGCTTCCGCTTTCAAAAGCCTGTATTTGTTGAATTATTTTTCCCCATTTAATAGTAAGTGGTAGATTCCTTTGCGCAGCGTCCAAAAAAGGTAAGTTCAAGAAAGACAGAACTGGCGCTGCTAACTCATTGGCAAGGAAGAAAATTTTAGCACGTTGACGATCGAGATAATTTTTCATATCACCGATATTATGCATTCCCAAGGACTCCATCCCTGCCATAGTTTGGCCGTTCCATCTTTTGAAAAAGGCTTCACTAACGCCATAAAGATCGTAGCGTATCAAGAGGCGATTAACCCCCTCTAGGCTTTTATATGTTTCTTCAACCAAAAGCTCTCGCAGGTAAGCTGATTGGGAACTCAAGTCGTGAATCATATAACCACCCAAAATCTGTAAGAAATGTGGGTAGGCTTCTTGCAAATTGTGTACTTGTAGACGCAGAGCTTGCTCTTCATCAAATCCTGTTAGGCCATGGGGAATAGGCTGGAATCGTTCAGCTTGTGCTATCAGGTTTAATAGGCGGACTAACAGAGTTTGGCGTCCAACGTACTCGAGAATGTATTGGGCATCTGGAGAAAGCTGTGCAATCGTTTTGCCAATGAAGTCTTCAAACTCAATGGTTAATCCTGAAGCCCGCTTTAACACCGATGTGTCCCACAACAAAAGTTTCCCGGGAGGGACAGAGGATATTTCTCTTTTAAACTTTATAGGCTTCATAAAGGGTTGGGTTAATAACTCTCCGAAAGTTGCGGTGAGACTACTAAACTTTGTTGAAGGTTTGGCTCTAATTTGACCTTTTTCAATTGAAAACACTGGCCCTATTAATGGAACTTCAAGGTTCGTTAACACATCTTTGTAGGTTGCGAAATTCTTTTCAGTTGCTTGGGAAAATTGATAAGCTGCTTGAGTACCAAACAAGCGTGACCGAGCTATTTTATTAAGTGTCTCGCTGAATGCTATACCAGGATTAAACTCACTACCTTCAATCCATTGAAACATGTTGCTACTAATGAAATTTTCAACCTGGATGAGGAAATTCACAATTCTTTGGAACTCGTCTTCATTAATGTTCACACTTGACGTGAACCTTTCTAATGCACTGAGTTCGTCCGATAATTTGAAGAAATTTCCAAAATTTTGGCTGGGGTCAAAGATGCGATTCAAGAAAATCTGGTATTGAAAATCAAGTTTACGTTTTGCTGCTATTCCAAAATCTTGCAGATTGATGTTCCGGTCTTTAGTTGCAGACAGTGCATCTTGGTAATATTGTGCATGAGTATAAAATTGAGCAGGAAGGTCTTTGTTAAACAGATATAAAATAAGTTTGCCGATATCCTCTATATCTGTACTATTTTCAAGATTGTTAAAGCGCAGGACATGAGTTTCTAAAGCAATAGTTTCATTAACGAATTCCTGCAAATTAAGAAACTCTGGTGTTTTTAGTGGTGGAAGAAAATAATTTACTTCATCTGCATTTGTATATTCTCTAAGGGAGATAAATAGAGAACGTGCTTTTTGAGTGAGCCCTGTATACATGGATACGAAAATGACAGAATCCCAGGTTGTAGTAAAAGCAAGTCTGACACGCTCATCATAAGAGGTAAACCACGAAGAGGGAATAGATAGTGAAAACGAATTTTCGACATTAATTCCAGTCATGAGATTAAGTATCGTCAGGGTTTGGTCATTCAAGTATTTTGCGTCATGAGTAGCGTTGACATCAAAATCACGTTGACGAATATGTGATAAAGTCTGAGCGACTTCATTAACAATTGGAAGTAAAGCATTTTCCCCGGTTGTTAGGCGATTATAGGACCGATACATGCCAATTGACCAAATTAGTAGAAAAATTCCCATCAGAATTTTAGTTAGGTTTAACAGTCGACTAGAAGAGCGGAAAATGCGTTGAATTGGGCGAGCTAGGGCGTGCTCCCTAAACACTTTTTTCTCAAGTAGATCGCGTAGAAAAGAAACTTTGAATTTATCTTGTGTGAATGGGATGGGTAATGCAGATCCGGTGTTATCTGGCGAGGTCCAAGTTCGTTCTTCTCGTTTATAATCTCCGACAGATGTGTGAGTTCTTGTGTCACCACAAAGGTATATTCCTCTTAAGAAAAAGGATTCATGATAAGTGCTTTCTTGGAAAATTTGATTCAAATAGGTTGTCAGATTTTGCTTTAGTTTTAGCAATTCAACCTTAAAGATGAGCACATCATCTCGGTTGTTTTTGACCTTGCCCGCTGAAAACACCTCAGCACGGGTTTTGTGAGTTGATTTACGAATTTCATCAAATGCTTCATCCACCCAATGTGGTTGATAGCCAGATTCAAGCGAATAGGGACTTGACCAGCCAAACATTTGATAAAGAGATTCTCGGGGTAGCTCTTCTGAGAAACCGCGAAATCCTGGCACTAAATCGGTTTTGGTAACTAGTGCATAAACCGGAATTTTCATGCCTAATGATTTTTGGATATGCCAAAGTTTTACATGGATTTGCTTAGCACGTGCTACTACCTCGTCATGGGTTAGCTTGTTAGGGCCGATGAGGTCTGTCGCAGGAATACAAAGAATGATTCCATCAATAGGGCGTTTAGGGCGATGGTATAGCAATAAACTAACGAGACGAGACCAGCCACTTTTGTCATTTTGTAGACCTGACTTGGGGAGTAAATAATCACCAATCAAATCAAGTACAACTCCTCGATCAAAAAACCACCATTGACAGGGCGGGCGATCATCTTCAATAGCAGACTTAGGTTGCCCGATTGGAAGGTCCAGCTCAGCACTATTCATGACTGATGATTTGCCGGACTCACTTGGACCTAACAGCAAAAACCAAGGCAGCTTATATTGGTACTTCTTTTTGCCAAAATTTTGCTTCAAGTCCTTCATCGCTTTGGCAAATGACAAAGAAATTTCTTCGTTGTCACTCATAATGCCTAGATATAATAAACCACTGAGGATTTTGTTATATATTTTCCGAAACCAACTCCGACTTGTTGTCACTATAGGAGTGGCTGTTGATGTAGGAAATGGCCTTGTGAAGGGGGATTTTAAAGCTCTGCCAAGGGTGCGCAGTCGATAAATTGAAGAAGAATAAGAATATAAAACACGTAAAAACAATCCTCCTGTTAAAAAGAGAATGATCAATAAAATATATGGCAAGTACTGTTGGTATTTTTGGAAAATGTCCATTGTCTGTTAAGTCCACATGTGAAATTTACGTCATATCAGCTTTAGTGCTAATGATAGCGTTTACAAGTTCTTGAATTTCGTGAGTTGTGGCATACCAAACTCCATAAGAAATTAATAACATCAGAAATGTAAAGCTTGCGAACACAGCCCATACCGGACGAAAATCATATAAATAAAGGAGTTTGCCCACGTCAAGAGTATGTTGGTAAGTTTCCGGAAAGAGTTCTGTAGCTTTCTGATACAACATAGGATCACGATGGTGAATAAAGATAAATAATTCACGTCGATAGTGATCAAGGCGGCTTGTATTTGTGCGGTCTCTGTATTTGCCCTTAAACCCTAATCCTAAGGCTAAGAGGTAGAGCATGGCAATATCAGCTCGGCTAGGGTCACGAACTTTCAAAAATTCTTCTAATTTCTCAAAGAAGCTTTCACCGGCACGGTGAGTATCATACATTTGCGACTCAAGGATATTTTGTTGCCAATATCCTTTTCCCTTCCAATCCATGTGTAGAAAAATTTCATCAGCAAGTGCAACCATTACAAATTCAGCTTCGCGATAATATTTAGCTGCAAACTCTCCACCGAAACGAGCCGCATCAATGGCTTGCCGTTCCAATAAATTTTTCAATTCTTGCAATAATTTTTCCGGTAATAGAACGGGCTGCGGCTGGTCTGCTTCAGGATTGGGTTCCACCTGCTCAGCTTTTTCTGCCTCCGTGGTATCTTTTTCTGTGTATGGCTCACTGGATGGTAGTGCAGGGCTGATAATTTGAGATTTATGCTGCAGTATCGTGCAATAAAAATCTTCAAAATATCGTATAATAAAAGACACATCCTCGCCAGTGCCGTAGATAAATTGTAGCTCTTTGACCATTGTTTGTCTTACATTTCCCTTGCGTTTTGAGTGCGGCAATTACTAATTGCCACCACCTTACCAAATTCTAGCACAAATTTATCTTAAATACTAAATATTCCGTGCGGGTATGGGCCACAGCCTATGATGAAGAGAATGATTGAAGTTAAATATACCCGTGGTTTGAGTCAAAATGTTGAGTTTTATGGCAGTGGGAAGCGCGCAATTTACATTGGTAAATGAGCACTTCGAGTGCACCAGAAAACCAACAGTTTGGTTCAGCTTCAGTATAGCTTTGCCCTAAAGTCTTTGTTTAGGGACATAAATGACAATTTCTACAGGGCGTTGTTCAGGTTCATCTGAGACATTGATAACTTGTATAGCCTCGTCAGATTTGATATAGCGGTCATCCACATCTACTTCAAACAAGACGACACCTTGTGGTGGGACGAGTTGAATATTTTCTGCTTCGATTATAATTCTGCGGCGGGCGCCAAGAATTCTGTTGTCCATTGCTGTGGGAATATAGCTTTCGCTTGCGATAACACTTTCTTCGATCCATGTGACTAATTCACTACGTGACATAGTTGGTGAAGCTTTTGCACCAAGAATAAATTTACCATCCAGCCAACTAGGTTTTAAGTCACGTGAGAACGTTCGGTCTTCAAGGGAGAACGGGAAAACAATATAACCTTCTTGAATGCGATCGAGCATTTTCTCGATAAAGGTAATAACTTCACTATAAGAGCTGCGCAAATCATCATGGTCGTAGGTTTTAAACAATGGGGGGATTTGTGCAGGTAGAAGTCCAGCAATTTGTCCTGCCAAACCACACAGTGCTACATACAAGTTGAATGGGTGGGCGCCACCTGCGTTTAGTAAAGCTTCAAATGGTAGTAGGCCAGTTGTAAGGGCCCTGGAAAAGGCCTCTGTATCTCCTGCTATATGGCTTTTGGAGCTTGAAAGCAGACGCTCGGATAGATATGCGATTTTTCCGCGAATTTTTGTGATCACTTGTTCGCACATGTCTCCAAGGGAAGAATTTTTATGAACCTTTAAACAGGGAGCGATAAAATTGTGCAATTTAAATGCGTTGGCTTCACTCGTGATTGAAAAAAGAGGAAAGCTGATATAATTAGAAGGCGGTGTTTCTGCGATAAAAAGTTGTGCATTAGGGGCCAGACGAGGTATCTTAAGTTCTCCTTCCCCTGTGTTTTCGTCTACCACAGTTTTGCTTTCTCTTGAAGCAAAGCGAGCATTTGTGCCAGTAGCGTTCGCAGCGCTAATTTGATATGTAGGCACTGCTAAATAAACAAGTTGCGGTTCAGATGCAATTTTTTCCGCAAAGGGCGATAAATCTGCCTCAATAATTTCACCTTCGCTTGCATAGCTAGAGATGACTAAGCCATCAGGCATAACGGCTTCAACTATGTCTATATATAGAGTGCCATCGACCAATTTTACAGGGTCAATAGAAACGTGAACGGCTCCCCAATGGAAAGAGGTAAGTTGTGAGATGTGGAAGTATAATAACTCTCTCTGGCGCAAATCATTTTGTTGGAAATGCTGTGGCAAAAGCAACATGCCTTCATGCCATTGAATTCCATCAGTATTTAACATAGCCATAGCTTTTCTCCCCATCTTCGTATTTATTGCCACCATTCTAGCAGCATTTTAACGAGCTTGGCTATGCTCTTGGGATAGCACTCACCGAAAAATTAGAGCGCTGCAAATAAATGTAGAGATCACGGTCTTTTCCTAAACGAACACGGTGCTGGCCTGGAGCAATGTAGCGTGCAAAAACTAACCCACCAACAGGAGAAGATCCTTTAATGTTGACGGGTACTTTAAACATGCATTGACCTGGCACAACCTCCCAACGGAATATCTCAATTAGGCCCGGATTGTCGCGGCGAATTTGCTCGCTGGCTTGAAAATAATCCTGTGCAGTCAGTCCCATCAATTTTGCAAGCAAAGTTTGATCGTGAACGACGACGATATCGACCATTGTTGCGGAAGATTCATTAGCATCGTTATCAACTACAATAGAGACCGAATCAACCCATATAGTAGGACTTAATCGTGCACAACCTGACAAGGTAATGGCAAAAGCAAAGATGCCGGTGCATAGGCCAGTGTATAAGAATGTGCGCAAGATACTTTGTTGCAGTTTTACCCCAGCTTTAAAGGGTCTAAAGTCGCTTAGGAATTTATAATTTAACATCTTGACTCATATTTTTAATGACCTTGCCCCACAACGAATATGGCTGCGGTAATTTCTGTAACGCCTGATAGGCATCGGTATAATTGTTATAACGGCCAACTTGGATAATGTAATAAGTCCGGCCGGACTCTTGTTCAGTTGTGGTGATATATGCGTCTAATTTTTTTTCCCTTAGATCGCGTAACATCTGCTGAGCAGTTTCATCAGAATCACTGTGTGCCAATTCTATAGAAAACATAATTTCTTGGACGGGGCTAACATTTGTAGAAAACGATGTAGACTTTTGGACTGTGCGTGTTTTAGAAGTCACTTGTGTTTGCTCTGATATTATTTTAGGAGTTAACCACATGTAGCTGACTAAAAACCCAGCTAAGAAGCAGAGAATGGCGACTAGTGAAACGACTAGGAAGAAAAAAAAGATAGATTTGTTGGTCATGACAATCATCAGTGGTGTTTTTTTGGAAAGTTTAGGACTACGAGATGCTGCTGTTTTTGCTGTAGAATCAGTATTTTTTGTAGCTTCATGCTGTTCCTCCTGTAAGAACGATGGTATCTCTGGTTGCGGTTGTTTGCGATAATGGTGCAAGTTTTTTTGGCGTGTTACCAAAGGTTTTTTCTTAACGTTCCATATTTGCTTCATAAACTGATTGTTCCATGAATACCCGAGCTAAATTATAAGCTAATCTATCATGATGTTTATGCTAAGCCAAGAGGGTGTTTAAACGGTGATCGGTCTTCTTAGTTGACTATTTCAGCTCTTTTCACCTAGATTAGGGAAGATTTATTTATTTCAATTGTCAGTTTGTATTGCTGATGAGGATATATTTACGAGGCAATTTGCTATGAATGTTGCAATGATCGGTGTTGGCTATGTTGGGCTGGTATCGGGCGCTTGTTTTTCTGAGTTTGGTCACACTGTAAAGTGTGTTGACGCTGATATCCATAAAATAGATGCTTTGTTAAAGGGCGAAATACCGATCTATGAGCCAGGGTTAGAAGAGCTGGTTAGAAAAAATTGTGCCCGCAAGCACCTATATTTTCTCTCAGATTTATCTGCAGCTATTCAAGATGCTGATATTATTTTTATCGCTGTTGGTACACCTTCTCGACGTGGAGGTGGGCATGCTGATTTATCCTATGTATTTCGTGCGGTTGAAGAAGTGGTAAGTGCACTGCAACACTCTGCGGTGATTGTGATTAAATCAACAGTGCCTGTTGGCACAGCAGCGCAAGTGCAAGAACTTGCAAATAGTCTTGCTCCCAATCTAGCAATAGATATTGTTGCAAACCCGGAATTTCTCCGTGAGGGGTCTGCAATAGAAGATTTTATGCGCCCGGATAGGATTGTTGTTGGTGTAGACAGTGAAGCCGCAGCCGACAAGATGCGTGCACTTTATCGTCCACACTATTTAAATGAGACTCCATTGGTGATTACCAATACGCAATCAGCTGAGTTGATAAAATATGCGGCTAATGCCTATCTCGCAACCCGTGTTACCTTTATCAATGAGATCGCTGAGCTGTGTGAGAAGTCAGGCGCGAATGTGCAAGTTGTTGCGCGAGGTATGGGACTAGACGGCAGAATTGGCTCTAAATTTCTGCACGCTGGTCCAGGGTATGGTGGCTCTTGTTTTCCCAAGGATACCAGAGCCCTGGTGCAAACGGCAAAGGACTATGGGGTCAGTTTGAGTGTGGTGGAAGCTGCTGCACAATCAAACGATCTTCGAAAAATATCGATGGCTGAAAAAATTGTTACAGCTTGTGGCGGAAGCGTGCAAGGTAAAACCTTGGCTATTCTTGGACTTGCTTTTAAACCCAATACGGACGATATACGTGAGAGTCCTAGTTTAGAAATCATACCCATCCTCCAGGCTCAGGGTTGTGAAATACGGGCCTTCGATCCGAAAGCACAAACGGCGGCGCAGCAAGCGCTATCTGATGTTACCTGGGGTGAAGATGCTTACGATACATTGTCGGGTGCGGATGCCATGGTTATTGTAACTGAGTGGAATGAGTTTAGAGCCCTAGACCTCAACCGTGTTCGGACACTTCTGAACAGTCCAGTAGTTATTGATTTACGTAATATCTATGAACCAGAAGAAATGCGCAAGCACCAATTTAGTTACTTTTCCATTGGACGAGAAGCGGTGATCTTTGCAGATGTATTGGATGAGCAAAAGAAATGTGCCTGAACTTGTAGGCTGTAACTCATAAAATTGAAAATGGAGGTGAATGATGACACTGATGGTGAAGGCGCTATCTTTAGAAATGGCGAAAACAATGGCAAACGCTGCCGAGTTAGAGGCCAATGAAAGAAAATTGAAGATTGTCATAGCAATAATGGATGCGCACGGTAATTTGAAATATTATCGTCGTATGGATGGTAATGGTTTTGTGAGTGTAAGAATGGCCCAACTTAAAGCTCTAACATCTGCCAGCATGCCGGTTTCCACAAAAGATTTAGCAAAAAGAAATGAGGGAATTGCAAATGGCCCGTACCTCGGGGTGCCAGGAATTGTTTTACTTGAGGGAGGACTTCCGATTATTACAAAGGATGGACAGCATATTGGTTCAATTGGCATAAGTGGTGCAACACCTGAACTTGACGGATTTTGTGCACAAGCTGGAGTTAATGCAATTATTGATATGTTGTAATTATAGGTGATACAAGGTGTTCGATGATTATCTAGCCTGCATGAATAATAAAATCCAACTTTTTTAAATTTCTATTGTTAGTTTTTTTGTTGACAACGAGTTGATGTAAGGTGTAGTTTTGTAGTTATTATATTTTATATTGAGGGTTGTGATGAAAATTAAAATTTTATTTGCTTTTTGTGTTTTTTCTCTAAGTTCTATGGGGCTCAAAGCCTCTGAAACATTACCAGACGACGCTGTCTGTTCTTTTTTACGCATTCGTTTGAAGCAGGAGATTCTTGCTGATGCTAATCATGAAGTTACCTGGAAAAAGCTTTCTGATAAAAGGGAAACTTTGAGCTTAGTGTGCGTACAATGGAATAGGATTACGAACGCAAATTTGAAGCTATTTGTCGGTAATAAATTTTGCGATGGTAGCTTCGCCTTCTCCACATCTTTAACAGAGCGTTTCCAAGGTGGTCCGACTGAGTTACTTTCCTCTATTAATGGGCCATGGCTAACTTATATCAATGTAGAGTTTGATTATGTAGGAAGTAATTGGCCAAAACCTACTGAAGAACAGGTTTGTTCCTTGAGTAAATTAGAAGGACTGATTATTGCCCCACAAGCTTTTATTGATGATTGCCAGTCTCCACCCAAGTTGCAAATGCTTTGTTATAAAACGGCATTAAAAAATAAATTTCCATTGATAAGCCAAAATACTATAGATGATCTTACCCCATCGGAATTTGAATTTCTTTATGTCATGGATAATCGTAATCATTGTTGTGGTGTAGAAAATTGGGATGTAACAGAGTTTGCAACGATCAGTACACCTCTCAAAGACATTGCTCAAGCTAAAAGAGAAATAGTCCTTTCGTGCATTATGAAGTTTTTTAAGTTTGGACTCACTTACGAACACTGTATTCGTGTTATTTCTGTTTTTGGCAGGGAAGAAATCGATTTTCTAAAAGCTATTGTACAATATGCCCCAGAACCAAAATATATAAAAAAAATGGAGGAGAAACAGTACGTGGGTGTGGTTACCGGGTTAATCGGGTCAAGTCCAGATATAGAAAAATTTAAAATGATTTTACAATATGTACAAGAATGGATTAAGCCAGGCATGGATCAAACTCTTAGCTGGTGTATCACCAGTACTCTTAAGGGAATAGACCAAAATATGATAAACACGCTTACAAAGTCATCCGCTAGTAAAATTAAGGTGGGGATGAGTATAAATGATTGTGTCGGTACAATACAATCAGAGTATAAGCAATTGAAGAACGCTTGCCTTATTGTAGATGATCAGGCAAAGCTGTAATATAGTTCCTGGATAATTAATCAGGGAATAACAACACTTGATCATCGTCCTCGAGGCTTTCCTTGCTTTTGAGCCACGTGGTCCAACCTAGTTGTGATTTGCCATTGAGCTGGGTTGGGCAAACATCTTGTGCTTTGACTACCAAGTTAAGCTTTGTCCGGTAGTGGTCAGGTAGATAGAATTTTGTCAATTTTAGCAAAGCCTTGTAGGCACTCCCTGTTTTTAAAAATTGATGAAAGGTGTTTTTATCTAGTGGACCAATACGTAGTAAAATTTGCGTGGTAGAATCCCAAACTTTAGTGCCTAACATCGCGCCATTTCCCAGAGAGTTATACTGGCCATTTTTTCCGATTCGGCAGGATTCATCTAAATCAAGCTTCAGCCAACGTCCCTCAAAGCTTTTGATCGAGAACGGAACGCTGAAGTAATGTTCAAGGATAACTTTTAAACCCGCAGGGGATTGGGGATGTTGCCACAGCAGGCCAGAATAATAGAGTAGGCTCTGCGGTGGGATGCCAAGGGTTTCAGTTGTGTCAGTTGTCGTTGTGCCGGTAAAGGCGTGTAGGCATTGCCCAAGCATTGTCTGATTAGGACGCAGCGTATTGAGAGCCGGAATATGCTTTTTCTTTATCCGATGGGAAATCGCAACCAACCTATGGTTGAAGATATCAAGGAATTCCTTAATTGTGAGGTCCTTGTGGCGCAATCGTTCTAGAATTAATTCTGTATAAGCGATTGGTAAAGGGCCCTGTAATCCAGCAATTCCCCAAAAATTGATATGGAGGGTTGGTGGGGAGAGAGGATCGCTTTCGTCGAGAGCATAGATATCACTTGCCGGGGAGGACAGTGAAATCCTTGATTTAATTTGGGCAACTTCTTTTTGAACTGAAACGCCTTCTCCTAGAGGATTTGCTTCAGGTGATAGTTGTTCTAATATCTTAACGGCTTGGTGAAACTCAAAATCACAGGTTTCTTGTGCAAGCGCATCAACTAAAGTAGATATCTTTCGCCGTGGTTGACTGGCCATTTTTTCCATGATTTCTTACGATCCGTTGAGTGAATTTCAAGTTCTGTAAACGAGTTCATAGCTGTAAAAAGAGCAAAGAACTCATTAAGAACTGTCGAAAATAGATATGCTCCCTTGCCACCAAAGGCAGAAGCGTCAAATGTTAAGTCTATGTGAGTGCCTTGCGCAAACCCACGCCAAGTTTCTTTCATAAATCGGCGGGTCACAGGTCTTGTGGTGAGAGAATGTATTGCTGCAATTTCTTCAATTACGTGTTTGTGTGTCAATCCTGCATAAAGTTGTAAGGTCTCTTTTAAGCCTTGCGCAGATTTATTATTATCTCCGACTGATAGATGATTCAATCCTAGTTGAGAGATTAAACGCCATTGGGTATCTCCTTCTTGCGGAGGGTAGACCTGTGCGCTGGGTTTTTCTAAGCATTGCCCGTAAGCAGGTATACTTGTTTGTGACTCTAGGGTTGCCCCCTGTGGCATTTGATGGGCAAGTTGGCGATTGGTACACCAGAGCTTAGCATAAGTGGTATCACCTAGGGGCTTTTGAGCTGTTAAATCAAGATCTACAAAGGATAATTGTATGTCGGTTCCGGCCATCCCTGGAATTACCGTTTTCGTGCGACGACTATGCCAGAAAATATTGTTGTTTCTGGTTTGTTCAAAATGGTTAAAGCTAAAGTAAGGGGCTACTTGTTGCACGTTTCCGGTTGCTTCTTCGGCAACGAAGACAGTTTTAATAGAATGGATCTCTGTGGTTCTCTCGCGCCGATAGTCAGGGGTTAATTTATATTCAGTAACTTTGTGGCTCAGGCGAATGGGCTCAGAAGTTTTTTCAAACAGATTGATAATCGGCGTGCACCCCAGAGCAAAGGTACTTGGCTCAATCATTAAATTGTCAACAGCCAGGTGATCTGGAATGGTGAGTAACAAATCAAAAGATTGTTGGCATTGTGAGGTGTCCATGCCATCTACATCAAAGAACAAGAATTTTTGTGGGCAATTAAAATATTCAAACAAGTAGCGATAAGCTGGATGGGCTGGTGTCGGATTGGGAATCACTTCTTCGTTTTGCTCAAATCCCACAGGGGAGATAGAGCCCGCTGGTATTGCCGGGCTGGGGGTATCGCTATTTTCATTGTTGAGAATATAGCTTTGTGAAGTTTCGGTGAAAAGCAATTCATACAGAGAATTTTGTAAGGCGCGGCTACCATGTAGGTAAAAGCGTAATTTGTTAATGCCCAGCTCTTGTATAGAATTGGCAAGGGTTTTTATGGTTATCTTCAAGACGCGTCTAGAGGGGATGGGGCTAGACAATGCAAGTTGATCGCAGGGGACAATTTCGGCATTGGTTACTTGTATAGGCCAAAGTTCGACAGGATAACAAGTTTTGAAATGGCAAATTGCGCCTTCCTGGCTTCTTGCAAAAACCGGGGTGCTGCGTTCTATTTTGTGACCGGTGGTATGCTTGCCTTTCTTAGGGTCTACCGCAAACTGTGCGATCGTAGTTGATGGTACTGGGCAGGTGAATTGCGGGTACAGCACGCTGAGCAACGCACTTGTGATGCGTGGGAATTTTTGGTCAACTTCTTTTTGCAACCCTGCGGTAAGATAGGCAAAGCTTTCAATGAGACGCTCGACATGAGGGTCAGGTGTTTCACCACCATTGAGTTCAAGCCGTTTGGCGATCTTGGGGTGTTGAACAGCAAATTTAGACCCAGCATGTCTTAGGTGCTGCAACTCACGTTGATAATAATTTACAAATGAATCAGACGAATTCTCTGCCACTGTATGAAGCCTTTATTCTCATTGTTATCTCTTATTGTATGCTTCTAACTATAGCATCCATGAGCCCAAATAGCTAGTTTGGTTCGCGGATTTGTTTCATAGGTTTATGAGCCTATGCCGTGGATCAGCCAGTATTTGCAGAAAATAACATAGCTTTAGCCTTCTTTCCCAAACCGTATTGTAAATTTTGCGTTTAAAAATTTCTTTAGTCATTTTGTTAGATATAGTGAACAATTTTATTCATAATAACTGACAAATAAAGAGTGTGCATCTCCTGTTTGTTCCCAAACGGGATATTTTTGCATGATCTTCTTAAACTCTGGGCTCTGCATAAAATAGTTGTACCATTGTTGTAGACGAGGATATGGTGAATTTTCAAACCACTCTTTATCAACGTGAGCGAACTGTCGCACAAAAGGAAAAATCGCTAAGTCAGAGATGCTCTGCTGCTCGGAAAATAAAAATGAATGAGCGGTTAGGCGTTTTTCAAGATCCTGCAAAAAAGTCTCCCCTTGTTGACGCCAAAACAAACTAGACTCTTCGCCAAAACGATCCGGATATTTATAACGATCCAAAGCATGCTTGAATTCACGATCATTTCGTTCAACCAAGGCATCCACTTCCGATAAATTTTCCTGTGGATCGTGTTGTTTGAGAGCCCACTTCATAATGTCATAACTCTCTTCCACAACCTGGCCATTAGGTAGTTGCAACACTGGCACAGTTCCCTTGGGTGAAATAGCGAGCATAGATTGGGGCTTATTTTTTAAAGAAATTTCTCTGATTTCGTAAACAACTTTAGCAACATGCAGAGCTAATCTGGCTCGCATGGCATAAGGACAACGGCGAAAAGAATAGAGAATAGGAAGGTTCATAAAAAATTGACCAACTTTAATTTACGCCCCAGACCTAGCTCCAGCGCCAATGTGAACTTGGTCGCGTTCATTAGCGAGCTGTATTTGCTCATGACGCTGCTGTGCACGTTGATGCTGATTTTCAGATCGTTGGTCGTAACACAGCGGGCAATGAACCCCTACTTTATATTTGTCAGAAGCTTTGTCTTCCTCTGACAGAGGATATCGGCAACCATAACATTGATCGTATGATCCAACCTGCAAGTCATGGGTGACTGCAACCCTTTGATCAAATACAAAGCACTCACCTTGCCACAGGCTATCTTTTTCTGGAACGGTTTCTAGGTACTTAAGAATGCCGCCTTTGAGATGATAAACCTTTTCAAATCCTCGGGAGAGCATATAAGAAGAAGCTTTTTCACAACGAATTCCGCCAGTACAAAACATCGCAACCTTCTTGTGTTTGTTTGCATCAAGGTTCTTTTGTACATAGTTTGGGAACTCACGAAAGCTATTCGTATCTGGATTGAGAGCATTTTTGAAAGTCCCAATCTGCACTTCATAATCATTGCGGGTATCTAATACCACCACATCTGGATCATTGACTAAAGCATTCCAATCCTGCGGATCTACATATTCACCAACAACGGCATTTGGATCTACCTCAGGTTGCCCCAGGGTAACAATTTCTTTTTTGAGCCGCACTTTCATGCGATAAAATGGTAATTCATCAGCCATAGATTCTTTGTGCTCAAGATCTGCAAAATTTTCATAACTTCTCAAGAAAGCTAAAACCTCATCGATATTCTGACGTGTACCAGCGATTGTTCCGTTGATACCCTCTTTGGCCAACAAGAGAGTTCCCATAATGTTATATTGCTCACATGCTCGCGCAATCTCTCCCTGCATCTTTGCAAAATTTGGCAAAGACACAAATTTATATAGTGCAGCAACGACATATTGTTCCATGGATGAGTCTTTCTAAATATCTGTTCTCGTTTATTAAATGCCTTAAAAGCTAAAAAAAAGCAAATTTTATACCTCGTGAAAACTGCTCATAACCTTACATAATCAAGCACACTTCCAAATTTGTCTGCGTAGATGAAGGATCCTTATAATATCCAATTTTTTTTACACCGTACTATCATTCTTTATGATATGAATATCTAAACATTATTCATATGGATTTACTAAATTTAACTTGTAGACCACAGCTTCTGGAAAAATCAATGCTAAACGAGCAATATCGCATCCTCCAAGTTATCCCTGCGTTCGAAGTGGGAGGGGTAGAACAGGGTACCTTAGATATTGCCCACGCTTTAGCAAGAGAAGGGCATAGTGCTTTCATAGCTTCAGAGGGTGGTAGTATGGTACAACGCTTACCACAATCAAACACTATCCATATCGCAATGAACTTAGCCACAAAAAATCCTGCTAAGATCTTCAAAAATAGCTTGCGCCTTAAAAAGCTAATCCGTGCAGAATCTATTGACTTAGTGCATGCACGTTCTCGTGCACCCGCTTGGAGCGCCTACTTTGCTGCCCTCCAAACCGACACCCCTTTTATAACAACGTTTCATGCTGCCTATGGCCATCAAAACAAAATTAAATTGTGGCTCAACTCTGTCATGGCTAGAGGAGAAGCGCTGATTGCAATTTCTGACTTTATCGCTAATCATATTCAAGATCATTACTCAAAACAAATCGTCAAGAGAAACAGCAAGATCCATACCATTCATCGAGGGATTGATTGTGAATATTTTGACTCCCAGAATGTAGAGATGGATCGAATCATTAAATTGCGCAGAAAATGGCAAATTCCTGATGATCATCAAGTGATCGGTTTACCCGGCAGACTCACCCGCATTAAAGGGCACCTACCTTTTCTACGTGCAATACAAAAACTAAGGGAAAAAGGATTAAACAGTTTTACCTGTGTGTTAATTGGTCCTGAAAATCCTAATTCTAATTATGCCGGGGAAATAGATAGTTTTATAACACAACATAATCTCTCATCATGGGTTAAAAAAGTTGGACCATGCAGTGATATGCCTGCTGCCAATCTATTAGCTGATGTTATCGTTGTGCCCTCAACAGTACCAGAAGGCTTTGGCCGAACAATAGCGGAGGCTAGCGCCATGGGCACCCCTGTTATTGCATCCAATCTAGGTGCTGCCCCAGAACTTGTTACTCATGCACAAACGGGTTGGTTGGTTCCTCCAGAAGACCATCATGAAATCGCTTGTTATTTGGAAAAAGCCCTAAAGCTTCCTGCTGACACAAGAAAAAAAATGGGAGATGCTGCGCAAGCAAAAATTAGAGCAGCCTTCACAAAAGAAACGATGTGCGAAAAGACGTTAAAGCTCTACGGAGAAATTATCGCTAAGCATAAAGCGGGTAAGAAAGAGGCTCTGTGACACTATCTTCTTGGATCATTGAGGGCTTTTTATAACTGGAATTGCAGCAAAGTGTGTTTGTATTTCTTACATTTGCTAGCTATTATGAATAAAATCATTCAGTCAAATGAACAAATTTGTTCAGTGCAACTCACAAAAATGACAAAAGAAATTTTTAAACGTACAATTTACAATAAGGTTTTGGAACGATTCCAGCAAGCACGTCAATTTATTCAAGTTTTAGCTGGTCCACGTCAGGTTGGCAAAAGCAAAAGGGGACCTCATGCAACAGAAAAACTACGTAGGATTAAACCCAGCAGGGTTTCATAATTTAGCTTATACGCAATGGGGAACGGAGCATGCAAGCACCAACAATACGGTAGTATGTGTTCATGGCCTCACCCGTAATAGTCGAGATTTTGATTTGCTGGCTACCGACCTGATGCGGGATTTTCGCGTAGTTTGTCCCGATGTTGTCGGGCGGGGTAAAAGTGACTGGCTTCCAAAGGATCAGCCCTATGGCTTTCCGCAATATCTGGCCGATATGAACGCTCTGATAGCTCGCTTGGATGTTAAACAAGTTGATTGGGTAGGAACATCGATGGGAGGATTGATTGGTATGATTATGGCCGCCCAACCTAATACTCCAATTCGTCGACTGGTTATGAATGACGTTGGGCCTATGATTCCTCTTGCTGGGACACAACGCATTATGCAATATATCGCAGCCTACCCG
>SDBT01007810.1_pt1 | contig 17565 bp, 11 predicted proteins | sample 2277101 | NCBI WGS metagenome assembly SDBT01 (sample SAMN10404973, study PRJNA504765) | marine sediment metagenome | isolation source: marine sediment core GS10_PC15, 103 cmbsf | place: Arctic Ocean: Southern Knipovich Ridge | collected 2010 | reverse complement strand
GGGTGCTGGTGGACACACCCGGCAAGTCCGAGGGCAACAGCAATGGCGATAGTGATTATGATTTTTTTATGAGCTTTCATTTTTTTATCTCCCTGAAAAATCAGGCTCTTTTTCTGATTATGGCCACAGCAAGGCCCAAGGTAATCAGGCCTGCTGCGATAATAACAAATAATGAGCGGCAGCTTAGGGGAGGGGCCCTTGCCTCTGCAGCATGGTTGTCTTTTTGTGATTGGTCTTTGGTATTGGGTTCGAGGGAGCAAAGTTCTTGTGTTAGGTTGGGAAGGATGTCAGATTGTGCCCGAGTACCTTTGTGGGTGTTGGCAGGTTTCACGGCCGGGGTCAGCGCAGGCTGGAAATCAGAGATGCCGGGGTTGGGCAAGACGTATCTGGGGGACCACAGTTGAGGCATTCGGTCCATGTTCTCGAGGAGGCGCTGGGCGGCCCTTCGGGCAATAAAGGTTCCGGCGTATTTTTCAGCTATGGCGCGAAGCTCACCGTGGGCGCGCAGCGGGCCCAACTGGCTGGCGCAGTCAGCGACCCTGTCAACGGCGATTTCCTGATGCCGTTTGATATTAGCGATGGTGTTTTCCAGCGAATCTCTGAGCTTGTTTTGGGCTGTTTGCTGCTGGGCTTCGAGAGATTTTTCTATCTGTCCGATGTCATACTGCAGGGGCCTCTTGAAGCACTTAAGGGCGTTCTCGAACTGCGAGAGCCTGACGTAGCAGCGACCGGCTGATAACATCGCGTCGAAGACCTCGGGCCTTTCGGGAGGGCAGGAGTCAGCGATTTCTGTGTAGAGCTCAATGGCTTTGCGCAAGTCGGCCTGTGTGGCTTCTTGTCCTTTGGGTGGAGCACTAACAAGCCGGGCCATTGCATAAAGGATGTGGAAACGCTGGTCGTGATTTGGCTCTGCCTCCAGAGCTAATTGATAAAGATGTAATGCCTCTTGTCGGTCGGGCCCGGCGTTCCGGGTGTATATATCGTGATGTTTAGGGGCCTGGCGGACCAGCTCATGTGGCCTTTTTGTGCCGGCGCCCGTTGTCAGTGACGAGGCTAAGAGCACCGCAGCCGAGAGTCCTATTAGCTTGTGCAAGTTCGCGTTCACAACCTTTCCTAAGCAGCGAGATGTTGAACAACCTGGCAGGAGTAATTGATTACGACAACTGTCCTGCCTCTATGAGCTATTGCCGGGAAATGTGAAAATCTCAGAAAAAAAAATGGGTTTTTTATGAGGTTTTCATAAGTTGGGCTATTTCAATCAGTTAAGGCTGAAAAAATCTTCTGTGTGAATGGTGGCGGGATATGGTAAAGAACTAAGGCCAGCTTTCTAAGGCGTCCTTTAGGTCTCCAAGGGCTTTGATGCCGTGATAAACACGGGAATAAAAGACACTTAGTGAACATTCGGCTTTTTTGGCCGCTTCTTTTGAACTAAGCCCGTCGATGAACCTCAATTTAATGGCCTGGCGGGCCTTGGGTGGTAACCGGGCAATGGCATCTGCGACCGCGTCCCGGAGTTGTTGCGGGAGTATCAGTTCGCGCGATGCCTCAATGGCAGAGCAATCCGCAACCTGACCAATGGAGTCCATATGAACAGGGTGCAGCTGGCTCCTTTTGTCGCGGTAGTAGCGTCCGATGATGTTCCTGGCGATGCCACAAAGGTATGCCTGGGGGTCTGCCCGGCCGTCATACTGACCGTTGCCTCGTAAGAGTTCAACAAACACATTCTGTGCCAAATCATCTGCGCCGGCGCTCGAGCCCAATCTTGCGGTAATATAACGCGTCACGTGCGGGTAGTACCTGGTATGAAGAACGGCGAGGGCTTTTCTATCTTTTTTTCGAACGGCTCGTGCAAGCAAAATGTGGTCCTGGATTTCTCTCATGGGATTAGCCGGTTGAGATTACGAGGAGAAAGAGACGGATTAATCCATCAGGACAGTACCTTTTGTTACCCTCAAGACCTCTTCCAAAGTAGTTAAGGTATTTTTGACTTTCTCTACGCCGCTTAGGAAAAGAGATGTCATACCTTCCTTTCGGGCCTGAAGGTCGATTTCGTTTGCATGCCTTCTGGAAATTGTCATTTCTCGTATGTTTTCAGACAAAATAAGCAGCTCGGTTACGACGGTTCGGCCGTGATAACCAGTGAAGCGACATTTCGAGCAGCCGCGACCACGATAGAGGACCGGGAGTTCCGCGAAAGAAATCAATGATTTTATAGCTGTTACAACCGCCGGTTCTGGTTCGTAGGGTTCCTTACAATTTGAACAAGTAACGCGTACGAGCCTCTGGGCGAGAATTACATCAACAGAAGAGGCGATCAGATAGGGCTCGATTCCCATGTCCAGCAGACGTGTGACGGCGCTGGCTGCATTGTTGGTATGCAGGGTACTGAAGACCAGGTGGCCGGTGAGGGCGGTTCTTATGGCAGTTTCGGCGGTTTCAAGGTCGCGTATCTCACCGACGAGCATAATGTCGGGGTCATGCCTTAACATAGAGCGCAAGGCAGAAGCGAACGTAAAGCCGATATCGGGATGAACCTGCATCTGCACCAAGCCGGGCATGTCGTATTCTATAGGGTCTTCAATGGTTATTATTTTTCTGTCAGTGTGCCTAAGCATATTCATACAAGCGTACAACGTGGTCGTCTTGCCGCTGCCGGTCGGCCCTGTTACCAGTATGATCCCGTGTGGTCTGGTAATGAGTTTGGTCAGTTTGTCGGCTTCAGTGTCGGCCATACCCAAGGAAAGGAGATCTGATATCAATTCACCTTGTGGAAGAATGCGAATGTTGATTGCTTCGCCATATTTGCTGGGGAGGATGGAAATTCTGAGGTCGAACCTATGGCCTGCGAGGTTTACCTGTGCGCGGCCATCCTGGGGCAGTCGTTTCTCAGCTATATCAAGGCCTGACATTATCTTTATTCGGCTTGTGATGCCTTCTCTGAAGAATCTTGCGGTGCCGGGCAGTCCAGCGTCGAGCAACATTCCGTCAATTCTGTATCTTGCCTTAAGCCGGTCTTCGTATGGCTCGATGTGGATGTCTGTGGCACCGGCACCTATGGCATCTGCAAGCAGTTGGTTTACCAGCTTTACTACGGAGGCATCACGCACCTTGCTTTCATCCATGAGGTCTGTTCTTTGGGCGGTGTTGTCGATTATTTGCTCGCTGGTGACCATCTGCTCGACTGTGGCGGCGCCAAGTCCGTAGCATTTGCGAACGGTTCTTTTTATGGACTCGGACGTAGCCAAGACAAATCCTATTTTGTATGCATTATCCAAGACCAGTTCGATTTCACTTCTCATATCCGGAAAGAAGGGGTCGGAGGTGGCAAGCCAAAGGGTGTTACCGACGATTTTGAGGGGGATTACGTTGTAGTGTGACGCGATATTGGCTGTAACCGCTTGCTGCGCGGCGCTTTCGACATCGGCGTCGGAAATATTGAGGAACTTGAGGCCGTTTCTCTCGGCAACGGAGGTTAACAATTGTGTCTCACTTACGGACCCAAGCTTCAATATGCTCTCGCGGAGTGATATGTTCTGCCTGGCGGCTTCAGAGCGAGCTACCTGCAGCTGCTCTTGTGTCAAACCTGCTAAACCCGGTTCAATTATCGCTGTTCGGCGATTTTTGTTAGTGTTTGTCATTTCTTGCCGAGCTCCTTTGTTACCGTCACAAATAGGCGGACTCTTAAGACACAGCGTTGCGAAATTACGGTGTGTTGATATCGTCATACCCTGCACAAGGTGCTGGGCAACAGGCAATAATTTAGGGCAATTTCTGCACCGGCTGGGCCGTGGCGTTGGAAACGTCAAGCTGAAAGATGGGAATCAACAAAAGCCATCCGGCCTTCGCTTATTTCGCGATGACGTTGTACGGAAATGCAGAAAGCAGGCTCGAATTCAGGTGATTGCTCACGGTTTTTTAGGAGAAGCGTCGCCAGAACCAAAGAGAAAGCTATACGTTGGAAGGCTTCCATGAAGACCGTCACGTGGAAGCTGCCAGAAACACAAGTTTCTCGAGTTGAGACCTTCGGGAGCATGTGCTTCTACCGGGCCAAAAAAGAGGGCTTTACGGCGTCCTGCTGAGGACTTTCAACTTATGTTTTAAGGACTTGAAGTTAAAAATGGGTCGAACAGGCGTTCAAATTGGCGTAGCAGGGGTCATGTTCTTTGTACCGATGTGCTCGGCAAGTACGGGTCTTGGAACGTCAGCCGAGCTCTGTGGAGAGGGGAGTTATTTGCTTCCGTGGCATGTTATAGTAGAGAAGATACGTACGGACAGCCGTTTTTGCTCCACCGCAGGGGCTTACAAGATCAGCCGTTTAGAGGGCCCCAAGGTCTCTGCGAGCGGAAATTGTTGCTATGAGCCCAGTCAAACCATAGCCATTAACCTGCCGGCAGGAGCGGAGATAAACAGTTCTCTGGAGAGGATTGAGATTGATGTTGCGAAATGGACAGAAGACTCATGGCTGGCGGTCAGTCAGATTATCGCACGTGTCGAGCCGGGCGGGAAAGAGCTGGTTTGTAGACTTGAGGATGAGGGATTTTTCCGATTACGGTATCCCGTGGGAACCCGGGATGGACGACCATTGAATTTTGAGAGCTACACCATTGTGTCTTCCAACTGGAAGAAGGACATTTTAGCTTTTTGCCGGACCCTAAGGAATGAAATTGAGGCTAATCCCGACATGGAGCTCTATCGCTGCTCGATAGCGGTGTCTCATTTTGACCACACGATGGAACTGGTAATCGACGCATCCTTTGCTTCGGTAGATATCCTGAAGGCGTTAACGGACTCGGTTGATGCCAAAGCTACTTTTGATTCGGGCCTGTGTCCTGATTTCGTTTTAGGTTTGAACAGAATAAGACTGAGGCGTTTTCCGGGTGGGCCGATAGGTAAATTTGCGCTGGTGGTACCTTCGGACTACGACAGTTCGAGGAGATGGCCTGTTCTTGTCGATGTTGAGGGCCGTTATCGCGACCACGGAAAGGGGATGATTGGTCTATCCTGGTACGACGTTTCATACAAAAAGATTCCATGGAAAGGGTATAAAAGATTCCTCGGGATTGTTAAGGAGAAGCTCAACATCGATGAGGACCGCATCTACCTGTATGGGAAGTGGTGCGCAGGTATTGCTGCAATGGCCTTAGCCTTAAAGCACCCGGATGAATGGGCCGAGTGCAGCATGTTAATCGGCAACAGTTATCGGCATTTAATCGGCAACGCATTAAACCTTCCGTTCATTTTTGTCCAAGATGAGTACCATGGCACTGCTCGAATAACCGGATACTGTGACTTTGCTGCCAGATGTTTTCAATATTACGGCTGTGCTGCTTTCAAGGCCAGCAAGTTTCAGACGACGGCAGAGCTTCGAGGCACAGCGGTGCCGGAGGCAGTGAAGGAGAGAAGTCCGGAGAGAGTTTTATATACAATTGAGTCCCTTGACAACCCAAGAGCCTATTGGGTAAAGATACAAGGCCGCGAAAATGAAAACTTTCCAGGAACGATAGACGCCAGTGTTCGCGAATGTACGATTTTTGTGAGAACGAACAACGTTGACGCATACAGCCTTGATATTGCTCAGGCACCAGTAGATGAGAGCAGGCCGATTGAGATTGTTGAAAATGGTAAAAGCGTCGGCTCGGTAACAACCACAATCTTCACCAAGAGAAGCGAAAAGTACGCAAACGCGACTTACGTCAAAAACGAACATCTCCATGGTCCTGTTTGGGATGCGCTCACTGAGCCCTACGTGGTTGTGTATGGAACAGGCGGCATCAGCAAGGACCTGGCTGAAATCAGCAAGAGGATTGCGAAGTCGCTGGCAGGGGCCGGTCCATCCTTTGCGGACACTGATTTGCCGGAGGAATTGGTCAACAGTCATAATCTGATTCTTGTTGGGACTTCGGAATCGAATCTGTGGTTGTCGAAGATAGCTGCGGATTTGCCCGTACAAATTAATGGGCGGCAAATCTTTGCTGACGGTAAGTGTTACGACAGTAACAATATGGGGCTGATTCTCATTTATCCAAATCCGATCAATCCAAAGAAATATGTATTGGTTTTTTCGGGCACCTCGTTGGCAGCGGTGACAAAGATTTCCAAAGCCTTCACTCGAATGCAATCCGAGCGGCCTGCAGACATTGGCATATTTAAGATTGACGAGAGAGGTGATATCAGTTGGGAAATACTGGAAAAATTCAGCACTGTTTGGGATTGGCATGATGAATGGAGATGCGTCCTGACGGAGACAAGTGAGAGGCATTCCAAGAAGCAATGGTGTCATTGGGTTGCAAGAGCCATCAAGAAACAACTTGAAGCTGATATTGCAATTTGTGAAGACCAGTTCAAATCCTCAGAATCGCCACCTGCAGGTCAAATCACATATCGTGACTTGTTCAACAGTTTCAGGAACACCTGGATCGTGAAAATAAGAATTTCCGGCAGGTCGATAAAGCAACTTTTGACATTACCATTCGGCGATATTTCCAAGAGAGAGCTTGCCGAGATAGTTGTAGACGGTGTGAGTCTTGTGATGCAAGAAGAGGATTGTGGGGGGAACGTGTTGGCGATTGGCGATTTGGAAAATGAGAAGAAATATACTGTTGCTCTTCCCTGCGAAGTTATCAATGGAAACAGAATGGGAATGGCAGTGGAAGATTACGAGATTATTGGAGACGGTTGGTTAGTTCCCTTGCTGAAAGATTACCTGTGTGAGAATAGGAGCTTAGATATGGATGTCCAGCTGGACTGTCATAGATTGGATGTGTTTTAATATTAGATACATATTTGTGCCATACAGAAATGTTTCAGTTGTTCTTGAAAGGATAGTAGAAGTGCAACGAAGGTTTAAAAAGTTGCTGCTGTTGGTTGCAGCGGTAATCATAAGTTCGGCTGGGAGTGTGGTGAATGCTGATTTAGTGGCATACTGGAAACTGAATGAGAGGGAGGGCGAGACTGCCAGGGACAGTTCCGGCAGCGGTTATGACGGTATACTAAGGGGGCGCGCAAGCTGGCGTGATGAAGGCGGGATGTTCGATGGCGCACTTGAGTTCGACGGTGTGGACGACCATGTCGATTTGCCTGACTTTCGCATAACCACAAACACAATTACATTCGTTGCATGGATTAACGGATGGAAAGCAGCGAGCTGGGCAGGTGTTGTTTTTTGTCGCGGCAATGCTTGTGGGATGCACTTTGGTACAGATGACCGTCTGCACTACACATGGAACGATAGGCCAGAGACATGGGGTTGGGACGACGGTCCCCAAATCCCACAGGACCAGTGGGCAATGGTAGCGGTGGTAATTGAACCTGATAAGGCGACAGCGTACGTTCATAGCGAAAAAGCCGGGCTGCAACAAAGCGTGAACCGCGTTATGCATATCCCTCAGACGTTGTACAATGTGAAATTGGGCTGGGATGATTACGGTAAGGGAAGTCCCCTTGCTCAAGCCGTAGAAAGACGCTTTAAAGGTCTTATTGATGAAGTGGCTATCTTTGACCATGCACTGAGCTTCGACCAAATCAGTCAAGTGAGCACTAAAGGTGTTGGATGGTTTATCGCTGCCACTGAGATACGCGGACTTATCGATGCGGTTGAGAGGGTAGAGGTGATGCTGAAAGACCAAAGTTTTACAGGAGCAGTCGCTTTTCTTGAAGGGAAAATCAGAGAATGTGTGCGATGGCAGGAGAAACACCCGGATGAGGCCAGAAAACTTGATAAGGTAGTATCGCAGTTGCGTTTCCAATTGGCCGAGGCGAAAAAAGCCACAGGTGCACCAAAAAGTGAGATTGCTGAGGAGTACAAACAAGCGATTGGGTCAGGCTTGGTGTCTTCCTCAAGGCAGGGGCTCGCTTTGGCATGGTTACATGAAAATGTGAGTACAGATGAATATGAAGATATTATTCAAACTCTCCTGCAAAATAACAGCAATTATTTAAAAGGTGTTGCTGCACAGGCAGAAATGATGATTGGCAACCAAGGACCGAGTGCGGCGATTAGATTTTTAGAACTGAATATGGAGGCCTATGAGCACTGGCGCGAGAAGCATCCCTTTGACAACGTAGTAGCAGAAGACAGACTTCCCGAGGTATATTTTAGATTGGGCGAAGCGAGAAAAGCAGCTGGTGCTTCGAAAGAGAAAATCGCGGATGCATACAGCAAAACATTTAGCCGTTCATGCCTTAGCTACGTATTAGAACGGGCAACTGCTCTTATCTGGCTACTCGAAAATCAGCGTGTTAACGAATACTCGCAGGCAATCAAGCTGGCAACTCTAAGTTTTGACATCAAAGATGAGATCAAAGGCGTACTGTCGAAGGTTTGCAATCATTTCGAGTCAAGAAAGGATTGGGTTAAGTTTGAGCAGTTCCTGAATACCTTGTTCGCCGAGGAGAAAGACCGCTCAATATGGGCGGGGCTAATGGAATCCTGCCTTGGCGGTGAAACCTATTGGCTAAGGGAGCAATATCATAATTATCTCGACAGAGAACCAGGGTTAAAATTAACCAAGGATTGCGTAGTTGCTGAAAAATATGCTGCCAATGAGCAGTTTGAAAAGGCTGCTGAGTTATACCGTGATATTGCGAATCGGTGCGGACCTGAAGATAACAAAAGGGCATTTGAGTTTCAACATTGCAAATGTCTCTTTCAGGCAGGTAGATATAAGCAAGCCATATCCGAACTTGAGGGCTTTATCGCTAACAGTAAGGGCACAAGCAGGGCTCTGGTGAAAGAAGCGATACTAATGAAGGCTCGCACGCAGATTCATCTTGGCGAACCGGAGAAGGCAATAGAGAGTTTCTTGACTCTTATGATGGAGTATCCCGAGATGGAGGAAATACCTGAAACTACCTTCTTCGTAGGATACTGTTATATGTTAGAGGGCAAGTTCAACGCCGCTACAGAAGCCTTTGATTGTGTTATAAAAGGTTATCCAAGCAGCCCCTATGTTAGCAGAGCCCGTCAATGGACTACACGTATAAAGACGATGACGGAGGAACAGTAAAGCCAAAGGACAACAGAAGGCAGTTGTTGTTTCAATGTATCTTGAACCGGACATATACATCCTGCTAAAGGACAACAGAAAATGAGAACACAATTTGCAAGGCTGATGGTTGTATTTGTGGTGTTTGCGATGTGTCTGACGGTCCGCCCGGCCAGCGGAGATTTGGCAGCTTACTGGAAATTTGATGAAGCCTCTGGTACCGCCGCTTTTGACTGTTCTGGAAACAGTTATGACGCTAAAGTTTGTGGCGCAATTCGGACAAGCAAAGGATACTTCGGCGGAGCCCTGAATTTTGGCAATGAAGAATATCTGTCCATTCCTGCGGGTGTGCTGAGTTCAATTAGCAAGCAGATGACCATTAGTTTCTGGTACTACGGTAAGTCGGTCGGAAGATTTCCCAAGACGGACCATATTTTATCGGCCTGGAACGAACGACAGAGAATACTGAGCATCCACCTTCCGTGGAGAGATAACAAGGTCTATTGGGAGGTGGGCAGCGGCTGGGTGCCTGGTCATGCATGGGTGGATGGTAAGCTGATAAGGTCCGACTATGTGTCCAAATCTGCAGAGGTTGAGGAACACGAAAGTTGCTGGAATCACTGGGTTTTTACCAAGAATGCTGATACAGGTGAGATGAAGATATACTTGAATGGTGCTTTGTGGTGTAGCGGTTTCGGCAAGAGGCAAAGAATATCGCAAGTGACTTCGTTTAACTTCGGTCTTAATCGTTCTGACACGCCTCCTGACGGCTTTGACGGTCTTCTCGATGATGTTGCTATTTTCGACCACGCGCTTAGCGAAACCGAGGTTGCCCAACTTTACAGTCTGGGCGCGGCGTCTTTCATCCCTGTTCCCGAACCGCTGCAAGTATTAGGCGAGGCAGTTCAAAGAGCCGAAGCGATAATCAAGGGGAATAAACCTCAGGAGGCGATTGGTTTTCTCGAAGGCAAAATTGTGGAGTGTAAACAGTGGAGACAAGAAAATCCAGACGGTGCCGAATTAGATTACAGAATACTGTCTCATGACTTGTACTTCTTGTTGGCCAAAGCTAAAGAGGCTATGAGTGCGCCACAAGACGAGATTGCGGAGGCGTACAAGCATGCGATTGAATCAGGCTTGCTTTCTTCGGCGAAGCAGGCCCGCACCCTACTGTGGTTATATGAGAATGTAAAAACGGAGGCGTATGAGAAAATTGTTCACTTTCTTCTTGAGAGCAACAGCGACTGGGCAATGGAGGTAGCGGCACAGGCAGAGGCAATGGCTCGCAAGCAGAAATCGAAAGCAGCAATCAGATTTTTGGAACTTCATCTGGACGCGTATGAACGCTGGCGGCAGAAGCACCCGTTTGACGAGGCAGCAGTGGAGGACAGGCTACCAGGAATTTATTTTCAGTTGGCCAGGACCAAAGAAAGAGCGGGTGCACCGAGAAGGGATATTGCCAATGCTTACAGCAAGGCATTTAGCTCGTCGCGGTTTGACTATACACCACAGCAAACTACCGCTTTGATTTGGCTACTGCAGAATGAGTTTACGAGCGAATATACGAGGATAATAAACTCGCACATACAAGATAGTGACTCTAAGGGCCCGTTTGCAAATGTGGTCAGTAATACGTGCAAATACTTTGAATTAGAAAAGGATTGGGCCAAATTCGAGGGCTTTTTGGACACTTTGTTCGTCCAGGCAAAAAATCCTTTTGACTGGGCGAGACTTGTGGAATCCTGCCTTAACGATAGAACAAATCGATGGGCAGAGGAATACTATAAGTATCTTGAGAATAGGCCCAAATTAAGATTCGGCTGGGACTGGATTGCGGAGAAACACATTGCCAACGGGGATTTCGAAAAAGCTGCTCAAACATACCAAGACATAATTGAAACAGACGGTGAGGGTCAGAATAGAAGCATGCTGCAATTGCGACTTTGCCGATGCTTGTTCTACGGAGGAGAATACGTTAAAGCAATTTCGGCCCTTAAGGGCTTTATTGCTGACAACAAAGTTATTAATAGAGATGCAGTAAAAGAGGCAATGTCAATGAAGGGGCGTGCTCATCTTCACCTTGGGCAGTTAGACGAGGCTAAAGAAGAATTTATGGCTTTGATGAGCGGATATCCGGAGCTAAGAAACTCGGCGGAGGCTAATTTCTATACGGGATATTGTCTTATGAAACAAGGCAAGCTCGAGGCTGCGGCGGGCATTTTTGACGGCATCATAAGAGACCATCCGGACGACCTATATGCCAGCAAGGCCCGTATGTGCAAAACTCATATCAGGAGCGTAATACAGTAAAGAAAACCAGAGATGCCTACGGATATGATAGAGGTCCGGGAGCTAACAAAATATTTTGCGGTCGAAGAGCCGCTTGGCCGATTGCTTTTAGGCCCTTTTGGAACTCGCAAAAAAATCTGTGCCCTCGATAAGGTAAGCTTTAGTATCAAGTCCGGTGAGATTCTGGGGGTTGTCGGAACAAACGGCGCCGGCAAAACCACGTTATTGCGGATTCTCGCGGATTTGCTGAGCCCGGATAGTGGGAAAATCGAGCTTTGCGGATACCCATTAGGCAAAGACTCGAGGCAGCTGCGAAGCAAGATCGGATATGTTCCGAGTGACGAGCGAAGTTTTTTCTGGCGTCTGACGGGCAGACAAAACCTGGAGTTTTTCGCGCGTCTTTACGGAATATCCAAGTTGGAAAGGCGTAGAAGAATCCAGGATATGTTGAAAGTATTTTCGCTGAATGAAAAAGCCGACGAATTATTTCGTGACTATTCCAGCGGCACCCGAAAGAAGTTTTCGCTTATGAGGGCTTTGAACCTTCAGCCACACATACTGCTGCTCGACGAGATTACTAATAGCCTGGATGCTTCTTCTGCAAAAGTGGTCAAGACCCTAGTGAGGGATTATATTTCAAATCAAGAGAATTGCGCAGCGGTATGGAGTACGCACCGTCTGGAGGAAGTAGGCGAAGTTTGTGATAAGGTTCTTATAATTGAAGATGGGCGTGTTCGTTTCCATGGCATGGTCACAGAGTTTCTCGACAGCCGATCACAGCGATGGGATTATCTCTTGAGGGTAAAACACATGAATGGAAGCCACAAGGCTTTTGACAAATGGTGTTCCAAGGTCAAGGAGCTCGAATCATCCAGAAACGGCGACATCAGCGAGTTTTTGTTCAGGGGTATTTCTGCTGAGACATTTGGTCGTATCGTGACTATGGCCATCGAGGACTGTGAAGGTTACGTGATTTTTGCCGGTTGCCTTGGAAAAAGTAAGAGTACAGGCTCTAATCCAGTAAACAGATGCACGAAGCGGATTTGACAATTGAGCCCGGAGAGAACAATGTAGGGCGAAGAGAGACGTTGATAGACGATTTATCCAAGGTCATCACTTTTATAAGAAAAGACATGAAGATAGCTGTAAGCTACAGGCTGCAGTTCATCTTTCAACTTTCGCAAACGTTTTTTAGTGTCGCAATAATATATTTTATCGGCAAGATGGTTGCCGACGCGGGGAAAACCTCACTATTGAAAGAGTACAGCGCCGATTATTTTTCTTTTGCCATGGTGGGACTGGCAATTAACGGTTACCTGAGAGCCGGTCTGGAAGGTACAACGAACAATATCAGACAAAGCATGGATCAAGGGGTTCTGGAAGCTGTTTGTGCGACTCCGATTAACTATGCATGGTTGTTGCTGTGTTCATCGTTATGGCAGTTTGTTTTTGAAACAATCCGTCTTTGCTTGTATTTTCTGCTGGCAATTTGGGTATTTGGGATGCGACTGGAAAACGCCAACTGGACAGGAGCGATTCTATGTTTGCTTTTGACGGCGCCGGTATTCCTGATGCTTGGCATACTATCGTGCAGCATATTAATAGTTGTCAAACGAGGCGACCCGATTAATTGGATCTTTTCCAGAGCAAGCAGTCTTCTCGCAGGGACGATGTTTCCTATCAGCGTATTTCCTGTCTGGCTTCAAACGGTCGCTTTCTGCCTGCCTCTGACTCACTCCCTTGAGGCCATGAGACGATGCCTGCTGGCGGGAGCCAGCATCGGCGAGGTTTCGAGGAATATGTGGTCGCTTTTGGCCTTTATTGTAGTTCTCATTCCGCTTACCATTTTTGTGAACCATGTGTGCATGAGAAAGGCAAAAAAATGCGGGGCCTTTACTACACATTGAGAGGTGGATTTATGAGATTCAAATTGAAAGCCGCATTGTATTTGGTCGTTATTTTGATATGCTATAGTATTATTTTGGGAGCCGATAAGCGAACGGCATCAAATTCGCTGCAGGTGCCACCAATCGAGACTTTCTGTTTGAAGCCAATCGAGCTGGAGAACATCAGCATATGGGTACCTGCCGACAGGGTTGGCCCTGTGATAAATAGAGCCTGCATTCCCAAAAACGGCTGTTCGTATTTATCTGGCCTACCTGCAAGCGTTCATCACATAAAAAGCGAAACCTGTCCAGATAAGGTTGCGAGATTACTTGCTGAATATACAGCGTGCTATCACCAGCAGAATCTGCCACTGACAATATTTAATGGTTGGCAGTGGGAATGCTCCTACAATGTCAGTCAGTTTGAATCGTTTAAATACGACCTGCCAAGGCGTGGCGGCAGTTGGGAAAACTCGCAAGAAGCCGTGCTAACACAAAGCACAGGCTCTGCAGATTTTCTCTGGGTCAGGATTTCCACGGCAAATAATTTTCCGGACACGCCAGACAACAGTATGCAGCAAAGCAGTATCGAAGTGAAGAGGTTCTCTTCTATAAGAACAAGAGATGGCTATCCGAAAAAACGGCAGTTATAGTATAACAGTCTATCTGGTCATGGTTGGGATAGTTGCGGTCATGGCAGGGGGAGTCTCTTTGGCTGGTGCGCCAGATGCGGCCGAGGTGCTCACCGCATCGTATGAGGCAACTGAGGGGATTAGTACAACAGAGGCTGAGCCGGTAGTTGCGAAGCTGGAGAAAGCATTAGCCAACTGCACAGACGATTATCTGGCTTTCAGGCTCAAATACAGAATAGCGATGATATATTTTAGGGCTGACAGGATGGAGCCGTCAAAGGCCGGATTTCTGCAAATTGCACAAGACCCTAAGTGTCCTGAAATTATCAAAGTATGCAGTTTGAATATGATAGGACAGATATCCAGGTTGATGGGAAATGACAAAGAGGCGCTCGAGGCCTTTGACCAAACATCAAGTCTTTTGGCGCGGAAATTCTCTTCGGGTGTTGAAGACAGTGCTTGCTCGGCATTGAAGAAATTGTGGGTCTTAGTCCTGTTCAGCAAGGCCGAGATCTTTGAAATGCAAGGTGATTATGCCTCGGGTGTCGTTGAGTATGAAAATCTGCTGGAGGTGCTGAGCCGGAATAGAAGGGGTCGATTTAGCCAATACGCGGCTGGCGTGAACGACCGACTCTCCCAGCTCTATTTACGTCAGAGGGATACCGACAAGTATGTAAAAGCCGCCAAGGCTTTAACTGCAGCCTACCCGGAATACTACCGGACAGGGATTATAAAGTTGGAAATAGAATGTGTTAAATTCCTGAAAAGCGTCGGTGGGGATTTTGATTTTTCCAACGGCAGCTTTGGTGCCCCATCATACACAATCGCTTATCTTCGGAGGGCACGGGACTTAGATTCAGCACAAGATATGGCTGAGAAGCTTGACAGGCTCAGCAGAGAATACGCAGATGCTTATAGTGGGATTCTGTTGGGTTATCATTATGCGTGGTTGTTGGATGCGCTCGGTGAGAGAGACAGAGCTCTGGAGGTGCTTGCCCGGGTATCTTCCGATGAATGCTTTGGTGCTGATGAGAAACATTGCCGAATCACCATTGTAGAAACCATTCAAAGATACGCAAAAATACAACGTGCTATTATTCTGGGAGAAAAGGCAAATTACTGTGAAGCACTTCAGGTCCTGGATAGTCTGAGAACAGACCAGAGCGAGTCTCACATATCAGAACTGGCAGAGGCGGTCAGCAAGGGCATGCAGACCCTCAAAAGGGAGGTACGCAGGAATGAGAACTGATATGAGTAAGAGCTTGTCCGGTTACGAACGTTTCCTTGTGGCTCTGTTGTACATCAGTATTGACATTGGCTTGTTCGCATCTGTCACTATCGCCGGCCAGATGCCCGTTAGCGCTGTTGACTTTGGTGCTTTTAGAAAAGCCCTGGAGGAATCGGACGACATCACGGCGATGTCGCTGGGCAGCTCGATATTCAGCCAGCTGGAAAAAAAGTATAAGAAGGATACCGGATTTAGCGCAATGAAGTCCAAACTCATGGCTGCTGAGTTTCTTGCAAGGCAAATGAAATTCCAACTACAGAAGGCAACCGGTAAGCGTATGCTGACGGTTGCAGCCGGACTCTTTGACAAGAAAGAAGGGGACAGCAGAGATTTGTCTCTTTTAGTTGCTCCGGCAAAAAGCTTCTATGAAACCTCTGCTAAATTATTTTCCAGCTCAGTAAAAATAGACGGTCTGAGTGACGAAGAAAAGACTTTTCTTTTGCGGTATTACGATCTGAAGTTGAGACTACTGACGATTTCGGTGGCGCAAGCAGGGCAGAATCTGGCAATTGCTGAGCCGAGTTTCAATGGGGCGCATGATTATGCACTTGTGCTGCCTCTACTGCATAGCTCAGCTGAAAAGCCAGTTAATACTGATATTTTACCCCCATGGATGCGGCAGGGTGAGCAATTGGAGATATTATCAGATTCGTGTCTATTGCACTTTGGATTGGTGTTGCCTGCCATGGCGATAGAAAAGAGGTCGGCACAGGGGCAACAAAAGCCTTTTTCGGAACTGGATTTTTACGTCTCTGCGGCGGAAAAGTGCCGCCAATCCGAATCAAGCCCTCACATCGCCGTAGATTGTCTGCTTAAGGCGATAGACCGTGCCCCGGACAAAGCCCCTGATATAATAGTATCATTGCGGTTTGACGTAGTACAAGTGTGGCTGGATTCTGAGAATTATGTACTTGCAGGCGGTGAGGCACAAAAGATATATGATACTTTCCCGGATCACAAAGAGGCTGGAAGGGCCATTTGGCTACATTACTACGCACTTTCGAGAAGCAATAGTGCCGATGAGATATTAGCCCACATTGATGAGGTGCTGGAGGATAAGAGATGTGACGTATATAAGGCCAAGCTCATGTATATTAAATGGTGGGCGCTTCGGCGCAAGCGGGACCAGACTGCAAGAGTGGCAGGCTTTGAGTATGAGCTGCTGAGGCAATATGGTAATGATCCGATGTTCGCACCTGTGCTGCTGTCTCGCGCCACCGATTTATTAGCACGTCAGGATTATAACGGCGCTCGCGAGTCGCTGACTCGACTTTCTGAGAAATTCCCTTCTACCGAAGCTGGGGCTCAGGCAAGAAAGATGCTGCATAAGTTGCAAGCTACGAACGACCTGCGATAGGACCGCGCATGCGCACAAAGAAATTGCAATGTAGCATTCTTTTGTTGACCCTTGCCGTCACTTATCCCAATGGTGGATGTAATTTGACAGGTAAGGGTTTTGGCACGAGGAACCGGCCTGAGCTAAAGGTGCGAGCAAATGTAATTCTAATCACAATCAGTACGATTAGAGCCGATCATGTCAGCTGCTTTGGGTATCAAAGGGATACGACACCCAACTTCGATAAGTTTAGTAAAAGTAACACATTATTTCTGAACGCTTTTGCCACCTCAAGTTGGGCGATGCCGACTCACGGTTCGATTTTTACGTCATTGCTTCCAAGTGTCCACGGTGCTACTGGTATCAACAAGAGGCTGGCGGATAAGTGCGATACGTTAGCTGAAATACTGACGGCCAATGGATACTATTGCGCCGGCTTTTGCTGCAATCCACGATTATCTGCATCGAGTGGATTTGCTCAAGGATTTGATATTTATGATGACTACAGCGTCAAAACGATTCTCAACGGCTTAGCTTTGGAAGGCAACCACCATTTCGATATCAACAAGCGAAGAACCAATGACCTAATCAACGATGCGGCAATCAGGTGGCTACAAAACAACATTCACAATCCATTTTTTATGTTCGTTCATTACTACGACAATCACTGGGACTATTTGCCGCCTGAACCCTACGACAAACTTTATGACGGCGATTACAAAGGGGCAATCGATGGAACCGACGTTGCCAGAGAGCCATTGTTCAGCAATCCTCCGGGGGAGGACGACATAGAACATATCATTGCTCTGTATGATGGCGAAGTTAAACAAACTGATAATGATTTGGGTGAAATGCTGAGCTTTCTCGAAAAAAGGGGCTTGATGGCCAATTCTATTGTAATTGTGATGGGGGATCATGGCGAGCAGTTTTATGAGCATGGTCATACCAGCCATCACGGCACATATGATGAACTGATACATGTGCCTTTGGCGATCTCGGTCCCGGCTTTGGAAGCAAAAGGGCACGTGATCGATTCTCTGGTCAGCCAGGTAGATATCTTACCAACTATCTTGGACTTCCTTCAGATACCACCGCCCGAAGATTGTCAGGGTGAGAGTTTAAAACCACTTATCGAGGGCAACACAGAAGC
>SDBT01007809.1_pt1 | contig 17566 bp, 11 predicted proteins | sample 2277101 | NCBI WGS metagenome assembly SDBT01 (sample SAMN10404973, study PRJNA504765) | marine sediment metagenome | isolation source: marine sediment core GS10_PC15, 103 cmbsf | place: Arctic Ocean: Southern Knipovich Ridge | collected 2010 | reverse complement strand
AACTTCGCGAACAACGCCAACAGGACCGCTCGTTTTTCACTCTCTTATTGGCTTTTTCTGTAGTCTTCCTGTTCGCGCAGTTCGCGTGGTTAGCGGCTATCGACTTTTTCAACAACCCCACAGGCGCAAGAATCTTCCAAACCGGGTCGACTTTCGCCATGGTCGATGCGTATTATTAATATAGTGGTGAAATGGGTTGCCGAGAACAGGCGACTTAAATAGCTCTAATATCATCCATACGAGCCTGGGGTGACTCATTTCCACCACCGAGTTGACTGGCCCGAAAGGGCCCAGCCGACGTGGTCTGCGACGAGGACTGCATTTGTGGTTGGACTGCGCCGGTTGATTCCATTTTGCCTCGCCGGTTCTCGGTGGGCCGGGGAGTGCACATATAGTACGTGGGCTGCGTCCGGCCGATGGGGCCGGGCAGTTGAGCCCGAAAGTCAAGGCCGGCAACCGGCCGGTCAAGTCAAAGATGTCGCCAGATCGTAACGGGATTTGCAATAGTCTCATCAATACTTCTTCCCCGCCGGCGGCGGGCATCTTTGGCGCAAAGGGTAAGGAGATCTTACCATGAGTAAGGCATTCACATTGATTGAGTTGTTGGTGGTTGTGGCCATCATCGCGGTGTTGGTGACGATTCTTGTGCCTGTCCTGTTGGGCATCGGGCCTGAGACGAACCGAGCGGTGTGCGCGAAGAATCTGCAGGTCATCGGCAAGTCCTACCAGGATTACGCCTATTCGAACCCGGATGACCCGTTTCCGCGGCACGTGGATTCCCCGACGACGCTCGCCGGGGCCAACACCGCCCCCACCGGCGCGCCCGGCTCGGATGCACTGGCCGGCGCGGGCGACTGCAGCATGAACACCGTTTGGGTGCTCATCGCCAGGGGCCTGTTGACGCACAGCGCGTTCAAGTGTCCGGGCGATGAGGGCTACACGGCCCGCACGGTGACCACCAAGTACGGGTGGGCCAACGCCACGGAGTTTTCCTACGGCGTACACTATCCGTATGAGGAAGACCCCACCGGGCCGATCCCCAACCCCGCTGATCCGGCCGGCCGGTACGGTGCGAACAACGGCGCCCTCAATCCCCCCGCCAGGAAGGGCGATTGGATGTACCTGTCGAACTGGGTCATCATGGCGGACCGAAACCCCGGCGGCGCGGTCGATGGCACGTCCATCGAACACTCCAACCACAAGGGTACCGGCGGCGGTTGTGCCGTTGTAACCAGGGTCGGCAATGTTACCTTCTATGACCGCCTGACGAGCTCCATGGCTGGTTTCGGAGACGACATCTACACCGACGCCGTCCCGCTGGCGACGGCTGCGGCGTTCCCGCAGAATCGCAGCGATACGGTCATCAGCCCGACGGTGTCCCGCCCGTAGCGGATCGCTACTGGCACAGTGATCTACGTTTGTCGTACGATTGCGGGGCGGTCGGGTGGGCCGCCCCGCGAAAGGAGATTCACCATGAGAAGAAAGCAAGCGCTCACGCTTACCGAACTGTTGGTGGTGATCGCCATCATAGTGGTGTTGGTGCCGATCGTGGCGCTCATTACCGTCCCGGTCGGCGGGGGCTTCCCCTTGGAGAGGAGCTACAGGACGGTCTGCCAGAACAACCTGAGTGTCATCAGCAGGAAGTACAGCGACTATCTCTACGAAAGCGAGCTTGCGGATGGGCCCTTCGCGAGGCATATCGATGATGGTGATGCGCATGACACCACCGCTACGGGTCTGAAGACGGCCGACACACTCGACGCCGCCATCGGCGTGTGTGGGATGCAGACCGTGTGGGAGGTGATCGACCGCGGCGACTTGACCCACACCGCATTTAAGTGCCCGGCCGATGAGGACTGGACAGCTCGAACAAGCACCGATAGGTACGGATGGAGCGCCCTGACAGAGTTCTCCTACGGGATTCATTACCCCTACTCGAGCGACGGGGCCGGAACGGCCAATCCAGCCGATCCGAAAGCCAGAGACGCCACCTCCGCCCGGAGGCTCACGTACAGGGAGAACCTGGTCCTGTTTGCCGACCGCAACCCCGGCGGAGCGGTTGATGGTACTGCCATAGAGCACTCCAACCACGGCGGAGACTACAGCGGGTGCGCAGTCGTAACCAGGGTCGGGAATGTCACATCCCTCCGGTCGGCCACCGACTCAAAGGTCTGGTCCGGTGACGATATCTACATCGACGAAGGGGATACCGCCAGCCCCGTCCCCGACAGCAAGACCGATACCGTCATCACGCCGCAGGTTTCCCGGTAATAGAGCGTGGTTCAAGAACCGCTCGCCCGGGGTAATCCGGATGTACATCGGGACCACTCATGCCAGCCACGGGCGCAAGCCCGTCGTATCATTTTCTCATGGTAGCCACGGGCGCAAGCCCGTGGTGTTATGCACCCCATAATACGGAGGCCCGCAGGGCCGACTCATTCTCAAGCGTCACGCAATTCAACATGATCCGGGGCGCGTGTGGGAATGACACAACGTGTCCGGCCATCAATCGCCCCCTACGGGGGCTCTTCCTCTTTGCGCACATCCTTTCCACGGGCTTGCGCCCGTGGCTAACATGAACGCCGCCCAGCTCACGGCCGAAGCCTTCGGGCCTCTCGCCAAGCGCCTTTGGCATCTTTGGACAGATGACCCAACTCCGATGTACCCCGAAGCCGGTTCGGGACTTCCGCGCTGCTCCAGCATCGGGATTACGCCGATTTGAACCATGCCGGTAATAGGGTGTGGTCTTGGTTATCGTCCGGGGCCCATGCGGGGCTCCCGGCCCAGCTCCCTGGCGGTGGCCCTTCGTACCTCGATCGTCTCCCGGAGCTGGAGGGACTCACCCGGCCTGAGGGCCGCTTCCTTCGTGTAGAGCGAGAGGTTCACGCACGGGTCGGTCGTGCTACGGCACCGTCAAGATTGATTCCGTGGGTGGCACGGCTGGCTTGTCCAGCCGTGTTCCCGCTGAAGCAGTCGGGGCAACACAGCCCCCAGGGGGCTGTGCCACCCACACTTTCGACCTTGACAGTGTGCTACGGCTTAGCGGGCGCCGCGCGACGTGCTTTCGCTCGAACCGTGCCCAGCCACTTGGCAAGATCGCCGTAGGTGCGACTCTCGCAGACCCTCGTCAGGCCTGCCTTGCGGGCGGTGGCCTCGAACTTGTCGATCATCGGGCCGATGTCCCGCGAGCCCGTCATGATCTGCGTGTACTGGATCGGCATCCTGGCCACGCGCACGCGGTGCAGCAGGACGGGATCGTCCTTGACGAGTTCCTCCGCCCGGTCGAAGTGCTTCACGGACTGCGCGATGACGGGCTTTGCCAGCCACGGGCTGGTCGGCTTGGCCCGGATGGTCATGTGCCAGTCCTTGTGGTCGGCCACCTGCTTGTGCATCAGGTTGATGTATTTCCGGATGGGCGCCGCGGCCGGGCCATAGTAGCCCGCGAGGAACTCGTCAATCGCCTTGTCGGTGTCGTAGGTGGGGTCCCACAGCGTCTTGGCCATGATCCACGTTCGCAGCTCGGCCAGCTCCGAGCCCGGGGTGAAGTAGCAGGCCTCCTCGTAGATGCTCGTAGCCCCGTTGCGGACGAAGAACCGGATGTTCGGCTTGAGCGAGTAAAGGTTTGGAAACGGCATGACGCTGTGGCTGTAGTCGATTACGTAGTCCCAGATGCTCAGGCGTTTGCATATCTTGCTCCAGCCTTTGATGTCGGCCACGAAGGAACGGTTGTAGGGGCACGCTGCCAGCGGATGGGAGAAGCAGCACTCGATGCTGCACAGCCGCACGGTTACGTTCGGTCGCGGCTTGACGTGCTTGGGCGGCTTGCGGGTGTACTGGTAGGCCAGCGTGGAGATGATCTTGCCGGGGTGATCCTTGGCGATGTCATCCGCGATGGCGTTGACGAAATGGATAAGGGGCCCGGCCTGCGAGTCTTCCTTCTTAGCCAGGGCTTCGCACTTGGGGCACCGGCAGTAGTTGTGCCAATCGTTCTGCGAGACGCTGAAGATGGTGGCCTGCGGCGCCGCGGCGATCCAGCGACGGATGGTCTTCTTGGCAATTGCCAGCACCTCGGGATTGGTCAGGCACAGTTGCGTCCGCCCGCTGACGCGCTTGCCCTTGATCATCGAGAAATACTCGGGGTGTTTGGCAAAGTGCTCGCGGGGGTCCAGGACGGAATTGAACGTGTGGACGAAGTGCGAGTAGGCAATCTTGCCGCCGCGCTTCTCGTCCAGGTGAGTCTGCGTGCCGTTGAACTTGTTTCGGACCGCGAAGTCCGCGTCGCGGTGGCAGGGATAGTCCGTGGCGCGGTATTCCAGCGGCGGGATGTACCGCACGTTCAGGTCAGCCAGCTTGAACCGGCCGTCCTTCGGGATGACCGCGCAGTCGGGCGTGAACCAGCGGCAGTTGCAGTAGTCCTCCAGGAAGGTGTACACCGCGTACAGGACCCCGCGCTTGTTGCCGGCCAGAACCAGCGCCGGCCCCTTCGTCCTGATGACAATCCCCTCCAGACCGAGCTTGGCGAAGTCGATCCGCACGCCCAGCTTTTTCAGGGTTGCCGTGCACCTGCCCACGACGATCGGCGTCTGCTTTTCGAGCTTTCCATCCGCGACGATCGGCAGGGCGTGGCCGGTGAGTTTCTTAATGTGGTCCCGCAGGTCCGTGGCGGCGTGATCTTCCTGCGGCGTGGGCTTGTCGGGCAGGACGATGGCGTGGGTCTTCGGATCGAGCGCCTTGCCGCCAATCTCGATCACACACTTGCCGGGCGCCTCAGCCCCGTGAAGCCATCCCGCACACGCTGCTACGGTCACCAGAACTGCGAGTCTCGATGCTCTCATCGGCCAACTCCTTGCGATCCATGGGTGTAGACGGCCAGTAGCGGGCAGCCAGCAGCCAGCCAGTCGGTCCGCCGGTTCGCGCCTACTTCTGCGCCTCTTGCTGCTTCTTGATCTTTCGTCCGATGGCGAGGATCTTTTCGATGACATCCTCGGTTAGTTCGTAGTCTTTCAGCAGCGGGAATCCCTGCCAGATCACGGCCCCGCCGGGCTCGATAATCAGCACGTGGGGGATTCCCCAGACGCCGACGGCCTTCTTGGTCCGCCCCTGCGTGTCGATGGCGCTGTAGTACTCGATCGGCGGGCTCTTGAGCTTCAGGACGTCGGCTTCTGTCTCGTCGGAGATGCCGATGACGACCAGTTCGTCTCCGTACTTGGCGTGGAACTTGTTGAGCAGTGGAATGGACCGTCGGCACGGCCCGCACCAGGTGGCCCAGAACTCGACCAGCACGTACTTGCCCTTGGTCTCGGGCTTCTCGCTGAGCCACTTCTCCACGACCAGCTTGGGCGCCTCGGCAAAGAGGAACGAATTCGCCCAGATCCGCTTGCCCTGCTTGATGACCGGCGGATTGGGGTCCTTGCCCTTCTCGAACGGCGAGTCGGCCGCGAAGCGAGCCGGGATCTTGACCACCGCAGAAGGATCGCCGGTGGGGCGGGGCTTGTCCCGGCCGTCTGCGCCTTCCGGTGCCTTGGCCACCGCAGAAGGATCGCCGGTGGGGTAGGGCTTGTCCCGGCCGTCTGCGGGGGTCTTGGCTGCGGTGGCGGGTTTCGCCGCGTCGCCGTCACTCGGCCCTGCCGGGGCCGAGCGCGACCGGTCGCAGCCGGTCATCAGGCTCAGAGAAGTCAACACCACTGTCACGGCCGCAAGGGCCGATATCAGTCTGATATGCATGGCTGTTCCTTTCGCGTCTGGTGCGTTCGGGGCACGTCTGATAAGAAAAAGGGGTCAGGCTGCTTTTCCATGCTGTTCCCTCAGCCGCTCAGGGTGGCGGTGACCTTCACGTCAGAGACGCCCGCGGACTTATCCAGGTTCTCCACCAGGATCTTGATGAACCGAACGTCGGCGTCGAATGTAAAGGTCTTCCGGCACGTCTTTCCCGGCAGGCAGTCCAGATCGAACGTGTGCAGATCCACCGTATCGTATTTCAGGCCGTCGGGGCTCGAGCGAACGTGCAGCCGCAATCCGTTTACCGATCGCTCGTCATACGTGCACTCGGCGGTCAGCGCCGCACGCTTTGCATGGCTCAGGGCCACCGCCGGTGAGTTCCTCAGCGACAAAGGCGCGGTGGTCCCGGCGGCCAGCGACGCTTCGTGCAGAATGGGCATGTCGAGGCTGAACGGTCTGGCCATGACCAGAACCTGAACGCCGACATCCTCCACGCCGGGGAACCGCTTCTGAAACCTCGCCCGCCAGGCCTTTTTGTAGCGCAGCGTGTGGTAGATGTAGACGAAGGGCGGGGCCATGATGCTGTGCACCTCGGCGTAGGCCGCGGCGTTCGGCTCGGCATGGCGCGTGGCGACGGGATTTCGCCCGTACTTGATGAAGTTCACCCCGTCGAAGCTGTACGCGTAGCCGATGCTCTCACGGGTGACGATGCGCGGCTTGTACAGCTTGGCCCCTCCGTAGAACATGTGGAAGACGCCGCTGTGATACAGCACCTCAGCCTCGGAGAACCCGCCGTCGTCCCATTCGCCCCACTCGCCCTGCTTGAGGACCGGGTTGTTCTTCCACTTCGTCCAGGGGCCCTCGGGCTTCTTTGCGGTGGCCAGCGCCATGGGGCTGTAGTCCGGGCCCGTCGATCCGATCGGATAGGCCGTGTAGAGATGGTACTTGCCCTTTACCTTCACCACGCCGCCGACGTAGCCGAAGTTCTCGACAATCGGATTGCCCTTGTGCTTCGTCCACGGGCCCAGCGGGCTGCCGGCCGTGGCCAGTCCGATGCTCCACTTGCGATGCTTCCCGGACCTGCCATGTCCGGAGTACCACATGGCGTATCTGTCGGCGCGTTCCTTCAGGACCATGGCGCACGCTACGTGGGCCTCGTCCCAGCTGCCCTTCGCCCCGACCGTGAGGATCGGCTTGTCGCCGTGCTTCTTGAACGGCCCGAGGGGATGCGAAGCGGTGGCCACCCCGAGGCGGTATCCGCTGCCGCCGTTACCGTGGTAGTACAGGTAATACTTGCCGAAGTCCTTGAAGGCGTCCGAGGCCTCGATGATCTCGTCGTCCCATGAGCCCTCGGGGCCGGGCGTCAGGATGGGATTCGGCCCGGGAATCTGGATGAACCGGCCGGGATCGAGCAGCGCGTTGCGGGGGCGAGGTTTCGCGAGCGGCTCGGCAGCGGACACCATGCTAAAGGACCCGCCACCCCACAGCGTCGCCAATACGAGCGCCGCCAGCCAACTCGAACGATGTCTGATTCCTGTCATGGTCCATGCACTCCTGCGCGCAGCCGACGTATCAGTTGCCACTTTCCAGCTCACCTACCGCAAGGTGATGTCGAGCTTTGCGGTCTTGCCTTCGTCCAGGCTGAGCGCAAGGGTCTTTCCGTCGCCGGCAACCGAAGCGCCCCGGCCGTTGACCTTCACAGAGGCCATGCCGCGGCGCAGAATGAACTTGACGTCCTGCTTCTTCTTCGAGGTAAGGCTGACGGAGGCCGTTTTCTTCTTCAGGTCCCAGCTCATCCGGTCGACCTTTATCTGCCCGCGGCAGAGTATGCCGGATGCGCTTCCCGCGGCGAGGTCATCGGGCAGGGCGGGCAGGAGCTCCACGAAGCCCTGTCGCGAGAAGACCAGCATCTCAATAACAAGGCCCGGGAAGGAGCAGATGAAGTCGGCGTTGTACGTCCTGCCGGGGTCGTGATAGGTGAACAGGCTCGGCAGGACGTACCTGTTCGCAAAGAGCGCGAGGAAGTCGGCCTTGAGCACCTTGTCTTCCCTCAGGCGGGCGGCGCCGAACGCCCGGAACAGCAGGCCGTGCGCGGATCCCATCTTGTAGTCAAACCCGTTGTAGCGGTCGTAGAGGGCCTGGCGGGTGCCCTTGAACAGTTTCGGGTTCTGGTCGGGGTCGGCCTCAAAGGCGAGCCACGCCGGGTAGAGATGACAGGCGTGGCGGTGCTTGTTGTTGTCCATAAGATCCTTGTGTGCCCATTCCTTGAGCGAGCCGTTCTCGTTATACATGTAGTCCGGCAGGTCGGAGCGAATCTTCTTCCACTTCTTGACGCCGGCTTTTTCGATCCCGAGCCGCTCGCATTCGTCGATCAGGATGGTCAGGACCTGCTTGCAGACGGCGATGTCCATCGTCGCGTTGACCGTGCAGGATGAGGAGCCGCCGCCGCGGATCCTGGCGCGGTTCTCGGGCGAATAGGAGGGAACGTAGATGTACTTGCCGTCCTTGTCGCGATGCTTGAGGAAGTCCTCATAGAACAAGGCGATCTTCTTGTACAGCGGCAGGACCTTCTCCTTGAGGTAAGCCTCATCGCCGCTGACCTCGTAGTACTCATACATGGGATATGCCAGCCACCCCGCCCCGGCGGTCCACGTCCAGCCGGCAAAGCCCTTGCTTGAGTGGAACGCGTATCCGCTGCGGCCGTCCGTCCGCGTGGGGGCCATCACCCCGCGGCAGCCGTAAATGGCCTTGGCGTTATATTCCCAGTCGTCGACCTGGCCCAGGATGAGCCTGGTGTAGGCCATGATGCCTTCGCGAATGTTGCCGATATTGGTGCCCGCAATCTGCAGGTTGACGTTGGTGTCGGTCGTGAAATCGCCGGACCAGCCGGCGCTCCAGGCGCCGTTCCACATCGCGGTAAGGTTTTGCGGCCACTCGCCGGCGGAACAGATGAAGGCGAATCGCCCCATTTCGTAGAGCTTCTGCGTAAGGGCGACGTTCAGCTTGTTCTGCTTCGCCTGCTGTTTCTGCTTGGCAAGCAGGGCTTCGTTGCTGAGGTCCATGTCCGGCCCGGCATTGAAATCGACCAGACATCGCATGAAGATTTCGCGGTGGATGGCGGCGTGGCGCTTCAGGAGCTTGTCGAAATCTGTCCCCAGGCCGCTCAGGTCCTTCTTCGTCTTGGCCTCAACGGACTTTGCATCCTTGTCGTAGTCTTCAATTGACTCTATGCGGGTAAGCAGAAGGACCTTCTTAGCGCCCTTGACGGCAACGCTGTCACCTTCAACCGTCGCCTTGCCGCCAAACGGAACCACGCGCGTGAAACCGTTGTAGCCGCGCTTGTGATCCCGGTCATACTTGAATCGAAACGCCAGCCAACCATCCGCCGCCTCCACGGGGTCACCGATGAGCCCCTTTCCCGCGGCGTGAAGAGAAATCGCGATGTTTACCGGGCCCCCGCTCCTTTCGATCTGCTGGACGATCACCCCGTCAGCGCGGGAAACAAACGTGCGACTGGTAAAGCTCGATCCACCGGCATCCCACGAAACGCGCACCTCGCCCGTCGTGAAATCCGTCCGCCGGACGTAGTTCTTAACATCAGCCGAAGAATCGGGATACTTTATCTGCATGCTGTAGGCGCAGTGGTAGATGTCCGTCCAGATGATGTTTTTTCCACCGAGAACCTTGTCCCAGCCGGCCTCCTTCATCGCCTTTGACCACCAATGGCTGTATCCCTCCCGGTACTTGCCCTGAAGAATCAGCTTCTGCATCCCGGGCACGAACCTTGCGATGTCGGGCGGGGGGACCTGCTCCTGCTTCTTCGCGGGGCGGTAGAGCTTCTCGTGGTTGAAGTAGACCTGCTCCCTGTCGGTCTTTCCGGAGACCATCGCGCCGAGTGTTCCGTTTCCGGTAACGAACGCCTCTTGCCATTTGGCGGCCGGCTTCTCGCTGAACATGCCGTGGCCCGCCGCCGAGGCGTAACCGGCAGCCCAAAGCACAGGCGCTATCACGCAGAGCAGGAACAGGGATATCTTCATCGCTTCCATCCTTCCATCACGAGTCGGGTCCGACGGTCAGACGTTACTTGTTGAAGCAGGTGCGGTCAAGATCAGGATCGCGAGCCGCTCGCACTCGTCGATCAGAATGGTCAGGACCTGCCCCAGGATGACCCTGGTGTAGGCCATGATGCCCTCGCGAATGTTGCCGATATTGACGCCCGCAAGAAATCTGCCAAGAGACGTGAATCTATATCGTTAACGCGTTAGCATTGAAGGACTGATTATGGCCGGGAACGAGAAAGCCGAGGACGTTACCGCAGATAGCGTGGGTAGCACCGCGTGCCCCAAGTGCGGCCACGTGGTGGACGTGTCGCAGGCCGCGGCCTTTTCGACCGTGCGGTGTCCGCAATGCAAGACAGCCTTCACGGCCCCGGGTAAGCTGGGCCAGTTCATCCTGCTGCGTCTGCTGGGCAAGGGGGAGATGGGGTCGACGTACAAGGCACACGACACGATTCTGGGGCGTCAGGTCGCCATCAAGGTAATGAAGAAGTCTCTGGGGAAGGACCCGAAGCGCGTGAAGGACTTTCTTGCCGAAGGGCGGGCGCTTGCATTACTGGACCACCCCAACGCCGTCAGCATCTTCTCGCTCGGGCAGGAAAAGAACCAGCCTTACATCGTGATGGAGCTCCTTGCCGGCAAGGCGCTGAACAAGAAGTACTCCCTCGACAAGGCCCTGGACGAAGCTCTGGCTCTGGAAATCGCCATTCAGATCGCCCAGGCCCTCGAGGCCGCCAAAGAAATCAGCCTCATCCACGGAGACATCAAGCCGGCTAACATCATGATCGACGATAAGGGTGGGGCCAAACTGGTGGACTTCGGTCTGGCCAAGATCGGCGACGGGCACGTGGGCGAGGGAGCTGCATTCGGCACGCCGTACTACGTTGCGCCCGAGCAGGTGCAAAGGGAGTCCATCGATCATCGGACGGACATCTACAGCCTGGGCGCGACGCTGTTTCACATTCTGGCGTGCATGCCGCCGTTTCCGGGAAAGACGTTGAAGGAGGTCCTGGAGGCGCGGCTGGAAAAGCCCGCGCCCGGTCTTCTCAAGATCCGCCCGTCCCTGCATCCTGAGACGGCCGCCGTCGCCGCCAAGATGCTGGAGCGCGAGCCCGACGACCGCTACGGCGATTACGGCCAGCTCCTGAAGGATCTGCGGCACGCGCACGCGGTGGCCACGGGCAAGGCGGAGGTGGCGCCGGCCCCTGTGGTGAAGAAGCGGCCGCCTCGGGTTCGGTACGTGCGGGCAAAGTCCAAGCGGGGCCTGGGCATTGTGATAGGGGCCGCGGGGCTGCTCATCGCAGCCACGGTGGGCGGTGTTCTTTTTTATCTATGGAGCAAGGAGGCCGGACAGGTTACCTGGCAGGTACCGGTCGACACGATCGCACCCGATACGATCACACCCGATACGATCGCACCCGACACGATCACGCCCGACACGATCACGCCCGATAAGCAGGGGACGTTCGAGAAGATTCCATGGCAGAACCAGGATATCGGCACGTCGGCACGCCGGGGGAAGTGGACGTACAATGCCACTACGCGCAAGCACACCATCGAGGGCAGCGGCGTGGACATCTGGGGCAACGCCGACGGGTTCCACTACGTTTACACGTCGCTCAGCGGCAACGGCCAGATCGTCGTCCGCGTGGTCAGCATTGAGAACACCCATGTCTGGGCAAAGGCCGGCGTGATGATGCGGGAGACGCTCGCGGACAACAGCAAGCACGTCACGATCGTGGTGGCGTTCAAAGCCGGCATCAGCTTCCAGCGCCGGACCACGACGGGTGACGAGAGCTTTCACACCACGGTCCCTAACCCTGCTGCCCCGTACTGGGTGAAGCTGGTCCGCAGAGGGGATACGTTTACGGGCTACCAGTCGCCCAACGGGACCAACTGGACGAAGCAGGACTCCATTGCGGTCTCGATGCCACAGGTCGTGTTCATCGGCATGGTTGTGACATCCCACGACGACACGACGCTTTGCACGGCGGAGCTAGACAACGTGTCCATTACCGAGCGCGGCGGGGGCGGCCGTTAGATCTGCCACTGCCCTCGCTTCGACCGCTGCAGCCAGCGGGCGGCTTCCGGATCGCCGATGATCTGTTCCTTGTCGGGGTCCCACCTCAGGGGCCGGTTCAGCCAGTAGGCAATGTTGCCGAGGTGGACGTGCGTGGCCGTGCGGTGCGCAACCTCGATGTCGCGGAACGGGCGCTGGCGGGTGCGGACGCAGTGCAGGAAGTCGCCTAAGATTCCGCCGCTGCCCTTGTAGTTCGGTATGTGGATGTCGGGGGTCGCTCCGCGCCCTTGCCCGGTACTGCGCGAAGGTATCTCGCCGCCCGTGCCCCTGAACGACAATTGCCGTCTGCCCCACCCGCCGCCGTGGTAGATGCGGACGCCGTTGGCGAACTTGTACGTCAGTTTCGGATAGTCTTTGCCGTCCGGCGGAATAATCTCTACAGGGCCTGTCATATGCAGGTTGAGCGTAAACAGCGCGCCGCCGAAGCCGTGACAACCCCAGTCGCTCATGCCGCCGCCTGAGTAGTCGCGGTAAGGCCTGAAGCCGCCCCTGATAAGCCTCGAATGGTACGGCCGCCACGGGGCCGGGCCAAGCCACATATCCCAGTCGACACCTGCCGGAGTCGGCTCGGGAGGCAGGTCGCACAGCTTGGAAGGTCCGCCGACGTTCACCCACGCCTCTTTGACATCCCCGATGGCGCCGCCGCGCACCATCTTGTGGTACCAGTTGTAGTCACCCCAGACGCGCTGGCTGCCGCCGGAGAACACGCGGGCGTAGCGGCGCGCGGTTTCGACCATCACGCGGCCCTCGCGAACCGTCAGCGTCTCGGGCTTCTCGCAGTAGACGTCCTTGCCGTGCGTCATCGCCGCAATGGAAATCAGCGCGTGCCAGTGATCGGGCGTCGCGATCAGCACGGCGTCAATGTCATCGCGGCTGGTGACCTCCCGGAAATCAGTGTAGGTCTTGCAGTCGCTGTTGCGGTAACGCTTGTCCGCCGAGGCCTTGGCCGCGTTGCGGTGCCCCTCTACAACGTCGCAGACCGCTACGACCTGCACCTGGCCAAACCCCAGGAAGCCTCCCAGGTCTCCGCGGCCTCGGCCGCCCATGCCGATGCCGGCCATCACAATGCGCTCGCTGGCGGGCGCACGACCCGGCGCGCCCAGGGCCGACGATGTGATGACATACGGGGCGCCGACGGCAGCCAGCGCGGCCTTCAGAAACCTCCGTCGCGTCAAGTTGCTCGCTTTCGGCATGACACTTCCTTTCATGAGGTATGAACCGACATTGCGTTTCCAGGCGCCTTGGGCACGCCTGTTACGGGAATTATACCATGCCGGCCCCCGGCCGCCAGCACGGAGACGCGGCTTCAGACCCTGCCGGGCGGGCGGCGGTTCTTGCCGGGCTTTCGCCCGTCGCCGATGTCCTCGCGGGTCTTGTCGAGCAGGGCCGTCAGGCGCTTGACGACGTCCGGGTTCTCGTCGGCTACGTTCTTCGTCTCGCCGATGTCGCTGCGCAGGTCGAACAGCGCCGTGCCGATCTTCCGCGACTGGTACCGCACGGGCTTGCCGCCCTTGCCGCCGGTGCTGCCCTCGGGGAGGCTTCGATACTGGTGCGGCACGTGCAGTTTCCACTTGCCGCTTCGGACGGCCTCCAGGTTCCACCCGCGGTAGAAGTAGAACGCCTCGTGCGGGCTCTTGGCGCCCGCCCGGCAGGCCATGAGCGGCCAGATGTCCTTGCCGTCGATGGGCTTTTTCGGCGGCTTGGCCCCGGCCAGTTGCGCGATCGTCGGCAGGATGTCCATCGTGGTGGCCATCTCAGGCTGGACCTTTCCCGGGGGGATTTTTCCCGGCCAGCGCATCACGCACGCCTCTCGCTGGCCGCCGTCGAACGTCGTGCCCTTGCCCTCGCGCAGCGGCTTGGCCGAGCCGGCGTGGTCGCCGTAGCTCATCCACGGACCGTTGTCAGACGTGAACATCACGAACGTCTTCTCGTCGAGCCCCAGGCGCTTCAGCGTCGCCAGGATCTGCCCGACCGACCAGTCGATCTCCATGATGACGTCGCCGAACAGGCCCTGCTTGCTCTTGCCCTTGAACTTGTCCGAGACGTACAGCGGGACGTGGCACATCGAGTGCGGCACGTACACAAAGAACGGGCGGTCCTTGTTCTTCTCGATGAACTTGCACGCCCGCTCGGCGTACCACGTGGTCAGGTTGCGCTGGTCGGCCGGGCTCACCTTGGGATTGATCACCTTGTTGCCCTCGATGAGCGGCAGGTGAGGCCAACGCTTTACTCGCTCAGCCGGCGAAAGGTGGGCGACGCCCGGATGGTACGGCCACATGTCGTTCGAGTACGGCAGGCCGAAGTAATCGTCGAATCCGTGCTGCAGCGGCAGGAACTTCTCGTGGTGCCCCAGGTGCCACTTGCCGTAGCACGCCGTCGCGTAGCCCAGCGGCTTGAGGATCTCGGCGATGGTCTGTTCCTTGTCGCTGATGCCCGTGTTGGACTTGGGCCCCAGCACGTGCGGCAGGCCCACGCGCTGCGGATAGCAGCCGGTCATCAGCGCCGCCCGCGACGGCGTGCACACACACGAGGCCGCGTAAAAGTCCGTGAACCGCACGCCCTCCTTGGCCATCTTGTCGAGGTGCGGCGTCTCGAAGCCCTTCGCGCCGAAGCATCCCACGTCCCCGTAGCCCTGATCGTCGGTGAACACGATGACAAAGTTGGGTTTGCCGCCCTTTGCCGAGGCTTTGCCGCCGGCGTCCTTCGCAGCGGCCGCAACACGGCTGGACAACCCCGCCGCGCCACCCAGCGCCGTCAGCCCCAGGGCCCCGGCCCCCAGCCGTTTCAGGAAATCCCGCCTGCCCAATCGCCTCTTCCGCCCATAGCCGCTGTCTTTCATTGTCCTTTCCTTTCCTCTGCCCCTCTGGGGCGAGACACTCTGCACGCCATCCTGGCTGACGATCAGCGCGTGATGCGGACCCGCACACCGCCCTTGCGGACGCGGACCTTTTCCAGTGTCACCAAGCCGTGCTTGTCGACCGTGGCCTGGCCGCTCTGCTGCTTCCCACCCTTGGACGGCTGACAAACCCACTTGAGCTTCTCGCCCGGCTTGACCTTGAGCTTCTGGCATCGCCGCGGCGTGATGTCCACGGTGCACTCATCCTTCGGCGCCTTGTCGATCAGGCCGACGGTCATCTCCCAGCGGCCGGGCTCGTCAACAATCGTCTTGGTCTGCCAGTAAAGATACAGGTTCGACTGCCCCTTGGGGTCGCCATCCTTCGGATCGCCCTTGCCGGGTTTGTCGTCGAGGCTGCAGTTGCTGAACGCCGGCAGGGTCTGGTCGATGCGGATGTCGATCTCGAGGACCCGCTCGCCGAGCGTGACGGGCATGCTCGCCCGCTGGCCGTGCCCGCCCTGGCCCCAGACGAACACGTGCGGGCGTTTGGTCTCCTGCAGCGCCCGCCAGAACTCAGCCGCCTGCGGCCAGCCGATGCCGCCGTCGTTCTTGCCATTCGAGAACGTGATGAAGGCGGTCTCCTTCTTCGGATTGTTCCGCAGGTACCACACATCGCTGAAGTGGTCCCAGACGTTCGTGCCGTCCTCGAACTTCACGCCCCAGCCGATCTTGCCGTAGACGCGCTCGTACGAGCCCTTGAACTGCGGTGTCTTGGCCGGCACGTGCACGCCGACCCACCCGACGGCCCAGGCTATTCTGTCGCCGTGGCGGATCGCGAACATCCCCGAGCCCGACCCGCCCATCGAGTTGCCCGCCACGTGCGTCCGCTTCAGGTCCACGTCCCACTTGGTGGCGGCCCAATCCAGGAACGACAGCATCCTCGTCTGCGAGTACGGCCGCACCACTCCCTTGGCCCACGCGGCCTTGCCGCCCGCGCCCTTCCAGTACAGCTCGTGGTAGCCCGTCCACCAGTCGTAGGGAATCTGGTTGGACGCGACGAGCAGGTGGCCCTTCTCGGCGTTGTACCACCAGCCGTATCCGCCGTTGAGGCTGCCGCCCCAGCAGTGCAGGTGGATGCCCACGGGTGCGGGCTTGGCGAGCTTGGGCGGGACGGCCACGAGGTAGTCATACGGCCGGCCTCCCTCGCTGCAGTTCGGCGGGGATTCCCAGCGGACGTAGTAGTTGAGCGTCACGCCGCCGGTCACGTACTGCCACTGGTTGCGCTTCTCGATGCGCTGGAGCACGGGCACACCGCGCCCGACCGTTTCCTTCACACCCGTCGAAAGCGAGTTGCCCTCGCCCACGAACCGGTCCTCCGCCCCACCGGCAGAGACCGTCACCGCGTAGTAGCCCACGCCCGCCTTGGGGGGGTTGTGCACGTACAGGCCCGTGCCCGCCGAAAGCGCCTCCGCGCCGTCTTCGATTACGTATCGCAGCGCCTTCTGTTGCCCCTTGGGATAGATGCCGTAATAGTCCGCGTTCCAGCACGAAAACGGCTGCACCTCGGCGATGGGCTTCATGCCGCGGACCGAGCGGATGGGCTTCTCGGAGCGATACACGCGGTAGCGGATGGTGCCGGCCTGCTCCAGCTGCCGTCCCAGCTTCTTCAGGGCCGCCGCCGACACGCCGTCCTCGATCCGCTGCCTGAGGCCGGGGATCTTCACCTCGCGCCACGTCAGGAACGTCTGCCCCGCCCCGTGCCGCGCCGCCAGAGAGGTGATCTGCGGCCCCTTGGCGCACAAATGCGCCGGCAGAACCGCCAGGCCCGCAACCACAACCGCCGCTGCAAATGCTCGAATCGATTTCATGACCCGTCCTCCCACCCCGGTTAAACATCGCACGTCGACAGGCTCCTTGCCCCCGGGGCCGCGCTACAGCGTCCAGCCTTTTCGGTATTCGCGGCGGATGAATGGGTCGGCCTTTGTGGTGTTGGTGACCTTGAACTTCTTGCCGTCCCACTGGAGCTTTTCGCCGGCGCGGTATGCGGCGTTGCCCAGCAGGACCGCCTCACTCAGCGTGCCGGAGTAGTCGAAGTTGCAGGTGGTCTGTCCGCCCGTCTTGCAGGCGACGATCCACTCGCGGTGATGGCCGATCGATTTGGGAATGGTCTCCTTGGGCGGCTCGAAATCTGCGAACTTCGCCTTCGGCAGCAGCATCCTCGCGCCGTAATTGGCCAGCAGCATGCCCTTGGCCCCGACGAACAGGGAGGCGGATTTCCAGCGGCCGCGCTCCTGGGGCTCCAGCAGCTCTGCGAGCATCGCCGGCTGTTTGCCGCCGTGGTACCACGTCATCTTCACCGGCGGCATCGACCCGCGCTTGGGGAACTCGTAGCGGACGATCATCCACGTCGGCACGGATTCGGTCTCCACGGCGGGGCCCTCGGCCTCGACGGTGGTCGGGTGGCGCAGCTTCAGCGCCCAGAACGGCAGGTCCATGTAGTGGCAGCCGAAGTCGCCCAGCCCGCCCGTGCCGAAATCCCACCAGTTCCGCCATCGCCCCGGCAGATAGCACGGGTTGTACGGCCGATGCGGGGCCGGGCCCAGCCACAGGTCCCAGTCGATGTGCCCCGGGACGGGGGGAGTTTCCTTCGGCCGCTTCACGCCGCCATATCGAGCGCTGCACCAGACGTGCACCTCGCCGACCGGTCCGACGGCCCCGCCCTGAATCAGCTCCACGACGCGGCGGTAATTGTCGCCCGCGTGAATCTGCGTGCCCAACTGCGTGACGAGCTTGTTCTTGTTGGCCAGCTCGATGAGCGTGCGGCATTCGAACGCCGAGTGGGTCAGCGGCTTTTCGCTGTAGCAGTGCTTGCCCATC
>SDBT01007808.1_pt1 | contig 17567 bp, 9 predicted proteins | sample 2277101 | NCBI WGS metagenome assembly SDBT01 (sample SAMN10404973, study PRJNA504765) | marine sediment metagenome | isolation source: marine sediment core GS10_PC15, 103 cmbsf | place: Arctic Ocean: Southern Knipovich Ridge | collected 2010 | reverse complement strand
AAAATATTGTAAAATTAACAACATTTTTACAACCTCCGAACACATATCTTGATTCGACACAAGCTGTCTCAGTTAAAATTGTATTACAATCGGTTAATGAAAATGTTCCAATATATTTTCCGGCATTGAAGATTATAAATAGTTAATTCAAAAACACTTGAATTATAAGGCGTTGTAACTGAAATGATTGTGTTTGAGGAGAAAGGATTTGGATAGTTTTGATATAATTTATAGCTCTGGGGAGCGGTAAATTCTTTTTTTTGATAGGTTAAGTTCGTTGTGATACTACCTAAAAACACATACACCTCACCGGCAGGTGATTCATCTTCGGCAGCTAAAACAAAATCATCAAATCCATCATTATTTAGATCCCCAACAGCAACGGCATTTCCCAGGGTGTGTTTATCTGCTGCCCCAATAACGATTACATCTGAATCATCGGTAAAAATTTTTATCTTATCAGTATAATTAGAGCGACTCAAAAAAACAAAAGATTTGCCGCATAAGGTTCTGGATTCCAATGAAGAAAATGGAGCTCCTATAACGATATCATCTTGATTATCACCATTGATATCTCCGGCAGCAATAGCAGATCCCATCAAACTTACATCAGTATTACCAATAAAAGTAACGCCGGCAAAATCGTGCGCTAAATCAATATATTTTGACCAATTCGCAGAACCTTGAAATAGATAAACTTTCCCTACATTAGTAGCCCCTTCTTCATCTGCACGTCTTGCCCCACCAATTAAATCAGATATACCGTCACCGTTAAAATCACAAATTGAAACGGCAATTCCGAGATGATCCCGTTGTTTTTCACCAATTATTATCACATCCGGTGTAAAGGAGGCAAGATCATATTCAGTTTTCAAACTATCGCTACCAAAGATAATAACTATTTTACCTGCATCAACCCTACCTGTTTCATTTGCTTTATAGTTTCCTACAATTAAATCATTCTTCCCGTCGCCATTCAAATCACCAACTGAAACAGAATTGCCAAAAAATTGTGTTGCTTTTTCACCATTCACTACCAGGTCAGGCTGAACTTTGGCCAGGTCAATTACAGCCGGCATTTCAGACTTGCCAAAAATTACGGAAACCTTCCCGCCATTAGAACGGCCTAAAGGATCTGCAAACGGTACACCGACAATTATATCATCAATATTATCATTATTCAAGTCTTCCGACACAATAAATTCTCCAAATCCATCCAACAAAGATTCACCATATATTCGGAGATCAGCATTGAGAACGGTTATGGTTATTAAACTTTGAAAATCGATTCTCCCGTAAATAACTGAAACTACTCCAACATTTTCTCCAGCTTCAGTATTAGCCCCCGGTTCTCCCATGATGATATCATCAATTCCATCGCCATTCACGTCTCCCGTGGCAACAGAACTTCCAAGTCCTGAATGTTGTTGACTACCAATTATCTCAATATCCGGATAAACCGAATCAAAATTTAATACCGGTGGGAATACATGAGATCCGAAAACCACATATACACGACCCTCTTTGTTTGAAAATGTCTCATCCATACCGGGAGTTCCGATGAGTAAATCTTTAAAAGAGTCACCATTAACATCGCCAATTGCAAGCGAATGACCGGTTTTATTTTGAGGCGCCTGGCCAATAATTTCCAAATCAGCTGTGCTTATGGCCAGATCAATTAAAGACTGAGATAATCCATTATTAAAACATCCCAATAAAAGTATAATCAGAGAAGGTGTGGAACATATCTTTAATTTCATTTCAAACCCACATAAGGATAAAATAAATGCTCATTCAAGATAAACAAATGATAACAAATGAGCAACATTTTCCACAGTTGGTTCTACTGTTTTTATCTGTTTTTAGGGCTATTCTTTTATTAAATTATTTTCAGAAGATAAAATAACAGTGTAATAACAGCTTATAAAGAAAATATTTTGAAACGAACTTCGAGCTATTTCATTAAAACAAAATTATACTACAAAGCAAGCTTCAAGAGATTAATCACAAGGAGATTAATTAATACATTAACAGTTTTTACTGGCTAAAATTATCTATTTTACGAATATCAGATTTAAAATATCAGAGCCGCGCGCGTTGTTGCTTCCAATCATAATTTTTAAGTTCACCTGTTGCATTTGAGTGGACCAAGAGGTACTCATTATAACCTGAAGTATCCACGAAAATAAAAACAACACCTCCTTCAAATTCGTAATATGTCCAAATATCATACGGCCGATACTCAGAAGTGCTTGGGAAATATTCTACATCGTCCGGCGGGCCGAAAATCATATATACTCGACCTCTATCCGTTTTCCGACCTTCCCGGCTGAATGAACGAAATTTATCATTCGCATATCGTACTCGCTCTAGAAAGTCCTGGCGAAATTCATTAACAGCGGTTTCCGGATTGGTATCTCTCGATTTCCAAATGCGAAAAATAAATTTTCGTTTTGCTTCCAGATTATCCAGACTTTCATAAATTTGTTTGCCTTCAGAAGTTATGAGATAATTGAGAAGTCCATATTCGTACTCTATCAAGGTATCTCCCATCCTGCTAAATTCACTTTTTTGAAATTCTTCAGACCTGTCATAGCTTTTATTTCCTGATTGGGCCATATTAGCAGGATTATAAATATAAAATTTCTTTTTCCGGGTAATAAAAGGTTCATTTTCACTACTGCCAATTCCAAAATTTAAATAGTAAATTCCACTAGCTAAGGAAGAAATATTTACGTTCCCAACTTCAACACTCGCATCAAATTGCTTTTTCTTTCGGCGTTTAATTAGTGGACATTCTATTGTTTTTTCCTCGTTTGAATTTACAACCCAACAAAAAGTAACATAATCTTCCCTATCAAGACCGTTTAACATATTATATAATTCAACATAATAATATATAATTGATCGTCCCACTCCGAAGGTAGCGCTGGGATTTGGAATAACTTCAAGTTTATTTTTTACGAAATTTTCCTTTTTATCTTGTGACAAACGTTGGATCTGGGTAGCCAACTCAATATCACTTATGGTTATCCCATCAATGTTTGGTGAGCTAATCTTTATGTCCATAGCAAGACTATCAATCGTTGCCATTTTATTAACATCTTTAATTACAAAGAGAAGCTTGTAATTTCCAGGATTTAAAACATATCGAGTTATGGCCACAATTCTATCAATATTCACAGAATCCTCTATCGTCACAGGCATTCTCCAAAGATCATTGACAAAAATGGAATCAGAATTTTCAATTGTCATACCAATTACAGCTTCACTATATTTTTTTCCTTCTTGATTTTCAATTTTAGTGAGTCCGGATTTATTGAAACCATAATAAATTTCAACATAGGAATTTTTTGTTTGGTCAAGAAACACAGCATAATCAAGATTAATATTAAATGGATTCTCAAATGATTGGGCAGAAATACTTGAAAAGTTGAAAAAGGAAACAACAAATAAAACAAAAAATGTTCTACTTAAATATTTTAATTTAAAAAAGCGAGTCTGTAGTTTTAATACAAGACTATAAAATTTCATTAAAAACCTCTCATTATAGCTAAATTTATTGATTGGAACAAAAAATATAAAATCCTGCAATCCTGATTGCACAAATAAAAAAGGTTGGCCTTATGTAAGGCCAACCTTTTTTTACAAAAGTAAACCTTCTTAGAAGGCTAATGTTACCGTAATCCACTGATTATCATCAAACAATTCTGCGGTTCGGTAAGCATAATCAAAATTAAAACCTACTACACCGAGATCCAGTTTAACTCCAGCTCCAAAACTAGGTCCAAATAAAAAATCATCATTACTTGCTTCAAAAGAACCTTTATCCGGATTATGGCCGAGTGAATAGCCACCACGCAGGAAAAACCGATCATTGTAATTATACTCTGCTGCTAAACCATATTGATCCAGACCAAAATTGTGATTCATGAAATTTCCTGCCACAGTTAGCATTCCTATTTCATTGAAATTCAGATCATATGAAATACCAAGTTCCATTGTCGATGGTAATTCAAATGAAGCCAGAGGAGCTCGCATCGGTTTGGAGCGAGAATTCGGATCGGAACCGATAATGGCGCGGACTTCAGGATCCGGGCCATTAAATTTCATGTTCGGCCCTAAGTTTTTTAATGCGACCCCGATTCTTATATTTGCACCGGTAAGGTATTGAACACCAAAATCAAAAGCCATACCATTTGCCGATTCGTTCATTATTTTCTCGGTTATCAATTTAGCCGTTACCCCGAATAGGATTCGGTCTGTCATTCGTCTTGAAAAGGTAAGACCAAGTGTGACAAATGACGGATTGAATGTTTGTCCGGTTCCTTCAGGGGAAGCAGAAGTGGTTACTGGAATTTCACCTAGATCCAAAGTCTTAACACTCAGACCAAGCGCTCCAATTTTGCCTAGTTTGGTTCCAAACGAAACATATTCCACATTGATATCGGCTATATATTTAAAATGCGATACCATTAGCTCTACACTGGATTCCATACCAGCCAAACCAGCAGGATTCCAATAAATGGCTTCTGTCCCAGTGATTGCGGCAATAAAATTGCCTCCCAGCGCAGTTGCTCTGGAGCCAACCGGAATCAGTAATTCCATTGCTCCGGCAGTTCCACGTCTTTTAATGCTTCCAGCCTCAACCTGAGTTACTGCTATAAAAAACATCAAGACCAGCAAAATTGACGTTATAGAAAAAAGAATTTTTTTCATTTTATATTCTCCTATTTTTATCTCTACATTTTGGATTAATATTCAAAGATACTAGTGAATAGTTTTCCATTAAACTGTAAATTCCGGTTGCATATCAATAGATACCCAGTCTTTCCTCGGGCGCTAATATCGCAATTTTTAGAATTTTAACACCAATACCTTCCATATCAATACGAACAATATAGAGACCACTTGCAACTGGGATATTGAAGTCATTCTTTAAATCCCATCTTTCAAATTGGGTTTTATTTTCATGATTAATGTTTTTTATTATTTCGCCTGCAAGTGTGAAGATCTTAATTTTAGTCTTATCTTCCGGCAAATGGGTGAAAGTAACGAATCTTTCTATAGGACTTCGTTCTTCAACATTAAATCCACTATACGGATTTGGATATACGTTAATCAATTCCATCGCCTGTTTTATGGCAAGTGCATTATTATCTTTGATGGGAGCTTTCGACTGAAATGTGAATTTATCCGCAGAAGAATTGACAAAATTGGGGGTAATCCTTAACCAGAAATTAGTTTCCTGAAAGGGGTGGCTACCTCTCGCATTCGGCCAAAGGGCATAAAGTACGTCTGCTTCAGGGCCAAAATTGGCATCATCATAAAGAGCACCATCCGGATTATAGTCACTTAACATACAGAATAAATATTCGCGGCCACCGCTAGCGCCTGCGTCAACCGGATTCCAGATGAAATCGGCTACTCCAGCAGCAGCATCTTCAACATAACAAATGTTAAGTTGCCGGGGATTGGCCAGATCGCTTATATCAAACATCTGGCATGGAATCCAGCCAAGTTGAGCACTTTGAAATGCATAACCCAGATCACGCCTATATGTATAAGCACGCGACCATCCAGTAGCTTCCGACATGGTAGGATCACTGGTAAATCGCCAATCAACAACTACAAAGTCAGCGGCTCCTATCGTACTATCAAAAAAATTGGCTCCAATATCCAAGCCTCCAAATAGATGGGATCCGCCCCAATCTGTACCGGATATCCAACGGTCCCCACCAGGTCCGCCATCTGCGACGGTAACGGATCTATCGACACTACCAATTCCCAGAGGCGGTCCAAATACTTGAATCATTACACCGTCCACAATGGGGAAATCAAAATTTCCGGTAGTGCCTTGATTTGTCCAACCCGTAATTTTGGTTGTACCATCTGAAGATACATCCCAAACAACTGCTCCGGCTTCGTCTCGAAATGTTAATTCGTATTCAACATCTACTAAAGCAGCCGGATCAGTAACGATTGCATAAGCACTTCCATCACTTGTACCTGTATGAGTAACTTCCAGAGAATCCCCGGCCGCAAAGGTATTGTTAATATCTGTACCCAACGGTTGACTTTGCGGTCTTATCAAAGTTGGAACCATTGGGCTTTCCAGTACTTTGGGAATTCCATAAGAATTATAGCCATAAGCGGTTACGGCAAAATAGTATTGCCGGTTTTGAACTAAAGGAGCATTGCCGGCCAGCACATCTGAATCGATTCGCAGGAATCGTTTGACTCCTGAGTCACTACCCTCCTGTACGAAGATATTTGCGGTCTGACCAATACTCATGACAAAAACATCATCCCTTATTTTTTCCACACCATCAATCACGTCAAATGTCGCGATTTTTTTGATCGATGTTTGACCTGTAATAAGATCAGAATCCAGTTGATAAACATTGTATCCCTGGAAGGTATAGGTTGTTGGGTCACCATCTTCATCGACGTCAATTGGATCATTAGCTTCGTAAGATTCAGCCAAATCATCCCATTGTAACAAAATGGCTTTATTATCTGTCGAGACCGTGACTACCGGATTCGTGGGTGACGGCGGTAAAGCAAAATTAATATCATAAGCCAACTGAGCAATCACATCAGCCTGTTTTAATAATTCGACGCTTTGGGTTCCTGAATTTCCCTGGGCGATAATCATTCCTCCGACAACTTCCTGGGTTTCGCCATCAGCCAGCGTGAACGGTCCGGCTGTCATCAGAAATCGTTTGTCCCGATGATCATCATCTAACCAGCCTGTACCGGCGACAGGATCGCCCGCATGCCAAAATTTTGTCACTTTACTGGTTTGTGTATTGATGATAGGATCACCAAACAGATCTAAACCCAGCATAAAGTTATAAGCTTCCGGGCCGGTCTCCGGATCAGAATATTGGGCTGGGCCACCATTGATGTATTTTGCAAAAGACCCCATACCAAGGTTCTTAAAATCGAGAACCTGTCTTCCGGACACAAAGGCGGTATCACCAGGAGATGCAACAATGGGTCCCTGGAAAAAATCATAACCAATGGCAGGAGGATTGTCGCCATAACTTCCATCAGACCCGGTCTTATACATATAACCTAACGATAATAATGTATCACAACCGACTAAATCATTGGCGTCTCCAACATCAATATCCGCCCAGAACGATACATAGGTATCTGTAATATCTTTCCCGCCTTTGTTGATAAATGTGAATTTAAAAAACATCATATCACCAAAAGCATCGGGACGGTTAAATGCCCATGCCAACATTTGTACTTCAACGCCCATGGTTTTGGTCTGCAGAATGTTATTGTGTAACGTGGTACTCATATCATTAAAAACCGCCCACACCGTTGATGTACCAATCAACAGGGGATCGCCGTTCTCATCGACAGGTGCACCGTCTTCAACGGGCCAATTTAGATAATCATCACTTGGATTCACTAAATCGGATTGATAGATGATATAGGTTTTATAGCGAGAATCTTGCGGATTGTCAGCGGTACCGGCAACACCGGGGGACCAGCCAGTAATTTTTCCCGGCTGATATTCCGTAGCATATTCGGCAACTGCCGTAACAATCGCTCCATCTTTATAGCCGGCAAGCCAAATACCGGAAGCGTAATTAATGGTATTTCCGGATCCAGCCGGCCATTCCATTCCAGAACTTCCGGTAACATTGTCGGTCACCAGAAGGCCATTATTGCTCATATAATTACCGATTCGATTGGGAACCCACCAGGGGTAATCGATTCCCATCACTTTAGCCATTCTCGCAGTATTTTTGCCGCTCTTTTTTTCTTCTGCAAAATTGTCCTGGATATCAACCGTTATTGTAGCGGTAAAAAAAAGCGCGACTAACAGTATTATGAATATTTTTCGCATATTTAACTCCTTTACGCTATTTGAATTCAATTCATTAGACAGTTACATTATATTACGGTCTTGAAAAAATTAGACAGTTAAACAATATCTAACTATCAAAAATTAAACCGCATACCGAATCGAATTTGTCTAGCTGTTTCTGCTGCATAGTGAGTTGGATTATTAATTCTGGCATTGTAGAATGAAGCCGCATTAGGATCTCCAGCAGCCCACCTTTGACCCTCAGAAGTATTTAACCAACCATCCATATTCGCTTCTCCGGATTGTTCATAGACATTTAGGACATTCCGCCTGTCGAGAACATTAATTAGCCACAGATAAGCGTTAAAATCAACACCAGCCACATTAAAAGACTTGTCTAATTTGGCGTCAAGTTGCATGAAAAAAGGTCTAGTTGCACTGTTGATTTCTGCCTGGGGACGGTTTTGAGCTGCCGGGCCAGATGCAAATACGCCAGAACGCATATGGCCGGGAGTGTAGGGACGACCGCTACTAAATGAGTATAATAAATTTAAACCCACACGACCTAATATATGACTACCCATATAAACCGGACCGTCGTCGGAATGAGTTCTGAAGTCAATATAAATGACACCTGTGTGTCTCTGGTCAAAGTCTAGAGGAGCTACGAATGTAGGATATTGTGGGGGGCTTCCCAGCCAGTTGATTGCAAAATTTCCATTGGCCAAAGATCCGGTTCCACTAGACCACATCAATGTATAAGAAGCAGTTGCAGCTACTCTTTGCGTTCTTCTTAATTCAAATGATGCGGAGAGCCCTTTTACAGTACCAAAATCACCATTAACATAAGTAGCATAGGCTGTAGGTGTTGCGAGAATATTTATTGTTTGAACAAGGTCTCGAATTTCTTTATAGTAAGCTGTAATGTCTAAACTGGCATTGGAGCCAAACTGTTGGCGGAATCCGACTTCATAAGCGGTGGTTTTTATAGGTTCCAGTTGGGGATTAGCAGAAGTGGTCATATTTCCTGCCTGAAGATCGTTAGCAAAATCCAAATATCCGACGAATAAATTTTGTAAATTCGGCTGTTGTGAAAATTTGCCATATTGTGCATGAAATACGGTTACGTCTGTTACCGGGAAAGAAAATCCGAGTCTTGGACTAATAACATTGTAGCTTTTTGCTGATGTGAGCTGCTGTGGATCGATAGTACCTTCAGGCGTAATAATGATTTTTTCCGGATTTGCAAACACCGGAGCATCGGTACTTAAATAATCCCAGCGCACTCCTATATTCACTATTAAATCTCTGAATTCCAACTTATCTTGCACATAAAATGCAGCGATTACAGGTTTGCGGGCCTTATCTATCCCGGAATCAAGCTCTTCTGTACCTAAAAAATTAAATCCTAAATTAGTTACATAAGCTGATTTGTAAACATCAAAATCACTCTGATCCGGATTTGCGTTGCGAGCGCTGGCAATACGCATACCATTTACGGAATACCTGCGGATGGTATTAAGCCGATAATCAAAACCGAGTTTGATTTCATGTGTACGTCCCATCTGATGGGTAATATCCGCGCGCAGACCATAGGTTAAAGTCTGATTTTTATTCCAGGTGCTTGGTGTAGTCCCAAATGGAGAGAAATAAGCTTTTAATCCATCAGTTTTCGGATTATTACCGGGTGATCGCAAGTATTTATTAATCGTTGTGTCACCTAAGGCTTCTACATCATCCCAATAACGGTAGCCTCCGTTGCGATTAGCATTGCGAAAATAACTAACCGTGGCGGTATAAAATGTTTGAGGATTTAATGTATGGGTAGCTTTTAAATAGTATGAATCCGTTTCCGATTCATATTTACGATTATTCTCTGAATTCCATACCGAATAAGTGTGGTTATATGCACGCCATCCGTCTCTTGTTGAATTACCACCAAGTTTGAATCGGATTTGCTGAAAATCAATAGAAACATTCCCATTCCAATTCCATCGTTTTAAATGATTAGTTGGAAATGGGCCACCGGCCAAAGTTACATCACCGGTTACCGTATCAACACCGGTTGGATGTAAACCACCGTGTCTGTGTCGATCACGGAAAAAATTGTTTTCTCCGGCCACAAAAAATTTCATTTTATTAAGACCGGGTACCGGGCCGCTTAATGCGAGATTATAGATATTATAACCGTATCCGTAAGCTCCAAGCTTCTCTTCATCCTGGCTGAGAAATTCATCTGTTATTACTTCTCCGCTAAGTTTCAACCCACGTCCGCCGGTTTTAGTAGAAACTTGAATGATTCCTGAGTTGGCAAAACCATATTCAGCATTAAAACCACCGGTTTGAACTTGTATCTCCTCAATGGAATTATGAATGAGAGAACCTGAACGACCGGAAGTATAGGCATTGTTCTGAATTACACCGTCAATATAATAAGCAACTTCATCAGAACGACCGCCCCTGATATAAAGGGTTTCACCCACTTTCACAACTCCACCCTGCAGACCGGCAACATTGGCATAACCACGAACAGGGATATTATCCAACTGTTCTGAAGAAATTATATGCACTGTATTTGTTGCATTTTTATTTACTAAAGGTCGCTCTGCCACGATTACAACTGCATCAACTGCCAGAGCCTGCGCAGGTAGTTCAAAATTCGCTTCAGTCGTCAAACCAATATGAACCCGAAGATTGATCATGGTCATATCCGTATAGCCGATATACTTTGCAATTACAGAGTATGACCCAACCGGAACATTTAAGATCACAAATTCCCCGTTAAGATCAGAGGCGGCGCCAAGATTCGTTCCATCCACAATCACATTGGCGCCGGGCAATGGCTCCTTGGTTTCTGAATCCACTACCACTCCCGCAATCTTACCGACTGTGGTTTGTGCGATAATTGATATTGGTAATAAACAAATAATTACTAAAAATACAAAAATTGTTAAACGTAAATTTTTCATACAACCTCCTCCAAGTTAAAACTTCAAATTAACTACTTTCACTATACAGTATCTTTATCAATCAAATAACATCACCTCCTCATGAATTATTTAAAAGTTAAAATCCTTTTCCGATTTTGAATTAACCTAGTTAGGTCAAACAGGTTTAAAGACATCAATCCATTTTGATTCAATAAATAGCTAATCGAAGATTTGATTTTCATAAAACACAAATATAAATTTTTGTGAAATCTTCTTGAAACATTAATTATCGAATTACGTAAACTATATAGACATAAAATAATAAAGAAATAATTGCAGAAAATTATAGCATCATTTCATAAAATAATCCTATATTTAATACATATATACTAACGAAACAAATTAATTAAAAATCTGCCTAATGTCAAGCATAATTTTTCAATAACATTCAAAATATCTAAATTTCAGGTCTCTAATGTTAAGAAATCTTCATATTTCTTAACATTTTGTAACTTTAATTTTTTGTAACTGCTCAGCCACCAAGGCTCTAAGGGGCAGTCAAACGTGAAATGTGAAACAGGAACCGTAAACAATCTGAATAGCGAAAGGCAATCACCGTGCCCGTTCGATAACTGACGGGTATCCAATCTTCCATCACTCCATCATTCCATCATTCCATCATTCCATCATTCCATCATTCCATCATTCCAATTTTCCACAATACTATTTAAAAGCCAATTTTTGTCCTTTGAGACTTCGAGGCTGAGTAGTTACCATTTTTTTTCATTGAGACAAAAACAATCAATATTGAATACCCATTGTCAAATAAAACCGCCGGTCGCGAATAGCCAAACCTTGTAATACAACATCGTCATCCAATAAATTACGTCCACTCACATTCATAAAATATTTTAATCCAAATAACTCAAATTTTTTACTTAAATGGAGATCAATATTTGAATATGCTGGTAATTTGATTTCAGCAAAATTACCGTTCGGGAATCGCAACCATGCAGTTTGTTCGTTTTCTTGGAATAGATGTAGTTGAAGCGACCAACCGGCATGGTCCAGATAAAGATTTAATGTGCGTTTAAAATCTGATTTAAAAGGAAAAGCCGCTTTTTCTGTAATCCAATAACGAGATAAACCGAATTCCCAAGTCATTTTCTTTTTTAAGAAAAACAGACTGCTTTTTGCCTCAATTCCTGTTATTTTGGCATTTTGTACATTATCGTAATATATAACCGGGATATTGGGCGAAGCAAATGATCTAAATTTATTGTCATAGGTATTTTGAAAATAATTCCCCAAAATTTGCCATCCATAAATCTTAGGATGATTTTTTTCTTCTTTTGTGACAGCAAAGCCAATTTCAATACTTGAATTTTTTTCCGGATTCAAATTTGGTCTTTTGGCATCTGTTGATTCCGAGAGATGAATCCCAACTTGCTGAAAGAGGGTCGGAAATTTTATATTTTTCCCAAAATTAATGTAATTTTCTACAGTTAAATCCTCGCGATATCCTGAAAAATTCATTGCAAATTTAACAGTTGTTTCTTGCCATTCATTCTTATCAAAAAAACCAACGACACTGCTATTGTTATTAGTCTGATTTTCCGCTCCGATTATGGGATTCAACTGTTCATCATGAACATTATCGTGTCGAATACTCAAATCAAAATCTGATTTCTGTATGAAACCGGACGACCCGGAACCTAAATTGAATTTTATTATTGAGACCAAACCATGATGTTGACGGCTAAGTTCTGAAGATTCCGATAAAACGGATGGTTGAATTAATAATGACTGTGCATTAGAAATTGTAAGCTTGCTGTCCTGATAATTATAAGCGAATAACAAATCAATCGATCCTAAACTCTGAAGTTTTTCAACTCTGACGAAAATTGCTTTATCCTCAATATTTCGATTAAACACATTATCGTCTATTGTTAATAAATAATCATCCTCCAATTCTCGAAAAGAAGTGGAAATGTTCAAATTGTTCAAAAAAAGGATATTTCCGCGATAATTAATAGAATACAAATGGTTTTTATTTGAAAGTTTCTCAAAATCACGTTGGTTATCGTAATCCAGTGAACTTTTTATCCACATTGCACCAATTGAATTGGTTGATCCGCCGCTTGATGGTTCAGAAATATTAAAATTGAAGTTTCCTATAAGATGTTCTGAATTATTAATAAGTTGATCATTATTTTCTTCACTATCAAGAAAGCTCCTTTTGTGAGCTCCACGCTTAAAACTAAAATTACCTTTAAAACCTTTATGTTCTTGATAAATATGAACCCCCCAATTCCCGGAACGATATGTTCCCAATCGCTGCTGGAATCGAATTCTATAGTCCTGCTGTAACCTGGGAACAATATTTATAACGCCTGAGAAAGCTTCAGGTCCGTATAAGGAAGTATTACTGCCACGAATTATTTCAATCCTTTCAACATCTTCTAATTCGATTAGTGCAAAATCAAAAATATTATCATATGTACTATTCATCTTTACACCATTATACATAACAATCACCTCATCCGGATTACCGCCACGAATCGCAATTGTCTTTTTGCCACTCAATTCTTCATCCACTTGAATACTATGATCAGTTTTAAGCAGATCTCCGGCATCAACAAAACCACGCATCTCAAAACTCTTTGATTCAATGATGGAAATCGGCTGGGGAATATCTTTTTCAATATCATATCTTCTTATAACTTGTTCTTCAATTTGGACACCTTGAAGGGGAATAATTCGCGGCTGTAAATAAACTGTTTGCAGCGTTGTTAAAGAATCCAAAAATATCTCGTCGATTTCATAGGCAACGTGGTGAAACACAACTTTAGTGGAACCTGGCATTTTGGGTAAGCGCAGTAAATATTTTCCGGTAAAGTTTGAAGTTGTACCATGCTTGGTATCTTCAACAAAAACATTTACTCCGGGAATCCCTTTATGTGTATTCACATCCCGTATTATGCCAGAAATAAATATTTCCTGGCCATTGATTACCCTAAAAAATAAAATGATAAAACCAACAATCAGGAGATAAGTCAAAAAGTATTTTCGCATTGTTGTACCTTAAATTAATGCCATATAAAATCGTTTCCATTATTATTAACTATGCATATTTCCTGAGAATAAGATAAGTTGTATTAGATTGCAGCTGCGCTGGGTTATGAATACTATCAGGTATTGGTCCAGCCCAGTGGATTTAGTATACAACATACCTCTGCATGTCTCAATGCATCCAGCTGAACGCCTTGATCACTTCCATCAGGTTATTGCTCTCAAAAGTGAGTTCCCAATCGCCGGTTCTTTTGGCGCCGGGATAATATGATTTTTCATTGACTAATTCTTCGTTCTTCAGCTTGATGATCATCTTATACGGAGGTTTCAGCTTATAGGGTTTGTATTTTTTTAAATTGGATAATGCTTTTTTAACACCTTCCCTTATCTTTTTCCGGGCTGCCTCGGGGTGTAAATTCAACGCCGCGTTGCCTATCCCCCTTTTAACCGCAACGGTTTCGACTTCACCAAACAGTTTTTTCGCTTGTTCACAAAGCGCCAGATCCCCGGCGGCAAAAACAACCGGAACATCATAATTTCCGGCAATCAGAGCGTTAAGTCCGGCTTCCGGTAGAGAAACTCCGTTTATAGAGATATCGGTGATGTTTCCGGACATTGTGTGCTCGAGCATGGCATCAGGAGTACCTGCTTTTGCATGGTAACCGATAAAGATTACAGCATCAAACGAGTTGTCGATCCCTTCCATCATACTTTTGAATCCCCCGGACCAATCTCGGAGTAACTTAACATTTTCATTCAACATCTCCGGTAAAATATTCCTCGCACTACCGTGTGAGTCGCGAACCCAAATTTCCTTTGCTCCCGCAGCGAAAGCTCCTTCAATAGCCGCATTTGATTCTTTTGTCATAATCCGGCGAAAATAATCGTAATCTTTTCCGTTTCTGTTAACCTCTTCCCAATTGACAACCCCGGTTATTCCTTCCATATCAACCGAGATGAATACTTTCAAACCGTTTTTCCCCTGGGAGAAAATGATTGAATTTGAAATTAACAAAAAAATCACTATTGATAGTATTTTTTTCATGGTTTTCTCCTTATTGTTGTGTAATTTATGCAGCAATTATTTAACTACAAAGATCGCAAAGCGGGCCCGGAGAACCGTAAAAAAATCCAACTAGGGTAGTATAGCGAATACCCGGGCCGGAGCGCCGGTTCCATCCTTTATAAGCATCGGAATCACATAAAGAGTTGCTCCGAGGGTCGGCAGTAGATCTAAGTTGGCGATATTTTCTAAGGCTAGTTTATCCGCAGCAAAGAGAATTTGGTGAACTTTAAATTCCGTCGATTTTCCGTAGTCAATACTTGGTGTATCAATGGCAATTCCTCTAATATTTCTCTCAGTTGTTAAAAATTCTGCCGTCTCCGGAGAAAAGCCGGGAAAACTTAGTTCCGGAATTGCTTCCATACCGGTTTTGTCGGTTCCCAACACTTTTAATTTATCCGGATAATATTTTGTATCTATCCCGGTGTACAAAATTACCCATGTTTCAGACCCAATCCTGCCATATTTCTGTTCCCAATTTTTTATATCCTCCACTGTCAGAAGATAATCTCGATTCCCCTCACACTTTTCAGTTATATCGATTTTAACTGCCGGCCCGATCCACTGCTGTAAAGGAATTTGGTCAATCGTTCTGCCGTCTTCGGCGAAATGAACGGGCGCGTCTGCATGGGTACCGCCATGTTCTGCGGCGCTAAATTCGTTTGAGGCATAAAAGTAACCGAGCTCGGTTTTACCCCAATTTCCTTTGGACAATTTGAAAGGGGTTGCATTCGGCCAATAAATTGAGTGCTCATCAAAAGGATAGGTCATGTCCAACAGTTTTTTTTCAAATTGAGGAGCGCTCTGACAGAAAATAATTAACGTGTAGAGCCAAATCAATAAAAAACATGTTTTCGTTAGAAGATTTTTTACTCTCATATTCCGATCCTCCAATACTGTTTACAGCAACTATGCTGAAGCGCAAATGGATAAATAGTTTTAGTTTTTCTTTATGTATTAATTTTTAATGATTATGTCAAGGAAAAAAACATTTCAGATAACGTTAGAGAGGTTGACAACTGTAAAAAAAATCGTTATAATTAGGAATGAATCCTGAATTTAATCCTAAAATATATCTTGAATTTTTATTTTAGAGGAAACCTATGACACTTCAATCTGAAAGGCTTATGTTCCGGGGCAGTTATTATTTTAGTGTTTTGCCGTTGGCGATTTTTATAATAGCTACATTTTTGCTGGTTATGGGCAGGTGCTTTTTCCGGCATTCTGGCCGGTTCAGGACTGGTAGAGGCCATCGTTTGGGTAGGCTGGAAATTAAATCTAAACGGCGCCTGGTTTACCCTAGCTGTTTTTATCGCCTCAGCTTTGTTTGCAACTTCGGTGGGGACCGGATTGGGGACTATCGTCGGTTTTACCGCAGTGATGTATCCGGCCGGAATCATTTTAGGTGCTGACCCCCCGGTTCTGATGGGAGCTATTTTCAGCGGTGCGGCGTTTGGCGATAATCTGGCCCCGATGGACGATGGACGATGGACGATGGACGATGGACGATGGACGATGGACGATGGACGATGGACAAAATTAACAGATCAAGATTAAAGATGCAAGATTAAAGATTAAAGGAAGAACGGGAGAGCGGGTATGCGTAAAAGCGGGAAAGACGGAAAAGAGAGTGTATCGGTGTAACGGAGTGTCGGTGTGTCGGAGAATGGGGATGGAGGATGGAATATTGGAACAAGAAAAAGATTAAAGATTGGTAATGTTAAAAGTATTATGAAAAACCGATGGAATTCGGTATCGGGATCGTAATCGAAGAACGAAGTTACTCCGTAAAATAACCTGAAACAATATGCTTTTCAGTGATAGGTGATGACGATAGCGAATCCGATACCGATACCGATACCGATGAAGATAAGGATAGTGATTAGTCGTGGCAATGAAAAGATAAAAAAACGGGGTGTCGGAGTGAAAAATTATTAACAGGAACGAAAGGGATTCGGGAGATAATTTTACATTTTAATTTGTCCCGCCAAAAAGCGCGGTTTCGGGCAGGCATTTTTATTTTTGATTTTTGATTTTTTTATGCCCGACGCGGGCGACTGCGGGATTTACTGTTTATTGCCGTTTGCGGGCTATGAAATGTCGCCGACCGAATATGGCAGCAATTCAGCAATCCGGTTTTGGCCGCTACACACCATCATCAACCGATCCAGTCCCAGTGCAATACCTGCCGCCGGGGGCATGCCGGTTTGTAATGCATGAATAAAATCCGTATCTATTGGGATTTCAAACCTTCCTAATTTACGCCGCTGTTTTTGCTCTTCTGATAATCGTAAATATTGTTCTTCCGGATCATTCAATTCAGTAAAGGCATTGGCAAGTTCAACAGTATCGATATAGAGCTCAAACCTTTCTACAAAATTTGGATTATTTTGTGCCCTTTTTGCCAGAGAGGCCATCCAGATCGGATAATCTTTCACAATTAAGGGTGCGGTTTTACCTAACTCAGGTTCGACAAATTCAAGGAAAAGTATAAAAAACAGATCATCAATGGGCCAGCTTTTATCGGCATTTTTCAGACCTTTGGAGCGGGCAATTTTTACCATTTTTTCGTTGTCCTCCGGACCGATGTTTTTTAGATCAAACCGGCAATATTTTTTCATCAATTGCGCTAAAGAGACTATTTCCCACTTCTGTTTTAATAATTCATCTT
>SDBT01007807.1_pt1 | contig 17568 bp, 12 predicted proteins | sample 2277101 | NCBI WGS metagenome assembly SDBT01 (sample SAMN10404973, study PRJNA504765) | marine sediment metagenome | isolation source: marine sediment core GS10_PC15, 103 cmbsf | place: Arctic Ocean: Southern Knipovich Ridge | collected 2010 | reverse complement strand
CCATGGGGAGCGGTGACGAAGGCTCTGAGTTCTGCATCTGAAAGTGTCTCGATCGTCGCGCCTGCTTTAAAGAAATTGAGCTGCCGCACGATCACAGCCGTCGCCTCTCTTGCGAGCGCTTGCACGTGAACGCGCTTGATATCTGAGCTGATGTTAAAGAGGTTGAGTGGTGACGCTTGGGAGATGCCATCAGCTCCACTCTTACTCATCGAAGTGATGCTCTTCTGGATGGTGGTGGGGTTGGTTCCAACCCAGACCGGTCCTGTCATCTTTGTGGGAAAGGCGAAGAAGAGGAAGGCGCGGCATACGAGGGCGGGGTTGAGAATATTCATCCCTGTTCCTCCAAAAATCTCCTTGCCGATCACGACACCGGCTGAGACTCCAACGACAACCATCCAATAGGGAATTGTCGAGGGTAAAATCAGTGCAAAGAGCATACCTGTCACCAGAAATCCCTCTGAGATCTCATGCCTTCGTATGATCGCAAAGAGCCCTTCCCAGAGGCCTCCCACGACATATGAGATGATCATCACAGGCAGAAAGGCGGCCGCTCCTTTGACCACTATGGGCCAAAAATGTTCCCCTGCAAAGGCAAAGTAGCCAGAGAAGGAGCGCGAAGCTATGATGTAGCTATCCATAATCTCAATGGAGCCGCTTCCATAGATAAAGCTCTGCACGCCACTGTTCCAAATTGCCATCAATATGCAGGGAATGAGAGCGTAGACGACCATCATCATCCACCGCTTTAGATCGATGAGATCTCTAATATGGGGGCCGCGGCTCGTTCGGGTCGGCACCTCATAGAAGAAGGTGTCTAACGCTTCCACAAGGGGGCGCAGACGTCCAAGGGGTCTGCCCTCATCAGTGAGATGGAGATGAAAGTCTAAAAGTTTTCGCAACATAGTAGTACTACTTTGGCGGAAAGAGATTTCTCTTTCAACTACGTTTCAGAATTTTTTTCTCTGCATTTTGGTCTCTTTTAGTTATGATGGAAAGAAACAATTACTTAAATGATATGGTACGTAGAAAAAAGTTTGTTCTACTCGGGATTTTCCTGTCGTTACTATTGGCGTTTGTGCTTTTTCACCACTCGCTTATCTGCTTTGGTGCGCGCTCCTATTTAAGTGGTAGACTGCCGAAGGGAGGGATGCTCACCTTTGAATATGCATCGCTTCGCTACTCTGCTGGCCAGTTTATCTTGCATGACGTCTCTATCAACCGCGCGGATAGAGTGGGGAGTCTCACTTTTCATATTAAAGTGGAAGATCTCAAGGTAGACTTCGATATCGGCCTAACTCCTCTTCGGTTTAAACCCAATGTGGTCTTTGACCATCCTCAGGTGGCGCTTCATTCGGGAGAGCTAAGGGCTGTCAAGCGGAAGAAGACGCTCTACCAACTCCTGAATAAGCATCTCTTTAAGAGCCCGATTACAATCCATCAGGGGGAGCTCCATTTCGAAGATCAACTCATCTTCTTGAGCTTTGAAAATCCTGAAGCGGAGAGAGCGGGAAGAATAGAATTGAGTAAAGGCGCAGATGAGGAGCCGGTTTTTTCTGCAACGTTTTCGAAGGAGGAGAGAGATCTTCACTTTGAGATGACATTTGACAGCTTCGACGTGGCATGGGCGTTTAAGATGGGGCGCACCTTCTTTCCGGCGCTGAGTAGTGAGTTAAATGTTCACGATGGAAGTGTAAGTGGAGAGCTCTCATTTGTCCTCTCGGAGCCCTATCGCATCAACGATTTAAAGAGCTCTCTCGATCTCTCTGACTTCTCTCTCTCTCACGAAAAGTATGGCTTGAAGTTTGGAGTGCAGAAATTTAGGTGGAGAGAAGAGGCCCCGAGTAGCGGCGCGTTAGTTGAGAGGGTGTGGCCCTATCTTGTGGGGAGTGGAGAGCTTGAGGGAGTGGAGGTGACGGTTGAAGATTCCATTGCGGAGACTCTCTGGACTGTTTCAGATGCACGAGGCGCTCTCTGCTTTAGCAAGGAGAGCGAACCTCTGATACAATTGGAGGGAACGTTCACTCGGGATGGGAAGGAGTTCCCTCTTGAGATCACGGGCGAAGCGTTTATCGAAGAGGAGACTCTCTGGAAGGCGGCAGTCGACCTGAAGGTCTTAGCAAGCGAGGAGCCCTCTACGCAAGCTTACATTGCTCTGACATCGAAAGGGGATCAAAAGTATCTCGTTCAGACAGAGTTTTCGCATGTGAATAGAGAGCTCTTAGGGCTGCTCCAACATCTGAGCGCGGTTCAATTTCCCATGGTGCGAGAGGTGGTGATCGATGGAGGAGTATTTGGTGGAAAGATGCAGGGATGGGTGGAAGGGAGAGAGATTAAACGGTGTGAAGTGGTCCACTTTCACTCTGAGGATCTCAACATCGCACTTCCCGCGAAGAGAGTTAGATGGAGTGCACAGCGGGTGGAAGGAAAAGGGGAGTTTGACTTCTCTTCGCCCGACTTTTTCGATGGGTCATGTTGGGAGCTGAATGTGGCGAAAGGGTGCATCGGCGCTGAAGAGGGATTGCAGGTCGACCATCTCGATCTTCATCTCGCCATGCACGACCAGTATATCAAACCTTCTAAGCTTGAGTGTCGCCTTGGTAGAATCAGAGGGAGGGCTCTCTTTGAGGGTCTCTACACCCATCTAAATTTAAACGTCGATCTTGACCTATCACCAGAAGAGCTCTCTCGTCTTTTGGGACATGAGTTCAAGGAGAAGATAGCGCTCGATTTAGATCTTCACTTAAAGACTCTGCAGGAACAGATAAGTGTAGAGGGAGTGGTTGGATTCCTCCATGGGGAGGAGGAGAGAGATACGATTCAATTTGGGTGGAACTGGAATCTTCTCGAGCTGTGGAAGGGAAATTTCCAAGCAGCCCTCGATCTCGGCTGGTTTAACGCTACCGATCTCTCAGACCGCACAATGAACCTGCCGCTAATCTTCTGGAAACAGAGTTGGCGAGGGGAGGGAAGAGCGCATGTCGAAGGGACTTTTAATTCTAAAGCAGTAGAGTTCACTTTAGATCCTACGGAGCTCTCTTTTATCTCGCCATCACTCGATATAGCCCCCAATCTTCGAGGGACGGAAAAGGCGCCTAACTGCATTTTTAACTTCGATTTTCATGAGAGAATCTGGCATGGAAAAATTCCCCTTAAAGATGCGCGTGTGAAAGAGCACTCCTTTGGAATTGAATTTGACACCTTCACCTCTGAAGTGGATTTAGTGCACTCTAAGCTACTCTTTCATAATGTAGAGGCGAGTGCTGATGGCCTTAATTTCCAAGCAGAGGTAGCTTTAGATTTTCACATGCAAGATCGAAATGAACTCACGATTGAAACGCAACAGATCGATGGAAAGGCAGAAGATGTTCTCGCTTTCTTGCGCCACTTTGGCCCTTTTAAAAACTTTAACTTTCCTCTCTTAGAGGGGTCGATCGAGAGCGGCCCTGGAGAGATGCGCCTCTCTGCCTATGTTGGAGGTGTCGAAGAGCTTTTAGAGTGGAGAATCGCCCTCCACTTTCAAGAGGGGCAGATCCCCTTTTCGGAGGCGCTTGTTTTTGAAAATTTAGCTGGCGACCTATTCTATTCTGCAAAGGATGAGTTCTTCAAAATTCAGAAGACAGAGGGACAGCTCCTTCTCAGTGCGGGCAACGATCTAAAGTCATATGAGTTGAATATCCCACTCTTGGAGCTTGATGCAGCACGCTGCAGCTGGAACTTTGATGCACGGTTGGAAGCTCCGACTCATGACATCTGTAGAATTGCCGGAACCGCTTTGAATAGAGAGGGTGAACTCAATATCACGCTCGACCACGATCTAACCCGCCTCTTTGGTGCGAAGATCGATCTCTCAAAACTCTCCTTCACTGATGAGAGTCTCTTAAGCAGAGTGAATGCAAAAATCAACCTCTCTTCTCTCGATCTTTTTCAAACTCTGGACTTCCTAAGCTCAGCAGGTTTAATTCCTATTAAGCCTGTCTATATTAATGAGCTGAGGACAACGAAGTTTGAGGGGGAGACAGCGATCTCCTTCCTCTTCGATCGTGGAGAGGAGCTACTCGTCTTCGATGCTAAGAGTGACCATCTACTCTGCGGCCCCCTCGATCTCGACCATCTCGCCATCCATGCAGAGCGACGGGGTGACCATATCACTCTCGATCACTTTGAAGCGGACTCATTTTCGATGAGAGCGACGATGGAGAGGTCCTATGATGAGTGGTCGATTCCCCAATTTGAGATCGCATGGAGAGCGTGCCATTTAAAAGGGGGCGAAGGGCTATTTGATGAAGAGAGCAAGAGGCTTAGCCTTCCGCTCGACAGTCTGAGCGTCAATTTAGAAGAGCTCTCCACTCTCTTTCCTCCCTCTGAGATCGATTGGAGCTATCTGAGTGGGGAGCTCTCTGCAAGAGGAGAGTTAACCTTTGACTTCTCAGGGGGAGTTAGAGATCTCTCCTTCGACTCAACAATCAAGGTTGTGGGTGAAAACTTTGGGCGAGGAGGCGTGCGTTTAGAGAGTTCGGAGAGTCTCCATCTCTCGTACGATAGAGAGCAGGGTTTTCTACTCAAAGAGGCCAACTTTAACTTTCAACATCCAGGGTCGAGCGAGCATTGGGCGAAGTGCCATTTCGATGCGCTCTCCTACCAGAATCAAGAGTGGAGAGGCGAGAATTTTAGACTCATTGTCCCCCCCGAAATGATCCATTTTTTAGGGAAGACCCACTCACTTCCCCATCTAAGTTATGAAGATGACTCTCTGATTCTCATTGGCCATCCCTTGCGTTGGGATAATCAGATCGAAGCGACGATGGATTTCACTATTGGGAGAGAGGCGAGCGCCAAAGGGCGTTTGAAAGAGGGGTACTACTGGATTGGAGAGAAATCATGGTACTTGAATGATTTCGACTTCTCCTATGAAAAAGCTGCTTTCGATCTCAAACTAACCACCCTCTTTGATGAGATGCCCTTTGATTTAAAAGCGCATCTCTCTTTTCTGCCCCATCTCACTACGCGCATCGTTGTTCAAGAGAGCTCCAGTGGTCAGCAGGAGAGTGAAGATCCTCTCGTCATAAAAACGACTTGGAGTGAACAGGAGGGATTCTATATTCGTAGCCTTGAGGGTCGAGTCTGTGGACTCGATTTCGACTTTCATCACAACCCCAAAGAGTCCTTCCTCGATCGAGCTGTACTCACCGGCCAGTTGAAATTAGATCTTCCAGCTCTGGGTAGACTACTTCCCGATAACGTCCAAGAGAGCATCAGAGAGTTTGGAATTGGAGAGGGATATGTGCTGAGTGGCGATCTAACCCTATCGAAGGTTAAGTTAGAAGAGTCCTTCTTCGAGGGCTATCTCAAAGGAAAAAATTTCCAACTCATGGGCTCTACCATGGAGACGCTGATGAGTGAGATAACCATCTATTCCGACCAGATCGAGTTATCACATTTCAATATCAGTGATGCGTCGGGCATCTTTACGATGGAAGAGATCGAGATTAAGCAGAGCCTTGATGAGAGATGGAGTCTCGTTATTCCCGAACTTGCCATTCAAGACTTCCGTCCCAGCCTCCTCAACAAAATTGGCAAATATCCCGGCCCTATCAAGCCGCTCACCATCCGCACCCTCAAGTTTCATAATATTCGTGGCTACCTTGGTGATGCAAAGAGCTTCTCAGGAAAGGGGAAGATGAAGTTTATCAATACCTTTAAACGGGATTACAATCTTCTCGATATCCCCCTTGAAATCTTAGGGCGCCTAGGACTAGATATGGGGTTACTTGTGCCCGTTCGTGGCAACCTCAAGTTTATCATGGTGGATGGCCGTATCTACCTAACCGAGCTCACCAAGAGCTATAGCGAAGGGAAGCGCTCCCAGTTCTTTCTCTCAGTCAAACAGCCCTCATATATAGATTTCGACGGCAATATCAATGTCAATATCAAGATGAAGCAGTATGTCCTGCTTAAACTTACCGAACCCTTCACCCTCTCCATCGCAGGCACCTTTGAAAATCCTAAATATGGCCTGAAATAACCTCGTTAAATTTCATTCCTTAAGAGGGTGTTTACAAAGTCATTCCGATGCTTAAAAGGATCCTTGTACCTATGACTCAGTTCTCGACCTGCACAAACTTTCAAGTTTGCTCCGGTCTCCGAAACTGTCTCCTAGAAAAAAGTCTCTCTTTTCTGCACCAAAAGCACTTCATAAACACCCCCTAAACGATATCTTCTTAATTTTTTTGATGGCTCAGTGATTTCTAGAAATCCTTCATCTACCCAACGTTTAATAAGAAATGAAGTTGTCCTCTGTTTGAGCCCTAAAAGTATCGAGACCTCTTTAGAAGAGATCTCTTCTTGAGTATAAAACAAGGTGAAGACCTTTTTTTGTCTGTGGTCTAATTTTGACAAGAGCTCGGCTTTTTTCATTGAGGGTTTTTCGAAAGTTTGTAGTACATGCTTTTTGATGGTTTCAAAACTGTGAGCAGCCCCCAAGCAGAAGTATTCCAACCATTTAGTAATATCTGCTTCACTACGGCCCATATAATAATTATGTGAAGAGCCGATAGTTAATGCATCATAATAAGAGGATAGATCTTCTGCATAATATTCATCTAGAGAGTAGACCCCCTTGAGATCATATCCAAGCTGGTGCATGATATATGTAGTGAGTAGCCTAGCACAGCGTCCATTGCCATCGTAATAGGGATGAATTGTTGCAAATTGATAGTGAACAATTCCAGCAATGAGAGGTGCGGGAAGATTGTTTTTGATTTCAATATTTATCCATTCCAGGAGTTCCATCATCAGAGGTTTGACATCTTTTGCCTCTGGAGGCATATAGACGATGTGTTTGGTTAAGCTGTCTCGAATTACATTTTGTCCATCCCGATAGGAGTTCTGTTTTACATGGGTTTTTCCGCCATTCATGACAAGAGCATGAAGTTTCTTAATGACATCTTCTGTGAGGGGCTCATTTTTTTTTGCACCCTTCTCTACCCATTCAAGCGCAGTGTAATAGCCTAGAATCTCTTTTTCATCACGCTCTCTATCGGGAATCCGATGGGAAGCTATAATGACCTGCTTCACCTCCTCTTCAGTGAGACGGTTTCCTTCAATCATCGTTGAATAATGTGTCGATTGGAGACGGGCAGACTCCCTCAATGTTGCAATGACACGGGGTGTGATCATCACATCACCAATTTTTTGTCTAGTAGCTTCCATAGCCATCAGAGCTTTAGCCATTTTATTTGTGATAGAAAAAATAGGTTTGAACATGATAAGATGATTGCCGTTATTTTTCCTTTATTTTGCCATTATTTTTCTTTTAAGTCAAATGGTGTAAAAGGTTGTGTACAAGTTAGTTAATAGAATTATTAAGTTTGTCTATCCCGCCTACTGCCTGCACTGTGATGATGAAGTGGGAGGCTCTCATCAGCTCCTCTGTAGTGAGTGTTTAGAGCAGATCGAATGGCTAAAACGGGGGTGCGTTCACTGCGGTATACCAATGGAGAGCGGCAGAGAGTGCGAGAGATGCCAGAGACGGCCGCTCTACTTGCAGCCACACGCCTCCATCTTTGCTCCAATGGGCCCTATTTCATCACTCCATAGCGATCTTCTCCAGACGGGGCGTAGCGAGACTCTCGCCTCTCTTATCGTGATCGCGTTCAGCCGCCTTCCCTTCAACATGGCCGATTACGTTGTCCCTCTTCTTCGTCCCCGCTATGAAGGCTTCTCACTCAAGAAGCAGCCCGCTGCACTCTTAGCAAAGGGGGTAGCAAAACTACTGGGATGTCCCACTACTCTCCCTTGCAGTAGGGTTGAAGGAGAGAGAGTTTTACTTATCACAGATTGGTTGAGTGATGGGGAGTTGTTGCGATTGAAAAAACAGGAGTTGCGGCAATTTTTCCCCAAAAAAGTCTATTCCTTAGCGCTCATAGATGGGCGGTAGCACTACCTCTATTGCGATAAATCGATCTTCTATCTGGGAGGGCGACTAAATAGTGATCTACAGAGAGATAGAAGAGGAATCCTTATAGATGCGTCGGGGATTGCATCCCCCGCTGCCCCTTTGAGCTTCAATCCACTAAGGAAAATCAATCTTCCATCGGGGGTCCGTGCAGAGGCACTGTCCGCCCCAAGCCCTTCGGGCTCCTTCAGATCGATTTTCCAGTAGCGCCTTGAAGCCGCGGGCTGCTGCGGGCACGTCCTTTCAAACCTTCGGTTTGGGGACGTGTCCCTCCGCAGGATAGGTTTCGAAGAATAGCACTTTCTGACTCTTTGGTTTGGGGAGCAGGAGGGGTGTTAGGTTTCGATGTTTTGGCGGGTCATCTGGATCTGACGGCGGAGGATCTCATCATGCTTAAGCTGGTTGGCAATTTTCTTCCATGCATGAAGGAGGGTGGAGTGGGTCTTTCCTCCGAAAGCGGAGGCGATTTTTGTGAGCGACTCTCCGAGCAGCTCTTTGGCTAGATACATTGCAATTTGGCGAGGGAATGTGACATCTTTTGTCCGTGAGGAGCCGCGCAGATCGCTCTCCCGCACATTGAACATTGAAGAGACGCTGTGCAGTATGCGATCGACTGAGATCTTTGAGCGGGCGGGCGCTTGAAACATCTCGCCAAGGGTTTGATCGACAACATCTTTGGTTAATTCCAGATGCATGAGACGGCAGTAGGCGCCGAGGCGGTTGATGGCACCTTCGAGCTGGCGCACATTGCTGTAGATATGTTCGGCGATATAGAAGGCGATCTGATTTGGGAGTTTGAGAGAGGTCTGGTCTGCTTTATGCTGCAGAATTGCGACGCGGGTCTCTAAATCGGGTGTTCCAATATGAGCAACGAGTCCCCATTCCATCCGTGCGACCATGCGTTCTGAGAGCTGCAACTGTCCAGGGGGCTTATCACTGGAGATAACGATCTGTTTTGAGGAGTTAATGAGCGCTTCGAACATATTGCAAAACTCTTCCTCAAAGTTGAGGCGGTTTTGCAAAAACTGGATATCGTCGACGAGGAGGATATCTAAATTACGATAGTAGCGCTTCATCTTATCGACCGATTTATTGCGCAAATGAAAGACCAGATCGTTGATAAAAGCTTCGGTTGTGATGCACTGGATCTGCAGTTTTTTGTGGTGCTGATTGACGAAGTGGGAGATGCCATGCAAGAGGTGAGTCTTGCCCAACCCGACTCCTCCGTGGATGAAGAGAGGGTTGTACGATTTACCTGGGCGGGAGGCGACTCCTAGCGCTGCCGATTTGATGAACTGGTTGGAGGGCCCTTCGATAAAGTTATCAAAGGTGTATGAGGCGTTTAAGCGAAGGTCATGTTCGACTTCAGACCTCTTCTTAGGTCTTGCAATAGGCCTCCTCTTTCTCTGCTGTTTTGCCCCTTCCTTAATCAGAAAAGTGATCAGAGGCTGCCCCTTTTTATCCTTCGGAAAAAAGCTGGTGAGTGCTTCATGGTAGTTGTCGAGTAGGTACTCTTGTACGAAGATGTTGGGAACTTGCAAGGTGATAGAATCAGATTCTTCGATGCATTGAATGGGGGCGATCCAATTTTCATACTCTGTTCGGGTACAGCGATTTTGCATAAAAGAGAGAAATTCCGACCATAGAGTTTCTTTAGTTTCCGGCATATTACCTACTGCAAGTTATCGACAAGTTTTCCACATGAAAATCGCCTTTTTATTTTTCGCCGAAACACTACCACCATTAGATTCTTTCAGCAACAAAAAATCTTACGCCATCCCCTTTTTTTTTGTAAGACCTTAAACGCAAGTGATTGTGCAGATCTGGTTAGTGAGTTGCCAAAAAACGGGCAGAAGAGCTATACCTAATGTCTTACAAGGATTGGGTTATGAAAAAAAGCATTCTATTTTTACTTCTTATCGCTATGTTGGGCTCTACTTTCTATGGAGTGCGGAGCCATTTTAATCAGGTATCGGAGCTTCCTAAGGTGGGCGGTGAGGAGATTCAGAAGAGACTCTCGACCTTCCACCCTCTCTTAAAAGACCAGAAATTTGTTGCTGTTGTGCTGGCTGAAAATGTTGAAGAGGAGGTGGCGCGCAATCTTCGCTCTCTCTTCGATCAGAGCTATGGGATGATGCGGATCATCTATATCGATAATGGATCGAGTGACGCGACCTATGTAAAGTGCCAGAAGTTGATCGAGAGCGCTGGGAAGAGCGATCGCATTACTCTCCTAAAAGTTGGAGAGCACAAGCCGATGGTCGAGATCCTATATGATGTGATCTCCACTCTTGAGCCCCATGAAGTGGTTGCGCTCATCGATGGAAAAGATTGGCTATCCCATGAGAACGTCTTCGACCATTTAAATTGCGCCTATGCAAACCCCGATGTCTGGATGACCTATTCGCGCTCAATCTCCCATCCTGACTACCAGTCTGTGGCTGGGAAGCCTTTTGATGATCAGCTCTTAAATGAGAAAAAATTGCGAAAGGATGTGCGCACTAACCTCTCCCCCCTTGTCACCTTCTATGCCGGATTTTTTCAACAGATCAGACTTCAAGATCTCTTGCATGAAGGGAGCTTCATCGACGAGTGCGGGAAGTTAGCCCTGCACCTACCACTTGTGGAGATGGGCCCTGAACATCTCCTCTTTATGGATGAGATCTCTTACGTGAAAAATGAGAGTGACGAGAGCACTGACCATAAGCTCCATCTCCAAAAAGTAGCAGCTGTGGAGTCTCATCTCCGCTCCCTCTCTCCCTATCCCACCCTAAGTGCCCTCAATCTGATCGCAAACTCTCCTCTCTCTCATCGATACACGAGCGATCTGATCTTCTTCTCTGACGATAGCCCGATGCACCTCTACGCCTGCTTAGAGTCGGTCTTTTTAAAGACGCGCGACATTGGTGAGGTCTATGTTCTCTTTAAGGGGAGTGATCAGGAGTTCCAACGCGCCTATCTGAACTTGCAGAGTGAGTTTCATAACGTACACTTTCTCAATGTCTGCGACTACCCCGGCAATGACTTCTCTTCGCTCATTACAAAGGTCCTTTCGAATCGGCGCCACGCCTCTCCCTACGTAGTCATAGGAGACGATCATACGATCTTCGAGGAGCGCATCCGCTTTCATGACTGTATCGCGGCGATGGAGAAGGTCCATGCTGACCACTTCTTCTTAGGTGCAGAAGAGCGAGAAGAGCCCCTCCCAGATGCGATCGCTATCGCCCCAGGCATCTTCGCCTGGCAGCTCGGCGAAAAGGGAAGTCTCCAGGAGTTTAGCCTCTCCCTCTGCCGTAAAAGTCTCTTTGATACACTCACAGCAGTGAATGACTTCTCCTCTTTCAAGCACTACTGGAGGCGCCACCTTCAGCCTGAGGTTGTCGCTCTATTCTTTGATGAGAAGATGGTCCTCTCGATGAACTCCGACAAAGAGCCATCGCTCGCTACGAAGAGAGAGTGGAGCCATAAGTTTATCGAAGGGTTTAAGATCGATCTCCCCTCCCTCTCAAGCGAAATCGATGAGTTGGAAAATGGAGAGCTCCCCCTTATCAGACAGGAGAAGCACCGCCCCATGTTAGAAGCGCTTTAGGCCACTTGCCAAACTCCCAATCAGGAGTGTTACAAGGTGCTCTTTAGTCTGCAAATTATGTCAGCTTTTGAGGTTTTACAATGAAACAATCTTTTAATCTCTCAGGAGTCAATTATAGATACGTCGGGGATTGCATCCCCCGCTGCCCCTTTGAGCTTCAATCCGCTATGAGGGTCTCTTCAAATTCATTCCCACACCTATAGAAGCTGTCTTTTCCCCTAATATGATTTCTTCGGCCTGCGCAACTCTAGAAGTTGACTTCGGCCTCCAGAAAATCTTCTTAGGAAAAAACTCTAGCTTCTGCTGTGGAAAGCAATTCAAAGACACCCTCTTCGTTAAATCGATCCTCCCTCGGGGGGCCGTGCAGAGGCACTGTCCGCCCCAAGCCCTCCGGGCTCCTTCGGATCGATTTTGCACTTGCGTCTTGAAGCCATCGACTGCTCCAGGCACCCATCTACCAAACTTTCAGTTTGGTGTGGATGTCCTTTCGCAGAACAAGTCCAGATTAGATCTGTTCTGCAGAGGGATGCAATCCCCGACGTAATTATCAGTAATTTCCTGATAGATCTCAGAGAAGGTCGAGGCTAACTATAGGTGAGGGTGAGGGCGCGGGCTTGGTCTGCGATCGCTTGGTTGGAGCTGCGTTCGAGCTGGGAAGCTTGAGCGAGGCCCTGTCTCTTATAACCTAGAAGGAAGAGCGCTTTGGTGCGATTGAGCAGTGTCGGCTCGTGCGATGCATCAAGTTTGAGCGCTCGCTCGAGGTAGTTGAGGGCGGAGAGGTTGTTACCGATCTGCAGGTAGAGCCCACCGAGGGTTTGAAGATCGTAGGGCTCGTCCTCTGTCAGAATAGCAAGCACTTCGAAGAACTTAAGAGCGTGTTCGTAGTGCCCTTGTTTGACAAAGGAGTAGCCGGCAAAGCGAATATCTTCGATCTGATCGGGGCCCCACCCCAAGAGTTCAATCCATTTAATACGAGTCACAAGATCACCCCTTTGAATATTGGCTACGACGTGCGTTAATCTGCATCATTAGTGTATCGAGAACGTTGATATATTCAAGAAGATCGATGAGCGTTTTGGACTCTCGCTCCTCTTCTCTATCATCTCTATCATCTTCCCAAGGGTACTCGGAACCCCTCCCCTCTTTGCGGCGTTTGTTGCGCTCTTTTCTGCTAGAGGCCGATTTATCGCGGATTTTTTGCACTTGGGAGGTGAGAAACTCTTCGCTTCCAAGAGAGGGAATGACTTGGTGGGTAAAGAGGCGCATCTTCTGAAGGTTATATCCTTTTGGAGAGAGAAAAGAGGCCCAAGGAGCGTAGCGTTGGGTGATCTGAAAGAGGAGGTCAAACTCACTTAAGTAGAAGGGGGTGGCGACATCGACAGTGGTTTGCATAGAGACAAATGAAGACTCTTTGATAATCGATTGATCGACATACTCCTGATCTTGTGCCCACCGAACGGAAGGGCCAAGGCCTAAGTTATCTATAGTTCTTGGTTCTGGCATCTTTACCTCGTTTTCCTATTTTATACATCGCCTGCTATTTTATACTCAAAGCAACTCTTAAATAACTCTGTTCGTGAACAGTATTTCCACAGATTTCCACTTGCTGTTTCTTCTTACTTTTTAATAGCTTAAGCTTAGTTTCGACGCAAAATTACTTATGTTTTAGACAAAAAGATTGCTCATTTTCGATATGGGTGATAAAGTGTGGAAAAAAGTGGAAAACCCCACGCTGGCGAATGGTATGAGCAACTTCTATTTCAATGGATCCACACACTCCAAATTAGATGATAAGAACCGTTTTGTCCTGCCACAGCAGATGCGTTACGGCCTGATCGAAAAGGGGGAGTTACACTTCACTCTCGCTCTGGGCATAGGGGGATCGCTTGCCATCTATAGAAGAAGCGATATCGACAAGATCGCAGCGCAATTCCAAGCAAAACAGCATGTGGCTCAATACCGAAAGTTCTTCACACTCTTCTTTTCCACTCTGCACCACACAAGTTGCGATAAGCTCGGTCGCGTCCTCCTTCCTCCTGTTCTGAAAGAGGCGACTGGGATCAGACAGGAGATTGTCATTGCGGGTGTTTTGAATAGGGTGGAGATCTGGCCTAAGGAGAGATACGAAAAGGATATGAAGATCTTCTTAGAGGGTGAAGATGACAGCTTGGCAAAGATGACTGAAGAGGCGTTCACCTTGCTTGATGGGAACGAAGCTCTATTTACGGCTGAGGATCAAGAAGTGTACAGGGAATTTTAATGGCCCATATCCCAGCGATGCTCAAGGAGAGTTTGGAAATTTTTAAGGGGAAGAAGATCTCTCTCTTTTTCGATGGGACGCTTGGCGCTGGAGGATTTGCAAGGGCGCTTCTTCAGGAGCATGGGGAGATAGAGAGGTATTTTGGCTGCGACCGTGATGAGAGCGCTCTAAATATCGCCAGAGAGAAGTTGAAGGAGTTTGAAGGGAAGGTGGAGTTTGTTCATGCAAACTTCCGCGATGTGAAGGAGCTTTTAGAGGAGAGGGGAGTGAGCAGTGTAGAAGGTTTTTTTTTGACTTGGGAGTGTCGTCAATGCAATTAGATGAAAAAGAGCGTGGATTTAGTTTTATGAAAGAGGGGCCCCTCGATATGCGCATGGACCCCTCTTCTGATCTAACAGCTCGAGAGATTATCAATAGATGGTCAGAGGTCGATCTGGCAAAGCTCTTTCGCGACTATGAAGAGCGCCGATGGAAACAGGCAGCGAGAGCGATCGTCCGGGCGCGACGAAAGAAAGAGATCGAAACGACGAGTGAGCTTGCAGCGATCCTTTCAGAATCGATTGGACGCACGAGAAAAAAACTCCATCCCGCCACCCTCGTTTTTCAAGCTCTGCGCATCACTGTGAATCAAGAGCTCGCCTCAATCGAAGAGGGAGTGAGAGAGGCAGTTAACCTCCTGAAACCGGGGGGTCGCATCGGGGTGCTCTCCTTCCATCGGTTGGAAGATCGGATTGTGAAAAATATCTTCCGTTCACTCTCTAAACCTCTCAAAGAGATGCGCGCCCCCTTACTCAAACTTCTTAGCAAAAAACCGCTCATCCCTTCTCTCCAAGAGTGCCGCGAAAATAGGCGCGCTCGCAGTGCGAAGCTTCGTCTGGCGGAAAGAGTTTAGAGTGTTGTGAATCAAGGACCCCTCATTCGACTGTTGATCTGCATCTTCGTTATAAGCGGCCTCTTCTATCTCTATATCGATAAGCAGAATGAGTTGACTCAGCTCAAGATAGAGATTCCAAAGTTGGCAAAGCACTTACACGCGCTGGAAGAGAAAAATTCGCAGTTAACATATGAGATCGAGCGAAGGGAGAGTCCTGAGAGGCTGATCGATCTGCTGCGCACTCCTGGCTTCTCCCACCTAAAGCAACCTCTGGTGAATGATGTGGTGATCGTCGATGAAAAGTAAGCTTCACTCTAGAGACTTTCGGCGCCTCCTATTTTTAGCTTCATTCCTCCTCATCCTCTTCTGCTTCATTATTGTTCAGTTTTTTAAATTGCAGATTACTGAAAATGATAAGTGGACCTCTCAAGCCAAGGCGCAGCACCAATTCTCTGTTGTCCAGCCGTTTAAGCGGGGGCGATTTTTTTCCAATCCGGAATTAAAAGAGGGCCATCCCGAAAAAGCTGCTGCCCTCGTCTTCGACGTGAAACGCTACCATCTCTTCGTCGATCCCATCACCATTCCATCACATCTGCGTGATGAGATCGCCAAAAATCTTGGTGATCTGCTCGATCTGGGTTGGGGTGAGAAGAATAGACTCCGCAAACAGTTCGATAAGAAGTCGCGCAGCCGTCGTCTTAAAATGTGGTTGGATGACTCTGATAGAGAGGTGCTCGATAGTTGGTGGAGACCCTATGCTAAATGGAAGAAAATACCTCGTAACGCTCTCTACTTCGTGGAGGAGTATCAGCGCTCCTATCCCTATGGTAAACTGCTCGGCGCTGTCCTTCATACAGTTCGCGATGACCGAGATGTCACCACGAACCAACCGGTTCCAACGGGGGGGTTGGAGCTCTTCTTTAACTCCTACCTTCAGGGAAAAACGGGGCGGCGGCTCATGTTACGTTCACCGAGGCAATCCCTTGAGAGCGGCGTCATTGTGACCCACCCGCAAGATGGCGCCGATGTCTATCTCTCTATTCACCATCATATTCAGGCGATTGCAGAAGAGGAGATCATGCGCGCTGTGAAGAACTCAGGGGCCAAGAGGGGTTGGGCTGTGATGATGAATCCAAATACAGGAGAGCTCTATGCCCTCGCCCAATATCCCAGATTCGATCCCTCCAACTACCGTAAATATTACAACGATCCAGAGCTCCTCGATGCCACCAAGGTGCACGCCATTACAGACTGTTTCGAGCCCGGCTCGACGATGAAGCCGATCTCTATCGCCATTGCAATGCTCGCCAATGAAGAGCTTATACGCCGCGGAGAGGAGCCGATCTTCGACCCTAAGGAGATGATGCCCACTTTTGATGGAACCTTTCCTGGGAGGAAGCGCCCCATCCGCGATGTTAGGACGCATCGCTACTTAAATATGTATCTGGCGATTCAGAAATCTTCCAATATCTATGTCGCTAAACTCATAGAGCGTGTGGTTAAAACCCTTGGAGATGAGTGGTACCGCACGCAGCTACAGGAGCTCTTTGGTTTTGGGACTTTGACAGGAATTGAACTTCCCTGTGAGAGCTCGGGTCTCCTTCCCGCCCCCCATAAAACCTATGGAGGCAGACAGCTTCAATGGTCGACACCAACCCCCTACTCTCTCGCTATTGGCTACAACCTCTTAGCCAATAGCCTCCAACTCATGCGGGCATTTGCCATCATTGCCAACGGTGGCTATGCTGTAGAGCCCACTCTGGTGAAGAGAATCGTCAAGGATGGAGAGGTCATTTTAGATAATAGCCGAAGGGAGAAGCGGCAGGTTTTAAGCCCGTGGATCAGCCGAGAGCTCATCTACGCACTCAAGTCAGTCACAAAAGCTGGAGGAGGAGGATTTCGCGCAGATATCCCCGGCTATACACAGGCGGGTAAGACGGGAACGACAGAGAAAGTGGTTGGAGGAACCTACTCCAAACGCCACCATTTTTCGAGTTTTATCGGGTTCACCCCTGCCTACCACCCTAAATTTCTCCTCTATATCGCCATCGACGAACCTGAATACCGCTATCTTCCCGGCATCGGAAAGACCTATTTCGGGGGGCGCTGCGCCGCTCCTACCTTTAAACTTATTATGGAACGCACCCTTAAATATCTAGGGATCCCTCCAGATGACCCCTACGGATATCCAAAAGATGACCCCCGCTACGATTCGGATAGAGCAGATTGGAGCGAACAAGTAACGATTCTCAAAGAACTTTACTCGAAGTGGAACTGATGAAGCTAAAGAGACTTTTTAAAGATTTAGACGTTGAGATCAAGGGAAGCAGAGAAGTTGAGATCACTGGGATCTCCTCTCACTCCCAATTCGTCGCTCCCGGTAGCCTCTTTATTGCGAGAAAGGGGAGGATCTACGACGGATCTGAATTCATTCCAAAGGCGATAGAGAGCGGAGCTTCAGCCATATTGACCGACATCTACAACCCCTTTCTAGAGAACGTCGTTCAGATCATCGCCCCTGATATCGATGCTCTCGAGGGGATTCTGGCCAGACGCTACTACAACGATCCAGCCTCCTCACTCTTTTTAGTCGGCATCACAGGCACCAATGGGAAGACAACCACGGCTTACATCGTCCACCATCTCCTCAACAGTTGCGGCCTCATGGGAACGATCGAAACCATCATCGGTAGACAGAGAATAGAGACAGAGGGGACCACCGCAGATGTAGTGACCAACTACAAACTCCTTCGCGAAATGGTAGACCAAAAGATGGAGGCTGCCGTGATGGAAGTCACCTCCCACGCCCTCGATCAAGGCCGCGTTAGCGGCATTCAATTTGATCTCGGCATCATCACAAACCTCTCCCAAGACCACCTCGACTACCATGG
>SDBT01007806.1_pt1 | contig 17570 bp, 10 predicted proteins | sample 2277101 | NCBI WGS metagenome assembly SDBT01 (sample SAMN10404973, study PRJNA504765) | marine sediment metagenome | isolation source: marine sediment core GS10_PC15, 103 cmbsf | place: Arctic Ocean: Southern Knipovich Ridge | collected 2010 | reverse complement strand
AGGTAGGCCAGGGCCAGCCCGTAAGCCGCTTCGGGGCTCCTGTCGTTCTTTTCCAGAGCGGTGCGAAAGACTCCAACCGCCTCATCGAACTGTCTCTCCAGCAGTAGCGCCTCACCCAGCATCATGTGGGCCAGCATGACGTCGGGATCCTTTTCCAGCAGGCGATTCAGGATCTCGGTCGCACGGTCGGCCTCGCCCGCCGCAATCGCCGCCCTGGCACTCGTCAACTGATTGAAAAGGTCGATGGAATCTTTAGGGTCAGGAAGGCTCTTCCAGTCTTGCCGGGAAACCGAGGATTCGGTGCCGGTCGTCATGTAACCCAAAGCACGGAGCCTCTGCTCCGTTTCGGCGTCTACCGGGCTCGGGCTCAAATTACGAACCGAGTCTTTTTGAACCCAACGCTCGAGGGCCGACGCCAGTTGGTCGGCAACGGCTTTGTTTTCCCCAAAGACATTTCCGGCCTCCGTCGGATCGGCTCTCAAGTCATAGAGCTCGGGCTGAGGTGCCTCGATGAACTTGTAGCGATCGGTTCGGATCCCGCGGAGAGGTGCGGCCCCGAAGTGAAGGCGTGTGTAATGGGTCTCGATGTAAGCCGTCAAACCCAGATCTTTTTCCGGATCCCGCAAATGAGATCGAAGACTGACCCCCTCCACCGCCGGCGGAATCGCCACTCCGGCCAGGTCCAACGTGGTAGGTAGGATGTCGATGCTTCTAACCTGAGCCGCCGCCCGGCCTCCCGCTTGTGCTCCTGGAGCTTTCACGATCAGTGGCACACGAATCGTTTCGTCGTAAACAAAATAGCCGTGAGTCTCCTCGCCGTGATCGCCGAGTGCCTCACCATGGTCGCCCAGAATTATGACGAGAGCATCATGGTAGAGATCCCGCTCCTCTAGAAACGCCACCAGCTCGCCCACCAGAGAATCGACGAACGCAATCTCGCCATCGTAGAGTCCCACTTTTCCCGGCCCGTGATCGCTGCGATAGGGCTCAGGGGGTGCATAAGGTGTGTGGGGATCGAAGAAATGGATGAAGGCGAAAAAGGGTCGGTCGCCCTGGCTTCGAATCCAATCGAGGGCGGGCGACAACACACGGTCACCCGGCCTCTGATTCGACTCCAGGGAGGTCAGCTTTCCGGTAGGAGCTTCGAACCGATCGAAATAGGTATCGAAACCCTGTCCTATCCCGGCACGAGAGTCGAGGACAAAGGAGCCAACGAATCCTCCGGTGGCAAAGCCCGCCGCTTGAAGCAGCTCAGCAATTGTCTCCTCGCTCTCCTCAAGGACGAAGCCGAAGTTGTCGATCAATCCGTGACCGAGAGGGCTCCGCCCGGTAAAGATGGATGCATGAGCCGGCAGGGTCAGGGGAGTCGCGGTTGCGGCGTTGTCGAAGGCCACACCGTCCTCTGCCAGCCGATCGATATTCGGGGTGCGGATCTTCTCATAGCCATAGCACGAGAGGTGATCGGCACGGAGAGTATCGATGCTCACCAGGATGATGTGCTTCACCGGAGCATGCCGCGTGTAGAAAGCCAGCGCTCCGGCGCCCAACACCAGCAACGCAGCCGCCGCACCGAGCCACCGCGGCCAGTGGGAGGCCGGGCAAGGTGGCGGGTCTTTCTTTTTCGCTCGACGACTCTGGTCTTTCGACACGCCCTCATCATAGCAGAACAGCCGTTTGGGCTTCCGCATCGAAGATGTAGTTGGCGCTTACCAGACATCTGCTCTAGCATTAACCGAGGTTTACACACAGCCAGCCGGCATGACGGCCTAAGCGGGGCGGTTTCGAGCGGTAGCGGGAGGGAGATCTTCAAGGGACCGCATGGAGAACAACATGAGAGAAATAACCAAGGCGGTAGCGTTTGCTGTTTTCGCTGCAATGGCGAGCGGTACCCTGTGGGCGCTTCAGAGCGGCTACCCAACGCAAGCCGAGGGCTATCGATTCGAGACCGATGTGTTTGTGGTTCCGGTGCCGGTCTTCGTAAACAGCCCGGATGGAAAACCGGTAAAAGGCCTCGAGGCCGATGACTTTGTCTTGAAAGAACAGGGCAGGGCACGCCCCCTATCGTTCTTCGAAGAAGTGGACTACGAGCAGCTCGCCGGCGGGGAGTCGCTTCGCCGCGCCGGCGAGTGGTTACACCCCGGCATGAGACGGCAGTTCCTGCTGCTTTTCGATCTCACGTTCAGTAGCCCCAGCGGGGTCGTCCGAGCCCGGCAATCCGCCATCCGGTGGATTGCGGAGGAGCTGGCGCCGACCGATCTGGTTGCGGTGGCCACCGACTCACCGGATGCGGGCCTCAAGATGCTGACCCATTTCACGTCCGACCGTAAGCATACCAGCCTCATGTTGGAAACCCTCGGCTTGATCGGCTCCACAAGTGTCACCCGAGATCCAGTTGGATTCGTGTTCGACAACTTGCAGGAAGTCGCCGCCGGCCCGGTTGAAACCCTCGGCGGGCTCCCCGAGGAGCTACAGCAGCGACTGCTCGAGAATCTGAACCGCCTGCATGACAGCATGGAGGAATCCCGTGAGGATGGCTATCGAGCGCACGCGTCGCAGTACATGGGCCAGTTCGCCCACCTCATGACCGCTCTCCGTTCCATATCGGGGCGCAAAAACGTCTTGCTCTTCTCCGAGGGTATCGACAGTCGTTTGCTCACCCGTGGCGGCGGCACCGAGATGAAAACGGACTCGATGCAACTCTTGGAAGGCGACCAGCTCTCGGTCGATCCCGGGAGTCGGTTCGACCGGACCGAGCCACGGGACATCCTGAGAGACGCTTTGAGCACCGCCGCCGGCGCCGACGTGGTGATTTACGGCTTGGATACTTCCGCTCTCGGCGATGAAACCGCCGACGTTTCTCGGGCCCGAGCCGGCCGCGGCCGAGACACGCTCGAGCTGATGACCAAAGAGACCGGCGGCCGACTTTTCGAGAACCGGAATGACCTGTACGACCCGCTCAAAGAGGTCATCCAAGAGGTGAGCTCGTTTTACCTGCTGGGTTTCAATCCCCGAGATTTAAAACCCAAGGGGCGTTTCCGGAAGATCGAAGTCGATGTAAATCGCTCCGACGTTCGAGTCTCGGCCCGACGCGGGTATTTCGAGCCCGCCTCCGCCGACAAGATTAGTCCGTTCGAGAAGAACCTCGAAGTGGTGGAGTATGTCTCGAAAGATCTCCTGTCGGATGCGGTTTCCTTCGACGTGTTGACCGTCGCCTATCCCGGTCAGGATTCTCTGGCGCGGATCCCGGTCTTTCTCAAGTTCCCCGGCCAACAGTTTCTCGAGGCAAAACGAAGCTCCAACGAGCTTCGGGTCGAAATCTACGGATACGCCATCGACTCGAACGGCCAACTCCTCGACTATTTCCAGAGTCAACTGTCGTTCGACCTCAAAAAGGAACGCTCTCGATTCGAGAAGGCCGGCTTCAAGTATTACAACCTTTTGCTTGCCCGTCCCGGCTCGGTCCGAGTCAAGCTCATTGCCCGCGACGCGCAGACGGGAAAGGTTGGCTCTTTCATCGGAAATCTGGAGGTGCCGGATTTCTCACAACGAGATCTGTCACTGACCCCACCGGCCTTCGTCTTGCAGGAAGCGGAGTGGATCGTGGCTCGCGGATTCGACCCGCAACGGCCGGAGGCTCGCCGGCAAGGTCTACCGGTGGGCTACCCGTTCACCCGCGACGGCCAAGACTTCATCCCCGCCGTCAACCCGACATTTCATCCAAGCGAATCTTCCGACTTCCTGGTCAGAGCCTGTAACCTCGCGCTTCACCCACAAACCGGACAACCCCAGACCGAGATGAAGTTCGAGATCTTCCGTCCCAACGGAACCATGGAAACGGTTCACCAAGTGGGATTACTCGAAAAGCCCGGCCAACTGGAGCCGAACTGCTTCGAGCTGACGTTCCAAATCAACTGGCACGAGGTGCCGGAAGGCCCGGCGCTGTTTCGAATGCTACTGACCGACGTGCTGGCGGGAAAGACGGTTCGAGCCAGCTCTCCGTACGTCCTCGAGCCCTAAACGATCCAAGCATGCTTACGCCTCATCCCAGCGGCTCGAGATGGGGGCCCACGCGAATCACCCAACTGAGGGAGGTGAGAAGGGTGCCAAGCCCCCGGTTTACGCGGCGGTTGCGTTTTGACGAGGGACAGCCGTGCTTCCGCCGAGGGTTGGTAGGAGGGCGCTCAAAAGGACTCGCGCCGCAGCTGCCGGAGCAGCGTCTGAGCCCTCGCCTGTTCGGACCCCTGCACCAACGGTAGGTAGCGCTCGAGAGCCCGCACCGCGCCCTTGCGGTCGCCGGCCCTCTTCAGTGCAACGGCCAGGTTGTACCAAGCGTCGCCCAAATTCGGGTCGAGCGCCACCGCCTTGCGCCAAGCCCGGATGGCGCCGGCCGGCTCGCCGCTTTGAGCCTGGGCGACACCGAGGCCGTTCCAGGCCTCGGTCAGGCCGGCGTCGAGCGCCACCGCCCGCTCGAGCCATGGCCGGGCCTCTCCAAACCGACCCTGTGTGAGGAACAAGATCCCCATGTCGCTATGGGCTTCAGCGTTGTCGCGGTCCTGCCGGAGCACTCGCTCGAAGCGAGATCGGGCCTCGCTCAGCCGACCTAGGGCGACCGCGATCTCGCCAAGAGTGAGCTGCGTGGCAACATCCTGGGAGTCTGAGAAGGGTTGAATGGCTTCCAGGGCCGGCCGCGGATGCCCGGCTCTCAGCATGTTCGTGGCAATCGTGCGTCGCATCGGCTCCCGCCCAATGCCGAGCTCCTCGAGCAGTTCGATCACGCGCTGCTCGGGACCGAGAGAGTCCGTTGTACCGATCTGTTTCGTCAGCGACTGAAGCTCCATTGCCTGGTGGATATGGTCTTTCGGATCGGAGCGTTCAAAGGCGGCCGCGGACTCCGTGTCCCTGCCCGGCCCCCCTAGGTATCCAAGTACCGCGAGGCGCTCCTCCTCCTCGCGCGATATCGCCCGCTGCGAGCGCCGACCCTCCCCAACCGCCGCGATCGCCATGACCAGCTCATCCGGTACGCTCTTGCCGGGGAGCAGGTTGCGCGTCTCGCCCGGGTCTGCGCGCAGATCATAAAGCTCCGGACGCGGAGCTTGGATGTAGTGCATCGAACCGCGGATCGCCGATTTGAGCTCCGACCAGCCGTACTGCTCTAGGCCGAAGACGCTCTCGCTGTAGATCGTTCGCTCGGCCTGGGGCCGAGGGGGGTCGAGAAGCGAGTGACCCGGTAGCCCCTCACGCTCCAGTCCGAGGAGGCTTAGGATCGTGGGCGCCACGTCGGCGAGCGCCGCCGGTCCCCCGACTCGTTGGCCGGCTTGCTGGCCGGCGGGAAGCTTCATCAAAAGGGGCACCTGCAAGCTCTCCCGGTAGAGGAAGATGCCGTGCTCTTCCTCAACGTGATCCCCCAGCCCCTCGCCATGATCCGAGAGAAAGATGATCAACGCTCGGTCATAAAGGCCTCGTTCCTCAAGGAAGTCGAGAAACACTCCAATCAGGTAATCGGTGTAAGCGACTTCGGCGTCGTAAGGGTGGCCATGTTGAGAGGCATAGGGCTCAGGCGCCGCGTACGGCGTGTGAGGGTCGAAGAGGTGCAGGAAAAGGAAGAATCGCTCCTCGCCGTCCGACGAGTCTAGCCATCTGCGAGCCTGCGTTACCGCAACGTCACCGCGGGTCTGGGCGAACACGCGTGCCTCGCGGCGCGTGGACGGCTCTTCGAACTCGTCGAACCCCTGGTCGATTCCGGTCCGGCGGCTGAGAACCGCGGATGAGACGACCGCCAGCGTTCGATAGCCGGTGCGGCCCAGCCTCTCAGCGAGAGTTTCGACTCCCTTCTCCAGGAAGTAGCCCTTGTTGTTTCGAACGCCGTGGGCCGACGGAAGCAGACCCGTGAGGATCGTGCAGTGCGAGGGCAGCGTCAGTGGACAATGACTGTAGACGCGCTCGAAGAGGATCGAGTCCGCTGCGAGGGCGTCGATCCGCGGCGTCTCGACCGACGTAGCACCGTAAGCAGAAACGTGGTCGGAGCGGAGTGTGTCGACCGAGATGAGGATGACCGGTGCCCCCTCGGCGGTCCCACCTGCTTCTCGGGTCCGACAGCCCACCAGGCCCGCCAGAATGAGCGCCGACACCCCAATCCTCAGATACCCACCCGCACTCACCATCGATCCTCCAGTCTACCTGCTGACAGGGCAGCCGACTCTATCATAGCCACACAGGTCCTTTTCCGCTGGCGTCTTGGGACCCCAGAGAATATTGCGCTGGGGCGGCAGAAGCAAGACGGGAATTAACAAGCAAGGGTTAGCCCGACACGAGAAAGCGACCGAAAATGGCCCGAAACTCCTCGTTCAACGGCACCGGGCGCAGAGTCTCAAGGTCCACCAGCACCGTTGTGATCTCGGCGCTGAAGCAGAGCAGGCCGTCGCGCTTGCGGCGGATATCGTAAGCGAAGGTTACCGAGGTCTTGCCGAGATCTCGAACGGTGAGCTCGACGATCGCCACATCCCCGTATGCCAGAGGCGCTTTGAAGGTGCTTTGGATATGAACCGTGGGAAATCCCAGCTTCCGCTTTCCCACGAGCTCGGGATAGGAGACCGGTGCCGCAGTGTCGAAGAAATCTTCGAAGGCGGCGTGGCAAAGATGAAAATACTGGGGGTAGTAGACGATGCCGGCACCGTCGACGTCATCGAAACGGATCTTCTGGATGCTGGTGAATGCCAAGAGCGCTTAAGTCGTAGTTGTGCCCCGCCTGTCGTCGGGGGTTATTTGGCAGAAGCCAACAACTCTTTGATCGTCTCTTGATCGGGATCCATTTCCAATGAACGCTGGAGAGCCTGTTTGGCCTTTTCCTGACTTCCCACCTTCAAGAAGCTCTCGCCCAGGGCATTCAGCAAGGCCGTGTCGGCAGGCCGAAGCGTCATGGCCCGCTCGAGATACTGTACCGCCTCGGGAAACTCCTCCTTGAGATAATGGGCGTAGCCCAACCCGGAAATGACCTCGTACTGCTGGGGAAAGCCTTCTTCCATCGGAACGAGAAGCTCGAGCGCCGGATCGGCGTTGCCGGCCAAGATATAGGCTTCAGCCAACTTCCAGCGTGCCATCGGGAGCGCTTCATTGCCCGCGGCAACCGCCTTCTCGAACTCCGCCTGCGCCTCCCGGTAACGCTTCAACATCCACAGCTGGTCGCCTCTCGCCAGCGCCAGTAACCCGGGGGTGTTGGTGTTGAAGCTGCTCCGATAGTTCCAGGGTCGAACAATTTGAGATCGCGGTGAAACCTGAACCATGGCCGATTTCTGATCCGCCACTTCACCGGCGGGGTCGAGGAGCTCCACCCGAAGCTCGTAAGTACCTCCCACCATGTCGATCAAGGCAAACCGCTCCACCACCGGCCCACCCTCATAATCCCCAACCTGGGTCGAACGTTCCTGCAGCACTTCCTCTCGATTGAGGAGGCTGAACTTCAAGCCATAGTCGGGAGCCGCTCCGACGATCTGGAAGAAAGCCTGGACCGTCTCCCCGAGCGGAAACACGTTGCCCGCTGTGGGATAGACTTGCAGGCTCCCCACCTGGAAGGTTCGCAGCTCTCCCGGTTGAACTCCCTGCACTTTCAGGCCGGTTCGAAAGCCCAGGATAATGTCGCTGAGCGCCGGCCTTCCGGTGAAGGATGGAACGTGTATCTCCTGCTCGGCAACGGTGTACTGCTTTAGAATCCGGTTTCTCAGAATAACGCTGACTTTGTAGTCTCCGGGCACCAGCGGAAAGTCGTCCTGGTAAGAGAAAGGAGAAGAGCCGATCGCCTGCACTTGACTCGGACTCAGCTTCAAGAAGACCGGCTTGTCGTTGGCCACCACCAACCGCTCTTCCATGTCCCGCACCTCCAGGGAGACGTCGAGAGTGGTGTAATACTCGGTGCGGTCCTCGTCGGTCTCCATGGTGAAGTTTTGCGGGTCGATCTCGATGCTGTAGTTCAGGAAGGGAGTGTTCTCCGGCCCCACCAGTATGGAGAAAAGACTCCGATTGGGAACGTAATTGAAAGAATACTCGGCCGAGACCCTTTTGCCGTAACGCATCCAGGCGTCTGCGTAATCGGTACGAATGGCCCGCTTGGGAGAATCGTCCACTTTGGCCAGCATAATATCGCTTCCCAGCGATGCCCGACCGCTGACGAAGTCCGCGGGATCAGAGGTATCTAAAGAAAGCGAAGCTCTAGCGAGCTCCGGTGAGATCTCCCGGATCGCATCCAGGGACCCTCGCACGTCTGAGGTGTAGGAAATCTGCCCTCTCAGGAGGGCCCAGGGACCGTCGGCTAAGGGACGATAGAGCCTGTACTCCCCGACGTCGTGGCGTTTGAAGAACATGAGATAAAAGAACGCGGGAAGTCCTTTCCTCGTATCTCCTTCGTAGAACCACAGCTCGGTGGAAACCAGCTCGTTGTAGCCGTCGAAGCGCTGCACCTCACGAGGCTCTCCCAGAATGATGTGGTATCGCCCGCGATCCGTTCTCCAACCGGGACGGAAGGTCTCACGGCCCAAGAACTTGTTCGCATATTCGAGTCGTTCATAGTGCTCGATCTTGAACTCGTTTTGCGGGGTTGCAGGATTGGGATCCCGCTTTCTCCAAAAGGCTTCGATGAGCCGGTTTCTCTCCTCGAGGGTTTCGAGCGTTAGGAAAAGGTCTTTCTCGGCATCGGTAATGATGTAAACCACCTCTTCTTCGATCCACTTGCGATGCTCAGGAGAAAGTCGTTCCAATCGTTCATCTTTGGCGAAAGATGGGTTTGCAAAGGCCAATAACAGAAAAATCCAAACCGTAGGTTTCATGACGCTTGCCGCCGTTTTCCGCCTCGAATCTAGAATCAAGTCGAGGACTCTTTCCTCTCGAGCTGAATATTATAGCGCTTGATCATCTCGTTGAGGGTGGTGGGTTTCAATCCCAGCAACTGAGCCGCCCGCTTTTGCACCCCGCCCGAGGTCTCCAGGCTGGACTCGATGAGCTTTTTTTCGAAATCGGTGATGACATCCCGAAAAGAAATACCATCCTCCGGCACCACCACCTGGGGTACCCGGAAGGTATGGCCGGCGCAAACATGATCGGGAATGAGATTCTTATCGATCAGCGAGCCGTCGGCAAGCACCGTGGCCCTTTCGATGACATTCTCCAACTCGCGGACGTTTCCCGGCCAGTCGTACTCCAAAAGGGATTGGAACGCTTCGCTGACCAGCTTGAGGTCCGGCCGCTCGTTCTCCTCACCATATTTGGCCATAAAGTGGTTGGCCAGCAGCGGAATGTCCTCCTTGCGTTGACGCAGGGAAGGAAGCTGGATGTTGATCACGTTCAGACGGTAGTACAAGTCTTCGCGGAACCGACCGTCCAGAACCGCTTGCTGGAGATCGCTGTTGGTCGCCGCGATGATCCTCACGTCTACCTTGATGTTGTCCACCCCGCCCAGCCGCATGAACTCCTTTTCCTGAATGACCCGTAGCAGCTTAGCCTGCGTATCCAGGTTGATGGTACCGATCTCGTCGAAGAAGATGCTTCCTTCGTTGGCAATCTCGAAGAGTCCCTTCTTCGGATAGACCGCTCCGGTAAAGGCACCCTTGACATGACCAAAGAGGTTGCTCTCCAGCAAGTCCTGCGGCAAAGACCCGGAGTTGACGGTCACGAACGGCTTGTCACGCCGCAGGCTGTGGTTATGGATGGCCTTGGCTACCAACTCCTTGCCGGTCCCGCTCTCCCCGGAGACGAGGACGGTGGAGCGAGACGACGCAACCTGCTGAATCATGGAGTAAACTTCCTGCATCTTGGGAGACTTACCCACCAGGACGTCAAACCGCTGACGTTCGGTAAGCGCCTGCTTCAGCGTACGGTTCTCGGTAACCAGGTGTCGCTGTTTTACCCCGTTGCCGACCACGACGAGGACTTCATCGTTCTTGAAAGGTTTAGTAATGTAGTCGAAGGCTCCTCGCTTCATGGCGGTGATGGCGGTCTCCACCGAGGCGAAGGCGGTAATCATCAACACCACCATTTCCGAATCGGCCTTCTTGAGCTCATCGAGAACGTCGAGACCGGATATGCCCGGCAACATGACGTCCACCACCGCCAGGTCAATCGGCTCCCGTCGGGCCAGTTCCAGCCCCGCTTCGCCGGTTTCCGCCAGCTTGACACGATAGCCGTCGCCGCCCAAGAGGGCTTCCAGGATCTCCCGCATTACTTCCTCGTCGTCGATGACTAGGACGGTTCCCTTGTTGCTCATGCTTGATCTCTTCAAAACCGAACCCTTACGTAAGTGCCGGCCGACGACGCGCCTAGATCCATAGTCGAGCCTCGCTTGCCAGTGGTCGGGCCCGGAGGCCGGAGCGCTGAAGTGGCGGTCGTCACCTCCCCCTGGCCCCCTGAACCGGCTCGCCCATGTCGGCTAGTTTCTCTCGGGCGCCGGCATGAGCCAGAGCCGTCATTTTCTCGATGATAGGCAGCTTGATTTGAAAACGAGTGCCTTTATCTATGACGCTGTCCACCGAAATTTGCCCTGAATGCTCCTGAATGATGCCGTAGGTGAGTGAGAGTCCCAGACCGGTGCCGCTCCTTCCCGCCCGTTTGGTCGTGAAGAAGAGATCGTAGATACGCTTGATATCTTCCTGGCGGATGCCGTGGCCGGTATCCGAGACCTCCACCACCACTTGGGCCCCTTGCCTCGAGGTCTTCAAGGTCAGCCAGCCCCCTAGTGACATGGCGTCTTGCGCATTGAGAATCAGATTCAAGAAAACCTGCTGCAACTTGTTCTCGTCCCCGAGCACCTTGGGCAAGTTGTTCTCGAGCTCACGGCCCAGGTTGATCCTAGAACGGGTCAGCTGGTGCTCCAGCAACGACAGGACGTCGGTCACCACTTCGTTCAGATCCACCGGAACGAAATCGGAGCGTCCCTGGCGCGCGAAGTTGAGGAGGCTGTTGACGATCTTCGACGCCCGTTCGGTTTGCCGCTCGATTTTTTCGAGGAGCTTGGCCCGGTGGTCGTCTCTGGGAGTCTCATCCAGCAACATCTGAGTGAAACTGCTGATCCCGGTAAGAGGAGTGTTGACCTCGTGGGCCACTCCCGCCGCCAGCAAGCCAAGCGAGGCCATCTTCTCTCTGAGTTGCAGCTCCCGCTCCAGTTCCACCCGGTCGGTGACGTCTTCAAAGATGAGAATCGATCCCTGGCTCTCACCCGCTTCGGAAACGAAGGGCCCGAGCTGGAGCTTTACCACTTTGTTCTCGCCACGTCTGTTGAACAGATTCAAGCGTGAGATCCCTGCGGACTCCGCCTGCTCCCACCAGGTTTCTCCCAGCCGAGCCCGGAGCAAATCCTGGAACGAGACCGGAAAAAGCTGTTCTACCGAATGGCCCAGCGCGTCCTCCGGGCTTACTCCATACAACCGCTCGAGAGCGCGGTTCCACCGCACCACCTTACCCGACAAATCGAGCACCAAGATGCCGGCTTCGAGGGACTCGATGGTATTTTCGCTGTGCTCTTTCAGCCGCTCGAACTGTTCCGCCTTGAGCTCCAACGAGCGGTAGAGACGAGCGTTCTCCAGCGCGGTTGCCGCCTGGCCGGAAAGAGTCAACAAGAGATCCATGTCCTCGCTGGAAAGCAAGCTTTGATCCCAGTGCCTGCCCAGGAGGATCACACCCACCACTTTGTCTTGGGCCAAACAAGGGATGGCATATTGCAGCCCTTCGACCATCAGGACGTCGTCCTCTTCGGACTCGGGGAAGGTGCGGAAATGACTCCAACCGATCTCGCCGTAATACACCGGTTCCCCTTCCGTCAGCCGAGCCAGCAAAGCGGAACCGGCAACAATCCGAACCGTTTTCCACTCCGCATCCGTCAAACCTTCACCGGCCAGAACCGCAAGCTCCTCTCCATCGTCATCAGGCACCAAAAGAGCAACCTTGTCGACTTCGAACGTATCGTGAATACGCTCGACCAAGCGCGCCGACAGCTGATCGAGATCGAGATGGGCATTGAGGTCGCGGGAGAATGCCTGAAGCGCCTGGCGGTAATCGAACCGTTCCCGGTAGAAGAGACGGTCGATGCCGATCTGGATCTTGCTCTTGATGGGCGTGAACAATAACACGACCACCAAAGTCGCCAGCACGGCGATGATGGAGCTGTGGGGCTCGTTCACCAGGTAGCGTGTGCCGGTGAAGGAGAGGCCGAGATAAACCGCAACCACCGCTGCTCCCGCCAGGGTGTAGACCACCCCGCGCTTGAAGAGCACTTCCACGTCCATCAGGCGGTACTTGACGATGGCATAGGCAAAGGATAACGGAATCAAAGCCAAAGGAACGGCCGAAAGCTCTGCCACCGCCGACGGCTCGACTCCGAACAGATAGGGCACGGCATAAAACAAAGCGAAAGGAGCCGTCCCGAATCCCGTCCCCCAGACGATCCACTTGGTTTGCTTCTTGACGGTGATGGTACGGGCATTGCGATGGGAGTCGACGAAGGCCGCGAAGGCCGCCAGCGACATGATGGAAATAAAAGCGGGGACGAAGCGATCGATTATTTTATTAGCAAGAATGAAGAAGCTATCACCCCAGGGCGCTCGGGCGAAGAAGAAGAGGATGCCCATTAAGGCCAAATAGATCAGCAGCAAGGACGGCAGATAGAGAAGGGGCAGCAAATATTTCCTCTTCTCCACCAGAGGCTTCCTCTCGGGGAAACATAGAGCAAAGTGGAGAAACACCGGTGGGAAGAAAAGCATTCCGACCCGATCCATCCAGTAAAAAGTCGAGTCCCAAACGTTCAGCCGTCCGGTGAAGGAAAAAGTGAATGTCAAATACCAGAAGAGACAGAGTAGATAAAAATGCGCGGTTGCCGCGACGCCGCGACGCCGCACGTAGACCACCGTGCCCACCACCAGGGAGAAAATCCCCACCACGGCCAGGAAATAATACAGTCCCACGTTGCCACGGGGCAGGGGAGCGATTGGGATCGCAAAGGCTCGCTGCTCCCTTTCGCGGAGGATCCGGTAAGTAAACTGTTGTCCTTCGAACGATTGATCCAGCATTCGGTGAACTTCTTCGACGGCGTTAACCGCTGTGTCGTCCACCATCACGAGAACATCGCCTTTTCTGAGGCCTGCTCCCGCCGCCGGACCCGCCGGGTCGACGCGCTTTGCCTGGACTCGGCCGTCTTTCGCCTCCCAGAAGACTCCATCGTCCAGCAGGCTGAACGCCCGCTTCATCGTGATGTTGTGGATGCCCAAGAAGAGCAGAAAGGTGCTCGTTGCTAGAACGAGAGCAATCTTCCATGTACCAGAGCGCGATTCGACCTGCACCTATTCCTCGCTAGAAGAAACTCCTACTTTCCATTCTATGAACAGCAAATTCCGTTCCACAAAAACAATCCAACGCCCAATGTATAAGTTGTTGATACTAAACCTATTAGTCATCTGAAATCCATTTACAAAACCGCTGAATCCAAAAATATGGATAACTAATCCAATAAATTGGATTTAATTTTATCGATAAAAAAACCACCCTCAACGGGTGGTTCAAATAGATACTTCAATGCTTTCAAAAACGTACCGATACGCCTCCCAACACCCGCCGAGGCGAGTTGATCACAGCCAACTCATCGAGGAAAGAGGCATTCTCGAGATCCTCGTAGAACAGGTTCCGTACGGCGAGCATCAGCTCAAATTCGGCGCTGTTCCAGCCCTCGAAAGGCAACATCTGATAGAGCTGGACGTTGAATCGGGAATTCAAACTGGCCCCAAACTTAGCACCTTCCGGAAAGAAGGATGGCTGGCGAATGAGCCGGTAGACCGCCAGGAGCCGCGTACGAGTACGATCGATTTGCGTTTCCACGGATGTGGTCAAATCGTGTATCTCCTCATCTCTGCCCAGCTCGAAGCTACCGGGAGTCACGGAAGACAACGCGCGCGCCAACCCGAACCGGTATCCCACCGAGCTGGCCACCGAGCCAAATCGTTTGGAAACCGCCAATCCCACCCCTCGACTTCTGAAGTCTCCCAGGTTGCTGACCAGATAGTGGCCGGGCCCGACCCTGGCTCCCGGCAGAGGCTCTAGATAGGCTTTGACGATTTGATTGGCTGCGGTCTCTTGAAAGACAAGCAACTCCACCACGCCGACTTCTCCCAGGTCTTGTGCGACCGAAACCTGGGACCGAATGGTTCTTTCCGCTCGAAGTCCACGTTGGGCGTCACCCGCCGGTGCAACAAAATCGGCGCTCACCATACGAGCCAAAATATCTAGATTTTCACTCCCCGGTGCGTGCACCCGGTAGTCCACCAAGCCTCGGAGAACGGTATTTCCACTGTTTCCCGGCGACCAGGAAACGGCCAGATGGGGAGCCGCGTAGCTCGCCTGGTCGAGGTAAGAATAATGGTGGTAGGCCATACCCACCTCCACCGCTGCCGAACCGAGATTGAATCGATTGCTTCCAAACACCGAGCCGAACCACTCCATCGAGCGCTCGCCATTCCGGTGATAGCTCAATCCCGCCTCGGGAGGACGGAACTCGCCCACATCCCCGTACAGGTGATTGCCGTAAGAGACCCCGGCGGTGACTTCATGCCCCGACACGGACTCCATGACGAAACGGGCGCTGCCAGCCCAAGAAGACATGACAGACTCCATGAGTTGAGCGCTGACCTCCCAGTGGCTTCGCGAGCCGGCGGGGATATCCAGATTCGCAAACGCCAGTCGTGCATCCAGGCCGGCGCCTCCGCCCGGGAAGACATGGAGCCCATCCTGCAGGCCTGCCGCCATCACTCCGAACTCGCCGGCGATCTCGGCCCCCGGCAGTACAACAAGCAAATCCGGGGCTGGTTGCTGGGTTTCGTAAGCCAACTCCCGGCCCTTCTGGTGAAGGACGTTTCTCTTGGTGTGGCGCAATAACCATTTGAGCTCGGCAATTCGCCGCTCTTCGTCGGAGGGCTCTTCCGTACCGTTGGCCGGATCCGGCTCCAAGGCTAGAGGAGGTGCAGGCTGATAGGAAGATGCGAGCGGCTCCATCTTCATGGAGAGCGGCCTCGCCAGCTCGCCCTCGTTCGCTACTTCGATGTGAGAGGACGGAGACGGCAGGAATCCGGATAAGTAAGCGCGAAGAGTGTAAAGCCCCGGAGGCAAGTCGGAAATTCGGAAATATCCGTTCTCGTCAGAAATCGTCGTGAGGCCTCCCGTGGCGAGGTTGGCACCGAAAACAGAAACAATGGCGCCGACCAAAGGTTCACCCCGTTCACTGCTGATCACTCCTTCGAGCTTCGGCGCCCCTACTTGCTCTGCCGGCGCTACCGTGGTGGCCGAAGCCAAACCCGAGAGCACCAGGAGGCCCAAAACCCAAATAATAGGAGTCCGGGCACCATTCATAATTACGTTCTCCTCAGCGGAGGGGTCCCCCGGCGGGCCCACCGCCGGCTTGTGCGCGAATAACATAAGAAACGAGAGTATAAAGTGCTAGAGACACATCTCCACCAGTATATAGACACCAGTCCGTGGCCTATTATGCGTATCATAGACCCGTTAGACCTGTCAACTCACCCGTCCTGCTGTCGAGCCTGCAGGGTACCGCAGCCACCTGCCACTCTCCATAAGCCAGATTACTCATTTATTGTGGGATTAGGGAACGAAGCGTTTAAGCTATAGACTCTCTCGAAGTTAGGCGGTAGGAGAAAGACAAAATGACCACCATCGATTCTATTTTTGCACGCGAAATCCTCGACTCCCGAGGCAACCCCACCGTTGAAACCGAGGTTGTTTTGGAAGAAGGCGTCATCGGGCGAGCGGCGGTGCCGTCGGGTGCCTCCACCGGTAAGCATGAAGCCATCGAGCTCCGTGACGGGGACGATGCCCGCTACGGAGGTAAGGGCGTAACCCAGGCGATCCGGCATATTCACGAGGAGATCGCACCGGAGTTGGTCGGCGAGGATGCTTGCGAGCAACCACTCATCGACCGGCTTCTCGTCGAACTGGATGGCACCCCGAACAAAGGGCGGCTGGGCGCCAACGCCACTCTTGGTGTCTCGCTGGCCGTGGCCCGCGCCGCCTCCGAGGCTGTGGGATTACCCCTTTACCGCTATTTGGGAGGTCCCATAGCGAGTGTCCTCCCGGTACCCCTGATGAACATCCTGAACGGGGGAGCCCACGCCGACAACAACCTGGACATCCAGGAGTTCATGATCGTCCCTGCCGGCCTCGGCTCGTTCAAAGAGGCGCTCCGCGCCGGGGCGGAAACGTTCCATGCCCTCAAGAAGATTCTGAAGAAGAGAGGCTTGGTCACCGCGGTTGGCGATGAAGGGGGTTTCGCGCCGAGCCTACGGACGAATGAAGAGGCGATCGAGATCATCCTCCAAGCGGTTGAAGCCGCCGGCTACAAAGCTGGAAGTGATATCTTTCTGGCGCTCGACGTTGCTGCCAGCGAGCTTTACCGGCACGGAAGCTATGTGTTCCACAAGTCGGATGGCTCCAGTCGCGATGCCGAAGCTCTGGTGGATCTCTACTCCGACTGGCTGGCGAAATATCCGATTCTTTCCATCGAAGACGGGCTGGACGAGGATGACTGGGACGGCTGGCGCAAGCAGAACCAAGCTCTGGCCGACAAGATCCAGCTGGTGGGTGACGATTTGTTCGTCACCAACCCGGAGCGGCTCCAAAAGGGGATCGATTCTGGAGCGGCCAACTCGATTCTCATCAAGCTAAATCAAATTGGCACTTTGACAGAGACCATGGAAGTGGTGGCCCAGGCCCACCGGCAGGGTTATTCGGCGGTCATCTCCCATCGCTCCGGCGAAACGGAAGACACTTTCATTGCCGACCTTGCGGTGGCCACCCGCTGTGGACAAATCAAAAGCGGCTCGGCGAGCCGCAGCGATCGAGTGGCAAAATACAACCAACTGCTCCGAATTGAAGAAGAGTTGTCCGAGCAGGCCAGCTATGCCGGATTGGAGTATTTCGCCGCGCGAGCGGGCTAGCAGCAGCTACGAGGTTTCGTCGTCGACTGCGATCTTCAATGAGCGAAGGAATTTCTTGTCGTGGGGGCTCATCTTGAAGCGAGCGCGGAACTCCTGGGATACTCCTCCCAGTTCCTCCAACCCTTTCTGGTTGAGCTTGCCACGGGGAGCAAAGGCGAGAGTTGCCTGGAGAATGAGAGAAGCATCGTACCCTTCGGCCCGAACCCTGGCCAAACATTCCTCAACCTGAGGGGAACTGGCAATCGCTTGCTCAATGCTTTTCTCCAGGTCGCGCACCAAACGCGCCAGTTTATCGTCGCTTTCCACCAACAGCTCCTCTCACGACTTCCCACACCAAGACTCTAGAAAAAAAGGCTCACCTCGCCGCAAGATGGTTCAATGATACCAGAAGCCTTTTTCCGCAACAAGACGCCTGCCGGGTGGGAACGGCGCTCACCAACGGTCTCGTTGCCTTGGCCGATGGGCTCACCATCTGTTCGAATTCTCACCCGAAGCGCGTAAGCGCTGAGAAACACAATCTTGAGCTGACCGCTGAGTGCTGATTGCTGACCGCTTGGCGCTTTAGCGACAACAAATTGTCGTTCAGGCGCCGCAAAGCGC
>SDBT01007805.1_pt1 | contig 17570 bp, 12 predicted proteins | sample 2277101 | NCBI WGS metagenome assembly SDBT01 (sample SAMN10404973, study PRJNA504765) | marine sediment metagenome | isolation source: marine sediment core GS10_PC15, 103 cmbsf | place: Arctic Ocean: Southern Knipovich Ridge | collected 2010 | reverse complement strand
GCTCTGATCGAGGCTCCGGCGCGGGCGAGGCCCTTTGGCCGCCGTGGCCCGGCGTTCACCCTGCTCGAACTCCTGCTGACAATCGCCGTGATCGCCCTCCTCCTGTCCATCCTGCTCCCGGTGATCGCCCAGGCACGCGAACAGGGCAGAGCCGCATACTGCCTGGCCACCCTGCACAACGCCGGCTTGGCCGCGACCATGTATCTCGACGAAAACGACGGCGCATTCTGGCCCTACTACACCGATGTCCCCGGCCCCGACGGCGGTCGTCGCTGGTGGTTCGGCTTCGAGCGCGGCGGCCCCCCCGCAAACCCCTACGCCCAAAACCGCCCGCTCGACAAGGCCGCCGCCTACCTCGCCCCATACCTCACCGGCACCGCCGACGATTTCCGCTGCCCCGGCTTCCCGTACGGACAAGGCAGGCATTTCCCAAAGTTCTCACCACCCGCCGGCGGCTACGGCTACAACACCGCGGCCCTCGGCGGCTTCGATCAGACCAACCCCTTCGCCGGCCAGGGACGCCGTATTCAAGAGTTCGACGGCCGCACCTCCGACATCTTCATCCTGGCTGACGGCATCCACTTCGACCGGCTCGACTACTCCAGCTCCCCGCCCCTGGCCCAGCCCTTCAACGAACCCGCCTACATCCAATGGCAAAACCCCGACCTCTTCGGCAGCAACGTCGGCGTCAACGGCGGCCTGGGCCACTTCCGTCACAACAACAAGGCATCGGTCCTCTTCCTCGACTCCCACGCCGCGGCTCAACCGACCAGACGACCGCTGCATCCCTACAGCAAAATGGGCTACGGCCCCGTCGCCAACCTCTCCGACGAGTCCCTGCGAGTCCGAGAAATAGTCCGTGGGAACGTGACGCTGCGAGTGGATGTGATTTACGGGTTGAAGTAGGGGGAGAAGGATTCGAGGATTCAAGTGTTTGGGGGCGCGACCGTTGTCGGCCCTTGAATCCTCCTCCGCCGACCACCGTTGGCTGTCAGCGCACTCCGCGTTATCATGCCCCCATGGACTCCCACACGCTGGAGAAGCTGGAATTCGATCGCATCCGCCAGTTGTTGGCCCGACAGGCGCAGTGCTCCCTGGGCCGAGACTTGGCCATGCGCATCCAGCCATCGAGAAAACTCAGCCAGGTCGAGCTTTGGCTCAAGCAGGCCCGCCAATTCGCCGCCTGGGTTACTGTCAACGGCCTGCCTCCGTTCGGCGGCATTTGCGATGTCCGGCCGCAGGTCCGCAAGGCCGTCCCTCCGGCCAAGCTCGAACCGGAGGAGTTCGCCGCGCTGGCCGCCACCTTGACCGGCGTTGACCTCCTCCGAGAGTACCTGCGCCCCCCGGAAGAGGGTGCGAGCGATGCCGAACTGGTCGCCAAGCTAGGCGAGCGTCTCGGCGACTTCCGCGTAATCATCGAGCGAATCAACGCCGCAATCGACGACCGAGGCCAGGTGCGAGACGAAGCCAGCGATCGGCTCGCCCGGCTCAGGCGAGAAATCGAGGAAGTCCGTCAGAAGACCCGAGGCGTGTTCGACCGCCTGCTCAAGCAGCAATCCACCGTCCGCCTTCTGCAATATGCCAACGCCACTTTCCACGCCGAGAGAATGGTCCTGCCGCTCAAGGCCGATCAGCGCGGCCGAATCCCAGGCATCGTCCACCGCAGCAGCGACAGCGGCCAGACCCTATTCGTCGAGCCCGCCGAGGCCGTCGAGCTAAATAATACGCGCGTCAATTTGCTGCAGATGGAACGTGAGGAGATCAACCGCATCCTCTGGGATCTGACGCACATCGTCCATCTGAACCAGGCGGAAATCCTGCGGACCCTGGAGACCGTGGCCCTGATCGACTTGCTCACGGCGAAGCACAAGTTTGCCCTGCGCTACAAAATGCGCATCCCCGAAATCAACACCAAACACCACCTCCGCCTCAACAGAGCAAGAAACCCCATTCTGATCGCCACTATCGAAGAAGACACCGAAGCCGGTCGGCCGGTCCACCAAGTCGTCCCCGTGGATGTCCGCCTCGGTGACGACTTCGACATAATGATGATCACCGGCCCCAACACCGGTGGCAAGACGGCCACCCTCAAGACCGTCGGCCTCCTCGCCCTCATGACCCAGTCCGGGCTGCCGATCCCCGTCGCCGATGGCTCGACGCTGCCCGTGTTCGACGGCATCTGGATCGACGTCGGCGACGAGCAGAGCCTCCAACAATCATTGAGCACCTTCAGCGCCCACCTGGGCCGCATACTGGACATCATGCACCGCGCGCGAACATCGACGTTGGTCCTGCTCGATGAGCTCGGCGCCGGAACCGACCCCGACGAAGGGGCCGCCATCGGCCGGTCGATCGTCGATCGCCTTTTGGACAGCGGTTGCCTGGCTATGGTCACTACCCACCTCGGGGCGCTCAAGGCCCTCGGTTTCGAGCTGAAGCGCGTGGACAACGCCGCCGTCCAATTCGACATCGAAACCCTCAGTCCCACTTACGAATTGAAGCTAGGCGAACCCGGCAACAGCAACGCCATAAGCATCGCCGCCCGCCTGGGCATGCCCAAGCGGATGGTCCAGGTGGCCCGCCGACATCTCGGCGGTGGCCAAAAGGCGCTGAATCGGGCCATCGCCGGCACCTTGCGCGGCCGTCGCGAAGCCGAACGTGCCCGCCGCGACGCCCAAGACGCCCGACAGGTTGCCGCCCGCGCGACCCTCGCCGCCCTCGACGAAACCAATGCCCTGAAGAAGGAGCATGAGACCTACAAGCATTGGGTCGAGCGAGTAATCTGCCTCAAACCCGGCGACAAAGTCCTGGTGCGCAACTTCGACAAATCCGGCCAGATCATCCGCGTCCGCCTGGAGAAGCAACAGGCCACCGTGGACCTGGGCAGCATGGAGGTCGATGTCCCCCTGACGGATCTGATCTTCGAGGCTTGACACCTGGGACCGCAAGACCTCCGCGCTGCCAAGACGGAAAAACCTCCATGCCACCCGTGGTTTCCCTAGTTTGGCCGCGACCCGAAGCGGAGCGTGTCGCCACGCGAGTGGAAATGGTGTCCCATGGAAATGGTCGCGGCGCAGGTCTCCCCGTAGCGGTTGCACGTCTTGAAGCGGACCTCGACGTCGAGCAATAGCGACTGGAGCCGGCTGACTTGTCACCGGATATCAATGATATTACTATAGCCGTGGCTGTGTGGGCGAATCGAGGCCTCCCATCGTCTTTCACTCAGCGGCCTCGACCGGTGAGACAACCGGGATGAATCAGATGGAACGCTCCGCCGACGAGTCTGGACGAGGTCGAGAAGGCGCGCGAAAACCGCGCGAGTCAACGATCCGATACGTGCTCGGCGCCCTCCTCGTCGGCGTCATCTACTACTTCAGCGCGAAACTCGGCCATTACCTCAGCCTTCCCCCCGACGACATCGCCGTATTCTGGCCACCAAACACCGTGATCCTGACGGTGTTGCTCCTGACCAGACCGGGCAGGGCCTGGATCTACTTCCTGGTCATGCTGCCCGCCTATCTCCTCTCCGGCATGCAAGCGGACTACACGCCCCAGAGGCTGGCGATTTTCTTCGTTGCAAACTGCGCGGAAATCCTCATCGCCGCGATTGCCTTGCGCCACATCCTCAAAGCCCCACCACGCTTCTCGACCATGCGGGATGTAGCCTCTTTCGTCGCCTGCGCGGTCCTCGCCGCGCCCCTCGCTTCCGCTTGTATCTCCTCTATTGATACCGCCCTCGCAACGAGGACTTCATGGCGAGACGTATGGCTCGCATGGCGCACATGGTTCTTGGGAGATTCACTCGCCCACCTGACCCTCACCCCAGTCCTCCTGACCTGGACCCTGGCTGGAACCGGCTGGATCAGAAAGACCTCCTGGCGACGATGGGCCGAAGCGGCCGGCCTCGCGGGCTGCCTCTTCATCGTGGGGGGCATTGCCCTGGGTGGCGAGGTCGGCTCCTCCGGCAACCTCCCCGCTCTGGTCTACACGCCGCTGCCACTGCTCTTGTGGGCCGCCATTCGATTCGGGCCGCAAGGAGCGTGTTCCGCTACATTCATCATTACCCTATTGGCCATCTGGAACGCGGTTCATGGCAGAGGCCCTTTCACGACGATGACCCCGGCGATCAACGTCCTGTCCCTTCAGTTGTTCCTGGCCGTCATATCCATACCGATCATGCTGCTCGCCGCTCTCATGCGGGAACGCGAGCGCGCGGAGCAGGAGACACGCCTCGCCCAGGAGGAACTCCTCGATCTACAACGCAAGGAAAAAGAGAGCGCTGAGGCCGAGCTGGCCAAGGTCCGCCAAGAGCTGGTCACCCAAACTCGCCTGGCAACCATCGGACAGGTGGCCGCCAGTATCGCTCATGAACTGCGAAACCCACTCGGGGCCGTGCGAAACGCCGTCTTCTACCTCAAGCGCCACGTCGCCACGGACAACCCCAAGTTCCCCGAGTATCTGGGCATGATCGACCAGGAGGTCGGCACGGCCGAGAACGTAATCCGCAATATGTTGGAAATGGCCCAATCCAAGGAGCCGGTCAAGAGCGCGGTCGACCTGGATCAGTTGTTCCAGAAGGCGATTGAGGAAGCCTGCCCCGATGGGGGTATCCGACTGAATACAACATTGGCATCAGTCCCCTTCATCGTACAAGTCGACTCCGACCAGTTTCTCCAGGTCGCCGGCAACATCCTGACCAACGCTGTCCAGGCGATGAATGGAAAGGGCGAAATCCAGGTCCATGCCCGCCACGACCACGACCATGATGAAATCACCGTGACGGACGACGGGCCCGGCGTTCAGGCCGAACATCGCGAGAGCATCTTCGAGCCCTTGTTCACAACCAAGGCCAAAGGCACCGGCCTGGGACTCACCATCTGCCGGCAAATCGTCGAACGACACGGCGGAACGCTCGATCTGCTGAGCCCCGACAGCGCCGGCGCCACATTCCGCATCCGCCTGCCACGCTAGGAATGTGGTTTATTGCCAAGGGCGAGCTCCGGCGTCAAGTGCGCGGTCCATCCACGGTGCGCCTTGTCTGGGTGGTACGGGCGTCTCGCCCGTCGGCATGCGGGCGAATGCGAGCCACCGGGCTTGTCCCGGTGGGCGTCCGGGTGCTCATTCGGCGGCCTATCGGCGGGGATGAACCCCGCCGCTCGCCTACCAATCAGCGGACAAGCCGCCAGGGGCGCCCTCGCCGCGTGGCTATCTATCGTTTCGCCGCGACAGAGCACTAGGGTGGCGCCGCCTCCCCGCCCGTGGCCATACGGGCGAGACGCCCGTACCACCCAGACGACGGGCGAGACGCCCGTACCTCCCATTTGAAACAGGCGGCTGGTCCATGCGCGAGCCCTACCGCGGTTCCAAGCGCTCCACCGCAAACGCAGCGGGCCCCATCGACCCGAGCAGCATCTCCGCCGCCAACTTACCCACGGCATAGGAACTCGTCACGCCATGTCCCCCCAGCGCCGCAACATGGAAGACATGCCTGTCTCGATGATCAAACCCGATCACGAACCTGCGGTCACCCGCGAAAACCCGATGGCCGCACCAACTCGACAAGATCGATACCTCGGGCATCCCCGGCTGATGCTCGGCCAACTTCTCCGCCAGCTCCTCCAACAAGGCCGGGTCCTCGGAATAGTCCCCCGGCGAGGAAGCCGTCTCATCGCACACGCTCATCAATAGACCGCCGGACTCCGGCCGAAAGTACAGCCCGTGCCGCGTATCCCAGACGAACGGCCAGTCAGGGTCGATGCTCTCAATCGGCCGGGTCTGAAAGAGATGCCGCTTCATCGGCGTCAGGGCCAGCCCACCCAGTTCCCCGGCCCATGGCCCCGCGGCGTTGACCAGCGTTCGGCACCGGATCGCCGGACCATCCGTCCGCACCCGCAACCCCGTACCCTCACTCTCCCAACCAACCACGGTGGTCTTGAACCGCACATCTTGCCCGCGGAGATACTTCTGCAGCAGCCCGGCCACATCGACGGTCCCGTCCTCAGGATACCATCTCCCCAGCCCTCGGGCCGGCGGAAATCTCCTGCTCACGTCCTGGTCGCCATCCCCCAACAACATACATCCGCACTTGCGATATTCGGCAAGCTGCCCGGTCCGCAGGAAGGCCGCCCCCTCACTGAGCATGGATTGAATAGCTTCATCACCACCAAACTCACGGATCAAGGCCGCGTTGCGACCGGAGGAATGCTCCCCCGCGGTTACCTCTTTCTCCACCAGCACGACGCGGCAGTCGCTCATACGGCTGAGATGATAGGACGTGGCGGCCCCCGCCAACCCCGCCCCGATGATCAAGATGTCTGTGGTAATGTCGGTCATGAGCGTAGATTACCGGCCGCCACCAGACGGAACCAGCCGCATCATCGGCATAATCATCCCTGTTTTACGTCCTATATTCCACGCATTCCTGGCGGCGTCAACAGTCAGGAACGCCCTCAAGCGACCTCCCGGCGGCTCCTGGCGGAGTCTAGCGACTCCCCTACTTGGAGGGCGCTAATGTCGCAACTATTGTTGGCGCATAAACTTATAGTAGCCAACGGACATGTACTGTGCAATAATTGCAGTGAGGGCTCGCCACTCGCCACGCAGTCTCGAACCCGTGGCAATCCGGCCTCCCGTCACCCGCCACCAAGCATGGCTCCGGTCGGGATGTCGCCAAGAGCGTAGCCTCGCGTTATGCTCCCGGCTCGCGTCGGCCTCCCTTAGAGGCTGGCCCCTGAGGGTAAGTGTTCCTCAGACCGTCTTCGGGCACGCGGACAACATCCTCGGCGCCATCCGCCTGAGCCAATGGCTCCGGCTAAGCAGCGACTGAACTCTTCGAGGGCAGTCGTCGGTGGTGGCTCCGACAGATTTCGAGATTGGAGCTCAGTCCTGAATGATCTATCGCGAGAGCAGTTCCAACGCCGCACGATTCCAGCCGGTCACCCTGGCCAACCTCGCCAAGACACCGGAGTGGGATCTTGTTGACCCGGCGCTGAGGGAGGCGGTAACCGTCGTCTCCGCGGTGTTACCATTTCGGACGAATCGCTACGTCATGCGGGAGCTGATCAACTGGGATCGCGTCCCCAACGACCCGATCTTCCATCTCACCTTCCCACAACGGGAAATGCTCGAAGAAGATGACTATGACGCTATCGCAAACCTGATCTGGGCCGACCGGCCCCGCGACGAGATCGAAAGAGAAGCCAACCGCATTCGCCTGAGTCTGAATCCCCATCCCGCCGGCCAATTGACTCACAACGTCCCGACGCTCCACGGGAAGCCGGTCCCAGGATTGCAGCACAAATACCGGGAGACAGTGCTCTTCTTCCCCAGCCAGGGCCAAACGTGCCACGCCTACTGCACATTCTGCTTCCGCTGGCCGCAGTTTGTCGGAATGGACGACTTGAAGTTCGCCAACCGCGATTCAGAGCTGCTCCTCGAATACCTGAACGAACACCGCGAGGTTACCAACGTACTCCTCACCGGTGGCGATCCCATGGTGATGAGCAGTAAGGTCTTGCAAAGGTACATCGAACCCCTGTTGGACCCCTCACTCGACCACGTCCACACCATTAGAATCGGCACCAAGTCCCTGGCATACTGGCCGCAGCGCTACGTTACCGACACCGATTCGGACGACCTGATGCGCCTCTTCGATCGAGTCGCCGCCAATGGCCGGCACCTGTCGATCATGGCCCACTATTCGCATCCCGCCGAGCTCTCCACCGACATGGCCCAGGAGGCCGTTCGGCGGATCAGATCCACCGGCGCGCAAATCCGAATGCAGGCTCCCGTCCTTCGCCACATAAACGACTGCCCAAACGCCTGGGCAAGCCTGTGGCGAGAAGGTGTTCGCCTCGGGGCCGTCCCTTATTACATGTTCGTCGAGCGAGACACCGGACCGGCCAGCTACTTCCAGATCCCCCTGGTCAGGGCCTGGAACATTTTCCGAGAGGCATACCAGCAGGTCTCCGGCCTCGCCCGCACCGTCCGCGGGCCGTCGATGTCGGCCTTCCCCGGCAAGGTGCGGGTCGGCGGCGTCTCCGAAATCGGCGGGCAAAAGGTGTTCGTCCTCGAATACCTGCAAGCCCGAGACCCGACCCTGGTCCGTCGGCCGTTCTTCGCCCGGTTCGACCCGGAAGCAACCTGGTTCGATCAGCTCGAGCCAGCCACCGAAAGCGATCGTGAATTCTTCCCCGCCGCCGAAATCCCCGATTGGAGGCCGCAGCCGCTGACGATCGAGGGCGGAATGGTGTACGCCACCGAAGAGTAGGATTCCAACGAGTTCCCGATGGCCGCGAGGGGTAGAGACAAACGACGATCTTCCATCACGCCCGAGGCGGCCGGCAGAATCACCACGGTTCTCCTGGGGCTCTTCACGGCATATCTCGCTGTCGGCGCGGTGGGCCTTGTAATCTACCTGCAGCTTTCGGAGTTCTTTCTGCCGCTGGCGCCCGTGCAGCGCGGGCCGCTCTATCAGGCCATGATCGCCTTCGGCCTGGCCATGGCCGTCAGCGCAACGGCGTTCCTTGTTGCCCGTCGCAAGTCGCGTGTCTCCCCCCGCGTGCCGAAGATCACGGTGAGCATCTTGTTCCTGGCCTGGATCGTCAGCGCCGATCTGCTGGTGGGCATCATCTTTCCGCGGCCCCGTCCGCCGTCGATGCACACCATGTTCCTGGTCCATCCCGCCCGTGGCTGGACCCATCGCCCGAGCGGACAGGCGACCTTCTACAGAACCCTCATTCGCCTGGACAAAGACGGCCTCCGCGTCGACGAGAAAGACGGAGGCGAGGACATGACCGGCAAGAAGCGCATCCTCTTCGTCGGAGACTCCCTCACCCTGGGCTACTACCAAAAAGCGCGGGACGCCTTTGGCTACCAGACCGTCGAGCGGTTGAAGCAGCGCTACCCCGAGGTCGGCATGATCGCCCTCAACGGTGGAACCTGCGGCTATGACATGCGGCAGACGGCACACTGGCTTGCGCACGACGGATTGAAGTTGGAGCCGGACCTGGTCGTGCTGCAATTCTGCCTGAACGACGTCACGGCGCAGTATGATCCCGAGTTCGGCGCGAACCAGAACCGACACCTGGAACTCACTCACTGCTTTGAGGCCACCAGCGTCAGCGGTTTCCACAGAGCCCTGATCGCACTCAGCAGGCGGTTGGAATGGGGCGACGACCTCCAGGCCGCCGCCGAAGAGATCGAGCATTTCGACATCGAGCAGCTCTTCCTGCAAGATCCTCCGGACAAAGTCGAGCGGGCATGGCGTTCCATGTTCGAACAGATGCGGACGGCGATCGACCGATGCCGCGAAGCCGGCGTGCCCGTCGTGTTGGTCAGTTTTCCGTTTCGGGGCCAGATGGCGAAGCCGGAACTGCCGCCTTGGCCGCAAGAGCGACTGGCCCGATTCACGGCCGAGCAATCGGTCCCCTACCTGCGGATGCTACCCACATACCGCCGCGAGGCCGGCGGCGACACGGCCGCGGCCGCGGCCACCAAGCTCTTCGTGGATGTCACCCACCCCACCAAGCTCGGCCATCAGCTCGCCGCCGACGCCCTGGTCGAGTTCCTGCTCGACTCGGGCCTGCTCGACCCGATTGTTGCAAGGCCGACAGAGTCACCCTAGGACGTGCGGCGTGCGGGGCGAAAGCGAGCCCCCGGGCTTGTCCCGGTGGGCGTCCAGGTGGGTCAGCCGGCGGTCCATCGGCGGGGATGAACCCCGCCGCTCGCTTGCCATGTTGAGCCGCATAGCGCGGCCTCGGGTCACATTCAGACTGTGGCACAGGCATCCTGCCTACCCTGTCCAGGATTCTGCGAAGAAGATCCCGGACAGAATCGGCGTCTCGCCCGCCTTCTGGGTGGTACGGGCGTCTCGCCCGCCTTCTGGGTGGTACGGGCGGCTCGCCCGCCTTCTGGGTGGTACGGGCGTCTCGCCCGCCTTCTGGGTGGTACGGGCGGCTCGCCCGCCTTCTGGGTGGTACGGGCGTCTCGCCCGCCTTCTGGGTGGTACGGGCGTCTCGCCCGTCGGCATGCAGGCGAGACGCCCGTACCACCCATGCTGGGATCCTTGCGGGCGAGATAACAATCCTGTTCGGGTTTGTGCGAAGAAAACCCCGGACAGAATTGGCATCCTGCCTGTGACCCCGCACAGGCATCCTGCCTACCCCACCGGCGAGACGCCGGTGCCACAGTATTCTTCGCTGGACGCAAGAACTTCAGCGGATAACAGTGTAGAGTCAGCTGCGCGGACCAGGGGTTTTACCCTCCGTTCGCTCCGAACAGCGGAACTCTACCGGACTCCGCGTTCTTCGCGTTCTTCGCGGTGAATAGTCCGTGAAGCCGCCACTGGCCAAGCCGCGTCGCCGACACTACCATGCCGAGACATCGCCGGCAGCGGGCGGATCGTCCGTCGCGCGGGGCCCAGTTCCGTCCCTCTTCGAGGAGTTCCGCAACATGAATGCAAAATCAAACATTGTGTTACTCGCCGTAGTTGTCGGTGGAGCCGCACTGGCCGGCTGTGCGCCCCGGAACGTGGACTTCACGCGAATCAAGCGCCCGCCTCGGGCCGAGCAGCTCGATGCCTACGACATTTTCGTCGGCTCGTGGGACTGGGAAGCGGAAATGCTCAACGCCGAAGGCCCGAACAAGAAATGGACCGGCAAGGCATCCTGGCGGTGGACGCTCGACAAGCGATGTCTGCACGGTCAACTGTCCGGCGAAAGCGGCGAAACCCGCTACGAGTCCGCCGGGATCTGGAGCTGGCACCCGAAGAGCCGCAAGTACATCTGGTGGATGTTCAACGATTGGGGATACCCCCAACAGGGTTCGGCCAGTTACAATGCCAAAACCCGCGTGTGGATCATGCCCTACGAGAGCATCGGTCTCGACGGGACGACCAGCTACGGCCGCTACATGATGAAGGTCAAGGACAACGACACGCTCGAATGGCGCATGGAAGAGTCCGTGGACATGGCCCACTGGTTCCCGAAGATCAGGATGGAAGGCGTTTACAAGCGCGTGAAGTGAGGGGAGCAGAGGAGAGCGAGCCCCCGGGCTTGTCCCGGTGGGCGTCCGGGTGCTCCAGCCGGCGGCCCATCGGCGGGGATAAACCCCGCCGCCCGCTTGCTATGCTGATACGACGGGACGCACCCTCCGCGACTCAGCCCGGGCCATACGACTCATAAGCGATTCGTGTCAGATGAACGTAGACACTCCGCATGGAGTTGTCCTTGACGAGGTAGCGCTTCTCTTCGTCAATCCACTTCACATTGTCGGCCAGCGCTCTCAACGTCTCGACGAGTTTGCCGCCTTCAGGCATGTCTTCGAAGCGTACTAGATCGGCTCGCTTCATGCGAACGAGTGCTTCGGCGACTAGTTGCGGAACCTCTGAACCCGCGGGAGTTATCTTGCCCGGTAGGTACTTGTCCGAGGCGGCCCACGTCACGAGTTCACCAAGATCCGCGGCTCCTCCCCAATCATCGATCACCCAAAAGAGCTTGTCTTCAATCGGGCTGCGCCGTCGTTTCGATGTTCGATGCTTGCTCATTTGGTGACCGTCCGCTCGGCAACCAGGCCCCCCGGGCATGCTCCGCCTGCCCGTGTCCGTCATGCGTGTGATGAGAACGGGCAGGCCCTACTTGTCCGTGGCATGCGAGGTCACGTCCCCCAATGCTCAAACTGTGTGGGCGGGCTTTGGCACGTCCTCGTTGATCTTCTGCTGCTGGGAGTTCTCCCCGTCGCAACTGAAGAGGACCATCTCGTCGTTGATCGTGGCCTGCAGATGGGCGGGGCGACGCCAGATGCGTTGCAGCCGCTTTAGCGTCTCCACGGCGTACTTGATGTCCAAATCGACACCGTTGTGCTTGTGGGCCAAGTACAGCTCGCCGCGGTTTGCATAGTTGCCGTCAACGACATAGATGTATGGTTGGCCGTGGTTGGTCAGCATGAATAGAAATTGAGCCTTGATCTTTGCGAAATCGCGGTTGACCACCACCATGCGACCGGTGCTCGGGTCACGACGATACTGATACATCCGCAGACGATCGACAAACTCCGGCGTGAGAAACTCATCAATGAAAGTTACATCGTTGTGAATGCGGCGAACTTCGAAGATCTTTTCCCGCCCCTGCCCCAGCTTCTTGTCCCAACGGCGGGCCTCGCCCATCAGTTCGCACTCGTCGTACTCCTTGCCGAATCGCCCCCGGTTCCAACGGTCCTCGATGTCGCGGAAGAGCTCGACACCGATCTTGTAGGGGTTCACCTGGCCCGGCCCCATGGCCACCGTCCCGCTGTGGTGGTCGGCGTAGGTTATGATCTCGTCGTCGTTGACGATGTGGTTGGTCATCAGGTGGCTGTGCCAGAAGGTCGCCCAACCCTCGTTCATGATCTTGGTCTGACCCTGCGGCGCGAAGTAGTACGCCTCTTCCCGGATCATCGACAGTATCTCCGCCTCCCAATCCTCCAGCGGGGCATTCTCCACGAGGAATTGTAGGACGTCTCGTAGGGGGCTCTCCGGCATTGCCTTTTTCCGCTTTTCCCGCTCGGCCACTAAGAGTTCCCTCTCCCGTCTGGCCGCCTCCGGCGGGTTGATCCAGTTCTCGAGATAGGGCTTGCTCTTGTAGCGGACGACATCCAGCTCCGCCTCCCGCTCCGCGGGTATGTCCGACGGTGAGGTCGGCTTAGCCGTTCGCCGCATGAAGGCCGAGTGGGGGTCGATCAGGTTGTCGACCGACACGCAGGTATCGAGAAACCGCTCGACCTTCTCGAAGCCGATGCGATCGCCCATCCGCCGAATGCGCGTGGCATGGTTGGCCATCTCGTCCATCATCTTGCGATTGGTCTGGCTGAACCAGTAATTGTTCTTGAAGAAATCGCAGTGGGCATAGACGTGGGCCATGACCAGCTTCTGATCGACCAGCGAATTGTCGCTCAGCAGGTAGGCATAGCAGGGATCGTTGTTGATCACCATCTCGTATATCTTGCCCAGCCCGTAGACGTGCTGCTTGCGCAGACGCTCGTATTCCATGCCGAAACGCCAGTGCGGATAGCGCTGGGGAAAACCGCCGAATGCCGCGATCTGCTGGATGGTGTCGAAGTCCACGCACTCGAATCGCGTCTCGAAGAAATCGAGCCCGGCGTCGGCGGCGATGTCGGCGATCTTTCGGGCATGCTCGGCGAGCTCGGGTCTCATCGTGGTGAGGCTCATGTTCTGGTCCCGCTACTTCCCGGCTGAGAAGAAGGTTTTGATGGAGTCGTAAATATCGTCCTTGGTGTTTACCCGGCTGGTGATGACGCCTTCCTCTTTGTCCAGATGCTCGAGCACGACGTTGATGAAGTTCCCACTGCCGTAGGCGCTGGCCACCTGGCAATAACCGAACATGTTGGCGTTCGGCAACAGGTTCTCCCGCACCAGGCGACAGCACTCCCGAGAATCGCTCTCGCTGGAGTTGTCCCCATCGGAAAAGTGGAAGATATATACGTTCCATTCTTCCGGGTTGTAGTTCGCTTCGAGCATCGTGCGACACAGCTTGAAAGCGCTGGATATCTTCGTGCCGCCATCCTCGCGGAGGTGGAAGAATGTCTCGCGGTTGACCTCGGCCGCCCGGACGTCGTGAACGATGTAGCGGCTTTCGATGCCTTCGTAGTTTCGCCGCAGCCAGGCGTCGATCCAGAATGCCTCGAGCCGGACCAGCTCCTTTTGCTCGTCGCCCATCGAGCCGGAGACGTCCATCATGTAGACGATCACCGCGTTCGACTGCGGCTTGAGCACCGTCTTCCAGCTTCGGTAACGCCGGTCACGACGAGTGGGAATGATCACCGGCATCTCGGCGTCGTACGTCCCGGCGATGATCTGACGCACCAGCGCCGCCTTGAATGTTCGCTTGAAGTGACGCAACGACTCCGGCCCTGTGCTGCGGATGCCGCTGTATCGGTCCTTCTCCGAGGTGATCTGGTGCTTGCCCTTGGGCTTGATGCGTGGCAGTTGCAGCTCCTCGCCGAGGATGTCCGCCAATTCGTCGAGGGAGACGTCGACCTCCAGTATGTGCTGCCCGGGCTGCGTGCCGCCCGGCCCCTGATCGCTGCCATCGCCGTCAACGGCGTCCCCCGGCTGGGCATCGCCCGAACCGACGCCGCCGTCGTTGTTGTCGCCGTAGCGGAAGTGCGGCAGCTCGATCCCGCGGACCGGGATGCTGATCAGATGCTTGCCTTCCTTGCCCAGCAGCTCACCTTTGGTGAGAAATTTCCGCAGATCATCACGAATCTTACCCTTGACGATCTGCCGAAACCGCTGGTGATCCTTGTTGATTCTCAATTGCATCAAATGCCCCCGATCGCGCCATCGGGGCGCTCTCGGTGAATTATAGGGCAGCGATTATCCGGCCATGGACACTCCGGCGGAATAGCTTTCGCCGCTACGTCCGTTTGTAGCCATAACCACTTGCGCCGCCGTTACTTACGTTTCTTGACGGGAGCCGCTCCCCGTCCGCGCGCCGCTACCTCAAGGCATCGGACAAGGGGCACACGTTCTGCAGGAAAGCCCTGATCATCCGATAATAGTCATCCTGGCATCTCCGCAGCAAGCCTCCAAGACAAGATTCGGAGACCGTGCCGCCTGGTGGCTCTGCCGGTAAATCCACAGCGAGAGTCCGAAGCCTCGAGACGATTGCGATGATGGGACACGCCGGCCTTAGTGTGCTGTCGACCGTGAGCATGCGGGCTGGGGAGCATAGGCGCCCGAGCCGGTGCATCGCGGATGCACGGGTACCTCATCTTCTCTGGGATTAACAGACCGGGGACATGGGTGTCATACATGTGGCGGCCTGCACACTTTGGAAAGGATGGGGTACAGACGTGAATCGACGTCAGGGGCTCGATCCCCAATCGTCTGCACGACCGACACGGCAGGCTTCTTACAGCCTTCTTCCTGTCTGTTGCGTAACTCCGGACATGGGCGTATCGTCGCTGTCCGTTGTTCCCGGTGGCCGGCCGGGTGGGCTCTTGAATCGGGTCGTTCGTGAAAGGGAGGGCGTCATGTGCGTGTTAGCAAGAATCTTCGTTGTTGCATTATGCCTCGGTGTCTGTGCCGACGCCGCCTGGGGACAACAGCCGACTCGGACGTTCGAGCCGCCGGCGGGGCTCCCGCCCGTGCCTGTGCCGCGTGGGGCCTCGATGACCGCGGCGCGGGTCGAACTAGGAGGGATGCTCTTCTTCGACAAACGACTCAGTCGCGACGGCACGATCTCCTGCGCGACCTGCCACGATCCGAAGAAGGCCTGGGCGGAGCACCGGGCGACCAGCGAGGGCATCAAGAAGCAGGTTGGAGAGCGCAACGCTCCCACGGTGATCAATGCCGCCTACCTTACCTCGCAGTTCTGGGACGGCCGGGCAAAGAGTCTGGAGGAGCAGGCTGTCGGGCCGATCGAGAATCTTATCGAGATGGGGCACAAGTTGGAAGTCGTCGTCCGGGAGCTCAGCGCGATCCCCGAATACAAGAAACGCTTCCGCGACGCTTTCGGGGGCGACGTAACGGCCGAGACCATCGCCAAGGCCATCGCCGCCTTCGAACGGACCATTCTCAGCGGCAATTCGCCCTATGATCGCTACGAGGCCGGTGACGACAAGGCCCTCAGCGACGCCCAAAAGCGGGGCATGGACCTGTTCATGAACGAGGGCCAGTGCGCCAATTGCCACACGCCGCCGATCTTCAGCAGCGGCCGGTTCCATAATGCCGGGGTAGACTCCGGGAAGAAGAAGCCAGACGAGGGACGAAGGAAAGTGACCGGAAAAGATCGCGACTTTGGAAAGTTCCGCGTTCCTCCCCTGCGGGAAGTCGCCGGCACGGCCCCATACTTTCACGACGGGAGCGTGGGGACGCTCGAGGAAGCAGTCCGGCTGATGGCCCAAGGCGGACGAGACAATCCCAGGCTGTCCGTGATGCTGCGAGCCGTCCGCGAGTCCCGGCTCACCGACCGGAATATCAAGGACATCGTCGAATTCTTGAAGGCCCTCTCAGGCGAATACCCGGTGATGGAGCCGCCGAAGCTGCCGCAAACCCAGTAGTGCCGGCCTCCGCGCCCGTCGACCTGGTAGGGCAGGCCTCCGCGCCTGCCGGACCAGTGGTACCGGCCTCGGTGCCTGCGCGAACAATACGAATCAGCCCAGGAGTGCGGGCCTCCGTGCCCGCACGAACAACACGAACCAGCGGGCACGGAGGCCCGCCCTACTGGCGGCTGAAGCCGCTCCCTCACCAACAGGAGTGAAGCATGTCCGAGCCTTCCTTTCGTCTCGTCAATCTGTCCACCGCGGCAAAGACCCTGTTGACGACCTTCCTGCTTCTGATGGGCGTCGGATATCTGGTCGCACTGACCAACATCTGGGAGCACCACCACGATGCGGACCTGGAGCCGGGACTGAGTTTCGACGATCTCCGCCGCGTCTACCACGGGCTCGACAAACAGACGGAACCGCAAGAGCTGGAGCATCAACCGTCGCTCATGGAGAAGATGATCCGCCCCGACGGGCTGATGCGCAAGAACCTGGAGAAGGGTGGAGAAGCCGCAATCAGGGCGCTTACGAGCTGGCTGCGGGGCGGCTCGAAAGAGGTGGATTTCACCCGCGGCGGTCTCGCGGAACCGGGCGATCCGTCGGCGAAGGAGGTGATCGCCGGCCAGTGCATCCGTTGCCACAATGCCGCCGATGGAATAATGTCCGACGTCCCCTACGCCAAGGCCGCCGACGCCGAACCCGAATACGACCTGGTCATGGAAGTCGCCGCGCCGGGCGCTGGTACACCAGGAACCGGGAGTCGAACGCAGCACCTCTCCCCCACCGGACAGGCCCAGCTCGTTCAGATCACCCACGCCCACATTCTGGCAATTCCCGTCTTCACGCTGATCATCGGCGGGCTCTTCTTGATGACCGGCCTTTCCGACAAGTTCAAGCTGCTACTCACCCCGCTACCCATGATCGCGATCTGCTTCGACTTCGCCTCGTGGTGGCTGGCCCGGCCGATGGAGCCCTTCGTATATGTCCTCGCCATCGCCGGGGCGGTGTTCGGGCTTGGCCTGGGGGCGCAGATTCTCTGCGTGTTTGGGTCCATGTGGTTTGGCAAGAAGACGCGGTAGTGGGCATCAGGACCGTCGCAGTGCCCCGTGTACCCCCCGACCAAGGTCGGGGGCTCCTAGAAGTAGGGGGCTCCTGTGACGAGCTCGACGCCGTTCGTCGGTGGCGAATCAGCCGAGCAGGTCCTGCACGAAGGCTGCCGTGTCGCCCTCGAGGGTACCGGTGCCGTAGTCGGCGCAGGCCTCGTTATCACCAGGAGCGGGGTTGCCGAGTTTCACTCGGATAAAGCCGGCCATGTCGTCCCCGTTTACCAGGCCATCGCCGTTGATGTCGCCCAGCAGGGGGCAGGCCGGGCCTCCGGAGCTCACGACGATGTTGTCCACGTATTGATAAACTTGACGCGTGTTGAGCGATGCACGGGTGACAAGGACCTGCAGAGTGTGTCCGCCGGCGGCCAGGCCGAGCACCTCGGCGGAGAGACTGCCGCGTATCACGTCGCCGGGCCAGAT